>Ga0265298_10009753_pt1 | contig 11408 bp, 16 predicted proteins | sample AusTroGonzalo_MG_3_FD_193486 | JGI IMG/M metagenome (GOLD analysis project Ga0265298, IMG submission 193486) | Bovine rumen microbial communities from tropical cattle in Woodstock, Queensland, Australia - Gonzalo_01 | ecosystem: Host-associated > Mammals > Digestive system > Stomach > Rumen ...
TAGTAGAGGGCTGAGCGTCCGATCATCACCAGACGATCGGTGTTGAATTGTGCAAAGCAAATTGAAGATTGAAAATTGAATATTGAACATTGTAAGCACAAGATCAACAGTATCCATTTCTTCTTTAGTATCCTGCTCATCATTAATGTTCAATCTTCAATTTTCACTTAATCGCGACCTTCAATGTCTTACTGGTTTAGTCTTATAAGCACAGCGGTAACGTCCTTGAGTCAAAGCACGTAACTTACTCTTAATAAGCTGCTTACGGAGCGGAGAAATGTGGTCTACAAACATCTTTCCGTCCAGATGGTCGAACTCATGTTGCATCACGCGGGCAAGGTAACCCTCAATCCATTCATCATGACGGTTGAAGTCCTCATCATCCCATTCCACACGGATACGCGACGGGCGCTCCACCTTCTCATGGATGGCAGGCAACGACAGGCACCCTTCTTCTGAGACGTCAGTCTTCGTCTCATCATATTCAATAATATGGGGATTGATGAACACCTTTCTGAAACCCTTATATTCAGGCAGGTCGTCGGAAATCACATCCAGGTCGATGACAGACAGGCGGATGGGCTTGCCTATCTGTGGAGCTGCCAGGCCGATGCCTTCCGACTCTGCCAGTGTTTCCCACATGTCGGCTATCAGCTCTTTCAGCTGAGGATAGTCGGCGGATATGTCTTCAGCCACCTTGCGCAGCACAGGCTGACCATATATATAAATAGGTAATATCATTTACAATCTGACAATTTTCAATTTACAACTTACGGGAGCGGAGGTAGTCCTCCAGGATAATCGTGGCAGAGATTTCATCTACCAGGGCCTTGTCCTGACGGGCTTTCTTCTTAAGGCCGCCGTCGAGCATGGCCTGATGAGCCAGCACAGAGGTGAAACGCTCGTCGTAGTACTCAATAGGCACATCGGGCACTGCCTTGCGCCATCGGGCTACAAACTGCTGCACACGCTGCAGGTTCTCACTCGGCTGTCCGTTTGGCTGGCGGGGCTCACCGATGATGATCCGCTCCAGGGGCTCCTTGGTCCTATAGGCTTGCAGCCAGTCAAATAGCTCAGATGTTGAAACAGTCGCCAACCCTCCTGCTATAAGCTGAAGAGGGTCGGTGACTGCTAAACCGGTACGTTTCTTACCGTAATCGATGGACAATATCCTCACTGCAACGCTGCTTAACGGGCGTTATAGAGGAGCCATGCATCGGGATAGGTGTTGCGGAGCTGGTCACGGCTGCTGACAGCGGCAGACTTCTCAGCGAAGGAAGAGGCAACGACACGGAACATGTTCTTGTCCTCATTCTTCACGACCTGAGCATCATAGCCGGCATCCTTCAGACGCTGGTAGAGGCTTTCAGCATTTGAGAGCAGGCCGAATGAACCAACCACCACGCTGAATGCATTCAGGCCATTGCCATGAATCAGCTGAACGCTCTCCTGACGGACAGAGATGTTGTCGAGGTTGTCGACAACCTGTGCCTGGGTAGCGGGCTTTGCCTCCACGGGAGCGACGACAGCCTCCTGGGCTGCGGCTGCCTGGGCAGCTTCCTGCTGGGCGGTCTGGGTGTCATACTGCTTTGCCTTCTCGTAAGCCTTCTTATAGGCACTCTCACTAGATTTACAGCTTGTAAAAGCCATTGCTGCACATAAACCGATGCAGATAAGTGTGTACTTCTTCATTTTTGTTATTTGTTTGTTTAGAATTAATTAATTATCAAATTTGCTGCGAAATTACAAAATATCGCGCAAATGCGGAAAAAAAAGGCACATAAAGTTTGTTAAAACGAGAAAAACATAACTTTTTTGCAAAAAAATTGCAACTTTTTTGCGCTGCAATGGAAAAAATTTGTATATTTGCACAGACAAACAATTGATTCACTAATAAACAATTAAGCGTATGAAAAGTTTAGGTTATCTTAGCGCATTCCTCGGCGGAGCCATCGCCGGCGCTGCTCTGGGCATTCTCATGGCCCCGGAGAAAGGACAGGACACCCGTGTGAAGATCACTGATGCTGTGGAGGACTTCCTGAAGAAGCACAACATCAAACTGAGCCGCAAGGAAGTGGTCGACCTCGTCGATGACATTCAGGACGTGACTGAGGAAGAATAATATGCTCTCCAGCGACAAGAATGTTGAGACGATTGCCCAGCTGATAGAGGTGTTGAAACACTATCTGGGGCTTCAGTCTGAATATGTCAAGCTTGACGTGATAGACAAGGTGGTGCGTCTTCTGACGGCCACCGCCTTGACTATCCTCTTCTTCATGTTCGTCATTGCCGTGCTGATGTACTTCTCCTTTGCCGTCGCCTGCTGGCTGGCATCGTGGATAGGTATGGCGAAGGCTTTCCTGGTCGTCTCAGGCGTACATCTTATTCTATTCTTCCTGTTTATCTACTTCCGCAAGAACTGGATTGAGAAACCCTTGGTGAAGTTCCTCGCCAGCCTGTTTATGAACTCCTAATTCATTACCCCATGCTTCCCGTAAAAAAGCCGACACGTCATTATCACACGCTTGAAGAGATCAGACTCCGTAAGGAAGAGCTTGCCTCAGAGATCCAGCAGGACAACACGAAGTTCAGCGCTTTGTGGAACCAGACCTTCGTCAAGCGTGAAGGAAGCACCAAGGGGGAATACATCTCTGGCCTTATCGCCAACAGCATCACAGCCATCGACGCTTTCCTGTTGATCAGAAAGCTGATGAAGAACTATGGAAGTCTCTTTGGGAAGACCTCCAAGAAATCCAAGAAAAAGCATTAAGACGCTAAGACGTTCAGACGCCTAAGACGCTGACTGCAGTTCAGCGGATAAAAGGCATGTCTTGACGTAAGGGCAAAAAAAATGGGTCGCCGCTGCGACCCCAAACCTTTGTTAACCTTAAATCTAATACTATGAAAAACACATTGCAAAGATACGCCTTTTATTCTATCCACCAAACATTTATACCGAAAAAGTGCTATTATTAAAGACTTATTAACCTTTTAGTAGGGTTAATAAACACTTTTTTACACTCAAAGTGTCACAATCTGCCCGTCGTAGGCCAAATCGATTCCCTCAGGAAGAATCCTGTTGACCTGCTCATGCAGACCGATATCATGACACATGTGGATCAGCAGCGTCTTGGGAGCCCCTACCCTTTTAGCAAAGGCAACGGCATCATCCACCAGCTGATGGGAATGGTGCGGCTTGGTGAATCGGAGGGCGTTGACCACCAGCAACTGTGTGCCTTCCAGATACGGCAGTTCAGAATCAGCGATGGTCTTCATGTCTGTGATATAGGTCAGCGGCCCGATGCGATAGCCCAGGATAGGCAGTTTGCCGTGCATCACCTCGATGGGCATGATGTCAAGGTCGCCGATGTGCAGGGGATGATGCGGCAGTATCTCATGCAGCCCGATGGCAGGCACACCAGGATAGCGGTGCTCTGCAAAGCAGTAAGGCAGCATCTCCAGCATGGCCTCCTTTGCCTTGGGATCAGCATAGACGTTCATCTCACCAAACTGACAGTAAGGCCGGATATCGTCCATACCTCCCATGTGGTCGTAGTGGGAATGAGTAATCAGGATGCCGTCAATCTTGCGGAAGGGCTGAGGTAGTATCTGCTGACGGAAATCAGGGCCACAGTCGATAAGCAGACGGGTGGTGTCTGTCTCCACCAAGGCAGAACAGCGCAGACGCTTGTCACGCGGATCCTTGCTCTGGCAGACCTCACACTGGCAACCGATCACTGGTACGCCGCAAGATGTTCCTGTTCCTAAGAATGTCAGCTGCATCTGTAAACTATAAACTATGAAACTCTAAACAATATTAACCTCCGGGTGGATGTCAATGTCAAACTTGGCTTTGACGTCCTGGCGGATGGCATCGCAGAGGGCGACGATCTCAGCCCCAGTGGCCCCGCCACGGTTCACAAGCACCAATGCCTGCTTGTCGTGGACACCAGCCCGGCCCAGGCTCTTTCCCTTCCAGCCACACTGCTCTATCATCCAGCCGGCAGGAATCTTCTCATGGCTGGCATCAACCTCATAATGAGGCATTGCGGGATACTGGGCAGCAAGCATCTCATATTTCTGGCGCGTGACGATGGGGTTCATAAAGAAACTGCCGGCATTGCCCTCCACCTTTGGATCAGGCAGCTTGGCATTCCGGATATCGATGATCACCTCGCGCAGCTGCTGGGCTGTTGGCTCCTGGATGCCCCTCCGCTCCAGTTCCTGACGAATGTTGCCATAGTCCAGATGCGGCTGGAAGGTTCTTTTCAGGCCATAGGCCACACGCGTGATGAGGAAGCGGTTCTTCCAGTCCTTTTTGAAGCGGCTCTGCCTGTAGCCATATTCGCAATCCTCATTGGTGATCATCCAGGGCTTTCCTGTGGAAATCTCTATCATCCATACACACAGAATCAGGTCGCTGGCCTCCACGCCATAGGCCCCGATGTTCTGCACAGCCGAGGCCCCCACATCGCCGGGAATCAGCGAGAGGTTCTCCATGCCGTAATAGCCTGCCTTGATGCTGGTGGCGACCATATCGTCCCACACCTCACCACTGCCGCAGGTCATACGCTCACAGGTAGTGTCTTCCTCAAAGCTATACCCCTTGATGCCAGACCGCACCACGATGCCGTCAAAGTCTTTCGTCAGCAGGAGGTTGCTGCCTCCACCTATTATTATATAAGGTATAGGCGATTCACGCAGGATCCTGGCCACCTCAATGGCTTCATCTTCATCCTCAAACTCTATGAACCGGCTGCACTTGGCGTCGATGCCAAATGTGTTATGTGCTTTCAGACTATAGTTTCTCTCGTCTCTCAATGTTCAATTTTCAATCTTCAATTTTCAATAGACTACGTGGTCATCTTCATCAGCAGCCATTTACCGCCGACCTTCTTGAACCGCAGTTCCACTTCCAGTCCGTTTGACACACCACGCATCAGGAAGATCTTCTTGTTGCCCTTGGTCTCAGGCTTGCCGTAGACGATATTATACAGCACCTTTTCAGGCAACTGCGGTGCGAAGGCCTCCCATGTGTCCGGTGTGATCACACCCTCCATCACGTTGAAGTCGTCATCAGGATCAGGCCCCACAAACTGCACCGTCTCATTGATGCTCTGCACCTGGAAGACGCTGTCTGTGGTGAATCGCTTGTAGAAGGTGAGGAACGAGGCGTTGGCATTCTCCTCCACAGGTGTCGTCCGCACCTCATACATCATCCAGGCACCGCGCACACGGTGGAAGAAGTAATTCTTCACCTGGTTCTTCCTGAGCATGATCTTCTCCACGACGGCCTCATTCACGGCAGAGTCCTTCATGTGTGACATCTGTTCGTCGTCGTCAAAGAGCAGCGTGTAGTAGCCCTGACGCATAAACAGGTGCTCCATCTTCCACTGCGACTTGTCCGTCATCTGTGTCTTGCCGTCGGCCTCAGTCACCCGCAGGGGGAAGACGATGCGCTCAAACTGCAACCGCTTGTTGGCTGTGAAATTGAATACAAAGTCATCGAAATAAGCATCGGCCGCCCTGGGCATCGGGGTCTCTGTGATGAGCTGCTCCAGCGTGTCCTCAATCACCACCTGCGACGAGTCAGCCACAGAGTCTGCCGGGACATCCACCTCAACGCCTGCCTTCTTCCCCGTGCAGGAGAATGTCAGCAACAGGCATAACAGCATCGGCCAAAGATACTTTCTCATAACCTTATCAGTTCGATTTCAATGATACTCTCAAATTTTTCGGCAAAATTACTACAAAATTTAGAAATATGCACATCATTACACCTATTTTTTCTTGTGCGGCAGCAAATTTTTCACTTTTCGCTCTTCACTTTTCACTTTTTGTTGTACCTTTGCACGCAAATTTGATAAAAATCGTAATTATGAGTATCATTGACAAGATAGACGACCTGCTCAAAGAGGTGCAGGAACTGAGTGCGAAAAACGCTGAAGAAGTCGAGCAGTTGCGCCTGAAATATCTCAGCAAGAAAGGTGAGATCACGGCCCTGATGAATGACTTCCGTGAGGTGGCTGCCGACCAGAAGAAGACCGTCGGCATGAAGATCAACGAGCTGAAGACACTGGCCACGGAGCGCATCAATCAGCTGCGTGAGGACTGCCAGTCGCAGGAGTCTTCTGATGAGGCCATCGACCTGACGCGCACACCCTACCCCATCAAGCTGGGCACCCGTCATCCCCTGACCATCGTCACCAATGAGATCATCGACATCTTCTCCCGCATGGGCTTTGTCCTGGCTGACGGTCCTGAGGTGGAAGACGACCTCCATGTGTTCACCAAGATGAACTTCGCTGCCGACCATCCTGCCCGTGATATGCAGGACACCTTCTTCGTCTCCCAGCATCCCAACGATGTGACCAAGAACATCCTGCTGCGTTCGCACACCTCCAGCGTCCAGGCCCGTATCATGGAGCAGATGCATGATGAGAACGGCAAGCTGTCTTCTCCCATCCGCGTCATCTGCCCAGGCCGCGTCTATCGCAATGAGGCCATCACAGCCCGTGCCCACTGCTTCTTCCATCAGGTTGAAGGACTCTATATCGACAAGAACGTCTCTTTCACAGACCTCAAGCAGGTGCTGCTGTCGTTTGCCCGCGAGATGTTCGGTGCTGACACCAAGATCCGCCTGCGTCCCTCCTACTTCCCCTTCACGGAGCCAAGTGCCGAGATGGACATTTCCTGCTTCATCTGTGGCGGTGAGGGCTGTGGCTTCTGTAAGCATACTGGCTGGGTGGAGATTCTCGGCTGCGGTATGGTAGATCCCAACGTGCTGGAGCTCTGTGGCATCGACTCCAAGGAGTACAGCGGCTATGCCTTCGGCATGGGTGTCGAGCGCATCACCAACCTGAAGTACCGCGTCTCAGACCTCCGCATGTTCTCAGAGAACGATACCCGCTTCCTTGAGGAGTTTGAAGCTGCCGGATAAACCCGAATCTGTTTCAACTATAATCATAAGAATCCCGCCCAACAACAATGAGCGGGATTCTTTCTTTTCGCACAGATGGAGCTTGCTCACTCTGTCGAGCGGGAGCAGGCTCGAACATTATTTAAGTCGGCGTACTCACGGGCGACGTTCTCGATGCACGGACAATCCTTCTGCGGATTCAGGTCGTGATGACCGACGATCAGGGCTTTCGGGTAGCGCCTGTGCAGGTCTTCCAACAGTCGCCTGAGTGTCGCCTTCTGCGCCTCGGTGCGCGTGTCGGCAGGTTCTTGCTTAGGCAAGCGCCCCTTCGGGTCGAGCGGCCCTCTGATGTCCAGCCCGCCCTCATAGCAGACGCCTATCGAGTGGGCGTTGTGGTTCCGGCAGTGGGCACCGGCCATGTACTCCGGACGGCCCGCCTCGATCTGTCCGTCACGACGGACGACGTAGTGGTAGCCGATGCCGAGGTGGAAGCCCCGCTGGCGGTGCCAGGTGTCGATCTGGGCGGCCGAACTCGTCTGGCCGGGCCGCACTGCCGAACAGTGAATGATAATCAGCGTGATCCGTCTCATGCTACGCTACAACTGATGGTGGCCAGGGCCGTGGCGACGGAGGTGGCGATGGTGGCTATCCATTTGAGGACGGCGACCACGAGCTTACGACGGATCATCCGTTACCTCCTTCCCCACTGGTAGTCTCGGTCTGGGAGAGGGCATAGTCACTGACGGCGATCTTCTCGAAGTAGACCTTCTTCTTGCCATCGACGGTCTTCTCCTTGCGGATGAGCACATCCTTGAACTCGAAGGCGCACTCGCCCTTCAGGGCGCGGCTGGTGAGCTTCTCGCCCTTGGCGTTCTCGGGACTGAAACGCAGGTGGATGCCCTCGATGATCACGTTGGCCCCCTGGCTGATAGCCGTCTCCACATCGTTGGAGCCCTTGCCCTCAATGGTGGGGCGGAAGGTGCCCAGGCCGTCGAGTTTCACTGACTGGCCCTGCAGGATGAGCTCCTTCATACAGCCGACGATGTTCTGGAGCACCAGCACAAGCATGTCGTAGCTAGCCAGTTTGCCGTGCTCGGCGAGGTGCTTGGCGAAACCCTTGAGCGACATGGGCTCGCTGGTGGAGGGTACGGGGAACCACTTGCCGAAGGCAGTGCTGTCGTCATTGGTGTTCTGACGAAGATTCACAGGAAAGGTAATTCGTTCTCTTGCCATAGTTTAAAAGTAAAAAGGTAAAAAAGTAAAACATTAAAACAACTCTCTCGTGTCGCGGTGCAGTCGGGAAGAAAGAACGGCTTTTTCCGGGGGAATAAACGGATTATTCTGGGAGAAAGTGGCGTAGTTTCTCGAGGCCTCGTCCGGCTTTGCCTTGACTTTGCATCTCTAATGCAACGGCAAAGTTACTACTTTTAACAAGGCCGTTCGTCGGCATCAGTAGGCACAGGTTGGCCGTAGTGGCAGAAAAAAATCAGATTGACGCTGATTTACGGTTCCCCAAGGAAATCGACAATGAGCCTGACCTGCGCCTTGGAGAATTCCCCGGCATGGATGTTGTACGAGGGCATCCTCTCCAGCGCCTCCTTCAGTTCCCGGCAGCGGTTGATGTCACGCCGCAGCAGTTCCACCGCCGCGGCATCCGTCGGCGTGTCAGGCCGGTACAGCCGCGCCAGCTCCTTCTTCTTGTATCTCCTGATCTCAAATTCTGATGTCATCATCTATCATTTTTTGTGAAACCTTTTTCCTTCACCCATAACAGGCATCTTCTGGACAGTGGACAGTACTGGACAGTAGAATATGTAAACTTCTCATGCGTACCGTACAGGCGTACGCGGTACGCGAGGACTCCATGGAAAACTACTGTCCATACTGTCCACTGTCCACCGCCTCGGCCTCGCAGGCCATCATCAGCTGGGCACTCTGGATCTCATCCGCCGTGCGGGGCACGACGATGTATCCGCGCTGTCCGTTGTACTTCACCCGCCTGAAGCCCAGCTCGCCCATGGCACGGCCGAGGTAGACGGGCGACAGCTTCTGCGAGATGTTCGCCGACACGATCTGCATCGCCCTGGCCACGCTCATGAACACGCCGGGACGAGCACCCGACGGCTGACAGAAGTAGAGGTTGGCCAGCTCATACTCCAGACGCGGCGTCTCGAACTGGCGGTTGTGCTCCGCCAGGCGCAGGATCTCCTCACGGGAGAACCAGTACTGGAAGCCCTGCCGGTAGAGGCCATAGGCCTGGGCGTAGATGCCCGCATAGTCGAACGGGTGGTCGCGCGGCGACTCGATGCTCTCTATCTCGAACGGCAGCCAGCGGCGGTTGCCCGTCGGGTCTGAGAGGAACTGGGCGTTGTTGCCCGTGCCGCAGAACGAGGCGATGTGCTTGCGGTGCTCATGGAAGTGGGCGTAGGCCGCCCGCTCGTCGATCGACGGCATGGTCACCGCCGCCTTCAGCTGGTTCAGTTCCGAGGGCCGCATCGTGTCCAGTTCCTCACAGCACACGAGGCCGTACTGGGCCAGTGTCAGCAGGTCGTCGCGTCCCATGCGGTTGGCGTTCGACTTCGTGTAGAAGTAGGACTTCAGCTCCGGGGGTAGCAGGTGGTTGAACCAGGTCGTCTTATACGAGCCCTGTTCTCCTATCAGCACGAGGATCACGTTGTTCACCACCGTGTCGTCCACCCACCCGGCCACCATCGCCACGAGCCACCGCTTCAGGTATTCGTAAAAGCGCATCTGCTCCTCCACGCCGCCCCTGACCGTCACCGATACCGACATGGCCAGGATATGGTCCTCGCCGTCCCACGGCGGCAGGTGGTCGAGGTAGTAGCGGAACGGGTGGTAGTCGGGGAAGCTGTCCGACTCGATGACCTTCCGCATGTGGTCGAAGATCACGGGCTTCTCCTTCATCATCTCCTTCCAGAGGGAGTTCAGCTTCCAGTCGCTCATAGGCTGCCAGTCCTCGGTTCCGTCATCCCTGTAGCTCGACGGCCCGCGCCACTCCGTCCGCATGGTGACGACGTTGCGCCGCAGATAGATATGGTCATTCAGGAACTTCTCAATCTCCTCCGGCGTGGCGTACGTCTCCTGCCAGTTCTTCTTGTGCTCCTTCGGCTCACCGCCCTCTTCAGCCGCGGCTTTCTTATTCCGTCTCTTCTTCGCTTTCTCTTCTTCCATCGGCAAATTATTTGTTCGGGGGCAAAGATACGAAAAAGAAAAAACATTTACCTGCTACATGGCTGCTACATGTAGCGGGTAAAAACACAAGAATCAGTCAACTCAAGATACTTTTGATCTCATTCATAAATGCAAATGACTGCTGGAGATTGAGCGCTTTGTAATAATCCCGGTACATATTCTTCCGATGCCAAAACATCTCGAACACTTTCCATTTCTCTTTGATGCCGAGACGTTTGGCCATGGCATCAGCCAAAAGGGCTGATTGTGTACGGGAGATCAAAGGTTGGTAGTTATCATCCACATAGCCTGCATCCTGGGCCTTCTGCCAAAGCACCATCGCCTCTTCGGTGGCGAGGGCATCGGGCAGGCCTCCCGCATCGGCGGTTTTCATTTGTGGATGATCTGTGAAGGACGTCTGCTGATACAGGTTATTCACGTACTGCGCACCGGAGGCGACATAGATAAAGGTGTTGTTGCTGCTTTTGTTTTGATGATCTGACTGATGCGCATGCTCCAGCAGTTCATTGACCAATTTCAGGACTTCAGCGGGCAGCAGTTCGCCAAGTCCGCCCAGATTGTCTGGGTCTTCATCTTTGTACTTCATATTCTGTAATTGATTAAAATATAGTAAATATCGAGGCTCTAAAAAAGGATGCGGGGCAATAGAGGAACATCTCGTCTCCAGGTATAGCCGTACCTTAGTACATAGATGATACCACTAAAGCCCACATCCATATTGCTATGCGATGTGAGCTAACAGCAGTCCTTCTATGTACTATTTTCTAACGGCTATTTTAGGAGACGTACAGAAAGCTGTGCTCGATATACTATATTCTAAGGTGCAAAGATAATGGAAATCTTTCACGCATCCAAATATTTTGCTAATTATTTACGGACTCATTGCTTGTTTGAGTTTAAATGGTTCAACATTTATATGTTTATGCCTATCGGTATGTCGGCTGGGAAAAGCCATGCTACTGGTTTCGGTACTGTCCACCTGCTTTTCCGTTCCCGCCTTTTGTGTCGACTGATGGCATGATGTCAGCATGAGGACAAGGGCGAGCAGTGCAGTGATGATAAATATCTTGTTCATGTTGATAAATGTATATAATTGTTAACTCATTCGTCTGTTCAATCTATGACTATATTTCAGGGGTTAAAGGGTTCAACATTATCGATTTTTTTATTTGCATAAAAGTAACTTGAAAGCCCTGTTTTGTCCATGGCCCATTCCACGGCCAAACTTCCAGAGATACATATCAAAAGGGATACGAAAAGGAAAATCAGACCTGTA
>Ga0265298_10009755_pt1 | contig 11406 bp, 7 predicted proteins | sample AusTroGonzalo_MG_3_FD_193486 | JGI IMG/M metagenome (GOLD analysis project Ga0265298, IMG submission 193486) | Bovine rumen microbial communities from tropical cattle in Woodstock, Queensland, Australia - Gonzalo_01 | ecosystem: Host-associated > Mammals > Digestive system > Stomach > Rumen ...
ATAACCAGCAAGTTCCGTAAGTCGAAATGTGCGTGCAGGGGAATGAAGGGCTTGCCCTTGATATAGCCCACTATAACTACACGCTACGCTTTCGTAGTTAGTGGGCTCTTCCGAGGGACTTAGGACATTGCCCTAAGAACCCACCAAGGGCTGCTTGCCCTATGGAACCTCGCAAGGGGGTGACCCTCCCCCTTGACCGCCCCGCTCAGTGGCATCTGCCCCTAAGAACCCTGAGCAGGAAGTGACTCTCTCCCTGCACCCTCCAATCAGGGTTACACCCCGATACCCCCAAAGGGAGAAATACAGAAAATCATAATTTCATAAAATAGTAAAGATACAATATTATAAAATAGTAAATACAATATGAATACAACAGCTAAAGCATCCGACCACGTAAAACCGTGCAACATTGAGCAGAGCGAACGTCACAACAGACGGGCTGCTGATTACATCGCCTCACTCAATCCCCGAATATTGTATGTCCGTACTGATTTAAGTCCAAACAACGAATCGTATGTCGCGCCTGACATGAAGGGCATCAGCCTCCAGCAGCACTATGACGCTATCAAGGCTATGGTGAAACAGAAGACTGGCCGAGCCATGCAAGAGAAGAAGGTAATGGTGACTGGCAAGAACGGCAAACAGAAAGAGCGCAACGGCAGCAGTCCTATCCGTGAGAGTGTTGTCAACATCAAGCCTGACACAACAATGGACGATCTCCTGAAGTACACAGATAAAATATATAAGAGGTGGGGCATAAGGGCTATCCAAATCCATATTCATAAGGACGAAGGCCACTACGAGAACCCTGACGATCCATCCACATGGAAGCCGAACCTTCACGCCCATATCATTTGGGACTGGATGAACCATGAGACGGGCAAATCCTATAAACTCGGCAAGAAGGACATGGAAGAATTACAGGACATGGCAGCAGAGACATTGGAAATGGAACGAGGCAAGAGTAAGGCTGAGACAGGCCGCGAGCATCTGGAGCATAATGACTATATCCTATCCCAACAGAAAAAGCAGAGTGCCGAGCTGGACATCGAAATTGCTGAAAAACGCGACAGGCTCAATGCTGAGAACGGCAATGCTATCAAGTCAGGAGTGGCTAACCTCTTTGGAAAGGGCAAGTATGCTGACATGGAGAAGGAGAACAAACGACTAAAAGAAGAACTGCCAAAGCAAAAGGCTGTACTACAACGGAAATATCAACAAGCCTTGGATGCTGAACGAGACCGACAGAGCCAACAACTCTCAGAGAAGGACAAGAAAATCGAAGAACTTCAGGCCAAATATAAGGGTGAGGTATTTCGACATCAGCAGGACAATCAGGAGAAAGACAGAATAATCCGACAAAAAGATAGCATCATCAATGATTATCGCGAACGGCTTGCCCATTATCTGTCAACCCTCTCAGAATTGTTGCGAGGTGCCGTAAAAGCCATTATCGATTATGTTCAATCTGGTTATCGCAGTTTCTCGTATCGACAGGAGGGCGATGTTCGACGCTATATGAATGGTCAGCTGGACAAGGATAAGGCTGCAGATGAGGTATTAATTGCCTCACGTCCCTTCTTGAAAGCCGATGAGTCTGAGCGAGTGAAGGGGCAACTCTCCTATATCGTACGGGACATGAAGGAAGAATGTCAGCAAACCAGGTGTCGTGGGTTTCACATATAATGTTACTTAACGGTTCTGCCCATCCGGAGGCGCTGCAGACTCAAGAGGAAACGCCAACGCAAAGAGGGCGAGCAATACGGTATATAAATTTGCTTGTTCATATTCTCTGATTGTTATATGATTTGTGCAGCAAAAATACAAAAAGTTAAGCGAAAACCCTCGGCGCAGCCTGAAAAATGGTCGCCGAGGGTGAAAGTCTGAAACTTGTTTCAGTGTCTAAAGAACAAAACGTCATGAATCTGTCCCGAAAGAGATTCTCAAACCTGATACACCCGGCTCATACCGTCCTGTTCCATCGGTGCTATCTGCTGACGGAGAAGGACGAGGTAGAAGCGGGGCAGCGTCTCGATGGGCTGATGGTCGACGATATAGCGGTCTATCTTCTGGCGGGCTGCTTCGCGCAGGGCTTCGTCATCACAAGGCACGAGGCGTGACTCATCCACAAAGGCGATGTGCCAGAAAGCAAGATAGCCGATAACATAATGCTCTACCGTTTCCTCCATATCGTCCCCCTCATGGACAAGAGCCGAGAGTGGTAAGTGGGAACCCTCGCAGATTCCCACTATTGCCCATGAGAGATTTATGTAATGATGAATAGGTTGCATTTTCAGAAGCGGTTCTTTACGTCGTTACCAGCACCTTGTCCGCGATACTTGCTCTTAGCAGGATTGAAGTTGTAGCGCACGGTGAGTTCGAGGTTTCGGGTGTCGAGACGCTTGTCAAGATAGATTTCGCGGATGTCGCTGTAGATGGTTGCTTTCTGGCGGATGCTGCCGAAGAGGTCGGTGCAGGCCAGTTTGATGGTAAGACGGTCATTCCAGAATGCTTTATACAGGCTGATGTCGAACTGCCACGACTGAGCGAGGTGTATGTTCTCAGTATCGCCAGCCGAACGCCATGAGAAATCGGCATTGAGCCACGAGTCGAAAGGCAGGTTGACGGCGTTGTTAAAACGGACAATGGCCATCGGACTGTTCATCTTCTTGGTTTCGCCGCGGTACTGCACTTCAAGATTCTGCATCTGTGTGGCCAGCATCAGTTGGGGATGATACTTGCCGAAAGTTGGTGCAGCCGATACCATCAAGGAGAGGTTGTCGTAACCTCGGGCGTTGTCCTTACGCAGCAGGGCAATGGTCGGGTCGTCCTTGTAGGATGAATAGGAGGTGATGATGTAGTCGTGTACGCGGGCATAGTCAATCATTCCCGTCAGCCACTTGTAGTTGAGTGCCAATGAGAGGTTGTCGCGGTACGACGGCTTCAGATAAGGGTTGCCGCTCTCGTATGTATAACGGTTGATATACTTGACGTTGCCGCTGAGTTGGCTGAATGCCGGGCGGTTGATGTTGCGCGAATAAGAGAGTCGAGCACGCACATTCTTCAAGGGATACATCAGCATCAACGAGGGGAAGAGGTCGCTGTAGGTACGGCTCTCGTCGCCCATCTTCACACCGCTTTCGTAGTAACGACTGTCGAGATATTCGTAGCGCAGTCCGGCAATAAGTGTCAGTTTATTCAGCCGCTGCATCAGTTGGACGAAAGCCGCCATGCTGTTTTCTTCAATCTTCGTGTCGCTGGCACTGATGATTTTTTCCACGTTGCCGAATACGTCGGTACGGTGAACGTAACTGCCCTCGGCACCGATTTCGATATTGCCTTTCCAGAGCGGATGGCCAGCCACGAACTTGGCAGCATAGAGGCGGTTTTTCACGTCGTTGCGCGTGGTTACGGTGCGGTCGTCGCCCTGCGTGGCATCCTCAAAGGTCAGGTTGTCGGAATTCTGCTTTTGTAGCAGCACGTCGGCATTGGCATCGAGCGACCATTTGCCTGTCTGTCCAGCGTAGTAGCCGCTGATGATGTGCTGCAAGTCGTCGCCGTCCACTTTGCCACGGCCTGTAATCTGGTCGTCGGTCTGTTTGTCAATGAGCATGGTCGTGAAGTAGTCGCTCGTCTGACTGTTGGGGCGCGAGGTCACGGTGTAGGTCATGCCGATGGAATGATTTTCGTTCAGCATGTAGTTGAATCCGAGTTTTCCAGCCAGCATCTGGTTCTTGTTGTAGTAGTGCATCAGGCTGTTCTGCTGATAGTGGTTCTGTAGGTAGGTGTCCTGTCGGCTGTCATTGGTCTGACGGCTACGGCGGTTTTCGTATTCGGCCATACCGAAGATGTCAAGCCCGCCCGTGCGATAATTCAGGTTCAGTTCCTCCAAACCATAGACGTAGTGGTTCACGCCCGCCACCGTGCGGCTGTTGAAACTGAAGCCCTCACCGACGGGTCGGATGGTCTTGATACGGATGACGGCCTTGACCGTAGCGTCGTACTTTGCACCAGGTGTCATCACCACCTCCACGTCCTTGATTTGGTCGCTGCTCAGTTGGTCGAGTTCGCTCTGGTTGCGCATCTGCCGTCCGTTGATGTAGATAAGCGGAGTGCCACGGCCAATAACCTCCACGCTACCGTGGTTGCTGATGACGCCGGGGATTTTGCCCAGAACGTCGCCCGCTGTTCCCGTCTTGGAGAGATAACTGCCCTCCACGGTAGTAACCAGTGCATCGTCTTTCATTTTTACCAAAGGACGTGAGCCTTTCACTACTACCTCCCCCAACATCTGCGTGTCGGGCTGCATTTGAATGTCGCCCATGTTTCCCTGCCGTGCGTCGATATACCTTATTATATATCCTACGCTCGTCACTTTCAGCAGACCATCATTTCGGTCGGTGGCAATAGAGAATGTTCCGTCGTCCTTGGTGACGGCTCCTGCAACGAAAGCCGAATCGGAACGGTTGACGAGCACGACGTTGGTAAATGGCATCGGCTGGGACTGCTCGTCAATCACCCGTCCACTGATACCCTGTGCAATCGAGGCTATCGCCACAAGGCACATCACTGAAAATAATACTAACCTTTTCATAATCCTTGCGATTTTATTACGTTTGACATTTTTTACTCGTTTGACGAACTTTTTCATCGCAAAGGTTGCAAGAGTTTCCGAAACATCCACTACCCAAATGGGTAATTTTGCATCACGTGGATGAAAAATTACCCATTTGGGTAACAAAAGATGTTAAAATCGGGGGAATAGCGAGACCGTGAGGCTTATAAAAGACCGTAATTGGTGGCAAAGGCGATTGCCTCGGTGATGTTGGCGACGTCGAGTTTCTCGAAGAGTTGGCGGCGGTAGAACTTCACCGTATCGAACGAGCGGCAGATGTGGTCGCTGATCTCCTTCATGGTGTAGCCCTGCGCCGAGAGGGTCAACACCTGTTTCTCCTCGGGCGTGAGCGTGACACCCTCGCACGGTTGCCAGCGGTGGGCAGTGAGCGAATACTGGCGGTAGCCGCTCTGTCCCAGAATGCGGAAACGTATCTGCCCAGCCTCCTTGTGCGACGAGAGCGAGACGGTGCAGAGGGCGAGCCAGGCACGCCCGTCAGCTGTGAGCACGAGGGGTGTAATCTTGTGGTTGATGAGCAGGGGACGCTCCGAGGTGAGGATGTGGAAGTCGTAGGACATCACGCAGCGTCGGCGGTCGGCCATCGGCACATCATCAAAGGCACGGAAGCCCGCACGGTTCAGTTCGGTAAGCATCGGCTGTTCGTCGGCAGGCACGTTGTTGATGTAGAAGCCGTAGCCCATCTGTCGCACCTCTTCGGCGGTGTGGCCGCAGAGGAAGAGCGGATTGTCAGACACATAGAGGAAGTTCTTGCGGAAGTAGTCGATGATGTAGATGCTCTGGTAGGTGGACTGAGCGAATGCCTGCGCCGCCTCCACGTATGGCTTCACCCGCTCGTAGTCGGCCTCGGTGATGCCCTCCACACGGTTCGTGTCAAAGAAGAATTCGTCTATCTGTGCCATAACTGTCTCATTCTTATTTTTGCGTGCAAATTTACTCATTTTTTCACAAAGAATCTAAAATGAATGGAATTTTTAACCTTTTCGTGTAGGTGCTTTGCGGAAATACCCCCCCGTATCCATATTCGCCAAAACTAAGAGAGGAAACGGAAATACAAGAACCTGTTTGCGAGATAATTGAGAAGTCAAAGAACAAAGTGACATAGCAAACACCTTTTCATATATGTATCCTTACCCCTTCATTTCCTGTATCAGAGCAAAGACGGTGTAAAACTACGCATTTTTTCAAAAACAATCATCTTTAAAGTAAATCTGTGCTTTTATTACTTAAAAGTTGACCATAACATTGACAATTTTCCAAAAAAAGTATTATCTTTGTACTCAAAATGAAATGCGTATGAATCATTTATATCTAAGAAATCAAATTGGCATGTATCGTTCTTTCAATCATGCCAGAGGTAGGGATAATGATGCGGAAGAAAACGATGACCGCCCGAGGGATTATCAGAGACAGAAAGAAAGGTTGGGCGCCTCTCGTTTACGTCTCATTAATGACAGAAGAGAAAGGCATGAGCATCGACGAAATGACATCAACGTTGCTCATTGGGATATGGTGGAGGTTAAGTTTCTGAAACATGTCGCCCCTGAGTTTGCTGATGATATAGAACAGAAATATGGCTTGCATGCAGTGCGATATTCAAACTTTAATCAGGATGTTCTGTTTCTTATTTCGGATCCTGAGAGGTTTGAGCAAGTGTTTATGAATGATCTGAATGAGTTCTGTAATTCCGAAGGGAATGATATAGAGACACCTTTGAAATCCTTGACTACCATTAGTAACTTTCACTATCTTACAAACGAGTTAATAAAAAAAGATGAGAATGCTCGGTCGCTATGTTCAAACAGTATTATCAAACTAATATCTGACGACCGCTATGATAGAGAAAACAGACAGATCAAGGATGCAATGATAGCCTATCTGAACGAGAATGCTCACGTTAGGCGTCTTACCGACGATATGATACAGATTGATTCTATCGAAGAACGCTGTCTGGAGGAACTTATTAGCAATTTTGATGTCATAGACAGTGTAGTTCAGGGATTGGGAAAAATCCGTGTCGTACCAGATCCGTTTAATGGCTTCCGCCGTGCGTTAGACTTCAGACTTGTTGTACCAGACGGACTGCCTATAGTAGGTGTTTTAGATACTGGAACTATTGCAGAAGAGCCGTTTACGCAGATTGATGCTGGAGGAATCGATTTGACAGCAGAGCGTGATTATCATTCTGTTCACGAGGGGCACGGCACAACTGTCGCCAGTCTTGTGTCATTCGGTTGGAACTACTATCAGGCAAACGAAAATACGGAGGAGATAAATGCAGATGCTAGGATATTTACTGTCAAGGTTCAGAATAATGCAGAGGGAAGGCTGAATATTGCTGATATTAAACAGGCAATTATAAGTGCTCATAATGACCATGGTATCCGCATCTTTAATCTCTCGATGAATTCTGGGAGCAAAAACTATAATTCAGATATTTCTCCATATGCCTACATACTTGACGCATTAGCATACGAACTAGATATTCTTATTTTTATATCTACCGGTAATCTGGTGAGAGAGGATGTTGAGGCGATACAAGAAGAAATGACTGATGAACATACACCAGAAGAAGTTCGCAACTTTCTGCGGTATCCCAGCCATTTCTACAAACCGGGTTTTGAAAGAGCTGCCAGTCACTTTTGTGACTGTACTAATCTGAATGTTCCTGCTGAAAGTATGAATAATATGACTATCGGTGCCTTGGCAGATAACCTACAGGCAGGCGACCATACGGATATGAGTCTAGGTAAAGGATTCCCTGCTTATTATACGAAGAAATATTATATTGATTACAATGGCGAGATAAACGGCACGAAGTTTAACCAAAACCAGCGCAATAAACACATTTTCAAGCCAGATATTGTTATGCCTGGTGGAGATGTCTTGACTGAGGAATCTGCAATGAAGGTTATTAGTCGAGATGCACTCGGATTATGCTACATCAAGAACTCGGGTACGAGTTATGCTGCTCCGCTAGCCGCCAACCTTGCTGCGAAGGTGCTAGGTAAATATCCTAATTTGAATATGCAGTCAGTGAAGGCTCTCATGATTAATAGTGCTGATAAGGTGCCAGACACCTATTTGAATGATACGATTCTCAAACTGAAGCAAGAGGATGCAGGTGTAGATGATGTGGGAGGGCTGGATATAAACCAAAGACGGAACCTGACTAAGAAGTACAATGCTGAGCTACTGAATAGTTTTATATCCGGACATGGGATGCCGAATATTGTGAAGTGTTTGTCGTCAACCCGTAAGCGAGTGACCTTGGTGATAGAAGATCGAATCGCATTTGATTCATATAAGGTGATGAACTTGAATCTTCCTCCATATATCAACCGACATCCTGGCAGGACAGCTATCAAATTAACCGCAACACTATGCTATAAGTTCATGCCGAGACTCAATGATGCCCTATCGTATAATCCACTACACATCAGCTTTTTCATTGGGAAAAGTATGAATTACGATAATCCCGGAGCAAATGCCAAGGAATATTCGTTGACGAGAAAGTCGGACAATGCTGAAAGGATGAGGATTAAGGGTACGCCTTTCTCGTGGTCGGATGATTTTTATCCTGCTAGTTCAAAGCGGTTCTCTAATGTACAAAAAGCAGAGTATAATTTCCGTGGAAGCGAATTGGAAGGCGTCAGAGACCAAATTTCGTTAGTCTTGAGATGTACTGGACGTAATGTTTATCCCCAAAATATGGAAGAACACCCGTTCTCATTAGTCATCACTTTAGAAGAAATAGAACATGCTGATTTGCAAAATGAAAGCTTGTATGATGAGTTGCAGAACTTGAACATTCTAGACGCTATTGGCGAGATTGCTGTTGAAGCTGAGGCCTAAACATAAGATAATAAAGAAGGAGCCTACTTAGACTCCTTCTTTTCGTTTTTTATAAGTTCCATCCACTTTTCGGATTCAATTTTATCTGTAATACCTTTATCAAGAATTGTTCTCTTGATGGAGGTGAGCAACGTTCTCTTAATGACATAGTAGGAAAGACCGTCGCATAAATCTATAGCCTGAGCTTTAATAGTCTCATCGTCGAAGCGAAATTTGTCACCAATGGTCAGATTAACTAGGGCTTTAACCTCCTCTTTACCTGGCGCTTTAAGTTCGAGTGATAGGTCGAATCTCCTCTTCAGTGCATCGTCAATCATTTGAAGTTGGTTGGTTGCAGCAATCACAATAGCATTCTCTGGCAGATAATCAAATAGCTGCAGGAGTGTGTTAACCACTCGCTTCATCTCACCATGATCCTGATCATAATCACGAATCTTACCAATACTATCAAACTCATCGAAGAATATAACTGCATTCTCAAAGGTTCCTTGCTTGAATATTTTTGTGATATTTTTGCTTGTCTCGCCTAGTTTAGACGAGACAACGGCTCCGAGATTGACAATTAGCAATGGCTTTTCAAGTTCGCCTGCTAAAACATAAGCAGCTAAAGTCTTACCACAACCTGAGGGACCATAGAAAATGATTTTGTTAGTAAGGGGGATATGAACCGATTTTAGCAGAGAACTTTCTTTGTGTTCTTTGATAAAGTACTCCAACTCCTTTCTAACCTGAGGCGTACATATCAGATTGTCAAGCTTGAAGGACGACATGACTGTCTGTAAAATAAGACCATTGGCCTCATTGTTATACATATCTTGAGGAATTATACGATACTCCTCACATCTATCAGCCCTTTCCCTTGACTCTTTGATTATCGACTGTAATTGAGTTGCAAAGTTTACTTTCTTGGTCTTGAAGGAATAATCAACCAAGGAATACAAGGATTCTCTTAAGCGAGACTGGTCGTTCGCTAAAGCGTACCTTGCTACATCTTTTATATAATCGTATTGACTCATTACCTTTTTCGTTTGCAAAAATAACAATTAAATTTCAAAAATGCAAATTAAAATGGCTTTTTTACTCGTTTTAACCGTTTTTCCTGGAAAAATATCTATTCTTTCTTGAAAAAGTAAACTTATAGAGTTATATCCTGCGCTTCCCAATAGGAATCGATTGTAACCTGCATTGTCCCTTTTCCTTTGATTTTCTTCTCCAGAGTGGAAATCTCTGTATTATTGAACGTATTAGCAAAGACCGTCTTAGCAAACTCGGCACATGCAGAGCGATCTTTATCCAGCAGTATGAAGGCACTGCATAGTTCCATCAACTGTTGCTGACTTAGAACACCTTTTGTAATTACAATGGCAGGATTCGGTATCGTACCGTCATTCACGAACTCTATAGCACAAGCCTTGATGGCATTTTGTTCTTCATCACTATACAGGTTTATTTGATCCAAGAACCAAGGCAAAACTTTCCTAATGAGTTCATCCTTGCGTCTCCTTTCATCTTCTCCATCTTTATCCTCATCACTAAGACTTTCCTCCGAAATAGGCACTTGCGATTCTTCCTCATCCTCTACAGATGGGGTTACAGAAGGTTCTTTAGTTTGAGCCACCACTGGTATGACGACAGGCTTTACCCAGTCCATAATCCCTATACTAGCCAGAGCCATAGATGCGAATATTCCGACAAAACCAACAAGATACCAGTCGAACATGGGGCCATTACCAATAGACTCATGCCACAACATAATATATAATAGATATGCGACAGAAACTGTCGAAAGTCCGAAACATACCCATTTACGCATGGGTGACTTGAAGCAAGCCAACAATGCAAAAGTAGCCAGAAACAAAAGTACTACCAATACTACCAACCAAGGAAACGATAATGTAATCATAACAATCTTTTTACGGAGTGCAAAGTTACAACAAAAATCCCATAACAAAATACAGTTAACAATAAAAATCCCTTTTTTAACATTGATCTTTAACCCATGCCAAGGACGAGATACACGATGCGGATTGTGAATCTCCAAGTTAAACTTTCTAAATGCCAAGAATAGAGGAATTGATACTTATGGATACTTATTGCTATGTTCTATCTGCTACTGGAAATCCTATACATATTTGCGACACGTCGTTGCAAGTTACTGATTATCAATACTGGCTGATTTCGAGGAGGTTAAGTAATATTATTTAAGATACTATATTAAACAGCGTGTAGCATTACGTTACACGCTGTTTTTTGCTATATAGGGAAGGCGCTAAATGCGGCAGAGGCGGCACAGCTTCCTGAAGTCCGATTCCTTGCCGTAGCACACCAGCACATCATCGGGTTCCAATGGCAGATTTTCTTCTGTGGTGTTGACGACTACAGAGGCGTTATACTCGATGCCAATGAAATTCTGTACCTTCTCCGCTTTCTTGACGGCGATGATTTTCAGATGATACTCCTCGTAAAGATGAAGGTCGTTGACAAGATGCCCTACGAATTTCTCCGGAATGCCGAATTTATAAACGCAATACGTGTCGTCTATACGGAAGAGATCCGTCTGCACACCCAGATCCATCTGGCGCACCAGCGAACGGGCTGCACGCTCCTCCGGAATCAAGATCTTTTCGATGCCGAACGCCTGCAGAATGCTCTTATGAACGTAGTCGTTGGCACGTGCATAGATGTGCTTCACCCCGAGTTTCTTCAACAGGGCCACCACACGGACGGAGGCGCCCAGATTGCTGCCTATGGCCACGATGGTCACATCGACTTTCTTCAGTGGCAGCACCGCCAGGGCCAGCTCGTCGCAGGCATCAATCTGAAACGCGGCATCACAGATGTCCTTCACTCTCTCTACACGGCTGGCGTCGCTGTCAGCGGCAATGACCTCATGGCCCAGGGCAGACATTTCGTCTACC
>Ga0265298_10009756_pt1 | contig 11406 bp, 13 predicted proteins | sample AusTroGonzalo_MG_3_FD_193486 | JGI IMG/M metagenome (GOLD analysis project Ga0265298, IMG submission 193486) | Bovine rumen microbial communities from tropical cattle in Woodstock, Queensland, Australia - Gonzalo_01 | ecosystem: Host-associated > Mammals > Digestive system > Stomach > Rumen ...
TCACCAGGATCAGCGGCCAGCCGGTCGAGATTTTCATTTCCTGGAGTTTAAGGTGCCCGTACCAGGCGAAGGTCATAAAGATGTTGGAACACACCAGCATCAGGATGGTCCAGATTGCTTGCATAGTTTCGTTTGTTTGGGCCGCAAAGATACAGGATTGGCACAGAAGTTGGTAATTTTTCTTCCGCTTACTTAAACCTTTGTTTTTTAAGAAATGGAAAAACTCAACAAACCCGCCATCCTGGTCGTCGACATGCTCAACGACTTCGTCACCGGCGTCATCGGTTGCGACCGTGCCCGCGCCATCGTTCCCGCTACCGCCCGTCTGCTTGACGCTGCGCGCGAAAAGGGCGTCCCTGTGATTTTCTGCAACGACGCACACCGTCCCGGCATCGACCGAGAACTGAAGATCTGGGGCGATCATGCCCTGGTCGGAACACCGGGTGCCGAAGTAATCCCCGAGTTGAAGCTCTGCGACAAGGACTATGTGGTTCCCAAACGCCGTTACAGCGGTTTCTTCCAGACCGACCTGGACATCCTGCTCAAGGAACTGGGCGTCCAGACCGTCATCATCGTCGGCCTGCACACGCATATGTGTTGCCGCCACACCTCGGCCGACGCCTACTGCCTTGGCTACGACGTGGTCGTCGCCAAGGAAGCCACCAATTCCTTCACCGAGGAGGATTATCTGGGTGGCCTGGCCTATCTGAAGACCTGCTACGGCGCCGAAGCCTACACCAACGACGAACTGATTTCAGCATTCTGATAAAAAACCGGGCGGATCCGGCAGACTGCCCGGCAAAAAGGGGCGACCTCCTCACGAAGGCCGCCCTAATTTTTAATTTCTTGCATTCTTTTCATGCTTTTGATTATCTTTGCGGCTTAGTTACGTCAATCGATGGAACAGATCAAGCACGAATGCGGCATCGCGATGATACGGCTCCTCAAGCCGCTCGCCTATTACAAGGAAAAATACGGTACGGAACTCTATGCGCTGAACAAACTCTATCTGATGATGGAGAAGCAGCACAACCGTGGTCAGGAAGGCGCCGGCATCGCCAGCGTCAAGATCGTGACCGAGCCGGGGCATGAATATATGTTCCGTGAGAAAGCGCTGGGCAAAGACGCCATCACGAACGTCTTCGCAGAGGTACACCGCCAGATCGAGGACGCTCCGGCAGACGATCCGCTGCCCTTCGTCGGCGAGCTCTACATGGGCCACCTCCGCTATTCGACCACCGGTCGCAGCGGCATCACCTACGTCCATCCGTTCCTGCGCCGCAACAACTGGAAAGCCAAAAACCTGTGCATCTGCGGCAATTTCAACATGACCAACATGGACGAAGTGTTCGCCATGCTGGCCGAGCAGGGACAGTACCCGCGCAACAGCGCTGACGCCTACATCCTGCTGGAGCTCATGGGACACCGGCTCGACCGCGAGGTGGAGCGCAACTACGTGGATGCCAAGAAGAAAGAGCTGGAAGGAAAAGACATCACCCACTATATCGACGAACACGTGGAGATCGCCAACGTGCTCCAGACCACAATGCCTCACTTCGACGGCGGCTACGTGGTCTGCGGCCTGACCGGCAGCGGGGAACTCTTCGCCATGCGCGACCCCAACGGCATCCGGCCCGCCTTCTGGTATGCCGACGACGAACTCGTGGCCATCGCCAGCGAGCGCCCGGTGCTCCAGACCACCTTCGCCGCCGAATACAACCAGATCCATGAGGTGATGCCGGGCCAGGCCCTGATCGTCAACGGGCGCCGCGAAATGTCGCTCAAACAGATCCTCCCGCCCCGCCGGATGGCGGCCTGCAGCTTCGAACGTATCTATTTCAGCCGCGGCAACGACCGTGACATCCACCGGGAACGCAAGCAGCTTGGATTCCAGCTCCGCGACAATATCCTCAGGGCCATCGGGCACGACATCGAGCACACCGTGTTCTCGTATATCCCCAATACAGCCGAGGTGGCCTACTACGGCATGGTGGAAGGCATCCGCAGTCTTTATCCGGGCGTGCGGGCCGACAAGGTCGTGTCGAAAGACATCAAGCTCCGTACCTTCATCACCGAAGGCAACGCCCGCAATGACCTGGCCGGACATGTATACGATATTACCTATGGCACCCTGACTCCCTACGTCGACAACCTCGTGGTGATCGACGACAGCATCGTGCGCGGCACCACCCTGCGCGAAAGCATCATCCGCATCCTCGATCGTCTCCATCCCAGGAAGATCGTGATTGTGAGCTCCAGCCCGCAGGTGCGCTATCCCGACTGCTACGGCATCGACATGTCGCACATGCACGAGTTCATCGCCTTCCATGCAGCCATCGCCCTGCTCAAGGAGAACGGGATGAGCAGCCTGATCGACGTTGTCTACCAGCAGTGCAAGCAGCAGGAGAACCTGCCGGCCACCGGCTGCCTCAACTACGTCAGGCGCATCTACGACGCCTTCACCGACGACCAGATCAGCCGGAAGATCGTGGAGCTCCTGCGACCCGACGACATCGAGGCCGAGGTGGAGATCGTGTACCAGTCGCTCGAAGGCCTGCACAACGCCTGCCCGAACCATCCGGGAGACTGGTATTTCAGCGGCGACTACCCCACCCCGGGCGGCTACAAGCTGCTGAACCGTGCCTATATTGATTATTACGAAAAAGAATATCTGAAAAAGTGATGAAAGCCATTACCCACACTGATTTCCATTTCCCGGGACAGACCGGCAAGTATGTCGGCAAGGTCCGGGACGTCTACTTCATCGGCGGAAAATACATCGTGCTGGTCGCCACCGACCGCATCTCCGCCTTCGACGTCGTCCTGCCCAAGGGCATCCCCTGCAAGGGACAGGTCCTCAACCAGATTGCATCGAGTTTCCTCGACAAGACCGCCGACATCGTTCCGAACTGGAAGGTCGCCGAGGTCGACCCGATGGCAACCGTCGGCATCCTCTGCGAGCCTTTCAAGGTGGAGATGGTGGTCCGCGGTTACCTGGCCGGCCACGCCTGGCGGGAATACAAGGAAGGCAAGCGCACGCTCTGCGGTGAGGTGCTGCCCGAAGGAATGTGCGAGAACGAACGGCTCCCCCATCCCATCATCACCCCGACCACCAAGGCCGCCGAAGGACACGACGAGGACATCAGCCGCGACGAGATCATCGCCCAGGGACTGGTTTCCGCCGAAGACTACGCCCAGCTGGAGAAATATACCCTGGCCCTCTTCCAGCGCGGTCAGGAACTGGCTGCTGCTCGCGGACTGATCCTGATGGACACCAAATACGAATTCGGCAAGCGCGATGGCAAGATCTACCTGATGGACGAGATCCACACGCCCGACTCTTCGCGCTATATCTATAAAGAAGGCTACGAAGAGCGTCTCGCCAGCGGCGAGCGCCAGAAACAACTCTCCAAGGAGTTCGTGCGCGAATGGCTCATGGCCAACAACTTCCAGGGCAAGGCCGGTCAGGTGGTGCCGCCCATGACCGACGAAGTGGTGGACGGCATTACCGAACGCTACATCGAACTTTACGAGCACATCACCGGCACGCCTTTCATCCGGCACAACGACAAGGACGTGGAGGCGCGTATCGAGGCCAATATCAACAAATTTTTAAGCGAGAACTAGCTATTTTATAAAAAATTGCTACCTTTGCCGTCCCGAAAGGGACATTGGAGAGATGCTCGAGTGGCTTAAGAGGCACGCCTGGAAAGCGTGTATACCCCAAAAGGGTATCTCGGGTTCGAATCCCGATCTCTCCGCAAAACACTTAAACAAGAAAGTATCATGAAGAAAGTTTTATTCGCCTTGATCCTGACTGCCGGTATCTTCACGATGGCCAGCTGCTCCAAGGAGTGCAACTGCACCGCCAAGTACAATGGTGAGGTCGTTTACGAAACCAACGTCTCCCTGGAAGATGGTGACAAATGCGCCGACTACAACAAGATGATCAACATTCCGGTCATCGGTGTCTCCGCCGAGCTGAAATGCACCCCGATCCTCTTCTAAGTCAAGCACTTGAACAGAAACAAGATCATCAAGTACGTATTCCGGGCACTGCTCGGAATACTTTTTTTATTGTCAGCCACAGCCAAGCTCGTCGGCATCGATGCGTTTGAAATCTACCTTTTCAGCTTCGGATGGTTCGGCCTGGGCAGCGCCTACCTGCTGGCCCGGCTGGTGATTGCCGCCGAATACACGCTGGGCATCCTGCTGATCGCCAACTTCTACCCCCGGCTGGCCTTCTGGGGCAGCCTGGCGATGCTGTGCAGCTTTTCTTTTTTCCTGGCCGGACTGTTGCTGGCTGGCAATCAGGACAACTGTCACTGCTTCGGCGAATGGGTGGACCTCAATCCGAAACAGTCCCTGCTCAAGAACGCCGGCATGCTGGTGCTGCTGCTCCTGAGTGCCGGGGTACCGGCCTTCCGGGTGAAGCACAAGGCCCTGTGGCTCACGCTCGCGTGTGTTGTACCGCTGGCCACGGTCCTGATCGTCTCGCCGCCCGACAACTGGCGCTACGATTCCTATGCGCGGCACGAGCTGGTCAATGAGCAGGCCCTGCAGGAGGCCATCGAGGCCGGCACGCTCCCCGCTTCCGTGGCGAACGGCGACCACGTGGTGTGCTTCTACAGCCTCAAGTGCCACTACTGCAAGATGTCGGCACAAAAACTGATGACCCTGCGCGCCCGCGGCGAATTCTCCCCCGCGCCCATTATCGCCATCTTTGGCCGCGGCGACAACCCCGACCCCGCTCCCTTCCTCGAAGAGACGGGTTTTCAGCCCGATGAGGTCCATTTCATCGAGCCTGCCGACTTCCTCCGCATCACCAACGGCGCCTATCCCGTGATCCTCGTGATGCACGACGGTGCGGTCGTCGAAAAATATAATTACAGAAATTTGCACTGAGCACGCAACGTTTCGTACCTTTGTGCATCTATATGGTGTAAGCACAAAGACGATGAAATCAGACAAACGCAATCATTTCAGTTTTTTCACCCTGCTGCTGGGACTCCTCGGACTGGGTGCATCGGGGTGCATTGTGCCTTGTATGTACGGCTCCCCCAACGCCGACTGGACGATCAAAGGCAAGGTGGTCGATGAGACGGGCCAGGGCGTTCCCGGCCTGCAGGTGGCCCTGGGCAACCGGGTCGACAACGAACCCGGCGTGATCTACGACCAGAACTACTGGCCGCTCGACACCCTGCAGACAGGGCCCGACGGCGTCTATCAGGTCAGTTCCAGCGGTTTCCCTTTCTCGAAACTGCAGGTCGACGTGAAGGATATCGACGGCCCGGACAACGGCGGTGAATTCGGCGATGCGTCGGTGGTCGTCAGCGATTTCAAATACAAAGGCGGAAGCGGCTGGTATGAAGGTACCGCCCAGATCGACGTGCCCGATATCGTCGTCAGGAAGCGATAACGAAAGAACACATCACCATGAATAGCAACAAAAAGAATCGTTGGGGCTTTTTTGCCATGCTGCTCGCCCTGTTGGGCATCGGTGGCTGCGGTGAGCTCAATGAAGACGATCCCAACTTCCGTATGGAAGTCATGTATGGCGTTCCCACCGTCCATTACTCCATCAAGGGAAAGGTCACGGATGAAAATGGCAAAGCTGTCGATGGCATCCAGGTGCGAGTGCAAAGACAGGCCAGGGGAGACAACCGCATCTGGTACGATGACATAACAGCTCCTATTTCATCCGGCGCGGATGGAAAATGGTCTGTGGAGCCCAGGGACATGCCCACCTCCACGTTGAAAATCATCTTTACGGACACCGACGGCGATGCCAACGGAGGTGAATTCGCCACCGACAGCATTCAGGTCCCCGTCAATATCGTAAAAGACCCGAAGAACAAGGATCCCTGGTATGATGGCGACGCCAAGGTCGAAGTGCCCACCGTCAAGCTGAAAAAGAAATGACGGGCCGGCATGTGGGGCCGGGCAAGCGGCTGAAACTCGAACTCTTTGCCAAACTTCAGGACAAACGCATCGAAGAGCACCGTCTCCGGCAGCTCTTCTGGGAATGTACGCTGCGCTGCAACGCTGCCTGCATCCATTGCGGCAGCGACTGTCGCATCAGTTCTGCAGTGAAAGACATGCCGGCCGCCGATTTCCTCCGTGTCATCGATTCCCTCACCCCGCACGTAGACCCGCACACCACTTTCATCATTTTCACGGGCGGCGAACCGCTCATGCGCCGCGACCTGGAGCAGGTGGGGCGTGAACTGTACCGCCGTGAATATCCCTGGGGCATCGTGACCAACGGCATCCTGCTCGACCGCCGGCGTTTCGACAGCCTGCTCGCTGGCGGCATCCACACTGCCACCGTCAGCCTCGACGGCTTCCAGGAGGAGCACACCTGGATGCGCGGCCATCCCCAGGCATTCGAAAACGCCTCGAACGCCATCCGGATGATGGCGCAGGAACCCGGCTTTGTCTTCGACGTGGTGACCTGCGTGAACCAGCGCAGCCTCCCCCGTCTGGCAGAGCTCAAGGAGTATCTCATCTCGCTGGGCGCGAAGGCCTGGCGCATCTTCACCATATTCCCGGTAGGCCGGGCGCGGCAATATCCGGAGTTGCAGCTCACCAACGGGCAGTTTACCGAGCTGATGGATTTCATCACAGCCACACGCAAGGAAGGTCGCATCGCGCTGAACTTCGCCTGCGAGGGCTTCCTGGGGGGTTATGAGGGCGAGGTCCGGGACGTATTCTACCATTGTGACGCAGGCGTTTCGGTGGCCTCGGTACTGGCCGACGGCTCCATCTCCGCCTGCCCGAGCATCCGCTCGAAGTTCTATCAGGGAAACATCTACAAAGATGATTTCTGGACGGTGTGGAACGAGGGCTTCAGCATGTACCGCGACCGCAGCTGGGCCCGCCAGGGCATCTGCTCCGACTGCAAGATGTTCCGCTACTGCCGCGGCAATGGCATGCACCTCCACGACGAGGAAGGGAAACTCCTCGTCTGCCATTACAACCGTCTGACCCGATAGGGCTATTGCCTCCAGCGTTCAGGTATATGTCTTTCAGACCGACTCGCGAGCGAGTCTCCTTCCCAAAATTGCCAAGTCAATTTTGGGCCCCTCCCTCTATCAACCGAGGGTGGTTAGGGTCTTCAAGACATATACCCTCGCGCTTCCAGCAATAGCTATTCCCAGTTTTTTTGTATATTTGCCGGATATATCGAAAATTGATAGAACGGCATGATTACAAAAGAGCAGATTGAAGCCTTCGGCGCGATCGAAACGCCCTTTTATTTCTACGACATGGACCTCCTGCGCCAGACGTTGGATGTCTACAAGGCGCAGATCGACAAACACGGTTACAACGCACACTATGCGCTGAAAGCCAATGCAAACGACCGCATCATCGACACCATCAGGCGCTACGGCCTGGGAGCCGACTGCGTGAGCGGCAACGAAGTGAAACTGGCCGTCCGGTCGGGCTTCGACCCGCAGAAGATCGTCTACGCAGGCGTCGGCAAATCCGACAAGGAGATCCGCGCCGCGCTGCGCGCCGGCATCTTCAGCTTCAATTGCGAAAGCGTGCCCGAAATCAAAATCATCAACGACCTGGCTGCCGGCCTCGGCAAGAAAGCGCGCATCTCGATCCGCGTCAATCCCGACATCGACGCCCACACCCACAAATACATCAGCACCGGCCTGAAAGAGAACAAGTTCGGCATCAGCCCCTGGGCCTTCCAGGATGTCGTCGGCCTCCTCTCCTGCTGCAAGCACATCGAGTTCCTCGGCCTGCATTTCCACGTGGGTTCGCAGATTACCGAACTTCCTGTCTTCGCCCTCCTCTGCCGGCGTGTGGAAGAACTGCAAAAGTGGTTCATCGAGCATGAGGTCCCCGTCCGCAACATCAACCTGGGCGGCGGCCTGGGCATCAACTATCAGGATCCCAACTGCGATCCCATCGCCCATTTTGAAAAATATTTCGACATCATCCACAAGAATCTGGTGGTCCGTCCCGGACAAAAGATTCACTTCGAACCGGGCCGCGCCCTGGTGGGCCAGTGCGGCCACCTCATCAGCCGTGTGCTTTACGTGAAGGTGGGCAAAGAAAAGAAATTCGCCATCCTCGACGCCGGCATGAACGACCTCATCCGCCCCGCCCTCTACCAGGCATACCACGACATCGAAAACCTCTCGTCCACCGGGCGGAAACTCCGCTACGACGTGGTGGGACCGGTGTGCGAGTCGAGCGACTGCTGGGGCACCCGGCGCATGATCAACGCCTGCAAGCGGGGCGACCTGTTCGCCATCCACTCCGCCGGCGCCTACGGTCAGGTGATGGCCATGAAATACAACCAGCGGGATCTGGCGAAAGCCGTTTATTCCGACGATTTGAAGTAGAGAAAAAGTATACGCTATGTTTGAAAACTTGACCGACAGGCTGGAGAAATCGTTCCGGCTCATCAAAGGACAAGGCCGTATTACGGAGGTCAACATCTCCGAGACGATGAAGGATGTGCGGAAGGCCCTCCTCGACGCCGATGTCAGCTATAAGATTGCCAAGACTTTCTGCGACGAAGTCAAGCAGAAGGCCATCGGCCAGGACGTGCTCAAGGCCGTCCGCCCGGAACAGATGATGATCAAGATCGTCCACGACGAGCTGGTCGACCTGATGGGCAGCGAGGCCTCCGAGATCAACGTCAAAGGCAATCCGGGCATTGTGCTGGTCGCCGGTCTGAACGGTTCCGGTAAGACCACTTTCTGCGGCAAGCTGGCGCTTTATCTCAAGAACAAGCGCGGGATGAAGGTCCTGGTGGCGGCCTGCGACACGTTCCGTCCGGCTGCCATCGAGCAGTTGAAGACACTCTGCGGGCAGATCCAGGTCGACTGCTACACGGAAGACGGGGTCAAGGATCCAATCCAGATTGCGCAGAATGCCATCAAGAAGGCGAAAGCCGAGGGTTACTCGGTGGTCATCATCGATACCGCCGGCCGTCTGGCCGTCGATCAGGAATTGATGGACGAGATCTCCGCCTTGCACAAAGCGGTCAACCCTACCGAGACGCTCTTCGTGGTCGATGCCATGACCGGTCAGGACGCCGTGGAGACGGCGAAGACCTTCAACGAGTACCTCGACTTCGACGGCGTAGTGCTCACCAAGATGGACGGTGACACCCGCGGTGGTGCGGCGCTCTCGATCAAGGCCGTCGTGGGCAAGCCCATCAAGTTCGTCTCTTCGGGCGAGAAGATGGAGGCGCTCGACATATTCTATCCGAAGCGTATCGCCGACCGCATCCTCGGCATGGGCGACGTGGTCACCCTCGTGGAGAAGGCGCAGGAGCAGTTCGACGAGGAGGAGGCCCGCAAGCTGCACAAGAAGATTGCCCGCGATCAGTTCACCCTCCAGGATTTCTACGACCAGATCCAGCAGATCAAGAAGATGGGCAACATCAAGGACCTGGCTTCGATGATTCCGGGTGTCGGCAAGGCGCTGCGCGACGTGGACATCGACAACGATTCCTTCAAGCAGACCGAGGCCATCATCCTGTCGATGACGCCTTTCGAGCGGGAGAATCCCAGCTACATCAACGGCAGCCGCCGCAAGCGCATCGCGAATGGCAGCGGCACGACGCTCGTCGATGTCAACCGTCTCCTCAAGCAGTTCGAAAGCACCCGCAAGGTCATGAAGAACATGACGACCACCAACCCGATGGCCGCCCGCCTCATGAAAAAGAAAAAACGCCGCTAGCACTTCACTGGCTCTGGTTTTCGTCCCGCTCGCAGAAAAATGCTCGCGGCTCCGAAAACCACCCGCCTGCTACGCTTACAACTGATCGTTTCTATACGCATATACACTGCGCAGTTGTTCGAAGAGTTCCGGATGGTTGCGCAGTTTTGCGTCATCTTGAAGGATATCATAAGGGTCCTGGGGAAGGGTGAAGCCTGAGACGGTGAAAGATTTCAGTTCGTCGATATCGAACGCCTCGCCGAGGGCGCGGACGACGGCGGTGGTGCCGTTCATCTTGCCCTGGATGGAGTAGCCCGCAATGTGGGGCGTGGCGATGTCGGCTGTGGCAAGGAGGGCGCGGTTAATGTCCGGCTCGTTCTTCCAGACATCAATCACCAGTTTGTCGAGTTTCGGACGGGCGGCCAGCAGGGCGGCCTCGTCGACGACTTCGCCGCGGGAGGCGTTGATGAAACTGGCGCCGGGTTTCATCGCCGCAAAGAAAGCGGCATCCGCAAAGTCCCGGTTTTCAGGCCATAACGGAATATGGAGCGTCACGACATCGGCTTGCGCGAGCAAGTCGGGCAGCGGCGTGAAGCCGGCCGGACCTTCGGCGGCTTCGCGGGGCGGGTCGTTCAGCAGGACGCGCATGCCGAGCCGTCGGCCGGCCTCTGCCACCAATGTTCCCACGTGTCCTACCCCGATGACGCCCAGCGTAGCTCCGGGGCGGTCGAGGCCGAGCGTATGCAGGGCGACGCGCACGTATTGCGCGACGGCAGCGGCGTTGCAGCCGGGCGCGCTGGCCACGGTAATTCCATGGGAGTCACAATAATCCAGGTCGATATGGTCGGTGCCGATGGTCGCCGTGGCGACCAGGCGGGCGGCAGAGCCGTCGAGCAGCGCCGCGTCACAGCGCGTACGCGTGCGCACCAGCAGCGCGGCGGCGTCGCGGACGTCGGCCGGGCCGATGGCCTTGCCGGGCAAGGCCCGGACTTCGAACCACGGATCCGCTACTCCTTCCAGGAAGGGGATATCACGATCGACTACCAGAACAGGACGCTGCATTTATGTCAATTTGATTTGCCGTATATCCTCTTCCCCCAGTTGCTTGTTGAGCTGGACGCGGATGTCTTCGAGCAGGGTCTGCAAATGCGCGCGGACAACCGAGGATTTCAGTTTGCAGCGCAGCACGCCATCGCGGAACGAACGGCTTGCCGTGTAGTCGCCCAGCCGTATCTGGCCGATGGTCAAGGCATCCCACATCCCGCAGATCCGGGCCTGGAGCAGGCCCTCGCCCAGATTGGATTCCTGCACGTAAGCGGTAATCGCTTCCCCGATGCTCTTGGTCTTCTCGCGTTTCATTCGGCCGAAATCCTCCCCGCTTCCACATGATAGCTCCGGACATCGGCATCGATGCCGTGTGACACCTGGTCGAGCCGCACCTTGTTGCTGTCGGTCAGGAAAATCTGTCCGAAATCGAGCGTCGAAACCAGCGACAGCAGGTTCTCGACCCGCTGCATGTCGAGTTTGTCGAACACGTCGTCGAGCAGCAGGATGGGCGTCTGGCCGCAGCTCTCCCGCACGAAGCGGAACTGCGCCAGTTTCATGGCCAGCAGGAAACTCTTCTGCTGTCCCTGCGAACCGCAGCGGCGCAGCGGATGCCCGTCGATATGGAACAGCAGGTCGTCGCGCTGGAGGCCTGCCGTAGTATAGTGCAGT
>Ga0265298_10009758_pt1 | contig 11404 bp, 3 predicted proteins | sample AusTroGonzalo_MG_3_FD_193486 | JGI IMG/M metagenome (GOLD analysis project Ga0265298, IMG submission 193486) | Bovine rumen microbial communities from tropical cattle in Woodstock, Queensland, Australia - Gonzalo_01 | ecosystem: Host-associated > Mammals > Digestive system > Stomach > Rumen ...
CAACCGTCTGTTCCACTACGAGGATGACGCCAACTCTGAGCGCGTCTATGAGAAGCGTTACTTCACGGAGACACGTAACCGCAACAACACGGGCAACTTCGACAGTTTCACCGATGACGACAAACGCACACGTGCCGCTAAGGGTACCCTCTACTTCGACCCAGGTTGGAACAGCTTCACCTCTGGTGTCGGCGGCTCGGTAGAAGCCGATATGGGTGCGATGTTCGTCCCCAACGACGAGACCCTCGAAGAATACTTCCGGACAGGCAAGGGTAAGTCGCTTATCGAGCGCTATGGTGTCCGTGCCGACGGCAGCCGCATCGCCGTCGATTCCCGCAAGGGTCTGGAGGAAGCCGTCGACAGCATTCCGATGGATGTCATCCAGGAACTGCTCCGCAACGTCATGAAATCGACCTTCAACGCCACCGTGCCCAGCAAGTTCGAGAGTATCATGAACGATGCCCGCGAGCCCATGAAAGTCAAAATTGAGCAGATTGACGAGTGCAAGATTGCCAACAACGGTGTGGTCTATGTGATGAAAGAGGTCTATAGCCCTGCCCGCTACGTGGCCGTCGTTGCTCCTGTCATGTTGGGCGAAACGACTCAGGCCGTTTACTGGGCCATCAAGAAGTATGAATATGACAAGTACCTGCTGGCTATGGACAGCTACTTCAGTCTGATTGTCCCCGCTGAAAGTGCCATGCGCTACAACGACGTATCAACGCTGAGGGATCCCAACCCCACCTGCTACATCTTCCACTATGAACCGCCCGTCGGCTCCAGGAAAGCCAATGTCTTTGCCGAACAGTGGAAATATGACAGGGAGACCGGTGCTCTTCTTGAGCAGCAGCAGAACCTAACCGCTGAGGGCCGCATCAAGAACCTGATGGAACAGATGATGGAATACTACATCGTTGTCGGCGACTTTGAGGATGGCAACAAATACCACATGACCAAGGGCTACGGTACAGTCAAGGTGGAATACGGCTCAGAAACACGTACGCGTATCAATCGTGAAACCGGTTTAACAGAAACCGTCCCCGTTGTAGATCGCATCTACGGCGGTCATGAGATTGAGATTGACACCACCGGCATTGACACCGGCCTGCCCATCGGTGAGATTTATTTGCAGGAGAACGGTGTCACCTACCGTCTGGATGAAGGCATGATTCAGCCTCCTACGCAGTCCGTTTATAAGGTGCTCTCCGATCCTGTCCGCCACGAAGACTTCTACGAGTTCTTCCAGCTCTGCCAGACCTCCAATGACATCGTTGAGCTGGTCGGAGCCCGCAATGAGAAAGGACAACTTGATCCCGACAGCACCAAGAAGTTCTGGATATTCGAAGATGCCGACGGTCTTGACTATAATGTCCATACGTTCAACACGTACCATTATACCGTTTACGTCCCGACGAACGACGCTATTATGGATGCGTTCGACAGGGGCCTGCCTAACTGGGGAGAGCTGGAAGACGATGCCGAAGAGGTCAACGAAGAACTTGCCAATGTGGCAGATCTGGAGACCCAGCTTGAGGAACTGCAGAACACGCTGGACATCATGATCAGCAACAACGATCCTGATACAGCTACCGTCCGTCAGCAGAGAGACAACCTGCAGAAAACTATCGCCCAGAAGAATTCTCAGATTACGCTTAGAAAGAGAGACATCGAGAAACGGGCTATGCTGATTATCGACTTTGTGAAATATCACTTCCAGGATAACTCCGTTTATGTCGATGAGAAGCCTCACCAGATGGTTGAAGGTAACAACGTCTATACGGTTGTCAATTATGAAACGGCTTCACTCGACAACCTGACCAAGCGATTCAGCAAGGTTACGGTCGAGACGAAGGACAGTCCTTACAGCGCCCACCACACCATTTCAGTCAAGGGCGACAACGACAAAGCTATTGACAATGCCAATGAATACCTGCGGTCTGATAACCTATGCTACGTTATCAACAACGGTAAGGAAGGTCAGGATTACAACATCATGACCCGAGACATTGAGTTCCTCAGCAAAGCTTCTCCAACAACCATCGAAACGTCATCGTTTGCTGTCGTACACCAGATTGACAGCTATCTGGTCAACGACCGTATTTTCAAGAATGGCAGGTTTACAACTGAAAACGAATAAAACAAGGTATCATGAAACAAGTTAAGTATATTCTCGCAGCTGTTTTATGCCTGCTGACAACGGGCGCATTTGCTCAGTCCCGTATTTCAGGTAACGTCAGCGATGAAATGGGTCCTTTGATGATGGTGAACGTCGTCGAAATCAACAAGGACAATCGTATTGTGGAAGCGGCAACCACCGACTTTGACGGAAACTTCGTCATGGTGGTCCGCGACACCAAGGACAAACTGAAGATTACCTATGTCGGTTACAAGGAGGTTATATTAGATATAGGTACGCGTACCGTATTTAATGTAAAGATGAAAGATGACAACCAGATTGAAGAGGTTACCATCGTCGCCGAGAAACGAAATGAGACCAATGGTCTGGACATTCTCGACCGAGAGGTTTCCGTCGCCAAGCAGAAATTCAGCATGAGCGAAATGGAAGGTCTCTCCTTCGCCTCCGTCGATGAAGCCCTTCAGGGACAGATTGCCGGTCTTGACATCGTGTTCAACTCAGGTGACCTTGGTTCTGGTACCCAGATGCGTCTGCGTGGTACTTCAACCATCACAGGTAATGCCGAGCCCCTCATCGTCGTCAACGACAATATCTTCGAGATGCCGACAGAAGAGAAAGGAAACTTCGACTTCTCGACCGCTAACGAAGAGAGCTTCGCCCAACTTCTGACGGTGAACCCCGATGATATCGAGAGCATCGAAGTTCTGAAGGACGCCTCGGCCTGCGCCATCTGGGGTAGCCGTGGTGCCAACGGTGTCATCATGATTAAAACCAAACGTGGTTCGCACGGTAAGACCAAGGTGTCCTATAGCTATCGTTTCTCACAGGCTTGGATGCCCAAGGGTCTCAACCTGTTGAACGGTGACGACTACACCATGCTCCTTAAGGAGTCACACTTCAACCCCACGCAGAGCAGTACCGCCTCTAACGCTGACGAGCTCAACTATAACCCGACGTTCGCCGAGTATGAGAACTTCAACAACAACACCGACTGGGTCAAGGCCATCAGCTCAAGTGGTTTCACACACGACCACAACCTCAACCTGACCGGTGGTGGCGACCGTGCACAGTTCCGTATCAGCGGTGGCTACTACCACCAGACAGGTACCGTCATCGAACAGCGTCTCGACCGTTTCTCCACCCGTATGGCTCTTGACTACTTCGTCAGTGACCGCATCAGGGTGTCGGCCGACTTCTCGTTGACCTACACAAACAACGACAAGAACTACAGCGGTCTTCTCTCCACAGCCCAGATTATCATGCCGAACATGAGCATCTATGCTCAGGATCCGCAGGGCAACGATACGGATGACTACTACATCATGCGCCAGACCGCCAGCAGCATCTTCGACGGTAACCAGAAGAACTACATCAACCCCGTGGCTGTCGGCAAACAAGCTTGGAGTAACAATAAGAGCTACCGTATTACACCGCAGATTGCCTTGGACTACAAGCTCATCGGTCTCGACCGCGACGAAACTCAGTTGAAGTATTACGGTATGGTCAACATGGATGCGGCCACGACCAGCAATGACGATTACTTCCCCAACAGCCTTTCCACACAGGGATGGCTCAACACGAACGTGAACAAGAGCAGCAACAACGACGACAAGTCACTCTCGTTCAACACTCGTCATCGTCTGAACTTCACGCCTCATTTCAATAATGAGAAGCATTACTTGACCATGATGGGTCAGTTTGAAATGAACATTGGTAACAGTTCAAGCCAGTCTGCCGCATCTCATGGTATCCCTCATGGAATTATCAGCCCGACTACCGGATCGTACTTGACAAGCAGTAGCACGGGTACCGGTCAGTGGCGTTCGGCTGCCTTCCGTTTCTCGGCAACCTACTCCTACATGGGCGGTCGCTACAGTGCTTCAGCCACACTGAGCCGTGATGGTTCCACTCGTTTCGGTAAGGCCCATAAGTGGGGTAACTTCCCCAGCTTCTCCCTCCGTTGGAACATCGTCGATGAGCCTTGGATGAAGTGGTCCGAGAAATGGTTGTCCATGCTTTCCGTCCGTGCCGGTATCGGTGTCACGGGTTCTACTCCGGGCAGTGAATACCTGCATTACACGGTCTATAGCAACAACGGACGTGTCCTTGATATGAACGCTGTCCAGCAGGGTGGCCTTCGACTCACCGACCTCCGTTGGGCAAAGAAGACCGAGCGTAATATCGGTTCCAACATTGGCTTCCTGGATGATCGTCTGACTGCTGATATCAACGTCTATAAGAACGTCACTTCTGACCAGCTGATGTCAAACTACGCCATCCCCAACTACATCGGTTATTCCAACCTTGCCTACCGCAACACGGGTGCCGTTAGCAACCACGGTTGGGAATTGAACGTTCAGGGTAACAAATTCGTCAAGGTGGGTAAAGACTTCTACATGAACTGCTACGTCAACGTCGGTCAGAACTTCAACCGCATTGAGAGCATGGAAGAGAGCGTCCTTAACAGCCAGAACGGCGACTACAACTTTGCCAACAACAGCTATCTGGGCCGCATTCAGGTGGGTAACCCGCTGGGTTCCTTCTATGGCTTCCGCTATATGGGCGTCTATGAGTACAGCTACAAGAACTACCAGAAGGCTCTTGACAAGTTTGAGAATGATCCCGACTATACCCCGACACGTATCGTGGCCTACAAGAAGGATGCCGAGGGCAACCTGACGGATATTCCTATCTACGGAGCCAGCTGCCCCATCGCTTACGACGAGGACGGCAACGTCATCTACGGAGCCAACGGCAAGCCGCTGCAGATGGTGTTCGGTTACGAGGAGGGTTCTCAGCGCTACCGCTTCCGTGGTGGTGACGCCATCTACGAAGACATCAACCACGATGGTAACATCAACGAGTTGGACATTGTCTATCTCGGCAACTCCAACCCGGATGCACAAGGTGGTTTCGGTGTTTCCTTCTTCTACAAGCGCCTCCAGTTGAAGACCCAGTTCACCTACCGATATGGTGTGGATGTCGTCAACCAGGCACGTTCCGATGTGGAGAACATGTACTCCAACGACAACCAGAGCATCGCTGTCAACTGGCGTTGGCGTAAGGAAGGTGATCAGACGGTCATTCCGCGTGCCCTCTACAATACCGGCTACAACTTCCTCGGTTGCGACCGCTATGTGGAAGACGCCTCCTACGTCCGTTTCTCCTACCTCCAGCTCTCCTACAACTTCGATGCACAGAAGCTGAAGAAATATGGTCTGAACAGCCTCTACCTCTCCGGTTCGGCGAACAACCTGTTTGTGTGGTCTTCCTACACCGGTCTGGATCCTGAGATTTCCGTCGGTGGTTGGGGTCGTGCTTCCGATAACGCCAAAACTCCGCGTTCCCGTTCCTACACCCTGGCACTCACCATTGGATTCTAAGATAGTTTAATAACTGTTATTTGAACGTATAATGATTAGTCCTATGAAAAAGACATTCAAAATATTTGCAGTGGCATCAGTTGCAGCCCTTACGCTGACTTTGGCAGGCTGCCAAGACTTCTTGACCATCTACCCGACTGACAAGGTCGTTCTGGAAGATTTCTGGAAAAACAAGGCCGACGTGAACGGTATGGTGGCCAACAGCTACAAGAATCTGGTCTCCGACGCCTTTGTCAAGCGTGTGTTCGTCTATGGCGAGCTCCGTTCGGACGATGTGGTCGAAACCACCCATATCAGTACTGAACTGAAATATATCAACAACGCCAACCTGCTGGCCACGAACGGCTATTGCGATTGGAGCATCTACTACAAGATTATCAACAACTGCAACATCGTACTCCACTTCGCTCCGCAGGTGTTGGAAGAAGATCCCGACTTCACCCAGGGCGACCTAGATGTTGTGCGTGGTGAGATGCTGGCCATGCGTGCTCTTTGCCACTTCTATCTGGTGCGTACCTTCCGCGACATTCCTTTGCTGAGAGAAGCCAAGATTGACGATAGTCAGGAACTGTACATCAAGCAATCTACTCCCCTTGAAGCTCTCGACTTCATCCTCGATGACCTCAAGGAGGCAGAAAACCTTGTCCTGCCCTCCGGTGCTTACAATAAGGAGACCTACAACAAGGGTCGCTTCACCCGCGACGCCGTTCGCGCCATCCGTGCCGACGTGCTTCTTTGGAAGGCCGCATTCACCCAGTACACCAGCAAGAGTGACGGTGCTGACTGCTACAACTTCTATACCGAGTGTATCGACTATTGCGAGCAAATTATCAACGACCGCAAGCAGTATCTCATCGATTATAGGAAGAAGAACAACCTCCAGGAAACGGAGCAAGTGGGTACGGGAGCTGCGGCACCCCTCATTGCCAGCTATCCGTTGGAAACCCAGCCTGTAAACAGAGCCACAGCATCCTCCCACGACGAAGTCTATGTTAAGATCTTCACGGATAAGAACAACCTCAAGGAAAGCATCTTTGAGCTTCAGTTGGACGAGAACAATAACCACAACTATGCCATCTGCGCATTCTATGGTTATCAGGCCAAGCAGACCAACATGCCTTTCACAGCTTCTTCCTACATTGCCAAATCAGGTAATGATGACAACTGCCTTTACTACGGAAAGTCGGATGTGCGCCGTGCAAGCTATACCGATCAGGATGGTGCTGAAGACGATGTCTTCCCTATTGCCAAATACACCACACGTATGACTCGTCCGGGTGCCACAGCCCAAGCCAAGACAACACCTGAATATTTCAATGCGAACTCTGATGGTAGTGGCTACTATTATTGGCAGAATGTTATCCTTTACCGCATCACTGACGTCATGCTGATGGAGGCCGAGGCCCGTGCTCTCCGTGCCGACTCTGTCAAGAACGACTTGGCGGAGGCATTCAAGCTCGTGAAGGCTGTTTACTACCGTTCCAACACGTTGGCCACCTTAGGACGAAATGACTCCATTAAGGCTCCTGAAAACTCCGCAGGTATGCAAGAACTGGTCATGAAGGAGCGTCAGCGTGAACTCTGCTTCGAAGGGAAACGTTGGTTCGACCTTGTCCGCATGGCTCTCCATGACGGCAGCACCAACAACATGCTTAACATCATGGTGCCACATAAGTACGAGACCAACCAGAGCGCTATCAAGAGCAAGCTCGCTTCTATTGATGCCCTCTTCTTCCCCATTGCTGAAAGTGTCATTAAGACCGACACCATGCTGGTACAGAATCCCGTCTGGGAAAAGGAGCAAGTCATCTCGAAAAACTAACAAGGTATCAATTCCATGAAATCCAGAAACCACTTTTTATCTGTCCTCGTAGCGGTGGGTTTGCTGACAGGAGTCGGACTATCGGTCGTGGGCTGTAAAGAGGATATTGACACGAGCAACCGTTATACCTTCATCGGTAATACAGTGGCCAGTTTCCTCGAAGAACACGACGATGTGTTCAGCAGTTTCATTACCATTCTGAAACGTGGCGGCAAATACAACCTCATGAAGGCTTACGGCACCTACACGTGCTTTGCCCCCATGAATGATGCCATCGACCGTTTCCTGTTCGAGCAGGATTCCATCTATAAGGCTTCCCTGCTCCCTGGATCCAAGAAGATCGTCTGGACAGGCGTCACCTCTCCCCGGTTAGAGGACTTGAGCGACTCCATGTGTACGGTCATCGCCCAGACGCATATCATCCCGGCCACCTACCTTACCACGGAAATGGAGGGTGATGTGGTCCCGACGATGAACCTCAATGACCGCTACCTCACCATGACCTACGACACGGATTCCTTACAGCATAGCCTTCTGTTCATCAATGGTGCACAGGTGGTCGGTGCCGACGAAAAGGTAGAGAATGGCGTTGTACAAATCATCAATGCGGTCATGAATCCTTCCTCAGAAACCGTTCCCACGGTTATTGAGAACACGAAGTTCCTTAGCATCTTCTCTGAAGCACTTGAGAAAACAGGCCTCGAAGAAAAAATGCAACTCTATAAGGACTTCAGTTACACAGACGGAAATAAAACGGCATTGAACATCTACAATGACCAGCAATGTCCTTATCCTCCCACCCGTTATTTCGGTTTCACCGCTTTTGTTGAACCCGACTCTGTGTATCATGCGGCCGGTATCTATACCATCGAGGATTTGTTTGCCCAATGCAAGATATGGTATCCCAACTCCACAGACGATGACGACTATAAGAGTCCGAACAATGCGCTCTACAAGTTCATCGCCTACCACCTGCTGGATCGTAAGTTGCTCTACACCCGTTTGACTTGCTATCAAATCAAATGTGGAAGCTACTTCAACTCTGAGAGTGTTTATTTGACCCGAGCCGACCGTTACGACTACTTCGAAACGATGCAGGGTACCATGCTCAAGGTTATCCGTCCGCTTAGCAATGCCACGCGTGGCACATGCGATGACGGTATCCAGCGTTCCTATTCCGAATGTGTTTTCTTGAACTACACCAAGGATCCCGAACTCATTGCCGCAGCTCCGGCTGGTGCCTTCAACGTGACATGCGGTCCGAGAAACATTCCGGTTAACATCCGCATTATGGAACCCACATCGGTGACCAATAACAAGGAGAAGTATCCGGGATTCCAGCAGGAAGCCTTAAACGGATCCATCCATCTGATTGACCACTTCCTCATTTATGATGAAGACGTCATGACAGGCTATGTACTGAACGAGATCATCCGCATCGACTTCTCGTCCATCCCTCCTGAATACACCAATAACAACATCCGTTGGTCAGACGGGAAGAACATCACCTTTGCAGGACGTGGTGACTACGAGTTCTATATTCCTGGCACATACAGCGACCGCATCAGGTACAACCATGAGGAGGCTCGTCTGTACTACCTCAGTCCGCACAACAGTTGGACGAACTACATGGGTGATGAGTGCATGTGCCTCGGTCCTGCCGATGTCTCCTACCGTCTGCCGCATGTTCCCCCCGGGACCTACGAAATGCGATTCGGCTATCAGGGTATGACGAATCGTGGTATTACCCAGTTCTATTTCGACAACGAGATTACGGGCATCCCTGTTGACCTACGCTTGAGTGCAACTGCGAACCCCCGCATTGGCTACGTAGCCGATGCGCAGACCGATGATAACGGCGTCATTAACGACAAACAGATGAAAAACCGTGGATTCCTGAAAGGAAGTACCCAATACTATGCTTACGGTCATCTGGCTCGCCACGAACCATCCGTCATCCGTCTTGTCCTAACGACGAAGTACCTTGATTCGGGCGACCACTGGTTCCGCGCCAAGAACGTCAACGAGAATGACGATGGTCTCGATCAGTTCATGCACGACTACATTGAATTCGTACCCGTTGGCTGGTTGCGCAACGAAAACATTTCCCTTGAAGAGAAACGTAAATAAAAAACCATTATCATGACAAGACTGCAGAAATATATCCACATCCTCACCAGGTGCCCCCACTTCTTACGGAAGGGTGCCTTGGGGGGTATAGCCATACTGTTCATTGCATTGGCAGCCAGTAGTTGTAAGGAAGAAATCGACACCTCCAATCGCTACACGTTCATTGGCAACACCGTTGCCAGTTACCTCACCGAGCATGAGGATATATTCAGCAGTTTTGTCACCATTCTACAGCGAGGCGGCAAGTACAACCTCATGCGGGCTTACGGTACTTACACCTGCTTTGCTCCGACCAACGAGGCTATCGACCGCTATCTTTTTGAACAGGATTCCATCTATAGAGAATCCCTGAAGCCGGGTTCAAAGAAAATCGTCTGGACAGGTATTACCTCACCCAACTTGGAAGATCTGAGCGACTCCATGTGTACCGTCATCGCCCAGACGCATATTATTCCGAAGACGTACCTCACCACAGAAATGGAGGGTGACGTTATCCCGACGATGAACCTCAACGACCGTTATCTCACTATGAGTTATGGGGTTGATTCCATCACGGGACACAGCCAGCTCTTCATTAATGGTGCGCTGGTCATCGGTGCTGATGAGGAGGTGGAAAACGGAGCCGTCCACGCCATTGCTGCGGTGATGAATCCCTCATCGAACACGGTACCGGCCCAGATAGAAAGCATGAAATTCCTCAGCATCTTCTCTGAAGCACTTGAACGGACGGGATTGGAAGGCAAGCTGCAAGCCTACAAAGATTTCAGCTACAAGGACGGAGACAAAAGGGCACCGAACATCTACAAAGATCAACTTTGTCCTTATCCCCCTAACCGCTATTATGGTTATACGGCATTCGTTGAGCCTGATTCCGTCTTCCAACAAGCCGGCATCTATAACATTGATGACCTCTTCGCCAAGTGCAAGGAATGGTATCCCAATTCCTCCGACGAAGACAATTTCAAGAGTTCGAACAATGCCCTCTGGAAATTTATAGCCTACCACCTATTGGATCGTAAGTTACTCTACTCTCGTCTCGTTTGCTACAACATCGTATGCGGCAGCTACTTCAAGTCTGAGAGCAACCTGCTGAAGCGTGGCGATCGCTACGACTATTTCGAGACCATGCAGGGAACGTTGATGAAGGTGACTATGCCACTCAGCAACTCCAACTACAACACGACCATTCTTATCAATTACACGAAGGACTTGAATAGTCTGGAGAGCACGGATATTACAGCATCAACAAAGGAAGGCCGAGCCAACGTGAAAATCCTGAACCCCTCAGACGTGGTCAACGACAAAGTGCATTATCCTAATTTCCAACAGGAGGCGCTTAACGGTTCCATCCATCTCCTTGACAAAATTCTGGTCTATGATGAAGACTTGATGGTGGGCTACGTGCTGAACGAAATCATCCGTCTCGACTTCTCTTCGCTCGTGCCCGAATACACCAACAACAACATCCGTTGGTCAGACGGTAACAACATCACCTTCGCAACTCGTGGTGACTACGAGTTCTATATCCCTGACGGCTACAGTGACCATCTGAAGTACAACACCGCAGAGACCCGTCTTTACTACCTCAGCCCGCACACTTCTTGGGCGAACTATCAGGGTGACGAGTGCATGTGCTTAGGCGCCTTCGACTTCGGTTACCGTCTTCCTCATGTTCCTGAAGGAACGTATGAACTCCGTATGGGCTATTCGGCCAACACCAACCGCGGTGTCATTCAGTTCTATCTTGACGATGAAGTCACGGGCATTCCCACCGACCTTCGCAAACTGCTGAATGTACCTGAAGTGGGATGGGTTGCCGATTCTCAGACTGACGACAATGGTGTGGCCAACGACAAGCAGATGAAGAACCGTGGCTGGCTAAAAGGACCCTCCACCTACTATTATGGCGGAAGTATGCTGGCACGCAACTAC
>Ga0265298_10009759_pt1 | contig 11403 bp, 10 predicted proteins | sample AusTroGonzalo_MG_3_FD_193486 | JGI IMG/M metagenome (GOLD analysis project Ga0265298, IMG submission 193486) | Bovine rumen microbial communities from tropical cattle in Woodstock, Queensland, Australia - Gonzalo_01 | ecosystem: Host-associated > Mammals > Digestive system > Stomach > Rumen ...
CATACCACACCTGTCGAGTATTGATACATAATTATTATACACTAAAACGAGAATATAGTCAATAAAAAAACTGCACAAAAAACAGGGCGATTTTATGTAAAGCGCCCAATCTATTGTGCAGTACAGCTATTTCATATTATTACCATTCGTTCTCGCTGTCAGCGACGAGCTTTTTGACCTCTTCGTTCTCATAGAGACCGAGGTCGAACAGTCTGTCAGCCTGTTTGCTGGTAATTTTTCCCTGATCCGTAAACACGAACTGTCCGTGATGCTGCTCCGTGCCGTTCCACGAGTCTATTACCTGGAGCCAGCCGCGTCTGTCCAGCTCTGTTTCGGGATATTTTGAGTCGGGATAGAATTTCTCGACTATCATTCTTGCGCATTTGCTGTGGTTGGTGAAGGCGCAGGAATAGGTATCGCCGTCAGGTGATATCCAGCCCAGCTTGAAGTCCGGCGAGTTCTTCTCGAACATTTCCTCCAGCTCCAGCGGCTGGTCCTTGTCTGATTCAATTATCCTGATGAATCCGTAATCGTTTTCCCGGAAGTGGTAATATCCGCCTCTTCCGTCGAAGACCACAGGGAGCTGTTCCTCTTCGATTATACCTTCAAAGCCAGTGCCTTCCAGGGCTTCGAGAGTATCCACATAGCGGTAGCAGTATGAACCCGTCGATGACTTGTAAACCGCGAACTTCTTTTTCTTCTTTTTACTTTTCTTCACCCTGACACCTGCCTTTACATATCATTAAGGTATATTTTATCACAGTTTCTACTATTTGTCAATGCATAACGGTTTTTTCTGCTATTTGCCATAAAAACAGGCGGCTGTCAATACTGACAGCCGCCATATTATCACAATATTACATATTCATAACATTGTTTATCATATTTCCGCCGTTCATCTTAGCGTTTCTCATTGCCGTATCGAGTTTAACGAGCAGTGAGTTTACGTTGAGACAGTCGCCGGGGAGGTAATGATATACAGCACCTGAGCAAGGAAGCTGAACATTGAGGTTGAGCACCTCGAACGGGCTGCTCATTACACGCTGGATGTTCTGAGCAATACCAACAGCCTGGCTCTCGGAGATATTCTTATTGAATACGAAGCAGAACTCATTACCTGTGATGTTGTAGATCTCGGCAACGTCGCCGAACTCTTCCTTGAGCTTTTCAGCAACGGCTGCAAGATACTCATCACCGAAGTCATAGCCGTAAGTATCATTGATACTTCTGAAGTTATCCATATCGAATACTGCGATCTGGAATCTTCCGGTCTCGAGTCTGTCGCTGATATCGTTATCAAGAGCGTAACGGTTCTTCATACCTGTAAGCACGTTTGTAACAGCAAGGTCACTTGCCTTCTGACGTGTATTCTTGAGCTTAGCGTCAACCTCAGCAAGACGCATCTCACGCTCTTCGAGTTCAGCTCTTGCCTTCTTAGCTCTGCGTGCGAACAGCCAGATGGCGAGCATTGATACGAGCCAGATGACGAGCATGAGGGTCATAAGGATATAAGCCTTGATCGCATTCTGTCTCTGGAGAACTCCGGTATCCTTTCCGACGATGGCGATAGTAGCCGTGATCATTTCAGAAGCGGTTACCTGAAGAGGGTACAGATCCTGTTTGAGGGTCTCAGACATTGAATTCTGGTCACCGCTCTCTACCTGGCTGGTACCGAGACTTTCAAGTCTTGTTCTGAAAGTAGCGATAACCTGCTTAGCATACTGGAAACGGTTGCTGGCGGCGTCGGATAAGCCTTCAACGCTTTCAAACTGTTTCTCCGCAGCATTGATATTAGCGTAGAAACGCTCTGTATCACTGATTATCTCAAGAGGATTGTCAAAAAGGTTTGCAGCGAGACCGACTGTATTTTTGTTTACTTCGGCAAGCTGACTGTTGATCATATTAAGAGCTCTTGTAGCCTGCTGTGTTGTTCTCGATGTATTTGTGTTGTTTCGGTAAATACTCTCAACAAGCAGGGTATTCAGAATGTACATGATCGTAACAAGTATAGCCGCAAAAATATAACCTGTCGAGGTACTCTTTTTCTTATTCTTTGCCATAACTTCGCACCTCCATTACTTATTCACAGCTTCAGGGTAAAGAATGAGCTGAACAAATTCATCATTCATATTGTTGGCTGTTACGAAGGTAACACCTGTATCCAGGTGGTGTGTTACCTGTGTACCGCCGATAAGGTCAGCAGCAAACTTAACGCCAACATAACCCATAACGTAAGGATTCTGAACAACAACGCCGTAAAGAATGCCTGATCTGATGTAGTTAAGCTCTTCTTCATCAGAGTTGAAGCCTACAACGAGTATCTTTCCGGATATGCCAAGCTCATTGATAGCGTCGCATATACCGAGTGTTGTTACTGTATTTGTACCAAACATGATGGAGATATTCTCATTTGAAGCAATAATATTCTTAGCCTCAGCCTTTGCCTGCTCTCTGTCTGAGCACTGGTTGCCGATGATGAAGTTCTTTTCGATATTCTTGCGGATACGTTCATCAGCAGCTTCCTTTTCCTGATCCTTTGCCATAGCTTCCCTCTCAGCGTCTGTGAGCTCAGGCTCCTGAGCCTCTTCGCCGGCAGCAGCATCTCCTTCTGCAGCGGCAGCATCTCCGCCGTATGCGGCTGCGTCGTCTCCGCCATAAGCAGCAGCGTCTCCGCCGCCCATCATGGCAGCATAAGGATTAGCCTCGGGGAACTGAACACCCATAGTATTTCCGATAGATCTCTTGAGAGTATCTGTGAAGCCTTCGATACGATCCTGAGCGGTAGAAGCGGTATGACCGATTATAGCTACCTTTCCTATCTCGTCAAGGTTCTTGCCCTTATCACGCCAGCCCTTTGCAGCATTTCTTGCCGCTGACACGCCGCCGTTTCTATCGGACGAATTTATAAGAGAAAGTGATATCGGATTCATTGAATCCTGCTGGATGTCTGAATTGATGGAAATGACCTTTAGACCTGCTTCAGCAGCTTTCTGAAGAGCTTCATTGAGGTCTGTCTGACTATTAGGCGCAATAACTATAGCCTTTGCCTTGTCTCTTACAGCTCTCTGGATACTTGCGATCTGAGACGCATAATCATTGTCATTTGTCGCTGCGTCGTAAACGATATCATAGCCGAGCTCTCTTCCTGCGGCTTCAGCGCCCTTCTTTACGTCATCCCAGAAGCTGAGCTGCTGCTTTGCGATTACATAGATCGTGCCGCCCTGCTGCTGTTGCTGCTGACCTTTTTGACCGCAGCCTCCGCTTAACAGCACAGCAACAGAAAGTGCGCAAGCTGCAAAGCTTCTGAAAACGCTTTTCTTCTTGTTTCTGTTCATTATATCGAACCTCCTTAAATCAATTAGACCTGTTACTGCCGCCGGATATCCGCCATTGTAAACTTCTACCTATTTCCTGCTACTCAGGCATACGGCACTACCCCTTACAAGTCCTCGATTGATATCCATAACTCATTTTATCACATTTCTTTAGAAATTTCAACAGCTTTTTGTAAATCAATGCCTTACGTGATAAACAAAATTAATCAAAAAAATCTATGCATTTTAATCAATTTTATACCTGTGGTTTATTTCAAACTGCTCTTTACACGAATTGGTACGACCAATAATCGCAATAATATTTTTTGCCGATATTACGCTCTGTTATGAACTTAAAAATTTTGCACAAATACTGCTAACGATTTTTGTAAAAGATAATTCAATTTTATATAAGCCCCCTTTTTTTCCTTGACATCAATGTGGAAAAGTGTTATACTAATCGTGATAACAATATAAATACGCATATTTTATATTTGCGCTGCTATATTCTTATGTCAGGAGGAGAAACCATGCAATGCGAAAAATGCAACGCACCACTTGACCCGAAGCTGTCTGCCTGCCCCGGATGCGGAGCTCCAGTTCCGCAGAATATCGAGGGTTTTGAGAACACAATGGAATTCCAGCATGAGCTTCGTGCAATCGTAGTTAATGACGGAACACGCGCCGTAGCCAATAAAGATAGATTTATCGGCCTTCTGAGCGACCATATTCCAGATTACGACAAGGAAAGACGTCTTCTTATTAATATGTATAAAATGGGTATCCTGAAGATACTCCTTGAGGACGAAAACAGAGAGATCTCCATAATGAAAGCCAAGAGCTTCATGCTGGGCGACCTGTTCCTCTCGGACAACGCTTCGGAATTCGTCATCGCCTGCTTTACATACCTTCTCGGCTGGCCTTACGAATCCCACCTCAAAGTCATTGACGATGACGAGGACGCAGATAAGAAGGAAGATAATATCAGAAAAAAGCCGGTGGATATCAACGAGATGATATTCATGCCGCGTAACGCTCTGAGATACAGACTCAGCGGCAATATCGTCATCCCGGACGGATATACCAAGCTCGAAGCGTTCTGCTTCGACAAATTCGGCTCACTCAGAACTATCAAGCTCCCCTCTACTCTCCTTGCTATCGGTGAGTATTGCTTCTCATCATGCAAGCGCCTGAGAGGTCTTGAGCTGCCGGAAGGTCTGAGAATAATCAAGCAGGGTGCGTTCAGTCAGTGCTCAAACCTCGTGGTAGTCAAGATACCCGACGGCGTTCTCGAGATTGAGGACAGCACATTCTCTTTCTGTACGAGCCTCGAAGTTATTGAAATACCTCCAAGTGTCAGCAGTATCGGCGCGGAAGCATTCTCAGGCTGCGATAAGCTCAGAAAGCTCTTCCTCCCCGAAAGTATCAAGTTCATAGACGCCAATGCTTTCTCATACTGCCCTAACTTAGTGATATACTGCATAGAGAATTCATACGTTCATAAATACTGTTTAGCCACTGGAATAAGGTTCATCCTCGTGACCTCGGCTGAAGAATATGAGCTTGACTAACAAGGAAAGGATGAGATCATATGATAGAGCTTGAAATAGGTCAGGAGGTCGAGATGGAGTTCGGCGGCAAAGCCAAGGTCCTCAGCGTCATCGGCAGCGGCGGTCAGGGTATTGTTTACCTCGTCCGCTTCAACGGTCAGAAATGGGCGCTCAAATGGTACGACATCAATAAGATGTCCAAGCCTGCCGCATTCCGTAAAAACCTCCAGAATAATATAAACGACGGCCCGCCCAGCAATAAGTTCCTCTGGCCGAAATATCTCACCAAGGAAGCGGAGGACGGTACATTCGGTTATATCATGGAGCTGAAGCCCGAAGGCTTCGACTCCTTTGTCGATATACTGAATACCTATAAGCTGGAGATCGACCCGCTTACGGGACGCGGTGTGAAACGTCCCGTTAAATTCAATACCCTCAGCGCTATGGTGACCTGCGTCATCAATATAGTAAACGCTTTCCGACAGCTCCACCGCGCAGGAAAGAGCTATCAGGACCTTAACGACGGAGGCTTCTTCATCAATGTCAATACCGGAGCCGTCCTCGTCTGCGACTGTGATAACATCGCTCCTGACGGAAGCAACTTCGGTATCGGCGGTAAGCCCGGATATATGGCTCCCGAAGTCGTAAGAGGCATCGCCAAGCCGAATGTTCAGACAGATAAATACTCTCTTGCAGTTGTCCTCTTCAAGCTCCTCTTCAGAGGAGACCCTATGGAGGGAGAAAAGGTCGTAAGAGATGTATGTCTTACAGAATCGTCAGAGCTCAAGCACTACGGTCAGAACGCAGTGTTCGTATATGACCCCAACGACGATTCAAACCGCCCCGTAAGAGGCATCCACGATAATATCATCAAATTCTGGAGGATCTATCCCGATTATATCAAGGACGCTTTCATACGCTCCTTCACTACCGGTGTTACAGATCCTACAAAGCGTATCATCGAGAACGAATGGCAAAAGCTGTTCATACGCCTCAGATCAGAAATCATACAGTGCGGCTGCGGAAGAACAAACTTCAGTTCAATGTTCATCCAGCATAACGAAAAGACCTTCAAGTGTCCGAAATGCGGAATGGAATTCGTTACTATCGGTTTCAGCAACCGCGATTACCGCACACCTCTCTATCTCGGATGTAAGTTCTACACCTGCGAGATAGTTCCCGAATCCGATGACTTTACGTCCGTTGCGGGCGAGCTTGTCGAGAATAAGGTCAAGCAGGGAGTCCTCGGAATCAAGAACTGCTCCGACAGACAATGGAAGGCAAAAATGCCTGACGGAGCATTTTACGATATCGCTCCCGGTAAGGGCTTCCCTGTATGGCAGGGGCTCGAGATCGATTTCGGCGAAGTTAAAGCACAGATCTAATCTGCTTTGCCAGAGCAGTAATACTGAAAGGATGTATGTAAATTATGAGCAATGAACGTTTTACAGAACCCGAAGTAAATGAGAACATCAATGTTACTCCTTCGGACGATTTGAATAATGATGCATCTGTATCTTCAGCTCCTGAAACTGACGACAGCATTCTCGATTTTGACGACGATCCCCTTAGCGCTACAAGCGTTTCCAAAAAGAGCCTTGTAGTATTCTTCCTGATAGATACTTCAGGAAGTATGAAAGGTAAGAAAATGGGCGAGCTCAATACCGTTATGGAAGAGCTTATCCCCGAGATACGCAGAGTCGGCGAAGCTGATACAGATGTTAAAGTCGCTGTCCTTACCTTCTCTACAGAAGTAAGATGGATGTATGCCAATCCTATCCCGATAGAAGACTTCGAGTGGGCAAGGCTCCGCGCAAGCGGCGTTACCAGCATGGGCGCTGCCTTTAAGGAGCTCAACCACAGAATGTCAAGAAACAGCTTCCTCAATTCGCCTTCACTCTCATTTGCTCCCGTTATATTCCTTATGACAGACGGATATCCCTCCGACGACTATAAGGAGGGACTCAGAGAGCTCCAGACAAACAGCTGGTACAAGTTCGGCCTTAAAGCCGCTCTCGGTATCGGTCAGGAAGCAAACGACAATATCCTCGCCGAATTCACAGGCTCAAAGGATACAGTCGTTCACGCCTACTCAGGCGGTCAGCTCGCTCAGATGATAAAGATAATCGCCGTAACATCAGCTCAGATCGGTAGTAAGAGTATGACACTCTCTGACGATACGGGTCAGGAGCTTGGCGAAGAAAACGTATTCGCCGCTAAGCAGAAGCTCCTCGGTCAGCAGATCCAGGAACTCGTAAGCACAACAAACGACGGCGACGACGTACCATTCGATACAGGCTGGTAATAACAGAATCTAATCCTGAGGAGGACTGAAATAATATGTTCAACGGCTTCAGCCATTCGGTAATGGGCGCGAGTCATGAAAAAACAAACCTGGTTTGTCAGGACAGCTCTGCTTTCAAAATAGGAGATCATTATGCCATCGCTGTCGTTGCCGACGGACACGGAAGCAAAAAGCACTTCAGAAGTCACTTTGGTTCAAAATTCGCTGTCGAAGCAGCCATAGAGGCTATCGACAGATATTATGAGGACCGCGAGGCTCTGGAAGCTAACCTTCCCGAGTATCATAAACTCATCTTAAAAAATATCGAGAAGCAGATCATCTCAAACTGGAATGTAAGGATCGAAAAACACCTTGCGGAAAATCCTGTTACCGAAGAGGAAAAAAGCAAGTTCACAGAAGAAGAATTCGAGGCTATACTGCCGGAATCCTATTACGGCTCTACCCTCGTCGTTGCTGTCGCAGGTGATAATTATACCTTCGGCGTGCAGATAGGCGACGGAAGTCTCGTGGCTATCTTCGAGGACGGCAAGGCTGTTATGCCAATGGAATATAACGAGGCTGCACCTGCCAATGTAACAGCTTCTGTGTGCAATTCAAACGCCGCAGGTATGTTCAGCAGCTTCTATGTACCGAATAAAAAGCTGATAGCTCTTTACGGTTCTACAGACGGACTCTATACCTCCTTCGGCAGTGAGTACGACTTCCTCGATTACCATACCATTATCACAAGTCAGCTCATAAACCTTGAGACTTTCAAGAATGTCATAAAGAACAATCTCAGCAAGAGATCACATTTCGGTACAGAGGACGATATATCCCTCTCCTGTATCTACGACGCCGATCTCCTGAGAGAAAAGCTAAATCTTATAAATGAGCGCGTCGCTGAAAACAAACAGGCGGCAGCAGACAGAAAAACAGCAGCCCTCAGCAAACAGGTAGAGGTAGAATAACCTCTGTTCACAGGCTCAAACGCATTTACTGCGTTCAATAAATATAGAAAAGTGGTGTTTTTTATGGAAATAGGCTCATTATATAACACAGCCAAAAACTTTGCGGAAACATTAAAGCAGAAAAGGCCCGAGCTTACGCAGTATGATGCTTGTCTCTGCCTTATTATCGCCGATACCGGAGATATCTTTTCCGGTGTATCCACTGTATCCATAAACGAAGGCGCAGTTGAGGACGTCTCCGCCGCAAAGGTGGCAGTAATGTCCATAATTACCGCAAAGCGCGTTATCGCTAAACAGCTCATCGTTATCTCTCTCGACGATTACAGCTATTTCAGACCGGACGACGAAGCTCTCGGTCTCCTTGTAAATTCAAGCGTTGACAACAGCAGCTGCCAGGTTGTCCTCTCTCCTGACGAGCAGGTCTCCGCGGCAACACTCGTTCCCGCTTCGGAAGCTCCTGATTTCCTCAGCGGCTACGACGAAGCTGATTTCGGAGCTCCGGCTGAATTTGCAAGTGGTATTGACGTAGATTCCGCTAATCCGTTCAATAACGAAACAAGCTCTCAGGAAGGAGCTCCAAACTCTCTCTATGAGAATACTGAAGCTGCTCAGCAGCAGGGCGCAAGCGGATTCCCGAATATAACTCCAAATCAGCAGCATGGCTACCCTCAGCAGGGTTATCCTCAGGGCGGTTACCCACAGCAGGGCTATCCTCAGCCCGGTTATCCGCAGCAGGGCTACCCTCAGGGCGGTTACCCACAGCAGGGCTATCCTCAGCCCGGTTATCCGCAGCAGGGCTACCCTCAGGGCGGTTATCCCCAGCAGGGCTATCCTCAGGGCGGTTATCCCCAGCAGGGTTACGGTCATGGCGGCTATCCGCAGCAGGGCTACCCTCAGCAGCAGGGAGGCTTCCCGCAGGGCATGAACGCTGCTCCCTACAGACAGGGATACACAGGTCAGTCGGTACACGGCGGAAATATGAGAACCAGCACCTATCAGCAGTCACAGAGCGTAAGCGTTACTCTTACCTCAAAGCCCGGCGGCGAAAGCGCATTCAAGAAGCGCCTCAACAGCTTCCTTGGCGATGACGAAGGTGGTTCAAATTCTGATTTCTCAGCTTCCTCAGATAATTCCGGCGACGCAGGTATGTCTAAAGAAGATATGCTCAAGCAGGCAAAAGACAGAAAAAAGATCGCTAAAGCAAATCTTAACTTAAAGAAATAAGTCCAGAACTGCTTTCATAAGCTGCTCCGGAAGCGTTCTTTTAAGCTTGACATTAATTAACAAAGTTTAGGGTATTGATTTTTCCGCAAATCTATGGTATAATGTACTTATGTCATTGCGGCAATTATACGGACCATAAGCTTTGAACGGACTCTGCGCCCCGTGCGCAGGATAATATATTTCGCGTTAAGGAAAGGGATAGCTATGAATTATTTGCTCAATATTGATGAAGCGGTTGACCGAAAATTTCTTGTAACCAAAGCTATGCGCGGTCAGGCTGAGGTCGGTACTATCATACACGTTATGGATGCCGAGCAGCAGGGACAGGCTGTTATAGTTTATTACAGAGTTACAAGATACAATGAGAAGTTCCACGATTATCAGGACTATACAGCAAAGTTTGAAAATCTTTCTGCGTTCTGTAAGTGGTGTCAGCCTGACAACTTCATCGCTCGTAACTATGAATGCTTCAGTATAAGAGATATACAGCACTACATAAAGATCAAAAACAGAAACTTTGCTTCATTCTGTCTCCCGATCATTCTGATAGCTGCAATTATCATATGGGCATTTGCGCTGTTTATGTTCAAGGAAAAGCTCATTATCGGAATAATCATCGGTGCTGCCCTTACTCTTCTGGCTCTTATCGGAGCTGTTTATCTGCTCAAGGTGCAGAAGAAAAAGGAAAAAATGCGCCTGTACCGTAAGGTCAGTGCAGGCTGGGGCGTAGTTTTTGAATAAACTTCCCTCTTTCGACCGTAAAACATTATGCTTCATCACATAATAACACTTTACGCAATCTCCCTTATAACAAAGAAGTAATTTACGCCCCTTTAAGACAGCTTAAAGGGGCGTTTGAGCATTTATACAGCCGTCCGTATGAAAAGTATCACGGACGGCTGTATTTAATTTATAATGCAAAAAAGCTCCGCAGCAAAGCTCATGACCTGCTGTACGGAGCAATGTTAGAGAGGTAAAAGTCTGAGGAAGAGCTCCTCAGACTTTTACTAATGAAGAATACTAACCCCATGAACACAGGGAAGGGAACAGAGGAGGTTGTATTGGGGGGAAAGCGTCAGTTATTGACCTCCGCAAGGGACTTCTTCCCTGCGGTGCGCTCAAGGTGCTTGTACACCTCAAGCCAGATATTTCTGCTTGGTTCTGCCTTGTTGAGGCGTTCTCTGCGGACAGGGTCGAAGAAGCTCCTGAACTGTGCGAGCTCATCAAGGAACCTGTCGTTATATTTGTTAAGCATAGTATCGAGGTTGTTTTTCCACTCACAATAGCGTTTGCTGTCGTACTGTTCCTTCTCGTAAAGATGAAGCACTGCGACCTGAGGATTGTATACTATCTCAACGCCGTTCTTCATCATACGGTATCCGAATTCCCAGTCCTCTATCTCCTGTCCGATGAATTCCTCATCAAGTCCGCCGTAGCGCATGATACACTCCATCGGTACTGAAAGATTCGAGGTCTTGGTAAATATCATCTTATAATGTACTTTATCAAAGTCATAGCAGTAAGGCTCAAGCATTTTCAGCCTGATATCCTTTATGTAATAATAGCTCTTCCCCTTTTCGAGCCCGTATTTCTCCGGCTCTGTGAGCCAGTAGCGTATACCGCTGCGGAAAAGCTCATTATTCTCAGGAAAGCCCTTTTCATTGTCCTCAAATACCTGCTTCGTAAGACCAAACTGAATGACCGGTCTGCCAAGTTTCCTGTAGGTATTGAAGTGTCCTGAGATAAAGTTCCTGTCAGCTATCTCATCACCGTTTATAAATATGACAAGCTCACCGGAAGCATTTCTTATGCCAAGATTTCTCGCCTTGCCGACACTTCCGTCATAAAAAGGCACATACTTTACGTTGAGCCTTGACGTATTCTTTGAGATAAGGTCGCAGAAGCTGTCCTGCTTGCCGTAATTCACAAAGATGAGCTCATAGTCGCTCTTGCTGAAATCCTGACTTTCGAGTGAATGAAATAACCGCAAAGCTCTTTCAGTAGAAAAAGCATAAGGAATTATTATGCTGCACTTCATGTTATTTCACTGTCTCCTTTTT
>Ga0265298_10009761_pt1 | contig 11402 bp, 10 predicted proteins | sample AusTroGonzalo_MG_3_FD_193486 | JGI IMG/M metagenome (GOLD analysis project Ga0265298, IMG submission 193486) | Bovine rumen microbial communities from tropical cattle in Woodstock, Queensland, Australia - Gonzalo_01 | ecosystem: Host-associated > Mammals > Digestive system > Stomach > Rumen ...
ATGGAAACCCCCAAGAAAAAACGTGGCGTTGGTCTAGGCTGGAAGAGAGCAGTGTTGATTACCGGTTGTATGGCAACAATTTCCTTTGCGGTTGCTTATTTTATTAATTTAGCTTCGACCGATATGTCTATCCAGGTGGCAGCCATGCAATCCGGAATTCAGGCGACCTATCCAACTTACGTACCACGCGATTATAAACTTTCCGATGTAACTTCAGCTAGTGGCAAAGTAACCATTCATTTCAAGAAGGGTACTGATGGGTTTGGTATTACCGAAGAAGAAACCACTTGGGATTCCGACGCTCTACTAAACAATTATGTAAAAATGACTTATGGCAATGATTATTCAATGATTGTCGAGCAAGGTCTCACCCTTTATATGGGCGACAACTGGGAAGCCTGGGTAAATGGTGGTATGCTTTATAAACTCTTTATTGACTCTGGCACACTCACCAAGAAACAGATGAAGTCCATTGCGACATCACTCTAATGTGTTATAATATAAAACATGGAAATTGTAACTAGGTTTGCACCAAGCCCAACTGGGTATATTCATATTGGCAATGTCAGAAGCGCGATTTATCCTTATCTTTTGGCGCGTCAAAAAGACGGCAAAATGATTTTGCGAATTGAAGATACCGATCGTGAACGCTATGTAGAAGGTGCGACTGAATTGATTGAAGATACGCTGAAATGGCTCGGCCTCGAATGGGACGAAGGTCCGATTGTTGGCGGTGAACACGGCCCATATTTCCAGACTGAAAGACTTGAGATTTATCACGAATGGGTTAAAAAATTGCTCGCCGAAAAGAGAGCTTATGTAGATCCAACTCCAGCCGAGAAAATCGATGAGTATCGCAAAAAATGTACCGCCGAGAAAAAACCATTTCTATATCGGAATTTCCGTCCAGAAAATTTGGACTTTGAGTTTAAAGAAGGCGTGCCGATTCGGTTTTTGTCTGATCCAAAAGATCGCACCTGGACTGACGTAGTAATGGGTGATATGCACGTGGGCCCAGAGACCCAAGATGATATTATTTTGATCAAAAAAGACGGTTTTCCTACTTATAATTTTGCCCATATCGTGGACGATGCTTTGATGGGTGTAACTCATGTAATGCGCGGAGTAGAATATTTGCCATCCACACCAAATTATTTAGCGCTTTATGAAGCTTTGGGTTTGAAAGTTCCATATCTAGTTTCTTTGCCACATATTTTGGCACCAACTGGCAATAAAAAACTCGGTAAACGCGATGGCGCTAAATCGGTAACAGAATACCGCGAAGAGGGGATTTTAGCTGAGGCGATGTTAAATTATCTCGCAAACCTCGGTTGGAACGATGGAACCGAGCAAGAAATTTATACAAAAGACGAACTCATCGCCAAGTTTTCTTTGGAAAAAATCCAAAATTCTGGCGCAAGATATGATGAAACTAAACTTCTTTGGATGAACGGCCAGTGGATTAGAAAGATCTTTGATGAACAAGGTGCACATGCATTATATGATAGAACTATCGGTTTTTGGCCAGAAGTGGCAAAAGATGCTTCTGAAGATTATAAATTAAAAGTTCTTTCAATTATTTATGATCGTCTTAAAACTTTATCCGACCTTAATGAAATGACAACTTATTTCTTTGAAGATCCAAAGATTGATATGGAGATGCTAAAAGAAAATAAGTTCTTGAAGAAGCTTTCTGAAGCCGAGCTTGAAGATTTGCTCAAACAAACAATCTCGGCTTTGTCTGAAATCAAGGATTGGGACGAAAACAATCTACAAGACTGTCTAAATAATTTGCTCGAAAAGACCGAGAAGAAGCCAGCTGAATTATTCTCACTAATTAGAATTGCGGTAAGTTTTGCGCCATTCAGCCCAGCACTCAATCTTACACTAGAAACACTCGGAAGAGACATTAGCCTTGCTCGTCTTAACGCCGTAGCCAGAAGTATATAATATATAGTATAAAAAATACCCCCATTTTCTGGGGGTATCTGGTTTTTGTTTTCTTTTGTTTTCTACTACTTCAGCTTCCTCCTACTAAATGCATAGAGGCCAGCGCCTGAAATAGTAGCTATACCAGCAGTGGCACCGAGGACGGTCGGGAGCGTGGAGTCAGTGCCCGTTGTTGTAGTTGATGCAGGATCGGTGGAGGTTTCTACACCGGCTGCGTGTGCGTAATAACTGGCGACATCACCAGTGACGACTTCTGTAGTAGTATTATTGGTTGCACCAGATACGGAGCTAGTACCAGAGCCGCTGGTGCTGCGGGTGGTATGAGTGGTAACTGTTCTAGGAGCATCATAATGGGCTACGCTAGTATCACTGTTTGGTCCAGCTGGATTAACTGGAACGCGCGGGTTGTCAGTATCGATAGTGCCGGAAACAGCAGCAAAATAGACTTCCTGTGAATAAGTGCCAGATTGTTTATCGCCATCGGCTTTAGCAGCGAAATAGACATCCTTATTGCTGCCGCCAACCGATGAAGTACCTACGGTAGTAAATAACTGAATTGCATCCGTAGAAGTTTTGAGCGCGCTATAAGTGGCACTATTGTTACCTGCCACGGTATCGTTTACAGAATAACCCCATCTATTAACTGGGAAAGCCGAAGCAGTGGTATCTGCAGCTAAAGTTTCGATATAAGAAGATGTATCAGAAGAAGAATAAGCAGTGGTATGTTCGAGATTCGTGGTTGGACCAGCCCACATTGAAACGGTCACACCGATTGGACTGTTGGTAGTAGCTTCTACATTAATTTTATTGCGGAGAAGAGTGCTAGTACCACCAATAGCCCAGCTTGCTGGTTCTTTGAGAGTAACAGTAATGATCTCGGCAACATTGATATTGAAATTTACATTGGCTTGAGGACCGGCATAGACAGAGGGCATCATAAAAATCGGCGCAATAAGAGAAACTGCCAACGCAGAAAGTGTCTTTTTTCCCCGGTATGACCTGACCATAAGTCAATTATACCACAAGCTTTTAAAAATGTGCTAAAATTATTACAGGAATTGTTAAGTGGAGCAATTAAATGGCATCAAAAAAGAAAAAAACTGCGAAAAAACCTATCAAAAAGTCTAAGAAAAAGGCAGTATTTTTAACTGTCGGGATTCTAGGGTTTCTCGGTGGTATTGGCTGTGGAGTGGCGTATTTCTTGATGCCAGGAGAAAGCGGTTTTAATGCAGTCTTCCCAGAAATTCCAACTAAAAAAGCTGATACAGAAGCTATCTATAGTAATTTGACTGGTCTTCCACTAGCTTCTGCGGAACAAGTCACGGCGCCTGCTTATTGTATTCAAACTCCAAACGGGATGGATGGCGCACGTCCACAGGCTGGTTTAAATCAAGCCGGTGTAGTATTTGAAGCTATTGCCGAAGCGGGAATTACACGCTTCGCTGCCATTTATCAAGATCCAACTTCTGCTATCATCGGGCCAATTCGCTCGCTCAGAATGTATTACCTCAAATGGGATACGCCATTTGATTGTACAATTGTCCACGCCGGTGGTGCGCCAGATGCTATCAAAGCGGTTTCTTCCGGCGGCTACAAAGATTTGACTGAAAGTTATCAATATATGTATCGTGGCACCAATAAAGCCAGGAGATGGAATAACTTGTTTACCACTTCTACACTCCTTGCTAAAATGAATGCCGATCGTGGCTATGGCGGCTCTAATATCAAAGGTTTTACCAGAATGACGCCAGACGAATCCTTGAAGTTCCGCGTTGATAATTTAGTCACTGAAAAATTAGTAATTTATGAAGCTTCTACAGGTAAAACTTCCGAAATTACACCAAAAGCCACCGCAATCAATGTAGACTTTGGTAGATTACCGAACTTCAACGTGCACTATGATTATGATGCTGCTTCCAATACCTATTTGCGCAGTTTCGCAAGCGGAGCAAAGCACGAAGTTTATCAGTGTCCTGACGGCGATTTAGGCGAGAAAAATCCAGAAGACAATTGTACTTTGGCCCAACTTGCGCCATCGGTAGTAGCCGTAATGATTGTACAAGAAAAACGCGCCTCGGATAGTTATCATGAAGATATTACCACTACTGGCGGTGGGGAAGCTTGCGTATTCCAAAATGGTCTAGCACTCAAAGGCACTTGGAGCAAAGCTTCGGATACTGAACAAATCAAATTCTACGACGCTAACGGATCGGAAATCGCGCTTGCGCCAGGCCAGACTGTCGTGGAAGCAATCCCAGGATATGGAGGCCTGAGTTACTAGATGGGCGATATCTGGAATAACGAAATTTTAGTATTAATCTTAGAACAGGCTTTTGGTGTGCTTGCTTTAATTTGCACCGTGGTTTCGATGCAGCTCAAGAGCAAGAAACCTTTGATGGTCTTGCAAACAGCTTCAGAGGCATTTATTGTCGCTCAGTATTTGGTAAAGAATGCCACAACTGGCGCCTTGATGGCATCGGTTAGTTTTATCCGGGATTTGATTTTTACTAAATACGGCAAAAAGCGCGCGCCGTTCTGGATTTTACTCATTATCTACGCAGCAATGACGGTTCTAACTATCGTAAGCTGGAATGGTCCATTATCGCTTCTGCCATTTGTCGGTTCGATTATCTATGCCTTTACTTTGTGGTACGGCGAAGTTAGATGGATCCGTCTTGGTAATGCGGTAGGGAATTCGCCATATCTAATCTACACATTCTTAACTGGCAACTGGGCGCTCTTTGTAATGACCCTGCTTGAAGTAATCTCATCCGCGATTGGTTTTATCCGAATTGATATACTCGGGAAAAAGAAGAAAGCTAAGAAAAAATAGTATGGCCAGCACCAAAGAATATCGCGATTTTATCTTAGAGCAATTATCGGAAGTGCCGAATATCACTTGTCGACCGATGATGGGCGAATTTTTGCTTTATTCCAATAATGTATTATTTGGCGGTATTTATGACGATCGGCTACTTGTAAAAATTGTTTCAGGAAATGAGCAATATAGAATGACTGAAGAAATTCCATATGACGGCGCAAAACCGATGTATTTTGTAGAAGATATCGACGACAAAGAAAAGCTGGCAGAAATAGTTAAAGCGACAGTGGAGGAATTAAAAAAATAAGCCACGAGTGGCTTTTTTTACTGGTGATCTCGGCGGGATTCGAACCCGCGATTGCCTGGATGAGAACCAGGAGTCCTGGACCGCTAGACGACGAGACCATGAATTTTATTCATTATAGCATATTTCGCGTTTATATACAACCATTTTTACCCCTTAAAATCTTGATTCTTAAGCTAAAAAGTGGTATAATTAAAGTATGAAGAAGTTGCCTATTGTAGCGTTGGTTGGTCAGACAAATGCTGGAAAATCCAGCATTTTAAATAGGATGGCCAAAAAACCAATCGCCATCGTGGCGCGCGAAGAAGGCACTACTCGTGACAACGTAATTGCTACGATAGATAACTCATTTGTTCTAGTAGACACTGCTGGTTTGAAGGACCCTTCAGATGATTTTGAGGCATCAATTCAAGAGCAAATTCAAGATGCAATTGATTCGGCAGATGTAATTTTGGTAACTCTAGATTCTGCTAAGTACTTCGATGAGAAAGATAAGAGAATCGCTAAAGATGCACTTCGTTCTAAAAAACCAGTATATTTGGTGCTAAATAAATGTGATCTTGGTGAATCTTTGCCAATCACTGAATTCCGCGCACTCGGGGTAGATCCAGAGAATATTTTCTATGTCTCCGCTACCACTGGTGAGGGGATTGAAAAGCTCAAAAACGCTTTGCCAAAAGGTAAAGTTGAAAAAGAAGATAAAAAGCTTAAATTGGCTTTGATTGGGCGTCCAAATGTAGGTAAGTCATCTCTGTTTAATACGCTCGGTAAGAAGCAGCAGGCAATTGTAAGCTCCCGTCAAGGAACCACTAGAGATATTAACCGTGTTTCGGTAAAATACAAAGGCCGCGAGATTGAAATTCTTGATACTGCCGGGCTTCGCCGCCCAGGGAAAAGAGAAGTGGGGATTGAAAAATTCTCCGCGATTCGGACTTTGGCAGCAATTGAAGAGGCCGATATCTGTTGTCTTTTGATAGATTCTACTGAGCCGCATGTAAAACTGGATCAGACTTTGGCTGGCCAAATCGTTGAAAAAGGTAAGGGAATTATTATGGTGGTGACCAAAGCTGACCTCTTAGAAAACGCCGAACCAACCAACTATTTTGGCGAGGAAAACATCAAGAATCGCACGGCAGCCGATTTTCTTTTAGATGCGCTTGAAAGAGATTTTAACTTCCTACCGTATGCACCGGTAATTATCACCTCTTCAGAAACCGGGGCAAATGTCACGCAAATCTTTGAGCTAGCTCTAGATGTAGACGAGGCTCGTCACACCGAAATCCCAACTTCTGAACTAAATAAAATCTTGGCAGAGGCAGTGATGGATCATATTCCAGCTGGACTCAAAAATACCCGACCAAAGCCAAAATATTTAGTGCAGACCGACACTTGTCCACCTTGGTTCGTACTTCATGGTCACTCTTTGGGTTTGCTTCACTGGTCTTGGAAGCGGTTCTTGGAGCGTAAAATCAGAGAAAAATACCCACTAATTGGTACGCCAATTATGTTTTCTTACCGTAGCGACGACAAAAAAGGAGGCGAATGAAATTAATCGTGGGGCTGGGCAACCCCGGCGATAAATTTAACTTTACACGCCATAATTTTGGCTTTCTAGCGCTTGATTTTTACTTTAAGCGTAATAATATGGTTTGGGAGAAAAAGCTGTTTCTAGGCGCTCTACGAGCCAAAAAAGACGATATTATCTTTATCAAACCGCAGGAATTTTATAATCTCTCCGGCCAACCAGTGGCAGCCTATATGCGCTACTACAAAATCGACCCTACTGACGTTTTAGTGATTTGCGATAATTTCGATCTAGAATTTGGCAAAATCCGTTTTCGCACCTCTGGTGTAGCTGGTGGCAATAATGGACTAAAATCTGTAGATAAAGAACTCGGTACCTCTGAATATCCACGCCTCAGACTCGGAACGGAAAACGAAGCCCTCAAAAATCAAATTGGCGCAGTGGATTTTGTTTTATCTAAATTTACCCCTGAGGAAAAAGAGAAATTACCAGGGATTTTAAACGAAGTCGTTGAAAAAATCAACGAATTCATCTCAGCATAAACCCCAGTTATTCATACCGAGAGAACGGATTCGGCCTTTGATTTCTAGCATGGTCACAGATTGATTAAATACCTCTGGTGGAAGCTTGGTTTTTCGCATAATTTCGTCGCCAGAACGAAGACCTTCAGATAGAGCAGTTAAGATGGCAGTTTCAACATCATTATCGCCAATCAACCCCTGTTTTTTAGCCTTTTTGTATTTTTTGGTGTATTCTTCGGGGAATAATATTCTGAGGACATCATCTGGCTCAGTGTAGGGAAGAGCACCTTCTTTTATTAGCTTATTGCACCCCTGGGAATAGGGGCTGGTAATGTTGCCTGGCACCGCAAAGACCTCTTTACCTTGTTCTAGGGCGTGCGTGGCAGTGTTAAGGGAACCGGAGCGCTCAGCAGCCTCTACCACTACTACAATATCAGATAATCCGGAGATAATGCGGTTTCGTTCAAGAAAGCTCACTTTTGGATGAATTTTGGCTCCTGGGGCATATTCAGAGATAATAGCACCGTCTTTCTCGATAATTTCAGCGGCGAGGCCTTTATGTTTTCTGGGATAAATCTCGTCTATTGGGGTGCCAAGAACTGCAATAGTGATGCCACCAGCATCTAAACAGCCCCTGTGACCGATACTATCGATTCCAAAAGCTAAGCCAGATATTACGATTACACCATGCTTTCCTAGTTCATAGGCGAGCTTATAAGCCACCTCTTCGCCATACCTGGTATTATGCCTAGATCCGACAATTGCAACCACCGGAGGTCGTTTTAATACCATATTTTCCGGTATTTTGCCATAAAAATACAATGTTTTAGGCATAACCGCAATAGAGGCTAACACCTCTGTGAATTTTGCTTCTAGGGGTGAAATTTGGTTGATTTTTTTGAAAAAGTGTGTAAAAAGTGTTGACATATTTTCTCCTGTGTGATATAATGAAAATAGTTAGGGAACAAAAAGTCCCTATACCGCACCTAAATAAGTTATAATTTCAGCTATATTCATTCGAGTATAGCAGAAATTGCGTGCTTTTGAAACCCTTTCGGGCTTAGAATTTCTTTAAGGTTTTAAGTTATAAGTATTACCTCCACTTTGGAAGGGATCATTTCGAAGGCATAGCAATCCCTCTAACCGGCGGGCCCCAATTTTGTGTGAGGTGGGTTGCGCTTCCGGGGTTCACCCGGTATAGGAAGTGAAGCGTTAGAGGGCCAAAATAGCCCCAGTAGGTGATGCCCACCCTTACCTAATGGGGCTTTTTTGGTGTTTTATTTTATTCGTATCTAAGAGCGTCGATCGGATCTTTCTTGGCTGCACGACGAGCCGGCAAAGTTCCGGCGAGGAAGGCAATCAACATAATAATGAGTACGATTACGAGCATGCTGATTGGATCGAATTTAGTGAGTTCAAAAGTAGGGAAGTCTTTGAGGAATGATTCATGGGCAACGCTGTTACCAACTGTGCCCATAATGATTGAAACGATGATTCCAAAGACCGAACCCCAGAACCCGAGCAAAATAGCCTCACAGGAGAAGCTGAGGAAAATTTTACCGCTGCTCATACCCATAGCCTTCATAAGGCCGATTTCGCGAGTACGTTCCTGAACAGACATAAACAAAGTGTTGATAATCCCGATAGAAGCGGCGAGAAGGGCAATACCGCCGAAGATAGTGAAGACTACGAGAATAGCGTCAAAGAAGACTTTGATCATGCCAACTTCGTCATCGACAGTCATAGCAGCTAGACCAATTTCTTTAAGCTTTTCTTTGATTTCGTCAATTTTGTCTGGATTGACTTGAGCGGTAGCTTGATAAGCATGATTCTTAGCCTCTTCTGGCATACCGGTGGTAGCTAGATCGTAGATTTTTTGATTTAGAGCAAGGTTTGCACGCATACCCCCCATTGCCATGATGCTTGGAGCTTGAACACCAACGATCTCAGCATCTACCATCTTTAAACAATCTTCATGTTTAGCAACCATGTAGCATTCAACAGTATTTGGCACAGCGAAGGTGACATATTTACCGATAGCATCCTCATCACTCTCAAAGCCTAGAGCTTTTACATAGGCTTGAGTCAAAGCGATTTCCATTTTATCCGAGTCAGCTTCCGGTTTGCGACCAGCGGTGGTATCGAGATTAACATTACCTCTTGGCATTAAGTTGAGATTTGCCACGGCAAATTTCTTATCGGAGCCTTTGGCTTTGATATATTCTGGGTTAGCTGAATAAATCAAATCAATCGAATCGAGACCTTCTACTTGGCGAGCTTTTTCGATTTGCTCGTCGGTAATATAGGTTGATTTTTGATCGCTGCCGGATGCTTCGCGATATTCTCTTACTTCCGAGCTGGAGGACATCATCGAAGACATCATATCGATAGCCTCGTTGGTCATGATTTCGAGATAACCTTCACCACCGACCGCTTCGAGCTGTTTGTCGATATAACTATTTACGCCAGTGTTAATGGCTGAGTTTAAAATAATCGTGAACGAGCCTACGAAGACCGCCAAAATCGTAAGGAAAGTTCTGGTTTTATTTCTAAATAGATTCGAGTTTGCGGATTTGATAATATCTACAGTTTTCATTTTTTGGCCTCCTTTTCGTTCGCTTTTCTGACTCTGGCTGCCTCTTCTTCGTAGCGCTTATGCGCACGCTTTGAAGCATCTTTTCTAACGCTATTATCAGCGATGATTTGACCGTCAGAAATTCTGATAATTCTTTTACAGAGTTTAGCTAAATCTTCATCGTGAGTCACAATAATGAGAGTTACACCGTGATCTTTGTTTAGTGAGAAAAGAAGATCGGTGATTTTGTCGCCGGTAGCGGAATCAAGGTTACCGGTTGGCTCATCGGCAAAGATAATTTTTGGATTATTAACGATGGCGCGAGCGATACAAACGCGTTGCTTTTGGCCACCGGAAAGATCGGTAGCTTTGTTTTTGGCTTTAGAAGTAAGGTCGACAATCTTCAAGGCTTCCATTGCCATAGTTTTGCGTTTTCTTCTTGGGATGCCAGCGATTTTGAGCGGAAGCATTACATTGTCGAGCACGGTGTCTTTTGGATTCATAAAGAATTGCTGGAAAACAAACCCGAAGCGGGAATTGCGGAGCTTGTTTAACTGTCTTTTTGAAAGCTCGGTCGATTCTTGCCCATCAATTTTAACCGTGCCGGAAGTAGGAGTGTCTAGGAGTGCAATAAGGTGCATCAAAGTTGATTTACCCGAACCGGATTTCCCGACAATCGCTACAGATTCGCCCTCGTAGATATCAAGACCGACGTTTTTGAGGGCAGTAAAAGCGGCAGTCTTCTTACCATAAACCTTCGTGAGGTTTTTTACTTCAATAACTTTTTCCATATAGCAAAAATTATACTATATAGTATGAAAAAAGTTAAGTTTAGAGCGAGCGATAGCTGGCGGCGTCGTTTTCCCAAAGGTTTGGTTGGTAGACTGCGCCGGCAAACCAAATAGTACCGTTATTTTTGTCACGAATAATGAACAAGAACGGGTGATCGATACGGACAACGGTTGGTTCCTCTTCCTGAATAGCTGTGCCGGCGGTCATAGCAAAGGCAGTGACAGCAGCGGCTTTAATGCCGTCTTCGGAGAAGTCGATATTAGCTTTGTGAATAGCATCAGAAACGTAGAGTTTTTCGGAAGCAGAAACCATATTAGAAAAGTCGGCTTCGTCTGGGTCGAAGGCTTTCTTGATACCGAGCTTCTTTAAGTCTTCTATGAAATCGAGGGAGTAATCGAATTTGAATTTAGGAATGTAGATTTCGATACCTTTCTTGGAAGTGCTAGCTGGGATGGCGCTAGCAATCTTAGCATTTAAATCGGCTTCTTTAACATTGCTAATATAATTGGCGAGGCTACCAGAAGGCATAACGGCGACGAATTCCAGAGTAGTATCGCCAGCTGGTTGGAGTGGCATCTTGAGGATAGTGGCTTCGTCGTCAATGAGGTAGCCAACTTCTTGGTTAGCGGTTTCTAGCGACATAGTGGTAGCGGTGATTTCGCTATTATCACTCTTGTAGAATGATTTACCAACGGTATCAGATTTTTCAAATTGCACTTGCCAGTCCATCTTGATAGCGAGGGTGTTAACCAGAACCATTTGGGTCTCTTTGTCGACTTTGATGCCAGCTTTATCAATAAGATTTAGGGATTTATTTTTTACCCATTCATCAATTTTAGTTGTATCAGCAAAACTATCATAAGCGACCTCGGCCTGCTGGGTGCTGGTAACGGTATCAAAATATTCGGACTTAA
>Ga0265298_10009765_pt1 | contig 11399 bp, 14 predicted proteins | sample AusTroGonzalo_MG_3_FD_193486 | JGI IMG/M metagenome (GOLD analysis project Ga0265298, IMG submission 193486) | Bovine rumen microbial communities from tropical cattle in Woodstock, Queensland, Australia - Gonzalo_01 | ecosystem: Host-associated > Mammals > Digestive system > Stomach > Rumen ...
TCAAAATGATTACTTGCCGACCTTGCATGACTCCCTTCCTTGATAAATGATTTACTCCTTTCTTTGAGCACCCAGGGAATCTCGCGAGCAGTGCGATTGGTGTAAATAAGTGTGTTTGAGATACCTTAATGGTATCATTTTCAGTCCGTTTTTGTCAACCATTTTACCGTGGTTACTCTCCCTAACAGCGGTTTACCCGTACACACTCCGTGCGCTCGGGTAAACCGCTGTTCTGCCCCCGTTCCGGCAGCTCCGAAGGACTCCACTTTCTTCTCGTCCGTCTCCTTCATCCGGCATTATGCCCTCATCCAGAACCTGCGGATGAGGACATAATCCGATGCATCAGACTCCCGATCCGAAAGTTTGTCCTTCGACCATGCCTCCTCTTGGTTGCCGATCTACGGTCTGAAATGTTCTGCGAATGCTCCTCTCTTCATGATTTTTGTAGTGTCACCATAAATATACCGAATGTCATAAAAGAGAATAATTCGCAGTAAGCATTCCACTCGTCATGAAACATCTCTCACTATAATTATGGCTTCCAAAAAAAAATTAGGCGTAAAAAAATCAGTCTTGTGTAAAGAGAAAAAGGAAATTGCATTCGTACTACATGAGCAAGGGTGTGCAGAGCCTTATATAAGCCCCATAGAGCCTATTTACTGTTTTCAGTGCGTAAAACTTCGCTGAATGACAAATAATAGCTCTATGGGGCTTTTGGCGGTCTTATAGATATATGGTTTCTGCATGATGGCTTTTAGATTTGCATTCATGCATGTATGATCTGTCTGTCAATCCCAACAGAAAATGTCAATAAGGGGGGATAGGGGGATTGATAGTTATCAAGTAGTAGTTATAATAGTTACTAAAAATGGTACAAGATTTGTGCGTGGGTAAGTACAAGATTTGTGCGTGGGTAAGTACAAGATTTGTGCGTGGGTAAGAATACAAGAAGTGTATTGACTAACTTGTATTATGATAATATAATGAGAAGAGGATAAAGTCATGGGAGGATTCATTTTTTACAACGGATGGGCAAGGAAAGTGGCGGAAAAGTACCCCTTTGTTAATAATAACGTGGACGATACCATTGGTTTCCTCATATCCTTTGCATACTACGATTATGAGACGGTTGATGAGTATAAAGATGAGTTTAGAAAGAATTTACGTGAAAAGAATATAAAACTGACCATGATCTCCGAAGATGAACTGATAGATCTATGTGCAAAAAAGATGGATTTCAAGCCCTGGGAGAACTGAAAATGCAAATGAATTATACGGATGAAGAATATCATCAGTTGACAATCGAAGAGTATTTCCAAGAAGATGTGGTACCTAATTTGTTCGGGGTTTCAACAATCTTCACGGAAGCTCGAAGGAACATGACCGTAAGCGAATATAAGGCCTTTGTCTTGGCATTAAGCCATCACGACTGGACGCAGCCATGCCCGGACACTTTATATCTGGACAAGGATGAGGTTATCAAGGCGGTCGGGATAAAGACGGATATAGACCACGAAAGTTATGATCTGATGAGATCAATCGGGGATATGCCAAGAAACAGTTTTCTGAAATTTGCAGACAGAGACAAGGATTTATATATTAACGGCTGTTTTGTGGCGACGATTGCCTCTTTCCGCAAACACGTAAGAATACGTCTAAACCCTGATTACTTGGGGCTTTTTGGGTGCCTTAATGGTAAAGAGAGAAGATATATAACCATGTGGAGTGGCGATATATTTCGAATGAATACCGAAAGGGCTATTCTCTTTTACGAGTTTCTGCGAGACAACTCCGATTCCAGGCTGCCAATGAATGTTGGGACTGTCAGCGTAAAAAAGTTCAAGGAACTATTTAAGATCCCCAAAACGGGCAAAGGTAGTTACACAAGGAATGATGAAAAGCACCACTTTAATCGTTCGGAATTTGAGAAGTACGTTATAGATCCCGCTTGTGAAGAAATATTCAAAACCGAGATGATAAGGCTGCTCCTTACACCGGATGGACAGTATTACGAAAAGGTTAAACAAGGGAACCGAGTTATAGCTTATAAATTCTGTTGGACCATACAGGATCCAAAACATGTTATAGAGGAGAAGGTTTCAGTGCCGGAAGAAATCGATGGCGAAGCCAAAGTGAGCGAAGACGAGGTTCTTCCGGTTGGCCGTTTATGGGAAGAAGAGTTGAAGGAGTTTGAATTTAATCGTGCGCAGCTTGATGCTATTGGAACACGGCTGTGTCTTGTTCCCGAATATCTGCTGCCTGAATTGTCTCCGTCTATAAACAGTATTGATATTCGCCGGGTGCATTTCATGGAGCAGATGGCTGCCGATCTGCGTGTCGCAGATAGCCAGAAAAAAGTTAGAAACAAATACAAGTACCTGTTACGGATGATCGAAAACTACGGCAAGGACGATGATTGAACTTTGTTACTGAAACTGTCAGAACGCAAACATGAAAGCATTGAAAAACAACGGAAAACCGTGCTAAAATGAATATTATCGACATGTCGCCGATTCTGTCGGGAGACTGTCGGGAAAGGCGGTGTTGTCGGTGAAAATCGTCGACTTTGCAAAACAGAGGGGAGCAGATCCCGATACAATTACACGGTATATTAAGAGGCATCCGGAGCCGTTCGTGGGGCATTTGTCCTTTGACGGTAACAAGATGGTTGTCGACGATATTGCGGTAAAGCTGTTAGAGGAGAAATATCCCCTTCCGGCACCCGTGGAAGTGATCAAGGATACGAAGAGTCAGGAGCTTCTGATCATTGAACAGAAGAAGGTGCAGGAGTTGCAGGAGCGTCTGATGACCTTGCAAGAGCAGCTTCATGAGAATCAGTTGCTTATCGCAGATCAGAAGGGGCAGCTTCTTCGGTTAGAGGACAAGTCCAAAGAGAATGACGGTCTGAAAAAACAAGTCGAGAGCATGACGCAGCAGAGTGCTAAACAAGCCGAAATCATCACCCAGCATGCTGCGGATCTTGCTACGGCAAAGACAAGTCTGGAATACACAGAGAAGGAGCTGGAAGCAGAAAGGCAGCGTTTGGAAGAAGAAAAGCGCCGGACCGCAGAAGCAGAAGCGGAGCTTGCCCGGATAAAGTCCGCCGGATGGTGGAAGAGGTTAAGGGGGAAATGGTGATGGAAGATAGAAAGCCGATGCTGGCTTATGTGGTGGAATACAAAGAAAAGAAATGCGGGATCTTTGAAATGCCAGGAGAGCAGAAGGTTCCTGATGTGGAGCACCAACGGGCGCTTATGACGAAGGAACGGCTTATTACGCTGCTGCAAGATCGGAAATACTATGTTAGTTCCGCAAAATCTGTGAACACAGATCAGTTCATGGAGCATTGGAAGCCGGAAGACTATGAAAATGAGCTTGATCTGTGAGTTTTGAGGCTTGAAATGCCGGTTTTGGCGGCTCGAATGGTACAGTTTTGCGCTCGAATGACCTCAAAACGCCACCACGGGCATGATTTTGGGCGATTCGAACGCAAAAAACGGCATTTCGAGCGCAAATCTCCATCGGGATCCTGCTGATGTGATATGATCAGAGCAAATTTCTGATTAAGGAGGACGGCAGCATGATGGAAAAAGAGGATATGATTCGGTTGATTGAGGCTTTCGAGGCGTGGGAGCTGCTAAATCGGATGGTGCATGAACTGACAAACGGGTATCGGATCGGGAGCGAGAGACTGTTGAAGCTGGATGGGATCTATGAAGTGATCCGGAACAACAGCCGGTATTACACGGATGAGGACACGGACGAGGATAACCTGGATGCCATCATGCATGCTCAGAACATCACGGCAGAGGAAAAGTATGAATTGATCCGGCAGAAGAGATTAGGAGAGATATGATGAGATGTGAGCAATGCGATTGGTGCGACGCCCATGATTCTAATGAGAACGGGATCTACTGTATGATCGGATGGCCTATGCCGGAGATCCGGGACGGGAGATGTGATCACTTTAATCCGGAGTGCGAATCGGACATTTGGAAGTTCCATTCGGTGAAAAAAGAGGATGCAGCAGCGTTCAGGGAACAGTTGCTGAAATGGAAAGACGGGGGCGAAGCTCCTGGGAGATAAAGAAGAGGAGCAGACCGGTGATGGGTACCATCGGCCTGCTCCTCGGTTTTATTTGGATGATTTATGACGGTTGCAATCTTTACAGAGCATTTGAAGGTTGGCGGTATCGGTTTTTCCGCCTTCTACCCACGGAGTGATGTGATCCCCTTCCATCTCCTCAATCTCATAATGCTGCTTGCAGATAGGGCAGATACCTTTCTGCCGTTCGTAAGCAGCTCTCTTCTGGCTGTCTGTGAAAGCCCGGATTGACAAATACTTCTCGTTGTATGTCAGTAGATACTCATAAATGCCGGACTTCTTCGTTACATCGTCATCAGCCATAAGCCGGATAATCTCGTTTTCTAACTGTGCAGGATCCACAGGCTTCCCACTGTGTTTGTTATAGAGAAGTCCCCACTTGATTCCTTTCATTTCTTTCCGGAAGTGAGGGAAGACGGTCTGAACCCATGTGATCACATTCTGGAAATACATCCATAGTTCAGCAGCAGAGGAGTTCTTTTGGTGGCTTGCCATGTAGTTCTCTATGGTAACTCCTTCCTTGTCGGAGATCCATTCCAGAGCAGCTTCAAGATACGCCTGACGGTTCATTTCCCCGTTCAGATACTTATTAGCTACCTTGTAGGCTGCGCAGCCATTCTTACTGAAATACCTCTTTGCATCTGTCAGCCATGGTCCGGTATAGACTGCGTTCCGGAGCTCCTGCTGCGTGAGTTGTACTCCGGCAATATTGATGATCTTAAACCAATCCAGCTTCTCGGATTCTGTACCTTCGCAGATGTAGATCATCAGCTTGTAGTCGAGAATCTTATTCTTTACATCTGCCGGAAGCCCGTCGAAGATCTGTGGATTCCCGTTGACCAGAACAGAAAACTCATTATTTATATACTGGCAGATGCTGATAGTGCGCTGCTGACCGTCCAAAAGCTCGTAATTGCCGTTCCCATCATCACACCAATACATAACATTCAGAGGAAAGCCTTTCAGAACGGTGTCAATAACGGCATTCCGTTCCTTTTCTTTGTAAACGAACTCCCTCTGGAACGCAGGACGGATGTTCAGCTTACCGCCATAACCAACCACACCGTTCTCGGCGCTATCCTCATAGCCTTCCACAAGTTCACGGATTGTTTTTTCTTCAAGTCTGATCTCCATACTGCTTCCTCCTTATAAACAAACGGTCATACATTCTTTTGTATTTATAACCATTGTTCTCTTTGAGAATATAAGGTCTTATACCGCCCGACATATATTCTCCCTTTTTAGCAATTTCAGACATTTTTTTGCATAATTCGAGGCTGTTTCCGATAATATCAAATTGTTCCGGATTATATTTATCCATAAATGTTATTGGAACACCCATTATCCCGTCATAATCGCAAGGGATTTCTGATATTCGTCCAACCTCAATGGCTTCATAGTTTACATATTGGGGATACTCTTCTGGATTGTAATGTTTCCAGAGAATTAGTTTATCGTGCCGTTGAGGATAATCTAAATTAGAAAACCAGCAAACATTTCCGAACTTTGCAAGTTGTCTACCATCACCATCAATGTAAATGTTTTTTCTTCCATCGATAGACTTTGGAATTAAAAACTCTTTTGGATATGTTGCACCAAGCCAAAGACGATTAGCTTTCATTAAAGGGAAAATTTCTTTATATGTGATGGCATTCATATTCCCAATAATCAGAAAATCTTTCTCGTACTCTATAAGCTGTGCAACATATTCTCGAAATAGTGAAAAAGGCGGGTTCGTCACCACAACATCTGCTTGCTTTAATAGTTTTACGCATTCCTCTGATCGAAAATCTCCGTTTCCTTTCAGGAGTTTTGGCTTTCCGTTTACAGATTTCAGCAGCAATTCAACATCAGTTAAATCTATGGCTCCATCTCCATTTAGATCCTTCACTTCTGTTATTTCAATCTTGTAAGGCTTACGGTCTGTCTCTCGGTTTATCTCCTCCTCTTCTCCAAATATATTAAGTTGCGTGTAAATTACCGGGGAACCAGCATAGCATGTGCATATCAGTTTTTTCAGCCCGAGGACATTGAAGTTCATGGCAAAGTATTTGAAGAAATTACTCTCATATGGATCATCACAATTACAAAGAACCACTTTTCCTTTGAAATGAGATCTATAATGTTTGAGTTCATATTCAATATCCGATAGTTGAGTATAAAATTCATCCTGCTTTGCTTTGTTTGCTACGGCAAGATTTTTATTATTTCCCATTATCCAACTTTCCTCCTTGCCTTCTCCCTTGCTAATGTTGACTTGCTAATGCCCGTGATCTCCGCAACCTGCGTGAAAGAGTGATCATCGAGAAGCTGCATCGCATGGTCCATCTGCTTCTTTCCGTACTTCTTCGGTCTGCCTTCCCGGTATCCCGGCTTTGTCCTGGCTATTTCCCGTCCTTCTCGGGTGCGCTGCATGATCATGCTGCGCTCGAACTCTGCGAAAGCAAGCATAACATTTCTGATCAGTTGTCCCGTGGGGGTGTTATCCATAAGTCCCATGTTCAGCACATGGACCTTGATCCCACGCTCGTTAAGTCCGTTGATCAGTTCAATGCCATGCGTCACGCTCCGGGCGATCCGATCCAGCTTTGTCACCATGAAGGTATCTCCCTCTTCCAGACGGTGCAACAACCGATCCAGCTCCGGGCGATCCGTCACAACGCCCGTGTAGGCATCAGATACGATCTCCGTGGCTCCGGCATTCCGCAGGGCGGTCTCCTGGGCTTCCAGGGAGTTACCGTCCCTTGCCTGCCCTTTTGTGCTGACACGGGCATAACCATAGATTACCGGAATACGCATCTGCTCTGCTCCGTCCGTCATCTTCCGGTATTCTTCCTTCTCTTTTGCGGTCATTTCTGCCATATTTTGCCCTCTCACTTATGAAAACAATATATGATAACGCTCTAACCCTCATGATACCATAGGTACGCCGGATCAACAATGCCATTCTCAAAAATGTTGAGTTATGATACACCTCAAAAAAAGCCACGCGAACAGCGTGACTTCTCTTTTTGCTTGCTTACCCTAGCCTATATAAAAAGGGAAATTCAGGGTACCTCAAATTATTAAAAAGGGAAAATTAGGGTACCTCAAATTATTAAAAAGGGAAAATCAGGGTACCTCAAAGCAATTTTGCGGATCATCTGATGCAATAAAAGGTGCAAAAAGGTAGAAAAAACATATTGGTTATATAGCGTGCAACTCTTAATGGGAGTCTTTTATTAAAAAAGGGAAAATCAGGGTACCTCAAATTTCAAAGCCTAAAAGGGAAATTCAGGGGGCATCAAGACATATTTTGTGGATTCTCGTCCAGCATTTCGGAGATATATAGTGGCACTATAATCTGTAATATACCCTATCACGCTCGCTTCAGTTGTCCCCTTCCTCCCTGGAAATTTTGGTATACAAAGGCTTAAAACGGGCAAGTTTTGGTATACAACCCTATAAAATACCGTAAATTTTGGTATACAGAGGTACAAAAACGAGGAAATTTTGGTATACAAAACCGCATATAGTGGTAAATTTTGGTATATAAACACGGAACTCTAATCCGGATATTTTGAATTTAGCCCGATTTCTTCTATGGTGACCAAAAAGTCCCTTTTTCTGTATGTTATCCACCTTTGATTCCGGGAAGCCGCATCTAAATACCGCTCCTACGCCGATAAATTGGCAATATATCGGCGATTTATAAGTGAGTGGTCCAAAAATCGCCGATATGACGCAGAAACACGAATTATACCGTGAATGACCGAAACCTACAAATTGGCAATATGTCAGTGATTTTATAAGTGAGTGGTTCAAAAATCGCCGATATGACGTAGAAACACGAATTATACCGTGAATGACCGAAACCTACATATTGGCAATATATCGGTGATTTTATAAGTTTCTGCTTGTTATACATCTGTATAACAGTGTTATTGTTATACATAACAAGCCATCGGCGGCATGTAATGTATATCCACGGGAATTTGTCGCATATGCATCGGACAAAATCCCACACCTTTTGGACAATTTTTCGCACCTTTGTAGGGGTATTTTCATTCACCTTGTAGGGGGATTTCTAAAAGAAATGCGCTGGTACGTTCTCATTTTGGACGTGCCAGCGCATTTCTTATGCATCCGTATGTTTTTTGCGGTATTGAGCCTTGTATACTCCGGGAATATACTGTTGTGGAAAATCAAACTCTTTAACATGATACATTATCATTTCCCAGTATCCAGCCCGGAAGTTTTGCTCAAATTCGATGTGATAAACACCGTTTTGGTTGTTTTTTTTCTCGTTGAAATCATCCCATATTTCTTTTAGTTCCTCGGAATCCGGCAGATAACATCTGACATATCCGTAATACTCTTCGTCTTCTTCTTGTTTTTGCCTTATGGTGTCTTCAACTTTTTTCTTTTCGGCCTCCCAAAACTCGTCGGAAAAAGGAATACTCTCCAATTCTCGCCCCGATTCAACATATGAAAACTTCAATTCGCTCCGCAGGAACCGATCAAAGTCTTTCATAACCTCCTCCAACACCATTTCACGACTAAATGCGGGGGGCCACGGCGTTTGAATTTTGGTTTGCCAATAGTTAAGATATACAATCTCCGTACGGCCTCTGTATCCTTCTGTTTCAAATCTTTGCCGATACGGTCTTTGCGAGATTGCTACATACCCATTATGATCCTTCTTGGGAGTAATTCCATGGTCCGCATTTGCCCGCTCTCTCATGATACGGTAAATATTTTCGTTGTTCCGATGTTCCTTGTCTAACTTTTCTTTATACTCTTCGATTTTTTTCTCCAACTGCTTTATCTTCGAACTTTGATCCTTACACGCATCTGCTTTGGCCTTCATTTCATCGTATTGTTTCTGAAACGCCTTGTTGTTTTCAACTATATTCTCAAATTCGGCAGCAGACAAAGCATAAAATGTACCTTTTTCGCCCTCCATCGGTGCTCTAAACCATGTTTCGTCATGTCTCAACAGCCAAAATCCCATTTACTCACCTCTTATCCCCGGAGATAGTTGGTTGCCACAACTTCTGCCCGGTTATGCCCCAACGCTTTGCTGCATTTTTTCATTGCTTCGCGATCTAATGCCCGCTTTTTTTTATCATTTCGGCAGAAGTACACGCCACCTTGGTATCGTCTCCCTGTTCCTGGATGGACTTTATCGTATGGAATATCCTCAATCTTACGCTCATACATCCGATACATGGTATCCGCATAGACTGCCCGATACCCATGGATATCTGCGGCGCTGTGTATCTTACCCCACACCTTATTATCAGGCCGTGTATCCTTCATCAATTCGATTATTTCATCCTTATTTGGCCCGATAATAGGAGCAAATCGGTATCTCCCGTTTTTGTCCTGGCGATGGTGTATAAAGTATTCATGATCCGGAAACACCGCCAGCGCATCCTGCAATGTTGCCAGATGTTTTCTCTCTTTGTCCGTGATGGTTCCCGCATCCAGCTTCTTCCTCATTTCTGATGCACGATCCATCATTTCCTTCTTGCTCCAAAGATCCCTGCCTTCAAGTTTTTCCGCGACATTTCTTCTGCATCCGGTTCCTTTGCAGAATTTGATCAGAAGGTCATTATTCTTTTCGCTGAAATGCTGATCCCTTTTTGTATCTCCACGGCTCCGTTTAATTTCCCATCTGTTTCTTTTTGGAGGTTGGAATCGCCAAGGATCATCCGGTTTAATCTGATATAACTTGCAGAGTGCAGCCGTTTCCGTCTGGATTGTCCATGCAGAGAGGTGTTCCCCATTTTTATTGACCTGATCCACGCGTAGCTGCAGCCACTCATTCACGTACTTTTTTGCCGATTTGAGCGTGGTACACTCCGGATGGTTCTCGTTGATCCATCGGGTGAAATACTTAATGTGCTTCCAGTAGGTTTTATATGTATTATATGAGAAAATCTTATCTTCGCTTGTCCCGTTTGCCACGGCATCCTTCTTGCTTTCACCGAACGCCTGCATTGCTGTCAGCTTGTCATACGCCTGCTGATGGAGGTCTTTTCTGTATTTGTCGCTGTCTTTTCTTCCCATTTTTCACCTCCGGATATGCGAATAGGCATAGCTACCGCTATGCTCCTTGTTTTCATTTTCAGTTGGTAGGTCTTACCTGCTAAAATCTTTGATCGCTTTCCGCCCGATCTATATGATCGCAACTTCCAGCAAAGACACTTTTTAGAGACTTGTGTATGTCTGATCTGACACTCTTTAACCTCTTGTGTACGAGGGATCTGCACCTTTTTTCCGCTCGTGCCTGCGGTTGTTCCCGTTACTCTTGGGTTCCCTCTTGTCCTTTCGTGTTATTCTCTCGTCGGCATTAAGGTGGCCGTCGCTTCCGGTTCGGTTTTGACATCCGGTTGCTCATGTCCCTTCGTTTTGGTTCGCAGATTCCGGTAAACTGCGGATGTGAGCCATCACCTGCTTGCCTTTTACAGCGGCAGCTGCTTTCCCTGGCGATTTTCGCCGTTTACGAGTCCGGTTCGATTTCCATGGAACCTTCAACCTTGCACTCTTTTTCGGATCAGAGTGATAACCGCTGCTTCTTTTCCGGTTCGCTCCGGTGGCTTGATCGGGGTTCAAAATGATTACTTGCCGACCTTGCATGACTCCCTTCCTTGATAAATGATTTACTCCTTTCTTTGAGCACCCAGGGAATCTCGCGAGCAGTGCGATTGGTGTAAATAAGTGTGTTTGAGATACCTTGATGGTATCATTTTCAGTCCGTATTGTCAACCAATTTGTAGTGGTTACTCGTCCTATTAGCGGTTTACCCGTACACACTCCGTGCGCTCGGGTAAACCGCTATTCTGCCCCCGTTCCGGCAGCTCCGAAGGACTCCACTTTCTTCTCGTCCGTCTCCTTCATCCGGCATTATGCCCTCATCCAGATCCTGCGGATGAGGACATAATCCGATGAATCAGACTCCCGATCCGAAAGTTTGTCCTTCGACCATGCCTCCTCTTGGTTGCCGATCTACGGTCTGAAATGTTCTGCGAATGCTCCTCTCTTCATGATTTTTGTAGTTACCGTAAATATACCGAATGTCATAAAAGAGAATAATTCGCATTAAACATCCAGTCATCATAAATAAGCTCTTATTATAAATATGGACTTTATAAAAAATTTTGGCGTAAAAAAATGCGAATTTTTGAGGGATTTTTTATTTTTTTCTTCTTTTACGATAATCGGTCGATGGCAGTTATCGTTTTTAGGCTTGTATAAGCCCTGTGGAGCCATCTTAGTGTCATTTACGCATTTAAGTGCATTGGTTGTTC
>Ga0265298_10009766_pt1 | contig 11398 bp, 13 predicted proteins | sample AusTroGonzalo_MG_3_FD_193486 | JGI IMG/M metagenome (GOLD analysis project Ga0265298, IMG submission 193486) | Bovine rumen microbial communities from tropical cattle in Woodstock, Queensland, Australia - Gonzalo_01 | ecosystem: Host-associated > Mammals > Digestive system > Stomach > Rumen ...
TATCCCACCCCCCTCCCCCGAATCAAGCCGCCCCGCCGCGCCGATTCTCCGCGAAGACGGTCAGCCGTTCTAGATAGCGTTTTCTCTCGACTATTTGCATGGCGTTTTCGACCCGTGAATTTTCGGAAAGTTTTGAAGGCAACCCCATCCTGTCCGTCCGCGTTGGGCGTGGAAAGCCAAAATCCCGTGCACTGTTGAGCGGCCTTGGTCAATGGCTGTTCCCGGAAAAATGAACCAATATATGAATGCGATTCACGAAAACATGAACGAATCATGGGCCATCCATTCCGAAAAGATGAATGAATATGGGTGGGCCTTGGCGGAAAGCAAACGTGGAAGGGATTCCCGTTCTGTCGATCCGCGGAGAAACACGGAGAAGTTCACGACGGATTCAATACTGCATGGGCCAGATTGCATTTTTCAACGCTTGCGCCTCCTCGTGCTCCGGACAGGCGGCGAGAGCTTTTTCGATGCGTTCCCATGCTTTTGACTTCTTTCCCGATGTCCATGCCGCCCGTTTTCACGCATTCGGTTCCGGCAAATGCAAAGGCTTCCGCTCCAAAAGCGTTTCTGTCCATTTTTCGATTCACTTCAGTCCGAAAATCCGTTTCATGAGGACGCAAACGCACCACAGGACACTGAAGCCAACGGCTAGCAGGAACAACGCCGCGGCAGGTGCAAACAAGACCGTCATGACCAGCAGGAACAGGCCGAAGAAAATATATCCTCCGGCTTCCTTGGCAGCCGAAAAGCCAATACCTGTCAAAAGTCCCCCGATGAGACAAAGCGACAGGAATACAACATATGGGTTCACGTCCGTTTTTCGTTTTCCAACCGACCAGATCAGTCGCGCCGCGCCCAACGCCGCAACCTTCGATGCATGGAAAAGCCCGACAACAGTTTGTTTCAAAAGTCGTTCCATGGTCTGCCCTCCTTGTGCGAATTGTTTCAATTCGCCTCGTGGCCGGATGTACGCTGCAACGATTCGACTGTCACCAACCCAAGCGTGTTGACATTTTCCAGGAAGGCGTCGGCATTCGGCAAGGAGCGCCCGTCCCGGACATCGGGCGTTGCAAGGACGGCACGGACGGATTTGCCAAGACAGATGGGCAGGAGGCAAGCCGCGTGGATGCGTTGCCCGATGCGGAACAACTCGAACGAATGGAAGAAAAAGGATTCCTCCTGCGCCAGGCGGTTCAAGTCCACGACATGGGGGTCGGCGCCAAGGCGTTGCCGCAGATACGGACTCATCCGGAACGAATCCGCCCCGGCGACACTCCAGCCGTTTTGGAGGACCAGCTTGAACGAATCCGCGGACGAACGGGCGAAGAACGCGTAACTGTCAACCCCCAATTCGTCCAACCGTTTGAAGATTTCGTCGCGGAAATCCATCTCCTCCGCCATATCCAAAACCGTCTCCAGCGTCGCATTGACGCCCGCCTCCACGCGCACCAAGTTCCGGACGGAGAGGCGCCGGGAAAGCTTGTCCAGCACATTCCAAAGCGGACGAAGCACCAAAACGACCACGGCGATGCCGACGATGCGTTCGCCGCGCACCGATTGCAGGAACGAATCTTCGAACAGCCTACCGACCAGCGGGTTGCAAACGGCGGCAACAATCGGCACCGAAAACGAGAAGAGGGCGAACGTGAAGCCGTTGGGGGTTAACAAGCAAAGGAAATTGCGTTTCAGGCAAAGCCGCAGGAAGAGAAAGCCCCCGATGGCTGCCGCGATCCATGAAACCAAGCCGACAAGGGTAAGGCTACCCGGAATTCCTGCTAACGGCTCCACCCATGATTCCGGCACAAGCGGATCGATCTCGGCTTCCATAACAAACAAGACGGCAAGTTCGAGAAACAACCAGCTTCCAAAGAACATCCAGCCCAATTCCGGCGTTTCCGTGTCAAAACGGCGTTTGTGCCTCATCCATGCCCCCAAAATCCCGAGGACGGCGATGGCGGCGAAACGCGGGACAAGGATGGAAACCCATTCCCCGATTTCTTCCTCCACGGATACCCCATCCATTGCCACCCCCGAAAGAAGAGCCGCCACGGCTCCGATGCCCAGGACAACAAGCACCTTTCCCAAGAACACGAAGAGACGCCGCAACCTCCCCCAGTGTGCAACCGAGGACCGGGGCCAGCAAACGAGGACGAAAATGACACTTTGGGAAAGCCAAGCAGCATACGTGAAGACGGAACCAAATGTCCTCAAAGTTGCGAACCAACCTGCGACAAGGCCGCCCAAGGGCGACTGGCAAGCCCAATGCCAAAGCGGATATTGCAACATCTTTCCGAAACAGTCTTCGCCGGGAATGCCAACTGCGTCGAATACCGCCAAGGCATTCATGGCCATCCCGATTCCGAGCCAGAATCCGACCGGAGAATCCGCGCCTCTCTTCCAAAGCAACAGTCCGCCGAGCACCAAGAGGACGAGAACGGGGATGACAAGAGCCTCGATTTGCGCGACCCATTTTCGGGCATCGGCTTGAGACAAGGTCCACACGCCTAGAAGGGGTTGCGCATGATGCAAGTTCGGATGGGGCCCGGAAGTGTAAGTTTCACGATTGGCGGTTTCTTCCAGATAAAACACCATGCTGTCGGTCCTGCGCATGTTTTTTCCGAGAGCATGGTCATCTTCGGTCGGATGGCTCCGGTAGGGAGCCAAGGCCATCCGGAGTTCGGCAAACGCCGCGGCGTTCGTGGCGTCGAGCTGGACGTTTGCGATTTTCCGGCAAAGTTCTTCACCCCATGCGCTCAAGTCCGCATTTTCCCCTGCAAATGCGTCGTTTTCCCTTTTTCCGGCATCCGTTTCCAAAAAAGCCGCAACGGCATCGGCGTCATCCGGATCGATTCCGTTGCGGACAAAAGCGCGGTTGGCACGAATCGGTCCGCTTCTATCCCAAACAACATCCCGGATTTCCGTGACCTTGTCCTCCAGATCCGGGGAAACGGAATCCATCTCCGGTGCGGAGGCTTTTTCGCCGGGGATTTCCCCATCGCCGGGAATGTCCGCTCCCCCGGCCAGCAGGATGTCGAACGGGACTTGATAAATCGATTCCGTGTTGAAATCGTTTTTCTCCAGATACCGCCCGCGGTCGATCCAATACCACGCCAGCTTTTCCCCGTCCTTCCCCGTCGAAACGACAAGGGGGTCGGATTTCTTGCAGATGACCCTTTCTCCCGTGCCGAGGGAAATCAACAGATATAGAAGAGGGGTGCCAACGGCCAAAAAAGCGATGAGGCGGGCTCGCCACCTCCGCCACAGCCTCCGCGAGGCCTGTTCGGCGACAAAAGCGACATCCAGTTCGCCATCGGCCCATTTCCGGGGCACGAGACGCCCCCAAAGCGGAAAGATTCCGGCCACGGCCAGAAGCGGCAAATAGCAAACCGCTGCGATGGGAGACTCGCACCCCGGTTGTTTTTCCAGAAGGAAATACCCGCCGCACGCCAATCCGACCGATGCAAGCAACAACAAATAACGCCAGACGGACCGGGAACGCCGTTGTCGGAAAAGGCATCCGGCCCCGACATCGACCCCCCATCCGTAGAGGTAGGCGAGCGGAAGGAGAACACAGGTGGTGAGGCTTCCCGTTCCAACCCCTCCGAAGTAATCGACCCAAGTTCGTTCGGGAGGCATCTGCCACAAATCCAGAACACCCAAAAGTGCGAATAGCCGTCCCGCACATCGGATGCGATAGCGGATGGTCAGAATCAGGACGAAGATCAATTCGAGATAGAAACCCGTGCAACGGCAGATTTCGGCGGTAAGAAATCGGCGATGGGCTTCCAGCAACCAAGCCGCCGCCATGATCGCCAGCAGAACCAGAAGGCATTCCACCAGCGCCCGGTGGCCCGAACGGTGCAGGCATTCCGCCTTTTCGGCCTCCGCCGGCGAAATGAACGGCGCGACGGATTCCAGCATCTTCCGGTAGCCCCGCCATCCGTAATGATCGGCCCGACGGGCGCTTTCGGCTACTTCGTTCACCCCGTCGGGGGAATCCGCCAGATTGTCTCCCTCCGTCGCGACTGGCTGGAGGCGGACGCGGACGGAGCCGACTTCCAGCTCGTCGCCGATTTCAAACGGGTGGCGGCCATCGAGCGGAACGCCGTTCAAACGCACGGTTCCGGAATCCTGGAGGTTCACGACGAATGTGCCGCCATCCCCATCCGAAAACGCGACATGCCGTCCGGCGACTCCGGCGGCCTGGATGCCATATTCGCAGTCGGAATCGCTTCCAAGCGTGGATTGGCCTGCCGCAAAGGGATAAACATCCTCGTGACCATCTGCGTATTGAACGAAAAGGCTCCGTTTCATGCTCTTTCTCCGCGTGTCACCCTTCGGGATGTTCCAAACGCCGATTGAAGTCCTTCGCAAAGTCTTCCAATGCCAACCACCCGGCTTTTCCTTCAACTTCCCCGAGTGGCGTATCGACGAAGAACAGGGGCTTTTTCACCGGTGCAAGCAGGAATCCGAGGAAGCCCTTGAGCATCTCCCGGATGTAGGAATTGACGTTCCCGAACTCCGCGCCGACGCCCTGGTCGACGCGCTGCCGGAGTTCCTCCTCCTGCGTCTTCGCCTGTTCGCGGGTCAAGTTCAAGTCCGCACGCCCCTCGAAAGGTTCGTCGCTGTTGATTTCGTAGTAGTTGTCACCCGCGGGAAATCCGGTCGCCGCATCGGACGCCGGGATGGGGCCGCCGGAGACGAGGGATGTGGTCTTGAGCTTGTATTTCTGCGTTTGCTGAAGCAACCAAACCGTTTTGTCATTCTTGAAGCCGAGGCTTTCCGTGGCGATTCCGGCGACACGGATGCCATCGGACGCCTCCCGGAAACGCACCTTGGACAAATCGATGCCATACGCCGCCTTGAAAGACCGTTGCAGCACGCCGACGTACTGGCTGCGCGTGGCGGACGAAAACACGCCGCCGGACTCGAAGTCGTTCATCCACGCCATCTTGACATCCTTGATGGACATGTCCGCATCCGCAAGACCCAGCTTGAGGATCGGACGGATGGCATTGATGTCGATCCGCTGGTGTTCCAACCGTTCCTTTTCCCGGCGGAGTTCGTCAATCTGGGTTTGCAAGCCTTGGTTTTGGGCTTGCAGGTGGTCCGCCCGTTTTTTCTCCTCTGCAGCGGATTGCCGTTCGCTTCCCGCCAACTCCACGTTTTTGGCGAAAAACGCCGCGAACATCCAGCCTGCCGCAAAGCATCCGCCCGACGCGAGCAACACGCCCAGAGCCTTCGTCGGAACGAGAAAGCTTCCGGCCACCGATCCTGCGGCCAGAAGAATCGTGCCCAGCAGGCAAAAACGCCCCCCCCACCGCTGGATGGCGGCGAAAACGGATGCGACCCATTTCAAGGTTGGAACAACGAACATGGCAATCTACCCTTGCTCATGGTTGCAACGGGCTCAATTCCGTCAAATCAAGTTGCTTTCCGCATCCGGAGCACTCGACCCGGTAGCCCTCCGCATCATCTGAAACACAGAAGTTCGTTCCACAATGGGGACAACGGTATTCAAGTTCCCCCTCCGCTTTCGCGTCCCTTCCGGAAACATCTTGCGGGCCTTTCCCGCTTTGCCCGCTCCGACTGACGCCTCTCGTGGCCAACCATCCGAGCGTATCGTTGTATAAGCCGTCCAGCAACGCTTTCTGCCTGAACGACCCGATAATGGCGGTGATGGAAAGCGGCCAAAAAACAAACCAGCACTCATCCAACAAACAACCGCACCAACCATATATTCCAATCAGAAACACGACAAAACGGATGAATCGAGCCCAGAGCTTTCCTCCGACTTTGACCCGAAGGTCGTTGCCGGCGCTCCTCAAATCCAATGTGCCACATGCATTCAATCCGAAGATGGCGCGAAAAATGGCACCCCCGGTACTGGTGGCGTTGTTGAACGTGACGGAAACTCTGCATCCCTCGCGTTGCGTCTTGACAAAACGTTCGACGCTGTAGTTTTTGGCCTTGTAGGCATTTTGGATGTGGACGGCACAGTCGTTGCAATGGACGGCCGCATGGTTGATGGTGGTTTTTCTGCTCATGTAGCTCCTATGGGATTGGACGTCGTTGCCGTCTTTCAGTTCCTCAGGGCGAGAACCGGCTCGCTCTTGGCTTGCTGAAGGAAGTCGTCGATTTGGGAAATTTCGACCTCCTCCTCGCGGATGACCTTGGCCTGCGGCACGCCGGCTTCCTGCCCGAAAATTTTGATTCTTGCGGCTTTCATCCCGGCGTTCCGGGCCCTTTTCGCGGCTGCCGCGATGTTGACGGCGCTCAAGTAAATCTTCCCTATGCGTTTGTGTTCGGCGAGATACTGCGCCGCCCAGTTCTTCAGCCGCTTCCAAAGCGCCTTCACGTAATCTACCGCGTGTTCGTGGATATGCTTTCCGGTCTTTTCCTTCACGCGCTTGTCCACGTACCACGCGGCGGCGGCGGCAGCGGCGGCTCCCGCGAGTTTGAAAATTTGATCGATCATGGAGTCGTTTCCAAGGGGAATTCTTTGTCTTCCGTGATAACGGCGCTACGTCCCACGTTCCGTTTGGCTTTGGCCGTGGCCTCCGCCTGGCGGGCGAAAACCGTCGTGATGGCCGCGGCGTCCATCGTCTGCCAAGCTTGGGCGGCCAAGTCCGATACGGCGTTCACCACGGCGTTTTTGAGTTCGCCGCCGGAAAGACCGGGCGTCTGCTTCGCCAGAGAGCCAAAATCGATTTTGGCTTTGAAGGGAACCTTGTCCGGCACGATGGTTTCCAGAATCCGCCGCCGCCCCGCTTCGTCGGGGAGGGGGATTTCGATGTGGACGGGAATGCGGCGGATGAAGGCGTTGTCGAAATTCCGCGCGAGGTTCGTCGCGAACGCGACGATGCCGTCGAAAGCGTCGAGTTGCTTGAGCATGACGGCGCGGGCGACGTTGACGGCCTGGTCGGCGGCCTGCGTCACGGAAGTCATGCGTTGTCCCAAGATGCTGTCGGCTTCGTCGAAAAAGAGCACCGCGTCCTGTTCCTTCGCGGCCTGGAAGGCCGCAACAATGTTCTTCCCGGTTTCGCCGACGTATTTCGATTCGATTTCGGCATAGCTCACGTCGATGAGTTTTTTCCCCCATTCGCGGGCGAGTGCTTCGATGCACATGGTTTTTCCCGTTCCCGGCGGCCCGTAGAGGTTAAAGGCGATGTGCTTCCCGCTCGGGTCGATTTCGCCAAGTCCCCACTCGTCGTATACGAGGTTGTGGAAGCGGAAACGGCTCTTGAGTGATTCGAGCCGCACCGCCGTCGCCGCGTCCAGAACGAGGTTCTTGAGCGCATGCAACGGCTCGCGGGCCGTGAAAACCACCGGATTCTCTTTTCTTTCGCGGCCTTTCGGGGCGTCCGCCTTGGGAGGACGGACTGTCTCCGGAAGTGAAGGAAACGGGCGTTTTGCGTCCAAGGCATCCCGTGACGGAATGAACTGGTATTCCCGGTTGCTCATGCCCCGCTCCCCGCATCGTAAACGAGACGGACGACCTTTCGCTCGCGCGATTTGATAAACTGTTCCCGTATGCCTCCGGGGATGTATTCCCAGCCGAGTTCGCTTTCGATTTTGATCAAGGACGCGTTCGAGGCATCCTTTCGCCACAATACCGAAATGCGGCGGAAATAGCGCCCGGAGAATTGTTTTTCGTAGCTCTCTTCTATCCGGAGAATGTCCGCCAGCGGGGCGGAACGCAACACGCCCCCGTTTCCCACGACAACGGACAGTTCCCGCCGGAGCGCAACGCGGTCGGGAGCCTCCTTGGCCACGGCGTCCAGCACGGAGTCCACCAGCTCGTCTTCCGCCGATTTCTCGAAGGTCGCCACGCTCGCCTTGAGTTTCTTCGCAATCCAAACCAAAGTTGCGACGGCAACAATGGCAACCGATGGCCATGTCCAATCCACCGGATGGCGCCGCGGAGAGACGGGCTCGACGGGACCCGTGGACGCGACTGGGACAACTGTATTCGTAGTGGATGCTTGAGCGTTTTCGTTCGTCATGGCTCTTCTTCCTTCGTCATGCGGTCAGGTCGATGCATTCTTCTTCCGCCCGCTGGCGGACCTTTTCGGCGACGAGTTCCCGTTCGTCAAGTTCCGCTTCGTTCGTGCGCCGACGGAGCATTTCTTCGCGAACTTCGTTCGGAAGATATTCCCACCCGACGGTTTCTTCCGTCACGATGCGGCGGGCCGTTTCCGCCCCGGTGCGTAGAATGGTCTCGTTTTGCTTCGTGTAGCTCCCGTCCGGGTTCTTACGGTAAACGGACTTGATGCGCCAAATTGTGTCCTTGAATTTTTCCCATTGCATCTTGACGATGCGTTTTGCGCACGTGACCTTGTTGTCGCACCATTCCAGAAAATTTACGTACCACTGGCATTTTTCCTGGCCAAAGCACTTTTCGAGACGATTCCGGACGGGGCCGTTCAGGAAATCGAGAATTGTTTTCCAGAACTTTGCGAGCAGGACCGTTGCACCCATCAAGGCTATCAAAGTGATGATCATGGTCTTCCAGCCTTTCTATTTTTTAGGTTTGTAAACGAGGATTTTGACTTGTTTCTGGCGTAATTGGATGAATTGCCGCCGGATGGCCTCCGGCGCGAAATCCCGGTCTGACGTGTAATCGACCGAAATCGTCGCTTTGACGGGATTCTCCTGCCCCCGCAGGAGGAAAAGCGACAGGGTGTATTCGCAGGCACCGTCCTTCTTTTCTTCAACGGCGAGTTCCGCGTAAACGATTTCCTCGAGCGCGGTCCCTTGGAGCGAATCGCCATGCAGGAACGCCTTTCGGAGCAGGCGCAAGGATTCCTTGCGGGATTTGCCGAGGTTCTTTTCGGCATAGTCCGCGACGGATTCCACGACGGCCATGTCCAAGGCGTTTTTGAGATAGTCCGTCCCCACGTTTTCAGCGATGCGGATGCGTTCCTCCGGCGTGGCGTCGGCCAACTCGTCGTAAAACCCACGGTCGTTCCACTCGTCCAAGGCGGCGAAGCGCTCGATGGCGCGCGGATGCGTGGCGGAAAAGGCGTGCCCCGTTTGGTGGAGCAGACGGGACAGAAGGTTCCTGCCGCCCAGTTGCTGGGCGTATTGGATGGACTGGTCCATCAGGATGCGTTGCGGATTTGCGGGACCACCTTTCCGCGAGGGGAATCCCGCCAGCTTGAGATAGACCCGGCTGGCGGCATCGAAATCCCTGCATGCCAGCAATCCGGCGCGATCGGCGCTCAGTTCCGAATAGCGCGACCACGCCATCACCAGCGGTTCGACGCCGACGCCCAGCAGCCACGCCGGTGTCCATTTCATCCCCTCCGAAAGATACCGCGCCAGCGCGTGACAGCGGACGTGTCCGCAGATATAATGTCCCAGCTCGTGTCCGATGACGAACGCCAGCTCCTCGTCGGAGCAGACTTCGAGCAGTACCCGCGTCGCGACCACCGTTGGGATGTCGCTTCCAGTCGTGAAGGCGTTGATGGAAGAATCGGCCTCGCAGAAAAAGCGGAATCGTCCGGCATCGAGGTCCAATGCCGAACACGCCGCCTCGAACACGGCGTAGGCGTCGGAAAGGGAGTCCTTCGTGATGGCGAAGCCGTCGCCCGCCAGCATGGCTTCTATTTCTTCTCGTTGCCGGTCCACCACCCATCCCATAATCTTCGGAAGCAACGGGATGTCACCGATTTTCTTTAGATACAGCCGATCCAGGGGGTGCTGGAGGGCTGGAGCCCATGCAAGACCTTTGTCCATCGGCGTCGGATTTTCTTTCGCGTCTTTCGTCATAAGTCGCACCTTTTGTTCGGATTGTTCGTTTGCAATCGTTGCCGGCTTCAGTCGCCTCCCACCCAGAATACTTGTCCCAAGATTCCGATGGTTAGGGTTTCCCCGCGACATGCCCCCGCCGAAAACAGGAGGCAATTTGCACGCGAGAATCCGACAAAACCGGTGGCGATGATTCCTGCCAACCCGCTTTTCTCGACCACCATCGCGTAATGGGTGTCAAATGAGGGATTTGTGGCCACTAGCAGGATGAGAACCAAAACAAGGAACATCCACGGTTTCATTGCCCGCCTCCTTGGTGCTGGGCTGGGAACGAACGGTCGTGTTTCCGCGTCCGCTCGCGGATGATGCCGGGAAAGATTCGGGGCGGAATGGATGTCGGCATGTGGCGGAAAGTCTCCGGGCCGGGGGTTGGCGGGAACGGAGTTGCTTTCTCGGGCCAGCAAAAGCCTCTCCGTGGTTCTTTCAGGAGGCTCTGGTCTGGCCCATTTCGGAAATCAGCGGAGAGGTGCGCGTGCGCGCGCCTCGCAACCAACCTCCGAAATGGGAAATGGACCAGATTTCCTGAAAGGAGTTGGACTTGCGGGAACAAATCGATTTGCCGCCCGCCCCGGAGCTCGCGCACCGGAACGGCATGGCAAAATCGATAATCGCCGAAATGGACTCGCGAGGCAAGCACGGAAGCGGTCTGCTTCCGGCCCGTCCGTTCATTCCGGTGCGCACCTCTCCGAAAGAAGTCGTGTTGTGTGGAATCATGGGGTTGGTCAGTCCTCCTCGGACGCCGTGCAGAAAGCATCCATGCAAGTGATACCCCTTGCGCCCCCCGAATCTGACAAAACCCGGAAAAGTTTTTGAGAGGCCGTTCCACCCTCATTGATGGAACTTCGATTGTTGATGAAATGTTGGAGGTCCGTTCGCATGGCTCGCAAGGTGTCCGCCTCGCGACTGCATGGAAACGAAAAAGCGCGTTCCCCCCCGTTCGGAAAGATGGGCGGATGCCGGGAGCTCTTGCCGTTGGCGGCGAAGTTTGAGCCGTTTGGGCTGGGAGGTGCAGGAGAGTGCAACGGGGTCGAATGGAAAGTGTGGCGCAACGCCTTCCGGGGCCGTCCAGCCCCGGAGCGCGGCCTTCCCGCCGGATGGCGTCCGGGCGGGGGCATGACGGCGGAGGACACGGGGGGCCGGGGGAGTCTTTCCAACTTTTTTTCCAACCGCTTTGCCGCCGTCTCGCCCGGCGGACCCATCCCCCCTTTTTTCCGTCCCGATTTTTTCCAACCTTTTTTTCCAACTTTAGGGGTTGGAAATCGGGGGAAAAGCGAGGACAACCTGTTTCCACCAACAGAAACAGAACAACAAAAAATCCCCGAAAATCGGGAAAAAATAATGGGGTGGAAGACGGGACTCGAACCCGCAACATTCTGAACCACAATCAGACGCTCTACCGATTGAGCTACATCCACCGCCAAACGGTTGCAGGCGCTTCTACCCCATTCCGCCCCGCCGCGCAACCCGATTTTACGGCGCCACCGCCGACAAGATCGCCGCCAGCGCGTCCGGACGCTCCAAGAGCGCCCCCGCCTGCCCCAGCATCGCGTCCGCATACGCCCGGTCCCACGGTCCCTCCCCC
>Ga0265298_10009768_pt1 | contig 11397 bp, 6 predicted proteins | sample AusTroGonzalo_MG_3_FD_193486 | JGI IMG/M metagenome (GOLD analysis project Ga0265298, IMG submission 193486) | Bovine rumen microbial communities from tropical cattle in Woodstock, Queensland, Australia - Gonzalo_01 | ecosystem: Host-associated > Mammals > Digestive system > Stomach > Rumen ...
GTATTGTCGAAGTAATCGTAGCTATTGTTGCCATCGTAAGTGATTTCAGCGACGAGTACCTCGTCCTTGTAAGCTCCTGTTGAGCGAAGCACTTTGAAGTGATGCAGGTTGGCCGTGATGTCGGGGCGATCCCATGAGATATAGGCACCATATTCTTCGTCATCGTGCCATTGGTATTCGCCTTGCAGGTTCTGCACGGGATAACAGGTAAGCGGGCTGTGCTCGCAGTTGTTGTCATAGGTCATGAAGACACCGTCTTCGAGGTCGCTTGAAACAAAGAGTTCGTTACCAGCGTAATCGAGGATGGTGAAGGAGCATTCATAATCGGTGTCGTATCCCTCGCTGGTGTGATACCAGCCGTGATTCCAGATGAAGTTGAGGTTGCCTCTGAGCAGCGGCAGGTCAACCAACAAGGATGAGCCTTCGGTCATGGTGATTACAGCAATACGTTGACCATTTGCGTTGGTCACGCTGATGGCCGCGCCTTTCCAGCCGTCGCCTCCGTCGTCGTGGAGTTGGAACACGACGTTGCATTTCTCGCCGACCAAAACTGTGCGGTAGGTTGTGCGGCTGATGCCCGCTTCGTTGGTGACATAAATGGCGTATTCATAAAGGCCGGGTTCGAGGCCGTTATCCTCATATTCCATGTCGGCACCCACTTGGGCGTTGTTCAGTTCGGCAATGACTTCGAAGTTGCGGCGCACGGTGACGGAAGTGATGTTGGTCAGGGCATTGCCGTTGAGGTTGAGGTTGGGGTTGGTCCATTGTAGTTTCACACCGTTATAGTTGGCGTTTTCAATGGCTTGCATGTTGGCCACGCTGTCGGGGCGCTGAAGATAATCGTCATTGTTTGGCACGATGTGCCCCGTGAAGCCGTTGAAGGTATTGAAAGCGTATTTGGTCGTGTTCAGTGCACCGATCGGACACCAAGCATTGTCTCTACCGCTCCATCCCCAGTTGAAGTGGAAATAGTCGTTCTCGTCGTAACCGTCGCACACGAAGGCGTGACCACCGGAGCCGCTGTCGTCAGTACCACTGTAATAAAGCGGGATTTGTTCATCCAAGCCACCGTCTTTCAGCATTTGTGCCCATTGCTCGTTGGGATAGCCTCCACCCCACCAGCCTCCACCCCAGTTGGTCTCATGCTCGTCGCAGTTGTAACGGAAGTAGTTGCGCAGCGCATCCGGCACCATTTCAGAGTAGGCGCCGCTACCGTTGCCGCTGTATTGCATGTCAACCGATATGCCGAGGTGGTGAAGCAACTGGGCAATCTCGAAATATTCCTCTTCGGTGCTGGTTGAATCCAAGACATTGGGCATCAACTCGAAGTGATATTCGGTTGCGCCGAAGTTGGCACTCTGTTGGGCATAGCCTGCTGGATTGTAGGAGTACGAACCAGTGCCCGTATTGGGCCATTCCCAGAATTTCATCACCTGTCCCATGGCAGTTGCCACGCAGCCGGCATAGACATGGCCGCCGCTGCCTTCGGGGTCTTCAGGGCATTGGCTGTTCCAAGGGAAGTTTTGGTTCCAAAGGGTTTGGCAAAGCGGGCCAACTACAGCGCGGGTCTGACCGCCACGATTGAGGCTACCCGTCTTTTCCACCGAACGCCATTCGGCAATGATGTCGGGCGAGGCGGCAAAGTTATGCTCGCGCACATAATTAATTTCCTCGCGGAAGCCGTCGAGGGTGAACTGGAAACCCTCGGCCACGTTGTTCGGGTCGAATTGGCCCGTGGTGGAGTAGGCCAAAATAGGTTTCACGCGGTCGTCGCCGGCGATGATGACGAAGCCTTCGCCATTCTTGACGTTAAAGACATAATAGTCAATGGCTTCGCGATTGACAGCCGCCGAAACAAGATTCAGTTGGATGTCGGCGTTTTTCTGATTTAAAGCAGTGGTGCTCAGGAATTTGGCACCCAATTTTTGGGCCTTCTGTTGGTCGACAGGGCCAGCCATCAGGCCACCGAAGGCGGCAGCGATGAGGCAAAGGGTTAAAGCTGTTTTCTTCATATTGTAAATGTTTTGTGATTGATTCTAAGGGGGCAAAGATAGTCGCTTTATTTCAATTAGGTGCAATAAGGTGGGAAAAAATAACGGGGCATTGAAAAACAACACCCCGTTTCGACTTTATTCCTTCAGTTTCTTGTATCTAAACCGTTTAGGCTCCACGTTGCCGAGGCGCTTCATCTTGTTTTCCTCATATTCCGAATAACTGCCTTCAAAGAAATACACTTGCGAGTTGCCTTCAAAGGCGAGGATATGGGTAGCCACGCGGTCTAAGAACCAGCGGTCGTGGCTGATGATGACTGCGCAGCCCGCGAAGTTCTCCAAGCCTTCCTCCAAAGCGCGTAAAGTATTGACATCGATGTCGTTGGTGGGTTCGTCCAAAAGGAGAACGTTGGCTTCTTGTTTCAAAGTGAGAGCCAAATGCATACGATTGCGCTCACCGCCTGAGAGCACACCAGCTTTCTTCTGCTGGTCGTTGCCGCCGAAGTTGAAACGTGAAACGTAGGCGCGGGAGTTCATGCTGCGCTTGCCCAACTGAATCAGTTCGTTGCCGCCACTGATGACTTCCCAGACGGTCTTTTCGGGGTCGATTTCGGCGTGTTGTTGGTCAACATAGCCAATTTTCACGGTCTCTCCGACCTCGAAAGTGCCGCTATCGGGTTTCTCAAGTCCCATGATGAGGCGGAACAAGGTGGTCTTGCCCGCACCATTGGGACCAATCACGCCTACGATGCCGCCTTGCGGCAGACTGAAATTCAGGTTTTCAAACAAGAGTTTGTCGCCGTAAGCCTTGGTAACATCATGAGCCTCAATGACTTTCGTTCCCAAACGATCGCCATTCGGGATGTAGATTTCGAGTTTTTCTTCCTTTTCCTTCACGTCCTCGTTGAGCATCTTTTCATATGATTCCAAACGGGCCTTGCCTTTCGCGTGGCGGGCTTTCGGGGCCATGCGAACCCATTCCAACTCGCGTTCAAGGGTCTTGCGGCGCTTGCTTTCGGTCTTTTCCTCCATGGCGAGGCGGGCGGTCTTTTGGTCGAGCCACGAGGAGTAGTTGCCTTTCCACGGGATGCCTTCGCCACGGTCGAGTTCGAGGATCCAGCCGGCCACGTGGTCGAGGAAGTAACGGTCGTGCGTAACGGCGATGACGGTGCCTTTGTACTGCTGCAGGTGGCTCTCCAACCATTGGATGCTTTCGGCATCAAGGTGGTTGGTGGGCTCGTCAAGGAGCAGGATGTCAGGCTCTTGCAAGAGGAGTCTGCACAAGGCCACGCGGCGACGCTCGCCTCCCGAGAGGTTGCGCACGGGCGTGTCGCCGTCGGGACAGTTGAGGGCGTCCATGGCGCGTTCCAATTTGTTGTCGAGTTCCCAAGCGTCGTGCTGCTCGATGAGTTCAGTGAGTTCGCCCTGACGGGCAATGAGTTTGTCGAAGTCGGCATCAGGTTCAGCGAACTTGTTGTTGATTTCCTCGTATTCCTTGAGGATGTCGACAATCTCCTGCACGCCTTCCTCCACCACTTGACGGACGGTCTTGTTGTCGTCGAGTTGCGGCTCTTGGTCGAGCATTCCGACCGAATAGCCGGGCGAGAAGACCACTTCGCCGTTGTAGGATTTCTCCTTGCCCGCGATGATGCGCAGCAAGGTCGATTTTCCCGCTCCATTCAGACCGATGATGCCGATTTTGGCGCCATAGAAGAAGGAGAGGTAGATGTCTTTCAGGATTTGTCGCGACGGCGGGATGATTTTGCTTACGCCCACCATCGAGAAGATGATTTTTTTGTCGTCGGGTTGTGCCATATTTGTATGTTTTTGTTGTTTGTTCGTCTGTGCAGGGACTGACGTCGCCTGCTTATTGGTCTGTCGCCCCTACGGGGCTTGGTTTGTTTGTTGGCAGGGGCTGCGCTGTGCTTCACCGCCTGCTTAATATCCTGCGCCCCTATGGGGCTTTGCGTCATTGTTTATGTTCTGATATTTCCTTTATTTCGGCATCCTCGATGGGGGCAAGATAATCCGAAGCCTTAGCAGGCGAAACCACACTGTGGCCCAATTCTTTCTCCAAGTCATGCCGAGCGTTTTTAGCGATTCTGCCACCGGCTTGGGCGGTTTGTCGGCTCTCGTCGAAGCCTTTTGGATTGCGTTGGCGGGAGATTTCTGTCGTTGCCACTTCTGCCAAGGTGTTGAGAGCCAATTCTATATTTGTCATATTGTCGCGTAGGTTCTCTTTGGTGAGTCCTTTGTATTGTTTGTATTCGCCTGTGGTCATGCCGCTCCATGCTTTGGTGAGGATATTGGTCAGTACGGCAAAGTCCTTTTGCTCGTGTATGCCCGAGCGTTCCCATTCGTCGGTCAGTTCTTTGCGCATCTTGATGGACTTCATGCGCTCGTTGATCCAGCGGTCGCTGTAGCCTTGCCGTCGATAGTCCTCCACGGCCATTTGGAAAGTCAGTTCGGGGTCAATCATCTGGTCGATGCGCTGGGCGCCTACTTGGGCGAGCCATTGTTTCACGGGTTCGGCTTTTTTGGAGGGGATGGATTGAATGATTCGGAAGATGCCTTCCAATGAGGCACAATTGACCGCATGTTTTTTTCCATCCGAGGATACAAATTGGTGAGGGGTACAAATTGTACCCCACACGGAATCCAACTCCGCGTCTCGCGAACGCATCCGTTTAATGTACTGCTTAACATCAGCACTGTCCGTTAATAATTCGACAATATCCGCCACGGCAAAAAAGTATTTTTCCTCTTTCTCGTTCCAAACGACGCGGACCTTCTTTCCTTCAAAAATCTGTATGATTGATTCGTTTGGCATGGTTTTTAATTTATTGGTTATTAATGTATTATGATAATAATTATGTTTTGTTTGTAATCAATTCTTTATACATCCTGAACAACTTCGCCACCATCTCATTTTCCTTTTTTTGAGGGTTTAGGAAAATATAGCGGACATGTAGGTGTGTCCAAAGGTGCTTCAGGATCAATTACTAAATTGATTGGGATATCCCAAAAAAGTGCGCAATAGTATTGTCTAACAAAATCGCGGAAACTGGCATCGTCTTGTTCTTGGGACAAACAAAGCTTTTTCTCATTGTATTGTTCACAATATATTTCTGCAAGATGTAAAACGTCCAGAAAAGTCAGTTTTGGTTTTTTCCTCTTTTTATTCATAGCAAATCAATTATTATTTTCTGTATACGATTGGTATAGTTTGAAGAGTTCGGCTACAATCGCCTTTTCATCGTCAAACATGTTATTCAAGCTAAAGCCATAAGCAGCCATTACAGCTTTGTCGTTGGCTTGGTGGGCTTTGCGGAGGTCGGCGGGCATGGCGCGTTCATCATAGAGGTCGGCGAGACTACTTTCTGGATATTTTGCCCGTGCATCAAGGATGGCTTGGGCGGTTTGCTCGATTTTTGCTTTTTGTTTTTCTGTTGGCTTTGGCCAAGGGAAATTGTTGTAAACGATGTCGTTAGAATAACGATAATCACTCTTGAGCCTTCCACAAACCACGCGCATCCAAGCATTGTGAGCCAAACTCGTTAAAACTCCAAACTCAAATAAAGTTGCATTAGGAATGATTTGTACGGCATCACTGGCAATTATTGTATGTGAAACATAACCAATAGGAATGTAATAACGTTTTTCAGACGAAACACGCGGAATTAATAGATAGTTCCCTCTTTCAGGCTGTCGGTTCTCGGTAAACAAATATGGATAAGCAGCCCAATTTCTTGTTGCAGCCTTGTTACTTGAAGAACGCATTTCTTTAACAGCCTCAACCCGCTTCATAACGAGAGGCATCTTTCGCAATTCAGCCGGACTTGCATCTACAAGCCAAAGGCAAAAGCGTTTCCTTCCGTTTATGAACTCGTCAGCACCAAGAAACTCTTTTATGAATTTCTTGGCGTTAGGCTCTTTCTTGATGAAATCGTCATATTCTTCGGCTGAAATAATCAAGTTTCCCCCATCAGTCGGTTGACTACCTTTATTTATTTTGGAAACATTACAAATTGGCATCTTGCGTTTTTCAATCCAGACGACAGGTGCATCCATCAAATAAGGGTTTATGATTTGGGCAATCTGTTTCTCGCCATTTTCATCGAATATAATCTTTTCTTTCTTCAAACTATCTTTATGGCTAAAACCAATGATTACGCAATGCACATGTGCCTTCTGCTCCGATTCGCTGTCCCATTTGAAAGTTCGATAAGCAAAATCAATCTGTATTCCATACAATTCAAACAAGGATCTCCAAACTTCGACGACTTGTTCGCCTTGCGTTATAGAGTTAGTGGACACAAAAGCACATTTTGTCTGTTTGAATTGTATAAGCCTTGATGCCTTAATGTACCAACCAACAACATAATCAATGTTTTTTCCCATTTGGGTTGAAAGCAACGACAAATCTTCTTTTTGTTTTTCTGATTGAAATGTGTATCCCACAAACGGCGGGTTGCCCATGATATAGTCATAAACCACGTGTTTCGGCTCGTTTTTCGGCAGTTGCTTTTCCTCGGCTTTTTTCGCCACAACGTTCAACTCCTTGTAATAGTTGCCGTATTCAGGTTTCGGCTCGCTTGCAATAAAACCTTCGCCGAAATCCTTTTCAATGTAATAATTCAATTTGTCGGTGAACAAAAATCCCAACGGGTCTTCTTCGCCGAGAGTTGCCCAATCGAGTTTCAACGCATTGCCTTCCACGATATTGGCGTTGGTTTTCAAAGGCAGGAAGTTCAATTCCACGTCCACGATGGCTGAAGTTTCGTGCAGCATTTGGCTTTCGGCAATCCAGAGGGCGGTTTTGGCCACGGTGCAGGCGAAGTCGTTGATTTCGATGCCGTAGAATTGTGCGATGTTCACCTTGATGATGCCTTCAAGATTCAGCGCACTCGTACCGTTGTTCAACTCTTTGATGATTTTGTTTTCCAATCGGCGCAGGCTTAAATAGGTTTCCGTCAGGAAGTTGCCGCTGCCGCAAGCAGGGTCTAAGAAGGTGAGCGAGGCGAGTTTGTCCTGGAAATTGGCAAGGGCTTGTCGCTTGACCGACACTTGCTTCGTTTCGGCGATTTTCACAAACTCGTTGTTCAGGTCGTCCATAAAAAGCGGGTCAATCACCTTGTGGATGTTCTCGATGCTGGTGTAGTGCATCCCTCCCGAACGGCGCGTTTCGGGATTCAGTGTGCTTTCAAACACGGCTCCGAAGATGGTAGGAGAAATCTCGCTCCAGTCGAAATCGGAACTCGCATTTTGCAACAACAATTGCTTGATTTTGTCGGTAAAACGCGGGATGGTGATGTGTTCCTCGCTGAACAAGCCGCCGTTCACATACGGGAAGGCCGCTATCTCGTCGTCCAAATAGGGGTCGCGTTCCTCAATGGGCGTGTCAAGCAGTTTGAACAACTCTATCAAGGCATGTCGGAAATCGACGGAACCGAATTTCACCAAATAATCATGGAAAGCCGTCTTGGTGGCGAACAAGCCCGCATCCTCGGCATAGAGGCAAAACACCAAACGCACACAAAGGATGTTGAGCGAGCGCAAGGTCTCGGCATCGGTCTTGTCGATGTATTGCTCCAACAAAGCATCGTAAATCAGGCCGACGATTTCGCCCGCTTTCACACTGACTTCTAATTCTCGCTTCAAATGCTCATTGCCCTCGTCCACAAGGAATTGCAGGCGATAATATTCCTTTTCGAGGTTTTCCAAAAGGATTTTCTGCGGTTCGCCCTTGGGTTGTTCCATGTCATACACCCAAAACTCGCGGAAGTTGCAGGTCACAATCCAACGGGGACGTAGGCTATAAGGCAGTTCGGCAGAGTATCGTTTCGCTTGCTGGAACGGGGTCAAAAACTTTCCGTCCGACTGTTTGATAGGTTCGCCAAGGTCTTTTTCGATGGATTTTTGCTCAATCATCACATGGGTTCGGGGAATGAAAGCGTCGATGAAAGCGGTGTGGTCGAGTTTCACCTGCTGTTCAAACGACAGAAACTCAGACGGTTTCTGGATGCCAAAAACCTGTTCGAGCAGTTCGACCCAAAAGATTTGGCTTTCGCCTTTCTCGTAGCCTTTTCCCTGCCAGCGGGCGGCGAATTCCTTTGCGGCTTTCTGTTGTTGGGTTGTGGTCATATTTAGTGATCAGTTATTCGTTGTTCAATTGTAGGGCTGTCGTATTACGGCAGCCGATTTGTCGATTATTTGAGACTGCCACGGTGTGACAGCCCTACCACGGCCACCATCGCCTCCTCCAGTCGTTCCGTGGCCCGCCCCCAATCATAAACACGGTTCGTGAAATCAAACCCTGCTTGGGCAATCTGTTCCGCTTTTTGCGTGTCGGTCAATAAGATGATGATGTTTTTCGCCATTTCCTCCGCATTGCTGCCAATCAGGATTTCTTCGTTGGGTTTCGCGCCCAAAGAGGCGTTGGCCAAAGGCGAGGTGATGGCGGGCAGGCGCATCGACATGGCCTCCAACAACTTGTTTTGCAAGCCCGTACCAATGCGCATTGGGGCGATGAAAACGCGACTTTGCGCATAAGCGTCGCGAATGTCGTCCAACCAGCCGCTGACGATGATTCTGTCAGAGGCGGCCTTTTTCACTTTCGGGTCGGGGGTGGCACCGGCGATGTAAAGTGTAGTTTCGGGCCGCGACTTCCACACGATTGGCAGAATCTCATTGGCTAAATATTCCACAGCGTTCACATTGGGCGGATAGCTCATGTTGCCCGTGAAGACGAGGTCGTATTTCTTTTCGCGCTCCATCGGCTTGAAAAAGTCGTGGTCCACGCCGTTGGGGATGATGAGGATTTCGTCGCGTTTCTCGTGCGGGAACAGTTTGCGGTCAGGCTCGCTGATGATGGTGCGGATGTCGAAGTCGTTGAAAATGGCGGCCTCGTAACGTGCCAGCCGGCGGTATTCCATATTATATATAGGCCTCGTAATCGGTGAGGCAATGTCGGCGCGGCGTTTCATGCCGTAGGAGAAAATGTCTTGATAGTCAAGGGCTTTTGGGATTTCCTTGTGACGGATATATTCTGCCACGCGCAGCAATTGTCCGTAAAGCAAGTCGGGTTTGTGCTTGGCAATCAGGGTGTTGATTTTCTTGGCGGCCTTGCGGTTGTAGAAATAACCGCTTTGCAGGGGCAGACCCTTGAAAAAGGCGCGCACAAGCCCCAAAAGTATCTGCAATTTCGATATTTTGATGAAGTTGATGGACTGGCAATAGGGCTGCAAGGCACGAAAAGCATCCTGCTCGTTGACTTTCGGGTTGTCGTTCAAGGCGCAGAGCACGATTTCGTTGTGCTTGGCGAGTTGCTTTATCTGATTGAAAGCCCGCAACTTGTCGCCTTTTTCAAGCGGATAGGGTATGCGGGGCAGAAGGACAAAGATTTTCATCTCATCGGATTTAGGGAGCAAATTTAAGGAATATTTTATTATGGCACGCAGAATACGCAGAATTATATGAATCGCAATGCGACGCAAAATATACAGCCGGCAGGTTCTGCTGATTCTGCGATTTCAGCGTGAAATAAACTCGTATCCAGCGTGAAATTACAGGAAAGTTATCTTACTGCTGGGCTTAATCTGCTCATAAAACATCAACAGGCGGGCGATGATCTTGCGGTTGTCGTAAGTTTCTTCCACCAATTTCCGTGCGGCCTGCCCGATTTTGACGGCGATTTCATGGTTCGTGTCGAGGCTGCGGATGGCTTCCACCATCTTGGCGGGGTTCTCGGCGATGATAAGGTTGACCTCTTCATCGTAAAGGATGCCTTCTGCGCCTACTCTCGTAGTGATGACGGTCTTGCCCATGGCCATCGACTCGATAATCTTGATGCGGATGCCGCTGCCCGAAAGCAAAGGCACGATGGCAACGTCGTTTTGGGCGACAAACGCCTTGGCGTCAGGCACTTCGCCGATGACTTCGACATGCGGATCCTTCAGGTTGGTGAGCCATTCGGGCATGTTGCGACCGGCCAACAGGTATTTGAAGTCGGGCACCTTCTCCACGGTTTTGGGCAGCACATTCTCGATAAACCAGCGAATGCCTTCCTCGTTGGGCATCCAGTTCATGGAACCGATATGGTAAAACTTAGGCTTGCCTTCAATTTCGTATTTTGGCGTAAACTCCTCAGGATAAACGCCATAGGGGATGTCAATGATGGGCTTGGAGCAGTATTTCCTGAAAAAAGCGGCATCTTTGCGCGTGATGGCGGCAACGCCGTCAACGGTTTCGATGGCGTCCAACTCGTAGTTTTTCAAGGTCTTGGCCAGATGGTTGATATACCAGCGTTTGACGAAGAATTTCGTTTCCTTAGCTATGCGCTCCCAAATCTTGTGCTCCACGTTATGGGCACGCAGCACAATCATAGCTTTGGAGTGTGCGCGGATGTCCCCGACGTATGGCGCCATATAGAGCATTTCCAACTGCACCACGTCAAAATGCTCTTGTTTCAGCACCTGAACCAGCCTTTCCTTGAATGCCTTCGAAACAAAACGCTCCACATGGTAGGATTTCTTGGTGAATAGGTTGAGGAAGGCTTTCACAGGTCGCACCGACAAGTCGACGTTGATAAGCTCTATGCCGGTCTTTTGCTTGTAGTCTTCGGGGATGTCGCTTTCCTTGACGTGGAATTTCTCGCTGTTGACAGCCAATATCTTGACTTGGTGACCCGCTTCCAAAAGTCCGGTGATGATGCTGTTCATGGCCATCGGGCCGCCTTCGGAGGCAGGGTAGGGAGGCTTGTTGCAGAGGAGGAGTATTTTCATTATGAAGGGGTTTGTTCTGTTGGTTTCGGCCCTTCGACAGGCTCAGGGACCTAAGGTCGTTGAGCTTGTCGAAACGCCGCAACTACCGATTTGTTTGTGTGTTAAGTTCAACCTTGGCTTTTTTTCGTTTCTTGAATATTCTCTGGAAAAACTTCTTCCAACTGTCGCCGTCAAACAGGGCTGCGTCGGTGGTGGCCTTGAAGGTGAAGAACATTCCGATGGGCATCAGCACAATGGACGAAATCCAGACGCCGAGGAACATGTCGAGGTCGCCGAACACGGCCATACGTTCGCCGATGGTGGAGATAAGGTGGTAGACGACGAAAAACAGCACCGAAATGACGACGGGAAGCCCCAACCCGCCCTTGCGGATGATGCTGCCCAATGGCGCGCCAATGAAGAAGAAGATGATACAAGCAATGCTGAGTGTGAACTTCTTATGCCATTCCTTCTTGTGCTTTTTGATGTTCTCGACTTGGTTTTTCTTGTCTATCTTGTTGAAGGCGATATTGTCTTTGGCGTTTTTGGCGGTGCCAGCGGCTGTGCTGAGGATGGCGGCTCGCGTTTCGTCGTCGTAGTTGTCCGTCAAGGGCCAGCGAAGGATGTTGCAGGTGTCGGCGGCT
>Ga0265298_10009769_pt1 | contig 11397 bp, 11 predicted proteins | sample AusTroGonzalo_MG_3_FD_193486 | JGI IMG/M metagenome (GOLD analysis project Ga0265298, IMG submission 193486) | Bovine rumen microbial communities from tropical cattle in Woodstock, Queensland, Australia - Gonzalo_01 | ecosystem: Host-associated > Mammals > Digestive system > Stomach > Rumen ...
GATTGTGGACAATACGTTTATGACACCGTATCTGCAGCGGCCGCTGACCCTCGGAGCGGACATTGTGCTGCACAGCGGAACCAAGTACCTGGGCGGACACAGCGACGTTGTTGCGGGACTCGTTGCTGTGAAGGATCCTCAAATTGCAGCAAGACTTGCGTTTATCCAGAATGCGACCGGCGGGGTACTCGGCCCGCAGGACTCTTTCCTGATCATTCGAGGAATCAAAACACTGGCGGTCAGAATGGACAGGCATGTGGAAAACGCAGAGAAAGCAGCCAGGTTTCTGAAGGAGCACCACGCGGTCAGCAAGGTATACTATCCGGGATTGCCAGACGCTCAGGGATATGATATCAACCTCCGGCAGGCAAAAAACGGGGGAGCGATGATCTCCTTTGAACTGGATGACCGGCACGATTACCGTGTTTTTGTGTCCGCTCTGAAACTGATTGCTCTGGCGGAGAGCCTGGGCGGTGTGGAAAGCCTGGTCTGCCATCCGGCTACGATGACGCATGCGTCGATCCCAAAGGAAATCCGGGAAAAGGTCGGGATCACGGACAGTCTGATCCGTCTTTCCATCGGAATCGAACATATTGACGACCTGCTGGCTGACCTGGAACAGGCGATTAAAGCCAGTGCGCGATAAGGAGGGAGCACAATGGCTGTTTATGAAAACATGCAGGAACTGATCGGAAAGACGCCGCTTGTCCGGCTGACCCATTTCGGTTTCCCGGAGGAAGCAAAGGTTTATGCCAAGCTGGAACTGTGGAACCCCAGTGGTTCTGTGAAAGACCGGACAGGGTTATATATGCTGCGGGACGCCGAGGAACGCGGACTGCTGAAACCGGGCGGTACGATTGTGGAGGCAACAGCAGGCAATACGGGGCTGGGGATAGCGTTTGCGGCACTGAACCGCGGATATCGGATCATTTTTGTGGTGCCTACTAAGTTTTCACAGGAAAAACAGACGCTGATGCGCGCTCTCGGTGCAGAGATTGTCAATACACCGCGGGAGGGCGGGATGCTGGGCGCCGAAGAAAAGGCAAATGAATTGAAGGCTTCCATCCCGGGCGCTGTCTCGCTGGAACAGTTCCATAATATGGCCAATCCGCAGGCGCATTACGAGACCACCGGCCGGGAAATCTGGGAGGATCTGGGAGAACGGATGGATTACTTTGTTGCCGGTGCGGGAAGCGGCGGGACATACAGCGGTGCGGTTCGTTATATCAAGGAGCATAAACCGGCAGTGTCAGGCGTGCTTGCCGATCCGGTCGGCTCCACCATGGGCGGAGGCGAACACGGAGACTATGACATTGAAGGGGTAGGGAATGACTTTATCGCGGACACAATGGATATGAAACTGGTGGACCGTGTGATTAAGGTGACGGATAGCGAAGCGTTTGAGAATTCCCGGCTTTTGGCATCAAGGGAGGGAATCTTCGCAGGATCTTCTTCCGGTGCGGCGCTTGCAGCAGTCCGGAAACTTGTGGACAACGGCGCAAGAGGAACGATCGTGACAGTATTTCCGGACAGGGGAGATCGCTATTTCAGCAAAGGATTATATGATTGAGTTATAGATTGAAACTATAACAATGCATCAATTCTTTCCATTGGACAAACGCCTATTTATATAGTAGTTTAATTCCAATTAAACGAAAGGAGGTCCCGACAATGCGATGTCGATGTAGACTGTATGCCGTGGTGCTGAGTCGGAACCGAATGTGAAAACTGCCGGTCCGGCATTCAGCCATTCGTTCATACCCGGTTTATCAAATAATAAATATGGAAATAAAAGGAGAATGTTTATATGAATATCCGTAAAATCATCAGCGCTGTTCTGATCGGCGTACTGGCTGCTACCTCTCTGGCCGGCGGGGCGTTCGCCGGAGACGACCACATCAAAATCGGCGGACTGTTTGCCCTGACAGGCTGGTTTGACAGCTATGACGTTGCGGGATCCAAGGGCTTTGAACTGGCGGCGGAGGAGATCAATGCTGCCGGCGGCATCGACGGCCATGAGGTCGAATATGTGATCTATGACACAACTTCCGATCTGCAGACGGCCACGAGTCTGACGCTCAAACTGATCGAGCAGGACAAGGTTGATATCCTTGTGGGCCTGAATGACCCCAACACCGATATTGCGTGCGGCATTATTGCCCAGGAATACGGCATTCCCTCGCTGGCGACTGTTTCCACACTGCCTTATACCCAGGAACGTGTGGGTGACACGGCATTCCTGGTACCCTACGGCGACAACGTTCAGTCCGCGGCTGTGTCCGAATATGCTTACAATGTGCTTGGCATCAGATCCGTTTATGTACTGACGAACAACACGGACGAATATACGTTGGCCCTGTCCAAGTTCTTCCAGAAACATTTTACCGAGCTGGGAGGGAAAATCCTCTCCCAGGGAGATTACGGCGCGGAATATGATGACAACACCAGCACGGACTTCTCACCGATTATTAATCAGATCCTGGCACTGGAAGAAAAACCGGATGCAATCTTCCTCGGAAGTTTTACCGACGAAGGCCCGATCATCCTTAAACAACTCCGGGAGGCCGGAATCGATGCCGTAGCCCTTTCCGGCGACGGACTGGACGACCTTTCTGTGGCACAGATTGCCGGCGCGGCGTCCAACAATACCTACTTCAGCACCCATGTCAATTATGCCGATCCATCCACGGACTCCTTTATTGCGGCCTATAAAGCCAAGTATAACGAGGATCCTCAGAATGCTTTCGCTGCGCTGGCTTATGATGCGGTATACCTGCTGAAATACGCGGTTGAAAAATACGCAAACGGAGATTATTCTCCCCAGTCGATCCGCAACGCAATTGCCCAGGTGACCGACTTTGAGGGACTGACCGGCGTGATCAGCTATGCCAACGGAAATGTGCCGACCAAGACGGTGTTTATCAATCAGTTCAAGGATGGCGAGAGCCTGAATGTGACCTCTGTAATCCCAACAATCAGCGAGTAAGAAGAGGAGGAAAAGATCATGGCTGAGTACAAACTGTGGAAGGCCCTGGAAAAGGCGAAACATTACAAATGGGTGGAACTGTCACATTCTCTGAATAACGACAGCCCGTACTGGTCCGGAATGCCGGAAAATTCCGTGGAACTTTCCAAGACGATTTTTGACTGGGGTAATCCGATGCTGGAATGCCTGATTCAATCCTTCCGTTTCCCGGGACAGTTCGGCACTCATATTGACTTTCCGGGTCACTTCGCGAAAGGAAAGGCGCTGTCTGAGGAATACGACGTTCACAGCCTGGTTTTCCCTCTCGTCGTTATCGACATTACGGAACAGGTGAAAAAGGATGTGCATTATGCGGTTACGCCCGAAGATATTCAAGCTTATGAAAAGCAGTACGGCGATATTCCCGAGGGGGCATTCGTCGCACTGCGGACGGACTGGTCCAAAAACTGGCCGGATATGAATGCACTTTCCGGAGCTGCGGATGACGGTTCGGAGAATTTCCCGGGCTGGTCACTGGAAGCACTGAAGTACATCTACGAAACGCGCAATGCGGCGGCAAACGGACATGAAACGCTGGATACGGACGCTTCCGCTGTTGCCGCGGCAGCCGGCGACCTGGTCTGTGAAAGGTATGTGCTGGAGAAAGGCAAGCTTCAGGTGGAGGTACTCTCAAACCTGGATCAGGTACAGCCTGCAGGTGCTGTCCTGATCGTATCCTATCCCCGGATTGAAGGTGCGACCGGACTGCCGGCCAGAGTCTGGGCCATTACCGAGTAAATACCCTGTGACCGAAAACCTGCGCTTCTGCCGGCGCAGGTTTTCGGTACTTCGGAAACAGTCTGAAGAATTCGCGGATACAGCTGAAGGTATCCGCGTACACGGAGAGAAAGATGTCTGAAACAATACTGAGCGTTCGGGAACTGACCCGGCAGTTCAAGGGAGTCCTCGCGGTGGATCATATCCGGATGGATCTGGAAAAGGGAGGAATCTACGGGCTGATCGGGACAAACGGAGCGGGAAAAAGTACGGTAATCAATATGATTTCCGGCAGCATTTCTCCGACAGAAGGGGAAATTCTGTATCAGGGACGAAATGTGACCGGCACAGATGCGTCGGCCCGCGCAGGTGCAGGAATTGCCCGGACTTTTCAAAACCTTCGCCTTTTCAGCGGCCAGACAGTACTGGATAATGTTGTCACAGCCAGCCAGATCAACCGGAAATACAATCTGGTTGAGGCGCTTTTCTCTTTGCCCAGGTATCGCCGGGAAGAACGCGGATTTTCCGAAAGAGCGTATGAAGCCCTGAAGGTCATGGGGATTGAGGAGTATGCCGGCGAGCCGGCGGATAACCTTCCTTACGGGCTGCAACGCCGTCTGGAGATTGCCAGGTGCCTGGCGATTCAGCCGGATTTGCTGCTCCTGGATGAACCTGCAGCCGGTATGAATCCCCATGAGAGCCTGAAACTGGTAGACGATATCCGTGTGATTCACAGAGAACACCCGGATCTGACCATTCTGCTGATTGAGCACGATATGAAGGTCGTCATGAACCTGTGTGAATATATCTTCGTGATGGCTTCAGGCCGGATCATCGCGGAAGGGACACCGAGACAGATCTATGATTCCAATGATGTGATCGAAGCCTACCTGGGCGGGATCGTACGCCGGAAAGAGAATGGACAAAGAGGCACAGACAATGCTAAAAGTCAGTAACCTAAGTGTCAGTTATAAAAAGATCAACGCCGTCCGGAATATTTCCTTTGAGATCGGGAAGGGAGAAATCGTGTCCCTGATCGGCTCCAACGGCGCGGGGAAAACGTCTACCATGCGGGCTTTATCCGGGCTTGTCAGGGTGAAATCCGGCTCTGTCATATTCGACGGGCAGGATCTTACCGGAGCATCACCGTCACAGATCGTATCCGCCGGAATTGTCCATGTACCGGAAGGAAGGCAGGTTTTCAGCAAGCTCTCCGTGGGGGAAAACCTTGAGATGGGCGGATACCTGGTCACGGACAAGAAAAAGGTGCGGGACAGAACAGCGTCTGTCTTCGAACTGTTTCCGATTCTGCGTGAAAGGATTCATCAGAAAGCGGGAAGTCTATCGGGCGGCGAACAACAAATGCTGGCGATCGGAAGAGCCCTGGTGACAGGCCCCAGACTTCTGCTGCTGGACGAACCTTCCCTGGGGCTTGCTCCCATCATTGTGGAACGTGTGTTTGATGTGATCCGGGAATTGCAAAAGAACGGAATGACGATTCTGCTGGTGGAGCAGAATGCCCTGGATGCCATGGCGATTTCGGGACGTACCTATATCATGGAAAGCGGTTCTATTGCCATGGAAGGTCCGAGCGGGGAGATCGCTGAAAACGACGAAGTAAGAAGGATTTATCTGGGAGGAAAGGAAACATGGAATTCTTCACTGCTCAACTGATCAGCGCGGTCAAACTGGGCAGCATCTATGCCCTGGTTGCCATTGGCTATTCGATTGTCTACAGCATCATGGGGATGATCAACTTTGCGCACGGGGAATTGCTGATGATTGCGACTTTTTCCCTGTGGCTGCTGCTGAGCGCAGGAGTCCCGTTCGCGGTGGCGGTAGTCCTTGCTGTGATCATTACTGCGGTTTTCGGTATCCTGATTGAACGTATCGCTTACCGTTCCATCCGAAATGCAGGTGAATCCACCCAGATTATTACATCGCTGGCAGTTTCCATTTTTCTGGAAGCATTATGCCAGGCTATTTTCAATTCCAGCAGCAAAGCCCTGATTATTCCAGACGTTTTTTCACAAACCTTTAAGGTGCTTGGCGTTACTGTTTCCGTGATCGACGTGGTTACGCTGGCATGCACGGCAGCCCTGACAGTAGCGGTGGTGCTGTTCATCCGGCACACCCGGGTCGGAAAGGCGATGCGTGCCGTGGCTGATAACCAGGAAGCGGCGAATCTGATGGGGATCAACAAGGACAGGATCATTACCACGGCCTTTGTCATCGGATCGGTGCTGGCGGCTGTGGCGGGTATCCTGTATTCCGGAAAGTATACGTCATTCAGCAACGATATGGGATTCATGCTGGGAGTGAAAGCTTTCATTGCCGCAGTGCTCGGAGGACTCGGAAGCCTGACCGGGGCTGTGGCCGGAGGATATATCATGGCGCTGCTGGAAGTATTCTTCAGCGGGTATCTTCCTCAGGGAATCGGATCCTATCAGACAGCTTTTACTTTCCTGGTCCTGATTCTTGTGCTGCTGATCCGGCCGAACGGACTGTTCGGCAGCAGTGCCCGGGAAAGGAGCTGAGCATATGGAAAGACCGAAACTGACCGATAACCCTCTGTTTCGTTTTCTTACGGTCGTGCTGCTGCCTGCTGTGCTGCTGATTATTCTTCGAACTGCAGGGGGAAGCTATTACGAATCGGTGTTGATTCTTTTCTTTATCAATGTGATCCTTGCTGCCAGCCTGAACCTGACAAACGGGATCACGGGGATTTTTTCTCTCGGGCACGCTGCTTTCATGGCGCTTGGCGCATATATCAGTTCTATCCTGACGCTCTCGGAAAAGATGAAACAGACGATGGTCAGCAACATGCCGGAGTGGCTGGCGAAGATTCAGCTTCCATTTGTACCGGCAGTACTTACGGCAGCGGTAATCACCATGCTGATTGCCGGCCTGATCGGTTTGGCCATTCTGCGTGCCAAAGGGCATTATCTGGCAGTGATTACGCTGGGTATGGTCATTGTGATCAAGAGCGTGCTGGATAACGCGAGCAATCTGACCAACGGATCCCGTGGACTGAGCGGTATGGCTAAATATTCCACGCTTCCCGTTGTAATCATTGCCGCGCTGCTGACTTTATATATTCTTTACAGGATCCGGATTTCTGCTTTCGGAAGGTCCATGGTCGCCCTGCGGGAAGATGAGGACGCAGCGGCCTCACTTGGTATCAGTTATCGAAGCATCCGCCTTTTGTCCTTCATGGTCAGTACCTTCTTTGCCGCGGTCGGCGGAGCGCTTTGGGCCCATCTGCAAAGGACCATAGCGCCTTCGCTGTTCTACTTCAATGAAACTTTTGTGATTCTGGAAATGTCGGTTCTGGGTGGAATGGCCAGCCTGTCGGGTGCTATTCCGGGGGCAGCGATCCTGACGTTCCTGCCGCAGATTCTGGCTAATTTCAGTACGGGGTTCACGATCTTCGGAGTGCAGATCCCCCAGATCAATGGACTGACGAACATCGTGATGAGCATTTTGTTTATTGTGACGATTATCTTCCGGAAACAGGGGGTTGTCGGGAACAGTGAATATATTGTCAGTTCGCTGTTTGATCCGAAAACTTATACAGGTTTATTTAAAAAGAAAACCTATGAGGATTTTGCGTTCGCTTTCAGAAGAAAGCAAAGAAGCACAGCAAGAAGACTGAATAAGCAGACAATGGAAGGAGAAGGCCCATGAAACAGATCATTGCCTTTGGCGATTCAAATACATGGGGGTTGAATCCTGTACTGAAGAATCGCTATCCGGAGGATGTCCGCTGGACAGGTTTGTTAAGGAAAAAACTTAGCAGGAAAGGGTTTGCGCTCATAGAAGAAGGCTTATGCGGCAGAACCACCGTCTTTGATGATCCGGATCGCACCGGACTGAAAGGGATCAAAGACATTGCCGGGATCCTTTCCAGGCATGACAGATCCATCGCGGTGATCATCATGCTTGGAACCAATGACTGCAAGACAGTGTTCGGAGCGTCGGCGGAAGAGATCGGCAAAGGACTGGAACAATGCCTGGATCAGTTCGAATCCGGAATCAGTCCGGAGCATATTCTTGTCATTTCTCCGGTTGCGCTGGGGAAGGATGTCTGGAAAGCGGAAAAGGATCCGGCGTTCAGCCGGGAGTCTGTCAGGGTATCCGCCGAACTGAAAACAGTGTATTCTAAAATTGCCGGAGAGAGAGGGCATCTCTTTCTGGCAGCTTCGGATTATGTCAGTCCATCCCATTATGATGACGAACATATTAACGCGGAAGGGCATGGCGTTCTGGCAGATGCGATCTACCGAACCCTGACGGAGTCTTTCCTTCAGACAGAAGGGGGCTTTTCGGCGTAAGCACGTTGAATCAATCCGACACATTGCCAGAGGCGGACATTCTGCTGTATAATGGGACATCAACAGCAGAGAGGGGGCCCCGGATGTGATTACCGCGATTATCATCATCGGGGCTGCCCTCATGATCTGGAATATCTGGCGCTTCTACGGATTTATCCGTTCCACCCAGGACGTGCTTTCCGCCGACAGCTCCCGCGACCAGCGCTGGATGACGCTGGCGCTGATCCTGCTGATCTTTTTCCTGGGCGGCTATCTGTTTGTCGGTGTCTTCGGTCATCCGGATACCGTTACGGCGCTGATCCTCTTTTTCGGCTCCGTATTCGTCGCGATTGTGCTGACGCTCCTGATTCACCTGATGGAGACCGCCAAGACCAGAAGTATCGACATCGCCGAAGTACTGGTTGGCGTGATTGATGCCAGGGACCCGAATCTGAACGGCCACAGCCGGTATGTCCAGGAAGTGACCATGCTATTCTACAAGTATCTGCCGGCGAATCTGAAAAAGGAGATCAACCCGGTCAGCCTGGAATATGCCGCGCTGATGCATGACGTCGGAAAGCTCGGCGTGCCGGAATCCATTCTGAACAAGCCGGCCACGCTGGACGCCGACGAATGGACCGTGATGCGCAATCATCCGCGGACCGGCGTAAAGATTCTGAAACCGCTCCGGACCTTCGCCAATATTTCGCCCTGGATTGAATACCATCACGAACGGCCGGACGGAAAAGGCTACTACGGGCTGAAAGGAGAAGAAATCCCGCTCGCTTCCAGGATTATTGCGATCGCGGATACGTATTCCGCCATCACCATGCGCCGATCCTATAAGGCTCCGCGCACGCACGAAGAAGCGATCGGGATTATCCGTGAAGTAGCCGGCACACAGCTGGACAAGGATCTCGTTGATATCTTCGTGAAAATACCGAAGGAAGAACTGGTCAGATGCATTCCGGAAGAGGTCAAATACTGACCTCTTCTGTTTTTACGCGCCCTGAACAAACCGAATAAAGGCCTGCGCCTCTTCAAAGGTCTTCAGCCGGGCGGTATACATATACCGGCCCATCTGGGGCCAGTTCATGGGTGGCATTTCTTCCTGCATCATCATGACGTTGCCGTATTCCGCCATGATTTCCTCATGGGTGCGGGCATAGGTATGCCCGTCTTTGCGGCTGGCGTAGACGCAATAGAAATGCTCCGCCGGCTCCGGCAGTCTCCGCGCGTCGAAGGCAACCATATCGGCATAAATCTGATAGACATCAGTGGAATGGGCAAAATCCATCATATCCGGTGTATAGCCGCCGGCAGGACGCATGTTCACTTCCAGGGCCACAAAATCACCGACGTTGCCCAGTCCCTTGCGGGCTTTGGTCAGGCGGAAGAATTCCAGATGCACGAAACGACGTTCCACCCCGAAGGCTTTGACGGTTCTGCGGCCCAGATCCTTCAGGCCTTCCGGAAGATCGGGGCAGGTGTAGTACATCAGATCCAGATCTTTGTTGACGATATCCATGACCGGGGGCCAGACGGTCATGCTTTCAAACAAGGGCTCACACTTCGAATCGAGAATGGCGTCATAGGAGCAGATTTCTCCCTGGATGAATTCCTCCATGACATAGGGAACAGCCGGCAGATGATCGTAAAAGCGGTTCAGATCTTCTTCGGATTCCAGTTTCCAGGTATTGGTCGCGCCGACACCCACATCCGGCTTGACGATGACGGGGAACCCTACTTCTTCAATAAAGGCCCGCCCGGCGTCCCGGGTGGAGATGATATGCTGACGGGCTGTCGGGATGCCTGCTTCCAGATACAGTTTTTTCATCAGGGACTTTTCCTTGATGAATCCGATCCGGTCGGCCCGGATGCCGGTCGTGACGTTGAAGTCGGTACGCAGCCGCGCGTCCTGCTCCAGCCAGTATTCGTTCATGGATTCGATCCAGTCGATTTTTCCGTATTTAAACGCGAAGAAAGCGACGGCGCGGTATACCTGATCGTAATCCTCCAGGCTGTCAACCCGGTAGTATTCGGTCAGGGCGGCTTTCAGCGGCGCTTCCAGCCCGTCATAGGGTGCGTCGCCGATGCCCAGGACGTTGAGGCCGTTTTTCCGCAGCCGGTCGCAGAACTGCCAGTAGGTATGGGGAAAATGGGGAGAGATAAAGACAAAGTTCATGGGATCAGCTCCTTATTGTATCAGCCTTTTTGAAAGGGAAAATCAAGCAGGAAGGGCAGGAAATAACGCATTTGCTTAAACCACCAGGGCCAGTCATGGCTCACGTCAAAACCCCAGAAGTCGCACCAGGCATTGATGCCCTTCTCCCGGAAAATGCGGTCGAGGTTTTTCAGCGTGCGCACGCCGTCCTCTTCCCAGGCACCCTGGCCGCAGCAGAGGATGATTTTGCGCTCGTTGTAAAGACTGATCCAGGGGTGATCGGCGGGCATGTTGGGCAGAAAACGCTCCGGAGAATTCTCATAAAGCGTCGGATCCATCCAGCCGTCAAAGAAATAATCCGCATCGTAAACCCCGGACAGGGCAATGACGCCCCGGAACAGGTCCGGGCGGCGGAGGAAGGTGATGACCGCGTGATCCGCCCCCATGGAGAAGCCGGTAACGGCCGGGGTTTCCGGATTGCGCTCCCGGATCAGGGGAAGCACTTCATCGACAATATAATGGAAATACTGCTCCTGCCGGGCGGCACGCCAGGTTTTGTCACCGTCCTTGGGAGACCAGCTCTCGCTGTCCACCGTGTCCACGACAAAAAGCTGGATCCGGCCTTCTTCAATGAAGTCCGCCAGCTCATGGATCATGCCGAAATCCTCATAGTTACGGCACATCGAGTTCTGGGTCGGAAAACCGAGGAGCGGGATCCCGCCCTGACCGTAGGCCATGATATGCATTTCCCGGTCCAGGCACCGGCTGTAATGGGTCAGTTCTTCTCTGTTCATGATGCTCCCTTCCGGCGGCGGCCAACATGCTTCGGGACCGCCTGCGCAGATGCTGATATTATGCCACAGGCGTCGCTTCCGGTCAATTATTTCCTATCGATTTGATAGGTAAAAAGGGACGGTTGCCGGAAATGATCCGGAAGCACATTGTGTGACATTTTTTTTCAATTTTGTTTCAAGGTTCAGGCGTTATGCTTACAGCGTCATCCAAGACGGCGCCGATGACAGACCACGAAACCGAACGAAGAAATCAACGAATGGAGGTTGAAACGATGAAAAAGATTATTGCACTGCTTATGACCCTTGCGCTGCTGATCAGCGCACTCGCCCTTCCGGCGTTTGCCGAAGAGGGCAACGAAACGCTTGACCAGGTTACATCCGCGA
>Ga0265298_10009771_pt1 | contig 11397 bp, 9 predicted proteins | sample AusTroGonzalo_MG_3_FD_193486 | JGI IMG/M metagenome (GOLD analysis project Ga0265298, IMG submission 193486) | Bovine rumen microbial communities from tropical cattle in Woodstock, Queensland, Australia - Gonzalo_01 | ecosystem: Host-associated > Mammals > Digestive system > Stomach > Rumen ...
AAGCATCGGAGTGATTATTCGAGGTGCCCGTCTTGCCACCGAAGTCGGTATCGGCTGCCTTGTCGTAGCCCACGAAGCCCATCAGTCTTGAGCTCGTTCCGCTCATACCGCCCTTGAGCAACTGCTGCACGAGGAAGGCCGAACGGTATGGGATAGCCTGTTTGGCCTCTGTCGGAGCTTCGTAGATGACGTTGCCGTCGCGGTCTTCAATCTTGGCCACGAGCACAGGGTCGATCTGCTTGCCGTCGTTCATCGGTGTGCAGTAGGCATTCACCATCTCCAGCAGGTTCACGTCGCTGGCACCGAGGGTGAGCGAGGGTGTGGGGTCGAGCTTCGATTTGATACCCATGTTATGAGCGGTATTCACGATATTCTCGATGCCGCACTCCTGTCCGAGTCGCACAGCCACCGAGTTGATACTCATGGCGAACGCCTGTTTCAGCGTGATGTTCGCTCCCGAGAAATGGCCGTCGGCATTGGTGGGAGCCCAGGTCACCTCCTTGCCGTGATCCATCACCTTCATCGCGAAGTATTCGTCCTTACGCGTGTCGCAGGGTTCTATGCCTTGGTTCATGGCCTCGGTATAGACGAAGAGTTTGAACGTGGAGCCCGGCTGTCGCATGGCCGTCACCTTGTCGTATTTCCATGAGTGGAAGTCGATATCGCCCACCCAGGCCTTCACGTGACCCGTCTGGGGTTCCATCGCCACGAAGCCGCAGTGCATGAAGCGCACCATGTAACGGATGGAGTCCATCGTCGAGATTTCCTTCGTGACCTGTCCCTTCTCGTAGTCGAACACCTTCACGGGGTGGGGCAGGTTCAGATAGTAGCGGATGGAGTCTTCATTGCCGTCGAACTTCTTCGAGAGGTATTTGTAGACGGGCTGTCGCTTGGCGATGTCCTCGATGAAATTCTTGATTTCAACGTGACGCTCGTCCTGCCAGGGATTCGTCGAACCCCAATGACTGTTGAATGTCTGCTGCACCTGTTTCATCTGCTTCACAGCGGCCTCCTCGGCATACTTCTGCATGCGTGAGTCAAGGGTGGTGTGTATCTTCAGGCCTTCGGTGTAGAGGGCGTTGCGGTTGTCGAAGTAGTCCTCGCACCAGTCCTTCAGATAGTCGGCCACAGCCTCACGGAAGTAGTTGGCATCGCCGTCATAGGCCGATTCCACGCTGTAGTCGAGTTTGATCTCCATTTGTTTCAGCGAGTCGCACTGGGCTTCGGTGAGGTGGTCGTGCTGGCGCATGAGGTCTAATACGACGTTTCGTCGTTTCAGCGAGTTCTCCGGGTTGATAAGTGGATTATAATAGGTGGTGGCCTTGAGCATGCCCACGAGGATGGCGGCATTCTCAGGCGTCAGGTCCTTGGGTGCGCAGCCGAAGTAGGTCTTGCAGGCCGTCTTAATGCCGAAGGCGTTGGAACCGAAGTCGACGGTGTTGGCATATTGTGTCAGGATCTCGTTCTTGGTGAAGAAGAATTCGAGCTTGTAGGCCGTGATCCACTCCTTGCTCTTCATGATGAGCATTTTGACGCCAGGGATGTAGCCCAACAGTCCTGTGGAGTATTCCGAACGCGTGCGGAAGAGGTTCTTTGCCAGCTGCTGGGTGATGGTTGATGCACCGCGGGCATCGCGATGCAAGATATACTCCTTTGCAACGGCGGCAAAGGCGGTGTAGTCGATGCCGTGATGGTGGTAAAAACGCTCGTCTTCCGTATCGATCAAGGCCTGCCAGAACACGGGATTCACCTCCTCGTAAGTCACGGGTGTACGATTCTCGCTGAAGAACTTACCGATCACATTACCGTCGGCGCTGTAGATGATGGAGGCTTCGGCAGGACGTTTGTTCTTGATGGTCGACATCGAGGGCGATTTACCGAAGAGCCACAGGAAGTTGATGTCTACGGCTCCCAGATAGACGAAGAAGGCCACGATGAGCGAGGCGATGACCGCAACGATCTTCACGTACCAGGGGCGACCTTTATACAGTCCCTTATACCATTTCCATGCTGCTGCCGTCTTCTGCCGGCACCATTGCCAGGCGAGACTTATTGTGTTCGAAAATTCGTTACTCATAGTCTTGAGATATATAGTTCATTATTTCTGTTTTATCGTCTGGGTGAAACCATCTGATCTGTTCGTCTTTCTTGAACCATGTGAGCTGTTTGCGGGCATAGCGGCGGGTGTTACCCTTGATGCGCTCCACAGCCTCTTCCATTGGCCAACGCCCATCGAGGTAGTCGAAGAGCTCCTTGTAACCCACGGTGTTCAGCGCGTTCAGCTCTTTCTTCGGATACAGCGCTTTCACCTCGTCAAACAAACCATCTTTCATCATCTGGTCCACACGGGCATTGATGCGCTGGTAGAGTTCTTCGCGCGGCCTGTTGAGTCCGATCTTGATGATTCGGAAGGGGCGCTCCCTTCTCTCCTTCTTCCTGAACGAGGTATAGGTCTGGCCTGTCATCGTACAGATCTCGAGGGCATGCACCACGCGCCGCGGGTTCTGACGGTCTACGATGTCGTAGTACTCAGGGTCGAGACCTCGTAATTCCTCGCACAGGGCTTCGAGTCCCTCTTCCTTCAGCCGTCTTTTCATCGTCTCACGCGTCTGGTCGTCGATGGTGGGTATGTCGTCAATACCGTAGCACACAGCGTCGATATACATCATGCTGCCGCCTGAGAGCAAAGCGTAATCGTGGGATTGAAACTCGTTCTGCAAAAGCTCAAGTGCCTGTTGCTCATAGAGTGAGGCGCTGTAGTAATCGCCGATGCCCAACGTGCCCACGAAGTAGTGCTTCACCTCTTTCATCTCCTCTTCCGAGGGGCGTGCCGTACCGATGCGCAGCTCCTTGAATATCTGTCGTGAGTCGGCATTGATGACAGGAATGCCAAAGTGTTTGGCAATGTCCAGACTGACGGCAGTCTTCCCGACGGCAGTAGGCCCGGTGATGACGATGAGCGTTTTTTCCGTAAGCCGTAAACTGTAAACCGTAAACTAACGGATCACGCCACGCTTGGAGTTCTCGATGAACGAGCAGATATACTCCACCTCCTTTACATCGGGGAACTGTTCGCGGGCCATCGCCACACCATCCTTCAGGACACCCTGGGAATAGATGATACGGTAGGCCTCATGGATGGCCTCTATAGTCTCACGCGGGAACCCTCTGCGGCGCAGGCCTACGAGGTTTACACCCGCATAGCGCACTGGTTCCTTGCCGGCGATGACGAAGGGCGGGATGTCCTGCGAGGTGCGTGAGCCGCCCTGAAACATAATATAACTGCCCACGTGACAGAACTGATGGAACAGACAGGTTGCGGAGATGATGGCAAAGTCGTCGACCACCACCTCGCCAGCAAACTTCGTCGAGTTGCCGATGATGCAGCCGTTGCCGATCACGCAGTCATGGGCAACGTGCATGTTTTCCATCAGCAGGTTACCGTTACCTACGACGGTCTTACCCTTCGAGGCGGTGCCGCGGCTGATGGTCACATTCTCGCGGATGCTATTGTTGTCGCCGATTTCACAGGTTGTATCCTCACCCTGAAACTTCAGATCCTGCGGTTTTGTAGAGATTGAAGCACCAGGGAAGAACTCGTTGTTGTTGCCAATGCGAGCTCCGAAGTGGATGGTCACATTGTTCAGAAACTTATTGTTATCCCCAATAACGACATTCTTGTCAATCACACAGAAAGGGCCGATGACGTTTCCATCACCTATTTGGGCCTCGGGGTCGACAATTGCCAATGGATGTATCTGGTTTGCCATATTACTTGTTTTTTACGATTTGTGCTGTGAATGTGGCTTCGGCTACCACATGGTCGCCCACGAAGATATAACCCTTCATCGACGAGATTCCGTGGCGCACGGGTGCCAGCAGATCTACCTTGAAGATCAGTGTATCGCCTGGAACCACCTTCTGACGGAACTTCACGTCGTCGATCTTCATGAAGTAGGTGCTCCAGCGCTCAGGTTCCTCGAGGGTGTTCAGTACCAGCAGACCACCGCACTGTGCCATCGCCTCGATCTGCAGCACGCCAGGCATGACGGGCTCCTGTGGGAAATGACCCTGGAAGAACGGTTCGTTCGAAGTGATGTTCTTGATACCCACTATCGTGCTGGCTCCCAGCGAGATGACCTTATCCACCAACTGCATGGGATAGCGGTGGGGCAACAGTTCACGGATGCGGTTCACGTCCATCACGGGTTCCTCATTGGGGTCGTAGAAAGGTGCCTGCACCTCGTGCTTGCGGATTTCCTTGCGCATGAGCCGGGCAAACTTGTTGTTGATGGTATGTCCGGGACGGGTGGCGATAATGCGACCCTTGATGGGTTTGCCGATGAGGGCCATATCGCCGATGATGTCGAGCAATTTGTGACGCGTACACTCGTTTTCCCATACCAGCGGCTTATGCTGGATATAGCCTAAGTCGGTAGCGTCGCGATGCTCTACGTGCAGCATGTCAGCCAGCATGTCGAGACGCTCCTGGGTGGTCTGACGCTCGTAAATAACGATAGCGTTGTCAAGGTCACCGCCTTTGATGAGGTTCGCCTGCAGCAATGGCTCAATGTCACGCACAAAGACGAAAGTGCGGGCTGGGGCAATCTCAGTCGGGAAGTCTTCTACCTTATTGACTGTGGCAAACTGTGAATTGATAAACTTCGATTCAAACGAGCACATAACGGTGAGCGAGAACTCATCATCGGGCAGGATGGTGATACAGGATCCTGTGTTTTCATCCTTCACCTCAAGCTTCTTACGGATAATGTACCAATCCTTGGGGGCATTCTGCTCTTCAATGCCAACCTCCTGGATCTTCTCGACATATTTGATGGCTGAACCATCGAGGATAGGGAACTCAGGACCATTGACCTGAATCATACAGTTGTCGATGCCCATGGCATAGAGTGCTGCCAAACCGTGCTCCACGGTAGAAACACGAGCGTCACCTTTACCCAGGACGGTGCCACGCTGTGTGTCAACTACATTCTCGGCTATGGCATCGATGATGGGTTCACCTTCCAGGTCAATACGCTGGATTTTGTAGCCCGTATTTTCATGGGCGGGATTAAATGTTACCGTCAGGTTTAGTCCTGTATGCAGTCCTTTCCCAAAGAGGGAAAAACTGCCTTTCAGTGTCTTTTGCTTCATTATATTATTTGTTCTTTAGTTCTTCTATTTCCTTGCGCAGTGCCGCCAGTTCACGGTACATCTCGGGCAACTTCTTGAATACAGCCGATGACTTGAAGAACACCTTCGGATCAATGGCCGGCGTACCAATGAGCTGCTCTCCATTACCTTTGGTATTGCTGATGACACCACTCTGTGCGCCAATAAACGTCTTGTCGGCTATGTGGATGTGACCTGAGAAACCTGCTTGTCCGCCTACCATGCACCAGCCGCCGATTTTGGTGGAGCCTGCCAGACCCACCTGGGCTGACATGACGGTGTTCTCGCCGATCTCACAGTTGTGGGCCACTTGAATCAGGTTGTCGAGTTTCACACCCTTGCGAATGATTGTTTGACCCATTGTAGAACGGTCGATACAGGTGTTTGCACCTATCTCTACGTTGTCCTCGATCACTACGATGCCAATCTGGGGAATCTTCATGTAGCCCTCGGTGTTGGGAGCGAATCCGAAACCGTCGGCGCCAATGACACTACCAGCATGAATTGTCACATTATTTCCTAATTTGCATCCCTGATATACGGTCACGTTTGGAAAAAGTGTACTTTTAGCGCCAATAGTGACTCCGTCGCCGATGACCGTGTGCGGATATATCTGTACACCGTCGCCAATGACAACTCCTTCGCCGATGACGGCAAAAGCTCCGATGAACACATCCTGACCAATCTTAGCACTGGAGGCGATACTGGCCAGCGGGTCGATCCCCTTCTTTGCAGGCTTCATCGAGTCGTAGATCTGTAACAATCTGGCTACACTCTCGTAGGCATTCTTGACACGCACAAGTGTAGTACTGATGGGCTTTTCCAACTCAACATCTTCGTTGACGAGCACGACGCTCGACTGGGTCTCATACAGATAATGGGTATATTTGGGATTAGATAGGAAGGAGAGCGCTCCAGGTGTCCCTTCCTCAATCTTTGCAAAGGTGTGGACGGCGGCGTTTTCGTTGCCTTCTACGCGACCTCCCACAAATTCTGCAATCTGCTTGGCTGTAAATTCCATATTCAAGTTATATTTATTTTGCAAAGATAGCAAAAATTATTCAAACCGCTGATAACAAAGGTAATATTTTCTTATTTTTTTAGAAAGTAATTGAACATTTAGCAATTCCGAAGCCTCCGAGATGTCCTTTACTTCACCATTTTTGTAAAGAATCGCGATACTGTCGTCATCTACATTATACATGTCTTTCGAGATGGTAGAGACGTTCATCAGGTAGTGAGCGTCCTCCGTATCGATACCTAGTCTTTTAGCGATGTCCTCCCTCAGTTCGGCGAGTCGTTCCTCTGCCACCGGTTCCTCGTGTACCTCCACCTTGAAGATCCGGCGGTCGAGCATGTCGGTGGCAAGGGTGGAGAGTATCTTGTCGTTGTGGTGCTTCCAGGCCTTCATGGCACTCCAGATATCCGAGTCATCGAGTTCCTCATAGTAGCTGAGGGCCTCGGGATGACTGCCGAACCACTGGGCATCGACCTCGTTGGCGAGGAAGTAGTGCAGGGCAGGGGAGGCGAATACGTCTTGTCCCATCCTGATGAGGTCTTTCGCACGGGTGAGCATGTTTACCAATACCTTCTCGTAGGCCACACATGTACGGTGCAGATATACCTGCCAGTACATCAGCCGTCGGGTGGTGAGATAGTTTTCCAGCGAATAGATGCCTTTCTGGTCTACAACTAGTGAGTCGTTTACTACATTGAGCATCTTGATGATACGCGCTGAGCCGATATTACCCTCCGTCACTCCCGTATAGAAGGAGTCACGGCGCAGGTAGTCCAGACGGTCCATGTCGAGTTGTGAGGAGATGAGCTGATGGAGGAAGTTTTTGGGATACTGGCCTTTGAAGATCGAGATGGCGAGGTTCAGCTGTCCGTTGAAGCAGGTGTTGATCTCCTCCATCATCATCAGCGAGATGTCCTCGTGTGAGATGCCGTGGATGAGTGTGTTCTCCAAAACGTGTGAGAACGGCCCATGTCCGATGTCATGCATGAGGATGGCGGCCTGTACGGCCTCAGCTTCTGTGTCGAAGATGAAGATACCTTTTTGCTGGAGTGAGAGTACTGCCTCGCTCATCAGGTGGAAGGCGCCGAGTGAATGCTGGAACCTTGTGTGACGGGCACCTGGATAGACAACCGATGCAAGTCCCAACTGGTTGATGCGGTTCAGGCGTTGGAATAGCGGGTGTTCTACAATGCCGTAGAGCAGGCCACGCGGTATCTTGATGAACCCGAACACGGGGTCGTTGATGATCTTTGCTTCTTTCACTGTTGACGGTAAAATGTTATTTTGGGTGCAAAGATACTAAAAAATCTGTATAATCTGCATAATCTGCGGTTATTTATTTACCTTTGCAGCCACGAACATTTATTTATGTCAATATGTATAAGATTCTGCTATCCTCCCTTTTGGGACTATTCTTTTCTTCATCCTGGGCACAATCACCGAAGGGCAACCTGCAACAGGGCGATTATGGTTATCTGTATTGTCACATGAACGACCGCGGTCGTGCATGGACAGCTTATGCGTTGAGTCGCGACGGATTCCATTACCACGACATTATCAACGGTGACTCCATTTTTAGCGACGCAGAACATGCCCGTATTGAGGGTGCCACCCGCGATGCCTATATCTGTCGCAAACACGATGGCACAGGTTATCTGATGGTCTGTACGGATATGAACGTAGGGGCCAAAGAGCGTTTGGGTAAGCTTGCCACGTGGGACAACTATGGCATCGACCTGCTGACGAGCGACGATCTCATCCATTGGCAGTCCGTCACCTTTGATTACCGCAAGGGTGTGTCTATCTTCTCCGATCCTAAGGCAGAGAGCGTCTATATAGATTGGAGTACGATTAATCGTGTGTGGGCGCCCCAGATCATGTGGGATGCTGATTACTTGTGGCCTGACGGTAGGATGGGTGGCTATATGATCTATTATTCGATGTGGAATCGTGGTGAGGAGGCCTACGACCGGATGTACTATAGCTATGCTGACGAGTCGTTTACCACACTCACACAACCCCGTTTGCTCTTCGACTGGGGCTATGCTACCATCGATGCCGACATCAACTGGGTGGAGGCCGACGGTCTTTGGCACATGATGATCAAGAAGGAGGGTGGCAAACCGGGTCTCTTCACTGCTACAGCCCCGTCGCTCACGGGTCCATGGGGAGAACCTGTGGAGGATGACTATGTAAATTTCGAGGGTAACAAGAAATGTGAGGGTGTTTCGGCCTTTCAGCTGGCTGGCGACTCCACGTGGGTTATCGGCTATATCGAGTATTCTTCCAATCCGAAGAACTACCGGCTCTGTCTGGCAGATGACCACATGCGTAACTTCCACTCTCCCCGCAACATCGAGGGTGTCGCCCGTCCACAGCACGGATCCTTCCTGCGTCTGACAAAAGAAGAATATGAACGTTTAGAGGCTTGGGGAAGTCAAAAAGAAAGGTAGGCTTTAAAGACCTACCTTCTTTAGTTCAACAGCCATCTGTTGCTGTAGTTCTTGGGCTTTCTGTGCTGCAACCTCTGCGAAATCCTCGCCATTGGAAGCGTAGATGATGCCGCGAGAAGAGTTGACGAGCAGGCCACAATCCTTCGTCATTCCATATTGACAGACCTCCTGCAGGCTTCCGCCCTGAGCTCCGACGCCAGGCACAAGCAGGAAATGGTCTGGGGCCACCTTGCGGAAATCCTCGAACATGCGGCCCTGTGTAGCTCCAACGACGTACATCATGTTGTTGGCGTTTCCCCACTGTTGGCTCTGCTTCAGGACTTTCTCAAACAGTCGCTCACCGTTAGCATCTTCCGTCAGTTGGAAGTCGTGAGAGCCTTTATTGCTGGTGAGCGCCAGGAGGATAACCCACTTGTTATCGTAGCCAAGAAAGGGCGTGACACTGTCTTCACCCATATAAGGAGCAACCGTGAGGGCGTCGACATCGTACTGCTCAAAGAAGGTCTTGGCGTACATCTTCGACGTGTTGCCGATATCGCCGCGCTTGGCGTCAGCGATGATGAAGTGGTTGGGGTATTCTTCCTTCAGGTAGTCAACGGTGGCCTCGAAAGCCAGCAAGCCGTCTATGCCATATGCCTCGTAGAAGGCAAGGTTTGGCTTGTAGGCAACGCAGTAGGGTGCTGTGGCGTCGATGATAAGGGCGTTAAACTCACAGAGGGCACGGAACACGTAGTCGTCGCCGTCCTTGGCTTTCGCCTCGTCGATGATGCACTGGGGGATTTTGTCGATGTCGGTATCGAGACCAACGCAGAGGAAGCTTTGCTTCTCGAGGATCTGTTGGATTAACTCTTGTCGTGTCATAGCTATTATTTATTTTTGAAATACCAAATTAGAAGATCAACAAAGCCAATTACTATCCACCATAGAATGATAATCCCCATTATTACCCAGAAACTACCTACTTCTTTAAATAACTCGAATATAGGAATGGCGCCTAGTGGAGCAAGGATATACAAAATCCAATGCTCTTTTATCGTTTCATATGTGAATGGCTCTGATAGAGGCTCAAAGAATTTTCTAATCTGATTACTCATCATATGTGGAAGTTTTTTACAGTTCTGTCTCTTTCATGCGCTCAGCATTCTCTGCGACGGTGAGCGCGTCAATCATGGCTTGGATGTCGCCCCCGAGGAAACCTTGTAAGTCGTGGGTGGTATAGCCGATGCGGTGGTCTGTGACGCGGCCTTGCGGGAAGTTATAGGTGCGAATCTTGGCCGAGCGGTCACCTGTCGACACAAGACTCTTGCGGCGCGAGGCGATGTCGTCCATATACTTCTGGTGCTCCTTATCATATATAAAGGTATAAAGGCGCGAGAGGGCACGTTCCTTGTTCTTCGGCTGGTCGCGCGTCTCAGTACACTCGATGAGGATTTCCTCGGTCTCGCCGGTGTTGGGATTTTTCCACATATAACGCAAGCGTACACCTGATTCTACCTTATTCACATTCTGACCACCAGCACCGCTGGAACGGAAAGTGTCCCACTTGATTTCACCCTCGTTCACGTGTACCTCGAACTTGTCTGCCTCGGGCAGTACGGCCACTGTAGCGGCAGAGGTGTGCATGCGTCCCTGAGTCTCTGTGGCGGGTACACGCTGTACACGGTGAACACCCGACTCATATTTAAGTGTACCATAGACGTCGGCACCCGAAACGGCGAAGTCTATCTCCTTGAAACCGCCCACGGCACCCTCCGAGACGCTGGTGATGGAGAGCTGCCATCCCTTCGACTCGCAGTAGCTCTTGTACATCTTGAACAGATCGCCTGCGAAGAGACAGGCCTCGTCGCCACCAGTGCCCGCACGAATCTCCATTTGAACATTCTTGGCATCCTCGGGGTCCTTGGGAATCAGCGCGATCTTGATTTCCTCTTCAAGTTTCGGTTGAAGCTCTTCGTTGGTGGCCAGCTCCTCGCGGGCCATCTCCTTCATCTCAGGATCGTCCTCGTTGGCGAGGATATCCTTCGCCTCCCTGATGCTGTTCAGACAGGCAATATAACGCTTGCGGGCATCCATGATGTCGCCCAGGTCCTTGTATTCCTTCGTCAGTTTCACAAAACGGTTCTGGTCTGCAATCACGTCGGGGTCGGTAATCAACGTCGACACCTCCTCGAAGCGAGCCTCCAGACCGTCCAGTTTTTGTAATATACTGTTTGTTTCTGCCATTATGATTATTCTTTATTTGTTTCGTAATATCGTCCAGTCCCTTTGCAGGTTTCGCAAATGTATAGTCCATCGGGAGTTCTCCCCATTCCGCTGCATATTGGACATTTCCCTTCTTTCTTCAATTGCTCCCGCTTTTTGGCAAGTTGCTTCTCATTACTGCGATGTTTTGTTTTGGGCTTGCCAATTAAATCGACATGGTTTTCTTCATTGACTCCTAAGAGAGTATCGATTGTTTCTTTGGCCATTGTCGCACATGATGTGAATAAACAGCATGTCAGACAGACTAATATTCCCCTAATACACAAACGTACCATATTCACTCATGATAGTCAGGCTCTTCTTTCCTTCCTCGATGCGGCCTACGATCTGGGCATCAATGTTGAAGCCCTTGCTGATGGCGATGACCTGCTTGGCCACCTCAGGACGGACGTATATCTCCATGCGATGACCCATGTTGAACACCTGATACATCTCTTTCCAGTCGGTGCCTGAGCACTCGTGGATAGCTTGGAAGAGTGGGGGCACGGGGAA
>Ga0265298_10009772_pt1 | contig 11397 bp, 8 predicted proteins | sample AusTroGonzalo_MG_3_FD_193486 | JGI IMG/M metagenome (GOLD analysis project Ga0265298, IMG submission 193486) | Bovine rumen microbial communities from tropical cattle in Woodstock, Queensland, Australia - Gonzalo_01 | ecosystem: Host-associated > Mammals > Digestive system > Stomach > Rumen ...
TAGATGGATAGCTAGTATGATCTACAGTACCGTCACACCAACCGATGAAGGTATAACCATCTCTAGTTGGAGAACCAGAATCCAAGGTAAAGTTAACGGCCGTAGAAGTGGAAGAAGAATCAGCTACTGGAAGATCAGCTACAGTAGCATCTTCAGTAGTATCTAGATAATTAATACCATACATCACTGGGCGGCCTACAGCCTGGATTACGAAAGTGTTGGTGTATTTACCAGCCGGCGTATTATAATTTGCCCTAGCACCAAGCCCGATAGAATAATTGTTAGCCGAAATATTTGGACCTTCAGTAGTATCCATAATAATTGAGTCCGTAGTTGGAGCTGGAAGAAAATCTGAGTTATAAGCCGAGTTATATTTACTAGGCTGAATTCCCCATTTACCATTATATGAAGTATTATCAGTATTCGAAAATTCTGAATACGAAAGTGAGGAAGAAATTGTATCAAAAGAGGCTACACCAATGGTTGAATTTACTAATTTACCGGAAGTATCCGTACCTGAAATTGCTAGTGCATAACCAGTAATATTGTCGGTGGTCACATTAAAATTGACTTTATTACTGTTGGACTGACCGGTAGCAAAACTTCCTTTAGAATTCCTTACATCAAGATCCACACTGGCCACGTTTGACGCGGAAGTCATCGTCAACGTAGTAGTTGACGGGTTAGCCGTAGCATCGGCTGAATCGTCACGATGCGATAACGGAAACGCCGTTAATAATGAAAAGAATACCAAAAGAATCGAGGCAGAAATGCCTACATTCCTGATATACTTATTTATTTTTATATAAGTTACCATTTATAACCCCTTTTTGTGTTTGTTTTTATTTTGGATATATGACCTTATCCTGGACACATTATATATAATATTTTTTTATTTGTAAAGACTTTGTTGTAAATTTTACAACATATCCCTTTTATGCTATAATAAAAGCATGAATATTTGGGAAAAATTACCATCCCCATTTTTAATTCTGGCGCCCATGGAAGGCGTGACAGATATAGTTTTTCGTCAGGTCATTGCCGAGGCTGGCCGGCCGGATCTATTTTTCACTGAATTCACCAATGTTTCTTCCTATGCCTCTGAAAAAGGCCGAAGCAACGCCCTAGAAAGGCTAGAAATTAGCAAGACCGATTCCCCAATTATCGCCCAAATTTGGGGTAAGGAGCCGGAACATTTTGCGGAAACTGCAAAGGCACTCGAATCGCTCGGTTTTTCAGGGATAGATATCAATTTTGGCTGCCCAGACAAAAATGTAAATAAGGCGGGCGGCGGGGCGGCCATGATTAAAACGCCTGAACTGGCCGTGGCATGTTTTAGAAACGCCAAAGAGAATACTAATCTCCCAGTGTCTGTAAAAACGCGTCTAGGTTGGAAAGATGTTGGCGAATATAAAACCTGGCTCTCTACTCTGCTAGCCGAATGCCCCGCCGCCCTCACTGTCCATCTTCGCACTAAGAAAGAAATGAGCAAGGTCGACGCCCACTACGAACTAATTCCCGAGATTATTAAGCTAAGAAACAAAATCAGCCCAACCACCAAATTAATTATTAATGGTGATATTAAAGATAAAAAAGAAGCTTTAAAGCTTCATCAAAAATACCCAGAAGTCGACGGTTTTATGATTGGCCGCGGCGTTTTTACCAACCCATTTTGTTTTACCGACCACGTTGCTACCAAAGAAGATTTAAGAAAACTCTATCGTCTCCATCTTGATCTTTACGAAGAATACAGTAAAAACCACCGGGTTAGCTACGAGCCACTCAAACATTTCTATAAAATATATATAAATAACTTCCCGGGGGCCTCAGATATTCGCGCTAAACTAATGGAAACTCACCAAATCTCAGAGGCGAGGAAAGTGTGGTAAAATATAATTATATGAAAATACTTTTAGAAGGCTACGGCAAAGAAGGTAAAGCTCTTGAGGATTACTACAAATCCCACGACAAAAATATCACAATTGATATATTAGAAAATTTCACTGCGGAAGAAATCCAACAGGGAGATTATTCATCCTATGATATAATTTATCGCAGTCCTTCCGTGCCTCCTATGCATCTCCCGAATGAATCCAGTGCTACCAAATTATTTTTCGATTCCTGCCCTTGCCCAATTATTGGTGTCACTGGCACCAAAGGTAAAGGTACCACTTGTTCGTTTATCAAAGCTATCCTAGACGCCACCGGTGAAGATGCCTATCTTGTTGGCAATATCGGTTTTCCCGCTATTAACGTTCTCGATAATCTCAAACCTACCTCTGTAGTAGTTTTCGAAATGAGTAGTTTCCAACTCTGGGATCTTCAAAAATCCCCTCATGTAGCAGTCGTTCTTCGTATTGAGGCCGATCATCTTAACGTTCATCATGGTTACGATGATTATGTCAATGCCAAAGGCCATATTGCCGAATTCCAAAAGCCTGAAGATTCTCTCGTCACCTTTAAAGACAACGAAGATTCTCTAAAAATCGCCGAAAAAAGCTGCGGCAAGAAGTTCTATTACCCTGGTGACAAATCCGAAAAGATGGTAGAATTACTCAATTCCATCAAAATTCCAGGTGACCATAATAAGGAAAATGCTGAAGCGGCCCTCATTGCTGTTGCGGCTTTCTACGAAATCCCAGTAGATGAACTGATTGAAAAGAATTTCGATAAAATTAAAGCTGCTTTTGAAGAATTCAGAGGTCTTCCACATCATATCGAATTTGTTAGAACCCTTAATAATGTGGATTACTACGATGATAGTTTCTCAGCTTCCTACCCATCCCTAGAAGTAGCTATTAAATCTTTCGCTAAGAAAAACGTCTTTCTGATTGCCGGCGGAAAAGACCGCGGGCTCGATCTTGCCCCTATCAAAAAGGCTATTTTCACGGCTCCAAATCTTAAAAAAGCTATTTTAATTGGCGAAACCAAATCCAAATTAGCCGAAGGCGAAGATCCTAATAAATTTATCCTTGCAAAAACTCTGGAAGAAGCCGTTAAAACTGCTCACGACCTCGCCGAAAGCTCAGATAACGCCGTGGTCTTACTTAGCCCTGGCGCTGCTAGCTTTGATATGTTTAAAGATTTTTATGACCGTGGCGATCAATTTAAAAAGCTTGTAGGAGAGCTCTGATGTTTAAATTTTTAAACTATAATTTCGATGATTTGTCAAATGCAGCAACTTTCCGCTATCAAGGCAAAAATGATCTTATTTTTACCGAGACTATCAAATTCAAAAGAACCGTCGAAAATTATGACAAAGAGCTCCTAAATAATGCTCTTTTCTTAGCTTTTGTTATTCTTGGCACATCCTATTATAAAGCTGAGCCAACAACAGAGGTGAGATTGCCAAGAGACCTTGACAAAACTCAAGCTTTATTCTTTAATAAAATCTATCAAGAAGGCCTTAGTCAGTTTGTTTTCGAGAACCAACTCACTCGCGAAAACCTCGTATCTTTTGAAGCTACCAAAGAAGCCAATACGGTCCAAAAGACTTTAAATCAAGGAGCTAAAGCTCTGGTTCTTGTTAGTGGTGGTAAGGATTCCTTACTCGCTCTAGAAAAGATTAAACAAAGCGGCATCGGTTTTGAGATTGCTTATATTTCCCCAAATGGCGCATATCCTAGCATCTTAAATGAGCTCGGAAACCCAATTATTATCGAACGTTCTATCGATAAAGAAAATCTCAAAAACGCCGACGGTCTCAATGGTCACGTCCCAGTGACTTTAATTAACGAAGCCATTTCCCTTATTCAATCGATTCTCGTCGGTGCCAGCCATATCGAATTCGGTATCGGAAAGGAAGGTTTGGAGCCACACGCCTGGATTGGTGATCTTCCAATCAACCACCAATGGTCAAAAACTGAGGAAGCCCAAGAACTTCTTAAAAACTACATCCGAAATTATCTTGCCGAAAATCTCACTATCAGCTCAACTTTAGCATCTAAAACCGAGCTAGAAATCGCCGAAGAATTTGCTAAAACCTGCTGGGATAAATACGCCGGCAAGTTTTCATCCTGTAACGTTGCTAATTATAAACAAGAAAACAACGTAGAAGAACTCAAATGGTGCGGCAAATGTGCTAAATGTGCTAATTCATATCTATTATTCTGCCCATTCGTCCCATACGAGAAACAGCTAGAAATCTTTGGACACGATCTGTTCACCGACCCAGAACTCACCGAAATCTTTAAAGGCTTACTCGGCATCGATGGTGTAATGAAGCCATTCGAATGCATCGCCAGCATTGACGAACTCAAGTGGGCATACGAGCATAAGTTGCCGGGTTATGGTGAATTAAACTTCTAAATCAAATTTCGAGGGAGTAAGACTTGGCCTAGCGGCCCGGAGCGCTCCCGAGAAATTTCGGTTTAGAAGTTCAACTTGGCTTCTAATTCAGCGACTACTGCTTTCTCGACTGAAGAAACGGTTGCGAAACCTTTAATACCAGAACCTGCAAACTCACGGGAAAGTTCAATCATCTTACTTTTATCAATACTCTTAATAATATTTGGCATATTGTCGTAGCGGTCAACTTCTTCGTTAGCAAAATAGTTTTCAGCATAATAGTCAGCGATTTGGCCTACACTCTGTGCACCCATCTGGAAACGCCCAAGCGCATATTGTTTAGCGGCTTCGAAATCTTTGTCCGAGACTTCGCCATTTAGGGCTTTCATTAACTCAGTTTGAATCAAAGAAAATAGTTTATCGGCATTTTCTTCGTTCACTTCACCGTCAAAATCCCAATAAGTACTATGAGCATTACTACAAATCGCACTTCCCATCCCATAAACGAGACCGCGCTTCCTTGCCACGCCAAAAATCTTGGAATTCATCGTGCCATTCAAAATATGATTGAGACAGTTCATCGCAAAAACTTCTTTTGAATTTAAATGTCTTGGCGTAACCAAAGAAAATCCAAAGGTAATATTTGAAGCATCTTTTCTTCTGATTGCCACCATTTCAGTAGAATGAAGATCCGCCATCGGAATTTCAAATCTTTCACCCTCTTTCAGAGGCCAAGACTCAAGTTCATGAATGATTTTATGCTTCCGACCATGAATCTTGCCAGCAATGATAAACATCATATTCTTGGCGGTATGAGTCCGGCGGTAATGTTCGCGGATATCTTTAAGTTCAATGTTTGAAATTGTTTCACGGCGCTCTGGAAGATCCAAGACATCTTCGCCCACAGCCTGTTGAACTCTCGGCCACAAAAGCCGATAATAGTTATTCATGTAACCTGTGAGTTCGGTTCTAACATTGGCTTTTTCGGATTTTAATTCTTCTTCGTTAAAGCGTGGCTCAGCAATTGAAAGCCGCTGCAAATCCATAATCCGATCCCATTCAAAGTCTGCACATTCTGTCTCATAGCAAACCGACACATCCGAAGTCCAAGCATTGTGATATGCCCCGTTTTTGGTAAATTCGGCTTCAAATTCCTGCTCGTCTTTGAATTTAGAGTTAGCGCCAAAAGCTAGATGCTCCACCAGGTGCGGAAGTTCATAAATATCTTTACTTTTAGCATAAAACATCCCAGCCCGGAATTGAATTCTGGTTGCCATTACCGAAGCGCCCGGGATGTCAATGAGAAGCCCACGTGCTCCGTTTCTTAACTCTATCTCTTCAACTGAGTGTTTCACTACTTTTTCTTCTTAGATTTCTTTTTCTTGGATTTCTTGGTGGCCTTTTTGGTAGCTTTTCTTGCTACAACGCCAGCACCCGGAGTTTTCTTCTTAAATTCATCATCCATGTTTTTATCACCGGCCGAAATTTCGTTTACACCCTTGTCATTGCCGGAAGCCATCTTGGTAAGCTCAGATTCATATTCCTCGCCGTCGGTGACATTATCAGCCACAGCTTCGGTTGGAGTAATGGTAAGGAGAATCTTGAGCACTTCTTCGCGAAGATTTCTCTGCAACCCATCAAATAATTTCTGCGATTCGGAACGATATTCCACCAAAGGATCTCTCTGACCAACTGAACGCCAATGAATACCCTCGCGGAGATGTTGCATATTTTCAAGATGTTGCATCCAAAGCATATCAAGCACCTTGAGATAAACTTCACGTTCAACTTTGCGCATAGTGTCAGCGCCAAAGCGTTCTTCTTGAGTTTTGTAAGCTTCTTCGATAGCTTCTAAAGCCAAAGCATAACGCTCTTTCTCTTTGCGTTTGATGCCAATCTCGTGGATTAAATCTTCATCGAAATCAAATACTGCTTTAAATTCTTCATCAAAATTCTTGTTTATTCTTGAGGAGAATTCAGTTAGACCCTTAGCCTCGTCACGCATCAATCTCTTGATTTCCGGGAAAATGTCATCACCTTCGAGAATCTTACGACGCATCATATAAACTACGCGGCGGTGACGGTTAATCACGTTATCATATTGCACCACGTTTTTACGAGAATCAAAGTTAAACCCTTCGATACGCTTCTGTGCAGATTCGAGAGTCTTAGAGATTGCCCGAGTTTGGATTGGCTGATCTTCAGCTACACCAAGTCTAGTCATTAACATTTTTACTCTGTCGCCCTGGAAAATCCGCATCAAATCATCTTCACAAGATACAAAGAATTGAGTAGTACCAGGATCGCCCTGACGACCACCACGACCACGGAGCTGGTTGTCTACCCGGCGAGAATCGTGACGAGCTGAGCCAATCACTACGAGACCGCCAAGTTCTTTTACGCCTTTACCAAGTTTAATATCGGTACCACGCCCTGCCATGTTGGTAGCAAGAGTAATTGCACCTTTTTCACCAGCTTTAGCGATAATCGCTGCCTCACGTTCGTTGTTCTTTGCGTTCAAAATCTCATATGGAAGACCGAATTGCTCGAGGTATCTAGCAATTTCCTCGTTGTTTGCGATCGAATCAGAACCCACGAGCACTGGTTGACCCTTTTCATGATATTCTTTTACAGCTTCAGCAATAGCTTTAAGCTTACCAGCCTTAGTCTTGTAAATTAAATCGTCTTTATCTACACGAATGATTGGCTTGTTCGGTGGAATTTGAATCACATCAAGTGCATAAATCTGCTGAAATTCCTCAGCTTCAGTAAATGCGGTACCAGTCATACCGGAAAGTTTGTCGTAAAGACGGAAGAAATTCTGGAAAGAAATGGTAGCGAGAGTCATTGACTCCTCTTTTACAGCTACACCTTCCTTAGCCTCAATAGCTTGATGAAGACCCTCGTTATAACGACGACCCTGCATCAAACGGCCAGTATGTTCATCAACGATAATCACTTCGCCAGAGTTTGTCACCACATAGTCTTTATCTCTCTTAAATAACACCTCAGCGCGAAGAGCCTGCTCCATGTGATAAACAAGCGGGGTATTCTTAGTGGAGTACAAATTATCCACGCCAAGCATTTTTTGGACTTTTTCAATACCTTCATCGGTAAGTGTCACCGAGCGGCGCTTTTCATCTAGAATATAATCTTCTGGTACCAATCTCGCAGTAATCTTAGCGAACTGATAGTAAGATTCTGGATTATCGCCAGCTGGTGCCGAAATAATAAGTGGAGTTCTAGCCTCATCAATTAAAATTGAGTCCACCTCATCTACGATAGCAAAGTTAAGCTCTCTTTGACGGAGATTCTGAACTTCAGAAGTCATATTGTCACGGAGGTAATCGAAACCAAATTCATTGTTGGTACCATAGGTAATATCGGCATTATAAGCCTCCTTTCTAGTACATGGCTTAAGATGGCGGAAACGCTCATCATCATGTTCTTCATTTTCGTATTCACGATCATAAATGAAAGAAGCATTGTTGATAATTACGCCTACAGAAATGCCAAGAAAATCATAGACTGGGCCGTTCCAACCCGCATCGCGTTGGGCAAGATAGTCGTTTACTGTCACTACATGTACACCTTTGCCAGAAAGGGCGTTAAGATAAGCTGGGAGCATTGCAACGAGAGTTTTACCTTCACCGGTCTTCATTTCGGCAACGGCGCCTTCATTTAGCACCATACCGCCGATGAGCTGCACATCATAAGGGCGCATTTTTAAGATTCTTTTTGAAGCTTCTCTGACTACTGCAAAAGCGTCATTCAAGATCTTGTCGAGTGGCTCTTTTTCTAAGCGTTTTTTAAATTTATCGGTCTGAGCTTTGAGATCTTTGTCGCTCATCGCCTCATATTTTGGCTCGAGCTTACCAATTTCTTGGGCTCTTTTCCATAGTTTTTTCAGAATTTTCTTTTGTGCATCACCAAAGACCCCTTGGAGGAACTTTGTTAGCGCGGTTTTATCTGCCAATTTATCAGTTGGCTTCTTCTCTCTTGCCATATTACTCCTATTATGCCCCCTATTATATCACACTAACCTCTCTTGATAAAGAGATTTTTGAGGCTTCTTTTTTGGCGATGCGGTTGCATTTCCAATTTGTAACGCCGGATTTGTCCGGTGACTTTTGCCTCTACCAAATCCACGCCCGCAAAGATGTTTGAGCACTCATCTTTAGCTGCAATTACCTTACCGCCAGGAATTTCCATTGCTACTGAAATCTCGTATTTATCACCTTTATTTTTACCGGATTCGGCCACAATCACCTTGGCTACAATGTCTTTTTTGTAACCACGTGGCAAATATTTATCAAGTTTACCGATCCGTTTCTCGACATATTTCTTAAAGCCTTCCTCGACTTTAAAACCATTGCCCGTAATCTCAATTTTTTCTATCATATTCCTCCTTTGATTTTACAATTCCGTTTTTCCACCTAAATATGGTTGCAACACCTTCGGCACCGTCAATTTACCATCTTCGCGCGCATAATTCTCTAGAATTACCACTAGAGCGCGTGCTAGAGGGATAGCCGTACCGTTTAGCGTATGAACAAATTCCACCGAGCCGTCTTTGCGACGTACCCGCACATTACAAGCTCTTGCCTGGAAATCAGTACAGTTCGAGCAGCTTGTAATCTCTTGGTATTTTTGGTTCACTGGAGACCAGTATTCCATATCGTACTTCTTAGCAGCTGGAGCCCCAAGATCACCCGCTGCGATGTTGATCACATGGTAAGGAATCTCGAGTCCTTGCCAAATATCTTCTTCAATCGCCAAAATTTTCTCATGGAGCTCTTTAGATTGCTCAGGAAGACAAAAAGCATACATTTCTAGTTTATTAAATTGATGTACCCGGAAAAGCCCTCTAGTGTATTTGCCATAAGTCCCGGCCTCTTTTCTAAAACAAGCCGAATACCCTGCATAAAATAGTGGCAAATCTTTTTCGTCCAAAATTTCGTCCATGTGAAAACCAGTAAGTGGCATCTCGGCGGTAGCAATCATGGCAAGATCTTCGCCTTCGATGTAATATTCATCCGATTGCTCGGAAGTTCTTGGGTTAAAACCGCAACCTTCAAGCACTCTCGAAGATACCATATCTGGTACTGTCATGTAAGTAAATCCGTGTTCTAGAACTTTAGAAAGCCCGTACTGGAACAAAGCATTCTCGAGAAGTGCTAATTCACCCTTTAGATAGTAGAATTTTGCACCGGCAACTTTTGCACCTCTTTCGAAATCAAGCCAACCGCGAGAAGTAGCAAAATCAAGGTGATCCACGCCTTTTTCGTGATTTTCACCCCATTTTTTAACCTCAAGCGAACATTCCTCGCCACCTAGTGGCACGTCTTCGAAAATAATGTTTGGGATTTGCTTCAAAAGAGCTTTTAGATCATCTTCAACTGAAGATAGCGCCTTTTCTTTTTCCGCTACCTCTGTTTTGATTTTCTTGCCCTCTTCAATCAATTCCGGAGCCGGCTTGCCACCTTTCATCTGAGAGGCAACTTCATTCCGACGAGCACGAAGGGCTTCCACATCAGAAAGCACCGCTTTTCTCTTATCATCGAGCTCCAAAACCTCTTTTACATTGATTTTATAGCCTTTTTCTTTGGCAGATTTCTCTACGAGTTCAAGATTCTCTCGAATAAACTTCACATCTAACATATAAATTATTATAACACAAATAATTTATAATAGTCGTCTAAATGTAAATCCGCCGGACGGGCATCCGGATCAAACCCAAGTTCTGCAAAAATTTTCTTCCATTCCTCTTTAGATTTAAGAGAAGAAAGGTTGTGAATTAGTTTTTTCCGAGGGCTTTTAAAGGCCATTTTGATCAATTTAAATAGTTCGTCTGAATATTTTGGCGCTTCAAACGGCTCCAAAATCAAAACTTGAGAGTCTACCTTCGGTGCTGGCTCGAATTCATCTCTTAGAACTACTGGCCCGAGCGTCGGTTTAGCCCGATTTTTTACAAAAAGCGACAAAACTGACTCTTTTTCATCGCAAACTCGCTCTGCCACCTCTTTTTGCATCAAAAGTACAATTTTTTCAGGCAAATTCTCTGCGGTAAGAAGTTTTTCGATAATCGGACTGGTAATGTAATAAGGGATATTCCCGGCCACTCTGTAAGGTTTTTCTATGTCAGAAAAGTCAAATTTCAAAATATCCGCATTTTTTACCTCTAAATTCTTCCCTGGGAAGGATTTTGGTAGATTTACGGCCAACTTCGGGTCAAATTCCACTGCAAGCACCTTATCAAAGCGTTTAAGAAGAGATGAGGTAAGAGTGCCTAGTCCTGGCCCAATTTCAAGACAAAGGGCTCCGGAGCCCGTTAAATCAGCAATTTCGTCCAAAATTTGGCGGTTTTTAAGCCAATGTTGCCCTAAACTTTTATCTGCCATTGCGGTTGGTCCAGTCTGTCGCAATATCAAATTGCTCTGGATTCGACTTAGCAAAGCCACCGGTATCGTAAACTTTACCACGACCCACCGAAGTTTCCACTACTGAACATCTTGGATAATGCGACAAATTAGCGGCCACGAGCACGAAACCATCAGCGTCTACCTTCACACCATCTTCACGCACGGTGTAACTCGAAGAAACGCCACAATAGATAGCAGCATAATGCATCACCCCAGACATATCAAGATCATAATAGGTCTCTTTACGTTCAACCATCGAACCGTTAGCCTTTTTTACAGTATAGAAATTTACACCCATAGAGGCGGTAAGTGGTTTTTGAGCCACAATTGCGGTACCTACAGCCACAATTCTATCTACTGGCTCTCTGACGTTTTCTTCAGATAAGAGAGTACGTGATACTTCTTGGCCATCAGAGTAAAATACCTCATAAGTAGCCTTTTTCATACCAACTTCACCAAGCTGGCGAACTTCTCTCTGGCCAGGGGCCAAAGTATAGTCCTTTACCTCTTGTTCCTTAAATGGAATTTCAATTTCCTCAGTGACGGTTCTACCCCCGTTACGAACCACTTCGTAAACCATTGCTATCCCTGTTTCTAGGAAATGGCCGTTTTCGAAGACTTTAACTTCATCTCCGTCGTAAACCATAATTCCGGCCTCGCTTAAGATGGTGCGAGGATCAGAGCTAGC
>Ga0265298_10009774_pt1 | contig 11396 bp, 9 predicted proteins | sample AusTroGonzalo_MG_3_FD_193486 | JGI IMG/M metagenome (GOLD analysis project Ga0265298, IMG submission 193486) | Bovine rumen microbial communities from tropical cattle in Woodstock, Queensland, Australia - Gonzalo_01 | ecosystem: Host-associated > Mammals > Digestive system > Stomach > Rumen ...
GGAATGAACAGGTTTTTAAGATTCGGGCAATTCATGGGGATATCAATATCCGTTGCGCCAGGACCGTAGGTTATGTTTTCCAAAGAATCACATCCAATCAAGGCATAGCTCATTAATGGGATATTACCATTGATGGTAATACTGTTGATACCTGATTCCCTAAAACAACCGTTTTGCAGTTTGTGCACTGTTTCCGGTATTACAATTGATTTCAATGCAGTACAACCTTTAAAGGCGTCTTCTCCAATTGCGGTAACCTGCGCAGGTATGATGATTGATTTCAGTTTGTTGTTTCCCCTAAAAGCTCCTTTGGCTATTTCCGTGACTCCTTTGGGAATTACAGTTGAGGCAGATCCTATGATCAACGCGTTTGATGAAGTCTCAATCACTGCATTGCATTTTTTCCTGCTGTCATAGAACCGGTTCTTAGGATCAACACTTATGGATTCCAGACAGCAGTCGAAAAAGACGTCATCTCCAATCAGTTTTACATGTGCAGGAATGTAAATTGATTTTAGATTGCTGCAGCCTGAGAATGCTCTTGTTCCTATTTTTGTTAGTGATGCGGGTAATGATACCTCTTCAAGGTTGGTACAATTGTAGAAAGAAAAATGTTCAATTTCCTTTATGGTTGAAGGAATCCTAATTGATTTGATCTCTTGGGCATAGTAAAACGCACCGTTTCCTATAGATGTGACAGGATACTTTACGCCCTTGTATGTAATGGCGTCCGGTATAACAATGTGCTCCGGATAGGCATGCTCAGTCTTACGGCTGACCACACGAACCTGGTTTCCTTCTTTGAATTTGTACCAAAGGCCGTCAATCCTTACATAGTTATCAACTTCAATGACCTTTGTCAGGTCATCAGCACTTGTGTCTTGTGAGGAAACACTTAAGGGGGCAGCTAAAAGCAATGCTGCACAGGAAAGCAATCTAAGGAAAGGAGACATAGTTCTTTAGTTATTGGAATTCGGCCATAAATATAAAAAAAAGTACAATTGGGGTCTGTCCCCAATTGTACTTTTTTTTACAGGGTGCGGTATTTGCGGCCGTAGTCAAGCTGCTGCTGCAGGTAGTTGTCGTTGTAGATTACCTGATAGTCTATGATTTTGCTGTCCTTGATTACCGGAACTATGTCCGGGTTGATAAAGCCTCCGTAGGGCTTGAGGTTGAGTTTGGCGTAGCGGTCACGTACCTCCTTGTGCAGGGCGGGGTCAATGTTCACGGCGTAGGTCTCAATCAGGTTCTTGCCGGCCTCATAATCACCCTCGGACTTGATGCGCTGTATCTCTGCCAGCAGCTGGGCAAACAGGGCGCGCAGTTTCTCAAAGTCATTGACTACAAAATAGGTCTTGCCGTCACGTACCTTCTTTTCTATGACATTGTCTTTTGCACCCTTCTCATAGCACCACTGGGCAATGAGCTTGCGGTTCTGCATGTGGGCCTCGGTGTTGGGGCGTCCCAGCTCCACGCGTGTGAACTGCACCATCAGACCGTTGCGGATGTAATTTGAGTAACCGGCCTTGTAGGCATCCTTATCGGGGATAATACCCAGTTCCACCATCTTGGGATCGGCAATGTAGTAGAGACCAAAAAGGTCGGCGCGCGCCTCCTCCAGGGCCGATGAGTACTCACCCATGGCGGTGCCCGATACTCCCGGCAGCAACTGTCCGGAGCCGTGGCCCAGACACTCGTGCAGGTCAGTGTGTATCTCATCTACTATGGTTCCCCACTTGCGGTAGAATGCCTTCTCGGCATCATCCCATGCAAACTCGTCAAGTGTGCTGGCTGGTGATTCCTGTGCGGCGTAATCATAGGCGTGGGTTATGTTTGCAATGGTAACGGATTTGCTGCCGTACGCCTTGCGAATCCAGTTGGAGTTGGGCAGGTTAATACCTATAGGCGTGGAGGGATAGCAGTCACCGGCCAGGCATACTGCATTGATGACCTTGGCCGATATACCCTTGCACTTGCTCTTTTTGAAACGCGCATCAACAGGTGAATTGTCCTCAAACCACTGTGCGTTGGCACTCAATATGTCTGAGCGCTCCGATGCCTTATGGTCCTTAATATTGACATAACCCTCCCATGCACCCTTGCGTCCCAGCGGGTCATTGTAATCCTCAATGAATCCGTTAATGTAATCAACGGTGCCCAGGGTGTCCTTGAGCCACTCAATGTTATACTCGTCCCATACCTTTAGGTCACCTGTCTCATAATACTTTATAAGCAGGTCCAGACCGCGTTTCTGTGTCTGGTTCTCAGCTGAGGCGGCTGCCAGACGGAGTTCATGGCATATCTTGGAAATGGCTGCTCCGTACATGCCGTCAATCTTCCAGGGAATCTCCACAACGTTGCCGTTTTCATCCTTGGTCACCTTGGTGTTCAAGCCGTAGGCAACGGGAGTATCGCTGGTCTTGTCCTCAATGGATTCATAGTATCTTTCCACCTCGGCACGGGTAACACCCTCATAGAAGTTTCCGGCCGACAGCGCTACAATATCACCATTGGTTGAGGTTGAACGGCGCTGCTGCAGCAGGTTGGGATCATATATTACAGGCAGCAGCTGTGCGCATTTGCCGCCATCGCCCACAGCCTCCATCAGAGACTTGAAATAGTCCTGCGGGCACTCAGGAAAGAACTTGTCCTCAGCATAATGATGATGTATGCCATTGGCAAAAAACAGACGCTTGGCATAGACGGTAAACTGCTCAAACTCCTTTGTGCTGCGGTCACCATTGTAGTTCTCAAGAATGTTCTCAACCACATGGCGTATGGGCAGGTTGTATTTGCAGTTCTGGTCCCAGTGTATGTCTCGGCCCCACTTGGCAGCCTCGGCCAGATGATAGGCATACTCTTTCTGCTGCAAGGTCAGCTCATCCCATCCGGGAATGGTGTAACGCATCACCTTGAGGTCGGCAAACTCATCAAGCAGATACTTAAAGTCTCCCTTTTTCTGTCCGCAGCCGGCAGTCATGGCCAGCAATCCAGATATCATCATAATCTTAACTATTTGTTTCATGTTAAAACAATCCTTTTTATCGCAGTTTCTTAACTCCTGACAGTATCACTCCGCCCAGAATCATGGCCGATCCCATACCCGATGACAGCGTCATGCTCTCACCCAGGAACAGCATTGCTCCTATGAGCGTGAATACAGGATTCAGATATACATAGTTGGTGGCGGTAACGTTGCCAATGGCTATAAGTATCCTGTTCCACAGTACAAAGCAGAACAGTGATGCTACGGTTGATAGGAACAGCAGGTTACCCCACACCTTGATATCGTCAAAGTGTACTGTTGCCAGATTGGAGTTATCGGAAAGCAACAGAACAGGCGTTATGGTAAGCAATCCGTAAAAAAAGACCTTGCGTGTGGCATACAGTGTGCCGTAGCTGTTGGCCATCTGCCCTGAGAACTGACTATAGACGGCCCAGCTGAGTGCAGCCAGGAAAGCCAGTATATCACCTTTGGGTGACAGGCTTAGCCCCTTGCCGTCAAATATCACCATGACCATGCCGGTCAGGGCAATAATGGTGCCGGCTATTAGCGGGAAGCGAACCTTGACATCTTCCAGTCCGTCAACAATGGGCCCACGGAACATCCTTTTTATAATCAGTGTGAGCAGTATGGTTAGCAGCGGTGCTATGCATACTATGAATGATACGTTGCAGGCCTGGGTAAAGCTTAGGGCCGTGTTCTCTGTAAAGAAATAGAGTGATCCGCCGCTTATGCCCATGACAAGGAACAGGAATTCATCCCTAAGGGATTGGGAGAATGCCCTCTTGTTACGGCCGCCGCGCACCAGACACACCGTGAGCAGCCCCAGATAGGCTATTATGAACCTGATGGTGAATATCTGCGCGGGTGTGAGCCCATGGTTTATGAGTGTTTTGGTTGATACAAACGTAACACCCCAAAGCGCCATGGTCATGAACGCCAAGACATGGTACAGGAAATTGCCTTTTGTACTGGTCATAGCTTGCCTGTCAATCCAAGTGTTACGTTGCGGCGGAACCTTATGAGCATATTGCCGCGTCCGGGCCTGAATGTAATGAGGTAGAAGCACCAAAGTACCATTGTGGCGCACCACTTTTTGAGTTCAGACAGCAGGCGCTTGCGGTATGCGGCTTTGCTTATGCGCAGGGTACGTGCCCTCTCGCTCTGGCCTATGCCTACGGTAAGGCGGTTAAAGTAGTCCGGCTCCAGTTTGTAGGCGGGAATACTGTGATAGAGTATGGCACCTGGCAGGTAGGTAAACTGCATACCCTGGCGTTTCATCTTGTCAAAGATATCCTTCTCCTCGCCTCCTCCCAGACTATCTCCGTTCCGGCCCAGTTCAACGTTATATAAACCCACTTTCTGGAACACGCAGCTGCGGTACGCCGCATTACCTCCGCCGGGGTACTTGTTGCCCGGGAATGGTTTGGGCTTGTTTCCAAAGTACAGGTATCCGGTAAGCAGACACTTTATGAAATAGGTCATCCAGCGGGGTTCGATACCGGTCTCGTAATGGGGTATGATAGGGCCTCCGGCTGCATCGGTCTCAGGATGTGATGCAAACCATGTGGCATATGATTCAAGATATTCCGGATTAACGGTGGCATCATCATCAACATAAACCAGAATGTCACCCTTGGACTCCCTGATGCCGCAGTTGCGTGCGTTTGACAGGCCCTGGCTGGTCTCCACACAGTAGCGCAGGCTCACCTCAGGGTAGGCCTTGCAGAACCGCTCCACCTCCGTGCGGGTATTATCGGTGCAGTTGTTGTCAACCAGCACTATCTCATACCCATCCGGGCGCATTGTTCCCCGGGCAATGCTTTCAAGTACATTATATATATACCTGGAGCGGTTGTATGTGCAGATTATGACCGATATCATCTTTTCTTTATTTCACCTATAAAATCCAGTATCTTGCGGGATGAGTCAAATGTGGCGCTCTCTCCCCAGAACTTCTGTACTATCCGTTCACGCTCACTCTCCGGGAGGGTGTAGTTGCCGCTTTCAATCAGGTTGCACAGTTCATCAAATGATGATGCTCTTGTGCCCGCTACGTTCTCATCAAAAGGATAGTAAAAATCACGTTCCTTGACATAATCATCATAGTCATAGAGGTACAGTATAACATCCTTGCCCTTCATGAGCAGCCAGTCATACAGTATTGACGAGTAGTCGGTAATAAGAACGTGGGCATACGGCAGTATGGGGTATATGTCACACTTGGGGTCAGCCAGAACAATGTTGGAGAGTGACCCCAGTGAGTCTGTCAGTATCACGTTGGCGTGCGGTTTGAGAATTAGCAAGGATTTCTTTGCGGCAAGAATGGAGTTGAGCCTGTCAAGATCCATGCTTTGCGTAAATACTGTGCGCTGTGAGTCACGCCAGGTGGGCATATACACAAACACCTTGTCATAGTTTCCGTTTATGCGGTCTATCAGGTCACGTGTGGCCTTGGGCTCAAAACGGTCAACAAATGTCAGACGCGCCTTTTCATTTGTATTGAGTATGCTGTTGCGCGGATAGCCTAACTCCAGACACCTTGACTCCGGAACGCGGAACGCCTTGGCAAACATGGATGTCTGGAAAGGAGTTGATGTGAGCAGCCAGTCAGGGCGGCGGAACGATTCCGGATGACAGAATACATCATACTTGTTCTTCTTGGAGTAACGCAGGGCCAACGGGCCGGATACCGTGTTGAATTCGGTTCTTTTAAGGCCCACACCATGCCAGAGGTTGATGCAGCATGCGCCTCCGGACAGGCAGAACATTATATCTGCCGTATAGGAATTAAAAAACCAGTATTTTGATGTAAGGGCGTGCCACATGCCTCTGGGTCCCAGAACCCAGTATGCCGGCAGGCCCAGGCTGCGTACCTTGCGCACGGTGGCTCTTGAAGTGGAGAGCCATATGTATCTTATATCCTTATACCCTTTCTCTGAAGCGTATATGAACAGGTATTTGGCATTATCGGCAAATGATCCGCGGTAACTGCCAAAAGCATATTTGCGCCTGCTGCGTGGAAACAGGAACGAGAACGGGTATATCAGATAACAGATAAGGTACGCCAGGAACTTCATATATTTCAGTCGTTCTTTTTGATTCGTACGTCAAATACCTGACCGGTCAGGTCCGATATCAGCGTTTTGAGCGATGCATCGGCCACGCTTGCCACATCCAGCAACGTGCCTTCAGGCTCATTTCCGAAATTGCGTACGCGCATGGGTGTCTTGGTGCGCTCGGGGTTCATAACGTTGACGCGTATGCCGTCCTGCTCCCACTCCTGGGCAATGGCCTGCATGAAGTTTACCACAGCAGCCTTGGTTGATGAGTAGATGCTGTATAGCGCACGGCCGCGGGTGTATGAACTTGAGGTGTAGAGCAGAAGCTGTCCCTTGGTCTCCTTGAGATAGGGGAAACTCTCAATTGCGGTTATCACCATTCCGTCATAGTTGGTGCGGATCATGGTATCAAGTACATTAGCATCCATTGTGACGAGCGGCTCGCGTACCAGTATGGCGGCACTGTTAACCACATAGTCTATGCGGCCTTCACGGCTGTGAACCTGTTTGAGTGCTGCGGCTACACTGGCCCTGTCGGCAATATCAGTGCCTGTGGTGCTGCGTGAGAATGAGTAAGCCTTGGCTCCGTACTGCTGTGCTTTAATGATAATCTCGGCGCCTATTCCGGAGTTGCCTCCAAACACAACCAGAACCTTTCCTTTCAGGACTGAAAAGTCTGCGTCATCACGTACGGTTGTTGAGCGCAGCTGGAACAGCTTGTCCAGCAGATATGAGTCCTCCTTGTAGGTGAGTTTCATGTTGGCCTCCTCACCCGGTACCACATAGACCTTCTCCTGAGGCAGGTATTTGACTACTGTTCCGCAGTCATCGGACGATACAAAATCGGGGTCCTTGAGCGCAATGTCATAGGCCTGGCGGATGGTTCTCTGACGGAAAGCCTGCGGAGTCTGTCCGCGGCGCAGGAACCGGCGGTCAGGTATGCGTTCAATAACTTCACCCTTGGCATCAACCTGTATGATGGTGTCAGTTGCGGGAACGGCCACGTCAACCGCATTGTATGTTTCAAGCGCCTTGATAATACCGTCAATGATGCTGTTGCTTATAAGCGGACGCACGGCATCATGGAATATCAGACAGCAGTCCGGGTCATCGGCATAGGCATCAATGGCTGCCAGACTGGATTCATAACGCTCCTTGCCGCCACTAAGAACCTTCTTGACCTTTTTCCATTTGTTGCGTATAACCATGGCCTCAATCTCACGGCCAAAAGCCGGATTTGTGACAATGGCAATTTCATCTATCTGCGAGTGGTTGTCAAACACGTTTACAGTATGTTCAATGACAGTCTTGCCTGCCACCTTGAAGAACTGTTTTGGGGTTCCCAGTCCTGAACGGCTTCCAATTCCTCCCGCCAGTATTACAGCTATGTTTTTGCTCATACAGTTTTCTTTATCTCTTCAAAGATAGTCAAAAGTTCATATTAATGTGTTGTAAGTCATTTGACTTCAACATTGGTTATCCGGTGGTTTTCCTTAACCTCAGGTATCCTGTCCCAGTCCTTGTATATGACTCTGAGGTAATGTTCAATGTCATGTGGAGCCTTGAACAGATGTCCCTCAAATTCAATATCCCTGAGCGGAAAGATATCCTTGATATAACGCTGTGAATGGAAATCCGTTCCGTAATCATTGATAAGCCGCCTGTGCAGGAACACCTTTCCGTATGCCCGTGCAAGCACTGCTGTCAGCTGTGCAACGGGGAACAGCATTACTCCTGTAAGATGCTTGAACCAACCGTCGTCAATCAGCCTGTTCTTGCGTCTGAAGCAGCGGCCGTAGAATGCATCCACCTTGAATGACAGGAACGAGTTGCCGTTTATCTTATAGAAAACGTCAAGCCATATGCCCTCTTTCTTGGGTATAAGGCCGCCTTTGGCATCAGGGTTTGCCACCAGGCGTGTTATCATGACATTGTCATTCCTTATCTTGCACCAGCGTCTTGTATCGCCCTCCTTTGAATCGGCATCAATAAAATAATAGGGGGACTGCAGGTCTTTTTTAAGAGCCTCTATCAGTTTCTTGCGGTCTTTCTTGAGCAGCGTCACATCCAGGTCATCGTCCCATGGAATGAATCCGCCGTGTCTTGCTGCACCTATCAGGGTACCGTATTCAAGCCAGTAGTCTATGTTATTCTTGCGGCATACACGGTCAAACTCAATCAGGATGTCAAGCATATGGAGCTGCAGACGGCGCAGTTCTGATCCGTCTGGGTTGTATTTGGCTCTAAGTTCCTCCTGTGTCTGCCTGTCAATCATTGTTTCTGCTTTTTAAGTTTACCCAATGTATCCAGCGCCATCTCAAGTGCATGCTTGCGCTCGGTCCTGGTGGTGCCCAGAGCATAGAAGGTTATGGTTGTAATGAGCATGCTGGCGGCTATTGAACATACCGGACCTATCCAGTTGTCACCGTAGTTGCGGAGTAACAGTATGTGTGCACCTACAGACAGGGCTGAACTGATGGCGGCAACCATGAAAATGGGCAGCAGTACTGTCCTGAAATAGTTTTTCAGGTCCAGTCCAACCAGTTTCTTTACCATCCAAACACGCTCCACCTGGGTAATGACCGTGATTATAACGGATATAACGTAGGCCGATGCCGGCGGCATACCAGCATATGTCATTCCTACATAAGCCAGAGGCAGCAGCAGGAGTGATGTTCCGCCTATGATGATCTTGTAGTTGCGGATATTGCCCGTGGCCTGTACCGATGTGGCCAGAGGCTCGGTAAAGCAGTTTAGCACTCCGTCCAGCACCATCAGTTTGGTCAGGATATAGGCATGCTCAGGTACGTTGCGTCCTCTAAGCCATATGGGCAGTATGAACTCTGTCTCAAGGATGAAAGGCAGTGCCAGCAGCAGGAGCAGGAAGAATGAGAACCGTGTGCTCTGGCACATGAGTTTCTCCAACGCCTGTTTCTCACCCTCGGCGTATGACTTGTACATCTGCGGCCTTACAGCTGTAAAGAAATTCACGTTAAGCTGTACAATGGTGTTATATACCTTGTTGGAGACAGCTCTTGCAGCACTTACCAGCGGTCCGAATGTCATGTTGAGCAGTATGCTCAGACCGTATGTTTTGCATACATCGGCACATGAACCTATCATGTTCCATCCGGCGTATGAGAACACCTCCTTGAATTTCTCTCTGTCAAGTGTGAACCGGAACCTGCATTCATTGTAGAACAGACGGCAGTAGAACCAGTAGAACAGTGAGGTCATGAGCTGTATTCCGCTCATCAGTCCGGCATAGAGTATAAGCCTGAAGTTCTTGTCATCATGGGTGTGTGACAGCAACAGCGCAATACCAAGTGTGGCAAATGCCTCAAAGAGACTCAGGTAGGCAAATACCTTCATCTTCTCCTTGGCAATGACCATTCCCTGATAGGGCACCCTGAGCATGAGCAGTGCAAAAGAGAGTATGCTGAACTGGAACACCCATCGGGCGGCATCATAATTGCCGTCCACATCCATCTTGTGCATGAGCCACCAGTAACCGGCGGTCTCGCCAAGAAGGATAATAAAGAGGGTGAGCAGCAGGAACACTGAAAGGCTTATGCTGAATACCTTTTTCAGCTCTTCCAGGTTGCCCCTTCCCATCTCATAGGAGTAATAGCGCTGGCATGCCCCTGACATGGTTGAGCTGATGAACGATACCATCAGCACAATGCCGCCCACTGCATCGTAGATACCAAAGTTGGTCTTGCCCAGAGCCTCGATGATAACTCGTGAGGTGTAAAGCCCCACCAGCATCACCACTATCATTCTTACGTAAAGAAGCAGTGTGTTTGCGGCTATTTTCTTTTGGTCAATTGCGGTCATAGTGCTTCATCATCAGGACGCTCGGGAGCCTTGGGACGTGACACCGTACTGTGACGGTGGGTCTTCTCCCAGGCGGCTTTGCGCTTGAGATAGTCCTCATAATGTTTCTCCAGATAGTTGTCGGCCATAGTCAGCGGTTATTGTTAAGATGGGGTGCAATCTCCGTGAGGGGCTCCATTACAAAGCGGCGCTCGTACATGTGCGGATGCGGAATGGTCAGTCTGGGTGTATCAATGACCAGGTCATCATAAAGAAGTATGTCTATGTCAATGATACGGTCCTTGTAACCTCCGGCATCTGATTTGGTGGTGCGTCCCATCTCTCTCTCAATAGCTTGGGTTGTATCCAGTACCTCTATGGGCTTTTGCTCTGTAAGTACCTTTACAGCCATGTTAAGGAAACGGTTGGAGCTTTCAAAGCCCCAGGGTTCCGTCTCTATTATTCTTGATTGGGCCATGACGGTACCTACACGTTGGTCTATCAGGGCGAGGGCGGTTTCAATATTCTTCTGCCTGTTGCCCAGATTGGTTCCCAGTGATAGGTACAGTGTAGCCATGGGTCTGTCAGTCTGTAATCAGCATTGCGTCACCGTAGCAGCCAAAGCGGTAACCCTCCTTGACAGCCAGGTTGTATGCAGCCATTACCTTATCGTAACCACCGTATGCGCAGGTGAGCATCAACTGTACTGACTCAGGCAGCTGGAAGTTACTTACCATGCTGTCGGCCACGCTGAAGTCATACGGCGGGAATATGAACTTGTTGGTCCAGCCGTCAAAGGGCTTGATCAGGTGGTCAGTTCCCACAACTGTCTCAAGAGCGCGGTTCACGGTGTTGCCTATGGCGCATATCTTGTGACCGCCCAGCTTGGCGTTGTTCACTATCTGGGCGCACTGCTCGGTTACGAACATCTGCTCTGATTCCATCTTGTGCTTGGTAAGGTCCTCCACGTCAATCTCGCGGAAATTACCCAGGCCACAGTGCATGGTTATGAATGCGCGGTCCACACCCTTTATCTCCATTCGCTTCATCAGCTCACGGCTAAAATGCATGCCGGCGGTAGGAGCGGTAACAGCGCCTTCGTTTGCTGCAAAGATGGTCTGGAAGCACTCGTCGTCGCTGTAGTCATTGCTGGTCATCTGTGCGGTGGGTACGGGGTTCACGGTTCCGTCCTGGTTGTATGACCATGCGCAGGCCTTACGCTTAAGGTAGGTTGGGATAGGAGCCTCGCCCAGTGCATAGAGAGCCTTCTTGAACTCGTCATGCGGGCCGTCATAGAGGAAACGGAGCACACGGCCGCGTGATGTTGTGTTGTCAATCACCTCGGCCACCATTGAGTTGTCCTCACCAAAGTAGAGTTTGTTTCCTATACGGATCTTGCGGGCGGGATCCACCTGAACGTCCCACAACAGGTTCTCCTCACGCAGCTCACGCAGCAGGAAAACCTCAATGCAGGCACCGGTCTTCTCCTTGTTGCCGTACATGCGGGCAGGGAA
>Ga0265298_10009776_pt1 | contig 11396 bp, 12 predicted proteins | sample AusTroGonzalo_MG_3_FD_193486 | JGI IMG/M metagenome (GOLD analysis project Ga0265298, IMG submission 193486) | Bovine rumen microbial communities from tropical cattle in Woodstock, Queensland, Australia - Gonzalo_01 | ecosystem: Host-associated > Mammals > Digestive system > Stomach > Rumen ...
CTGTACCGCCTGCCATATGAACCAGCCCTTCATGAGGAAAGCGCTGAATACTTCGGCCTATCATTACAATATCGGGCTGGAGCGGGCGAAGGCGCGGGACCTTTCCGGTGCACTGGAGTCGCTTAAGGCATCTCTTCGTTACAATAAAATGAATATCAAAAGCCGGAATCTTCTGGGACTGGTCCTCTATGAAATGGGCGAAGTCGTTCCTGCCATCAGCCAGTGGGTGATGAGCGTGAATTACCAGGCGGAGAAGAACCCGGCGGTGCGTTACCTGAAGGAACTTCGGGATGACCCGAAGGAGCTGGAGAAGGTTTCGGAAACCGCGCGGCAGTTCAACCAGGCCCTGGAACATGCAAGACAGCATTCCTTTGACCTGGCGGTGATCCCCTTAAAGAAGTCCATTTCCCTGAATATGAATTTCGTTAAAGGACATCTTCTCATGGCCCTGATCTATATCGAAAAGGGCAGGAAGGGTATGGCGAAGAAACATCTGTCCCGTGTGCTTTTTATCGACAGGACAAATGTAACCGCCCAGAGGATCCTTCGTGAAATGGGTGAAAAGGAAGAAGCCATCACCCGTCTTGCCGAGCAGGGCGAGGACGCGGCAGAAGACCTTTTCAGCTACTATGGTGTGGAAACACCGGAGGGACAGCGGCCGGCAAAGAAGATCGAAGCAAAAAGAACAGTGGGTAAAAGGACCAGCCTTAAGGTGAACCGCTTTAAGGAAGTCAGCCGTGCCCGTTTCTCGAACATCTACATGCTCGGAGGAATCGTGATCGGCATTCTGCTGCTTATTTTCCTTATGCTCCCGGGAATCCAGCGGAGCGCGAAAAATGATGCCAATGCCAACGAGAATTCCTATCTGAAGGAGCTTGCCGCAAGAAATGCGGAAATTGCCGGACTGGAGCTTTCCGTGGAGGAGTCACAGCGGAAGGTGGAGCAGGTAGAACGGGAGAAGGGTTCTCTTGAATCCACGATCAAATCCCAGGATGCGCAGATCGCTGCACTCCGGAGCCAGCTGGCAGAAGGCGGAACCCTGCTGCTTCCGGATGACCCGGAGCCAAAACCCGGTGAAAACAGCAGTGAAGAGGATCCCCAAAATGGAGAAAATAACGGGGAGGATACCACGGAGAGCGGAGATGACATGGCCGAGAGCATTGACGGCGAAGGCGGTGAAGGAGAAAAGCAGAACGGGATCAAGGTTTCCGAGATCCAGTACATGATCGACCAGGAGTAAGTACTTAGATTAAGATTTGATTAAGAACATTGACATCATGAGAACTCTTTCGTATAATCTGCGTTAATCTAAGTAGGAGGTTGCTTTCTATGCAGGAAAAAAATTTGAAAAACTTTTTTCAGAGGGAGATGAAGAGTCTGATCGTCCCCATAATGATGCTCGTTTTAGGCATATTATTCATGTGTTTTAAGGCAGGTATCATTTCAGCGCTGGTGATCATACTCGGAGTACTTCTGATCCTCGGCGGAGTAGCCCTTGCGTTTACCCTGCTTTCGAAAATGAGCTATTTCACCATATTCGGTGCCGCAATGCTGGTACTTTTCGGAATCCTCTGCGTTACGGATTCCTTCGGTGTATCTAAGTTTGTGATCCGTATCATCGGTCTCTGCATCCTGCTGAATGCACTGGTGCGGATCTTCGCGGAGCGCACGGTTAAGGGAAAGGGCAGCTTTAAGGCGTATATGACAGTTGACGGTGTTACTGCAGCCCTGGGGCTTGTGCTTCTGATCTTTCCCCTCAGTAGCGTGGATGCGATCTTCATTGTGATCGGGATCTTTATGCTGATCCTCGGGATCACCAACATCATTTCTTCCTACAGTTTTTATAAGAATGGAAGATATGTAAGTGACGGATCGGATGTTGTATGGGAAGAATGAGAAGAATGAGAAGATGTTGGACCTTTGTTTTGGTACTGTCACTTGTTTTGATGGCAACCGCGTGCAAAGGTGCAGAAGAAGCATCACAGGAAAAGAATACAACCTATGATCCATCCGGCGAGAAAGAATCGCCGGATCCGTCCCGGGCAAAGGTGGGAGATGTGATCACTTTCGGGAGCTACGAGCAGGATAATGATCTGGCTGGCGGAAAGGAACCGATCGAATGGATCGTACTTGACTGTTTGCAGGACGGGGAATTGTTCCTGATCAGTAAATATGCTTTAGATTGCCGGCCCTTTCATACAGTGCGGGTATCCGTGTCATGGGAGACCTGCGAGCTGAATAAATGGCTGAACAGTACATTTCTGCATACGGCATTTACACAGGATGAGATCGAAAGGATCGTTCCGCCGCAGTTAGATGGCAGGGAGGCTTCAGCATCTGAAACGGGAGGCGAAAAGGATACAGAGAACCGGGTGTTCCTGCTCAGCACCATTGAGGCAAGGACATTATTCCCCGAGGAAACAAAGGGGAACAGCGAGTTGAGAAAGTGTGAACTTACGGAATATGCAAAGGCTCAGGGGGCAGGGGCGTTCAATGACGGCAGTTGTAAATGGTGGCTGCGTTCCTTCGGAGATGATACCACCAATGCTGCATATGTCGGCGTAGGCGGACAGATTTATAATTTGGGACGGATCGTCAGCCGCGAGGATGGGGCTGTCCGTCCGGCAATCATCATAAAAACACGATGATATAACAATCCATATAGTTCCGAATGCCTCGGTAGTTCGGTACAATGTGGTTTTTTCCTTAAGTATTTAAAATCCCCCTTGCCGGCAGGCAGGGGGGATTTATTATGATATGAAAAATGATCCGGGCGCATTACTTCGGGTTGTCCGTATCGGCAGGAGTGCCCGTAATCTCCGGCCCCGGAGTTTCCGGAGCACCGAAGGAAAGATCAGAACCTGCCGGCCCGGCGGATTCCGTATTTGCAATGGAACCCCCATCTACAGATTCCACGGAGGTGGTTGATCCCGCAGCTGCAGCGGATTCCGAAGTGCCGGCTTCCGCATTGTGAAGCGAACTTAAAGGCGTCCTTCCGAAACTATCCACAACGCCTTTGCCGCCGCCGGCTGCTTCATATTTCTTCCCCAGATCATGGATCGCCTGTTCACCAAAGGTGGAGAGCGGCTGGGCCAGGATCTTCTGCAGACGTTCGTCTTCTTCCTTCTGAACCTGTTTCCTCTTCTTCCACCAGTGCATGATGATAAGCAGAACAACGACAAAGCCGATGGCCGAGATCAGCACGATCATAATGACCTTGAAGTTGTTGCTGGCCAGCTTCTTTGTCTCGGCTTCCTTCATCAGCTGGGTTGCGGAAGAGGAGAGCGCAGCTCCGTAGATCTTCGCCAGGTCACCGTCATACCTGCTGTTATTCCAGCAGTTGGTGAGCTTGGACTGGATCACGTAGGGCACGGTCTTATCATTGACGACAGAACCGGTTCCCGTTCCTGCAGCGATGTAATAGGTCAGGTCGTTGCTGATAAAGACAAACAGCAGATTGCCCGGACAGTCGCCGAAGAGGTCATCATAGACGCGTTCCTCATAGGTGTCGAAGCTGCCGGAATCGCCGTAACTATCCACTACAAAGAGGTAGGGGAAAACGCCGGTCTTGTTGTAGAATTCAGAGAATCCGTCTTCAAGATATTTCTTGTTGGTTCCGTCAATCCATTGCTGACCGTTAACCGGAGTGGATTCATCTGCCCAGTAACCCTTACTGGAATCCACAACTCCCGTGTATTTCTCGCAACCATAGCCCGCGGTGCTGGAACCGGTATTATCATAGGATCCATAGTTATCCGAGGACCTGGACTTGTACCGGTGAAATACTCCGGCAAAGGCTGCCATAAGTATGATGATGAGGATGATTAAGAAGATCGTACTGCAGCCCGAACCGCCGCCCGAGGATCTGGTTCCTCCGCCTCTCACATACACCGGCCCGGAGCCGTAATATCTTCTGCGGACATGTGGTGGTGGGGGAGGCATGCCTCCGCCGACATGAAAGCTGCTGCCGGTCCGGAATCCTCCGGAATGGGAAGAGCGTCCGCTGCTTGAGCTGACTCTTCGCGTGGAACTTCTGCCGAAGCTGGAGCCGCCAAAGGACCGGCTTCCTCCGCTGTGACTGGAACCGCCGAAGGACCGGCTGCCGCCACTGAAGGAATGACCGCCGCCACCGCCTCCGCCAAGTGATCTTGCCATATCTGCCTCCTTAAGGATTGTTTTTACGATGTTTACGGATACGTCCGTACGCAGATTATTTTATATGTTTTTTACGAAAGAGTAAAGGAAAATGTTGTGGTTTTTCCCTTTTTTTAGTACAATATATATAACTATGGCCTGTGACAGGGCAGAACAGGAGTATGAAAATGCGGATCGGAATGGGTTATGATGTTCACAGGCTGACCGAGGGACGGCGCCTTATTCTGGGTGGAGTGGAGATACCTTATGAACTGGGACTTCTGGGGCACTCGGATGCGGATTGTCTCACCCACGCCATTATGGATTCCCTGCTTGGGGCCGCTGCCATGGGTGATATCGGAAAATGGTTTCCGGATACGGATCCGAAGTACAAAGGGGCGGACAGCATAACGCTTCTCAAAGAGGTCGTACGGATGATCTCTGAGGAAGGGTATATCATCGGAAATGTAGACGCCACCATCATTGCCCAGAAACCGAAGATGGCACCCCATATTCCCAACATGCGGAAGATCCTGGCGGAGGCCATGCAGGTTACGGAAGAGCGTATAAATGTAAAGGCCACCACGGAAGAAGGCCTTGGTTTTACCGGTGAGGGGCTGGGAATCTCATGCCAGTCCATCGCATTGCTGGAAACCGTGGATAATTATGCTTACCGGGATGTAATGACCGGAGAAGTCGGGACACCTGAGGACGGGTTCTCCGGAGGAAGCGGATCCCCGGGGAAGGGCATGGGATGTGCGGGATGCCCCAGGTATAATAAACAGTAAATTCACCGGAATTTCGGAATCATTAAAATACAATGATATTACATTAGATATTACATTAATAAAAATGTCTGTCATTCTGAGGAGCGTAGCGACGAAGAATCCCTTTTTTACAGTCGGAGAATCTTACGCTACATAGAATTTGTAATAGGATTAAAGGAATTTGTAACATGGAAAAGTATGCAGAGCGGTTGGTAAAAGGAAGAGTAGGTTCGGACGCATTTCTCATCATGGGAATCGGAGGAGTGCTTATGGTGGCAGGTGTCGCGATCACGATCCTTCTCACCAGTTTCGGATTGTTCCTGGTCCTGATCGGAGGATTTGTTTGTTCACAGGCGGTTTCCCGCTTCAAGGTAGAGTTTGAATATCTGATCCTGAACGGGGATATCGATGTGGCGAAGATCTTTGCCAAGAAGAGCCGTAAGAACATTCGGTCCATCAGTGCGGAGGAGATCCAGTACATGGCTCCCATGAGCAACGACCGCGCAAGAAATGATCTGGAAGTGAAGCGTCAGCTGAAGATCTATGACTATACGGAAAAGAGTTCGGATACCTCGAATTATTATATCGTTTTCGAGAATCACAACGGTAAGGAATCGGCATATATTCTGGATCTTGAGGGAAAGAGCCTTGATCTGATGAAGGAAGCGCTGAAAAACAAATTCAGAAATTAATTCAGGCAATAAAAAAGAGATGCCGTAGCATCTCTTTTTCACAGGATTTGAGATTTTCAAGATGTTTAATGAGCTGAATCAGGGATCCAGCGGAATCATCTTGAGGCCTTTATACATCTTGGTGTACATGCTCTTCTCATCCTTGTAGAGCATGGTGCCGCGGGCTCCGTCGCGAATGATGTAAGCGTACTTGTTCTTCTGCACATTCATGTAAAGAACTTCCTGTACATTCAGCTCCTGAGCTTTAACCTTCGCAGTATAAACATTCAGCGGCTCCATCTTGTACTTTTTAACAGCCTGCTCAACGGTCATGGTAAAGCACCCCCTCCTCCTAGTAGTTGCGTTTCGCCTATATGTATTTAGTATATTGTAAATTATTGACAAAGTCAATTATTAAAACTATACAAACATGTGATTATTTACCAATTATTGATATTTGGGCACTTAGTCCGGATATCAAAATGGAATCATAAAATGGAACCCTCAAACGGAACTCTCAAACGGAACTCTTAAATGGAATATTATAATGGAACCAGAGAAATCTAAGAATTATTACCAGCGTTTTGAAGAACAGATGAAATGCGGCACCGGGCAGAAGCTTCTGCTCCATGCCTGCTGTGCACCCTGCAGCAGTCACTGTCTGGAGGTGCTGTGCGGTACATTTGACGTGACGGTCTTCTTCTACAATCCGAACATCGATACGGCGGAAGAGGAGAAGAAACGTTTCGATGAACTGATCCGTTTTACGGAAAAAGCTCCCTTTGCGGGAAATGTAAAGCTGATCGAAGAACCCTATGATCCAATGCCGTTTCTTAATCTGGCAGAGGGACGGGAGCTGGAACCGGAGAGGGGAAGCAGGTGTTACGACTGCTACAAACTGAGACTGGAGAAGACCGCTCGGTATGCTCTGGAGCATGGATTTGACTGTTTCTCCACAACTCTTTCCATCAGCCCGTACAAGAATGCAGTGTGGCTGAATGAGATCGGGAAGGCGCTGGAAGAACAGCTTATTTCAGAACAGCTTAAATCAGGACAGAGTGAAAAGGGCAGCGTTCCGTATTTCCTTTTCAGTGACTTCAAAAAGAAAAACGGATACAAGCGTTCCATCGAGCTTTCCGAGGAGTACGGCCTTTATCGGCAGGATTACTGCGGATGCCGGTTCTCCCGGGACGAGCGGGACAGAAAACGCGAAAGCATGAAAAACGAATAAAAAAAACGATAAAAATATGATATAATTAAGCTATGGGATTGCCCGAGACGGAGCGAAGCGACGTTGAGGGAGGGCCCCATGAGTCCCGAGCGAAGCGAGGAATACCGCCGCGAAGCGGCGACGCGGATGACGGAGTCATCCGGGCATGATTTTGCGAAGCAAAAGCATGGGTACAATAAAACCATGACACAACAATTATGGTACAATGTATTTCAGATAACATCAAACTTGGGGCATTACATATATAAGGGGATTACAACATGATCAGAGAGTATTACGATGCATTTGCGTCCGTCTATGAGCGGCTTATGGCAAATGTACCATACGACGCCTGGGTTCGCAGAATCACCAAGCTTTTCAAGGAGACGGGGATTGACAACGGACTTGTGGTGGATCTCGGCTGCGGAACCGGCAGCGTTACCCGGCGCCTCGCGGCAAAAGGCTATGAAATGATCGGTATCGACATCAGTGAGGAAATGCTTTCCGAGGCATGGGTTCGGGAGAAGGGATTTGAGAGGGATCATACCGCTATCGATCCCATTACCGGACAGATGCATTCCCTGGAGGGAATCAAGGGACCGAATCTGGATGATTTCCAGAAACCCGTGCCCAACTCCACGGAAACCCTGTATCTTCAGCAGGATATCCGGTGCTTTGAGCTGTTCGGCACCGTGAGAGCCATCATTTCCTGTTGTGACGTGATCAACTACATCGTTAATCCGGCCGAGGTGGAGACCATCTTCCGGCTGGTTAACAATTACCTGGATCCTCAGGGACTTTTCGTTATGGATTTCAACACGCCCTGGTATTATTCTCAGGTGCTGGGCAACAATACCATCACAGAGATTAATGACGATCTGGTTCTTCTTTGGGAAAATGAGGAGACAGAGGAAGGACTCCATCAGAGTTCCCTCACCATTTTCCAGCAGCAGTTGACCGGAGACTATACCCGCTTTGATGAGGCTCATCTGCAGAGAGGATATTCCATGAAGGAAATCTATGACAAGGCAGAAAAGGCCGGGCTGGTGGATATTCAGTTCTTCGACGGTTACACCGTAAAGCCGGCTACGAACCGCAGCGAGCGGATCGTGATGACGGCCAGGGAAAACGGAAAAGGCGTATCCCGGAAATTCGATAATGAGTCCCAGAGGGCGATCCAGAGAGAGATTCACGGAAGAGACGGAGATGTATTCTATCCCGTATCCCTGAAGGCTGCACTGAATCTCAGAACAAAGAGTGATTCGGATTCGGATGACGGGGATTACGATGACGATGATGAATGATCTTTCCCGAAATCCTGTCATCCTGAGCGAAGCGAAGGATCTCGAAATCCTAATAAAAAAAGAGAAAAACAAAATGAAAAAGTTTAACGATGAAGTCATCCAGGGCATGACAGCCGGAAATGAGGTGCGTTACTTCGCCGCCTACACCAGAGGAGTGGTGGAGGAAGCGCGGCGGATCCACAACACCAGCCCCATTTCCACGGCCGCCCTGGGACGCACCCTTACGGCCGGAGCCATGATGGGTGCCATGTGTAAAAATGATACCGATGTACTTACCCTTCAGTTTAAGGGCGACGGTCCCTTGGGCGGTGTTACCGTAACGGCCAATGCAAAGGCTGAGGTGAAGGGCCTGGTCAACAACCCGAATGTGATCCTGCCGAAAAACGCGGCAGGACATTTAAATGTGGGCGGAGCCATGGGAAACGGTTTCCTCCGTGTGATCAAGGACATCGGCATGAAAGATCCCTACATAGGTCAGACGGAGCTGGTATCCGGAGAGATCGGCGAAGACCTGACCTATTATTTTGCGGCCAGCGAGCAGATTCCCACCTCGGTAGGTGTGGGCGTACTGCTCAGCCATGACAATGTGGTGGAGCATGCGGGCGGATTTATCATCCAGCTCCTTCCCTTCGCCACGGAACAGACCATACGCTGGCTGGAAGAAGTTCTGGCAGGCGTACACAGCGTGACAGAATATTTCGCTGACGGATACTCACTGGATGACCTGGTACATGCACTTCTCGGCGGAGACGCGACGATCGAACGAAGAATGCCCGTTTCCTGGAAATGTGGCTGCAACAGAGAAAAGGTGGAGAAGACTCTTATGTCCGTAGGACGCGCAGAGCTTCTGGATATGATCCGTGAGGGCGAACCCGTAACACTGCATTGTGATTTCTGCAACACGGATTACACTTTTTCCATTCCCGAGATCCAGCAGCTGCTGGACAGCGGGAGAGTAAGGAATTAGCGGTGCATTTTTATGTATATGTAATTCCGGAATAGATGGGAGAGTAATTCAATGTGGGGAATCATTATCGGCAGTATGCTGGTTGTTGCCATACTTGGCGGGATCTTTCTCTGGACCAGGTTCGGCAAATTCGGAATTGTTCAAATGATAGCCGGAGACAGTAAGTGGAAACGGCGTCTCCTGGCCTTGATCCCGTTTCTGATCTTCGGGATATTCGCCATATTCAGTGTGGTCAATGTCGTGATCGTTATGGTACATATGGCTGTTTACTGGGCGCTGGCGGAGCTGATCTATCGGATCGTGCATAGGATCCGGCATGGAAAGAAAGTTAAGACTGAGACCGGCGAAACAGCAGATGACAGTAAGAGTGAGACAAAAGCTAAATCCGCTCAGACGAAAAAACAGGAAGACCAAAAGACTTCTGATAAAAAGACTTCTGATAAAAAGTTATTAGGAAAGAAGTCTTTCCGTCCCTACTGGGTGGGAATCATCGTTCTCTGTTTCGAACTATGTTATTTCACCACAGGGTGGTTTCTGGCTCACCATGTATGGGAAAAGGATTACACCGTAACCACAACCAAAGATCTGGGTATGGAGAAGCTCCGTATAGCACAGATCGCGGATTCCCATGTGGGCGTTACATTTGACGGCGAAGGCTTTGCCAAACATCTCGAGACAATTGAAGCTACAAACCCCGATGTCCTTTTTATCACCGGTGACTTTGTGGATGACGACACCTCGAAAGAAGATATGTACCGCTGCTGTCTTGCACTGGCTGGATTTAAGTGTAAATACGGCGTGTATTATGTGTACGGCAATCACGACAAAGGCTATTTCCGTTACAGGAACTTCACTGCAGACGAGCTGAGAGAAGCCCTGGAAGCAGCGGGAGTACGCATTCTTCAGGATGAAGTGGAAATGATCGCCGATAAGATTTACGTCGTCGGTCGCCGGGATAAGAGTGTCAAAGACCGTATAGAGATCGGCACAATCCTGTCTCTTTTGGATCCGAAGAAATTCACCATCGTTCTGGACCACCAGCCCAATGATTATGCGGCAGAAGCTGCAGCGGGTGCAGACCTTGTTCTTTCCGGTCATACTCACGGCGGACAGATGCTGGAAATCAATTTTGTGGGTCAGATGATCGGCGCCAACGATAAGACCTATGGAATGGAAAAACGTGACAATACCACATTTATCGTAACATCCGGAATTTCGGACTGGGCGATCAAGTTCAAGACAGGAACAAATTCAGAGTTTGTCATTGTGGATGTGGTTCACGAGTAGAAGTATTTGCAGTCGGCAGAAAGACTGCTTTATGACTAAAACGGATAACTGGAGGCATAACAATGCTGTATGAATGGATAACCGGCAAGCTTTCGCCGGATGCGGCGCTCTGGATCGGAGCACTGATCGCCTTTGTCCTTACCTTCTTTCTGATGTGGAAACCCCTTCCGGGACTTCCGCGGGACGGAGGCAAAAAAGTGGAAACCCCGGACGGAAAGATTGTCGTCGTAAATGATAAGTCCAGTGGAAAGATCACCGGGATCGGCGTAGTCTTTGTTCCCGTCTTTCTTCTGGTATCCCTGTTCTTCCTGCCCCTCACCTCGGAGCTGATGATCTACATGGCGCTGATGCTGGCCATGATGCTCACCGGTTTTCTGGATGACGCGGCAAAGGTACCCTGGGGAGAACTGCTGAAGGGGATTCTGGATCTTGTTCTTGCCATCGGAACGGTGGTGACATTTCTTTGCTACCATTCCTCGGACATCATCATTTTCGGACAGGTGATCCATATTCCGGTGGTACTGTACGGTATCCTGGGAGTTGCCCTGGTCTGGTTTTCCATCAATGTCACCAACTGCTCCGACGGAGTGGACGGACTCTGCGGAAGCGTTACGGTCGTGATCCTGGTGGCGTATTTCGGATTTTTCAATGAAATAATGCCCGCCTATACACGGATGGGTATCTACTTTGCGGCAACCCTTGTGGGTTACCTCTGCTTCAACTGGAACCCCAGCAAGGTGCTGATGGGGGACGCGGGCTCCCGGACCATCGGGTTCTTTCTGGCATTACTCGCCATGCAGAGCGGTCATCCCTTCATTTTCCTTCTTATGTCGCTGGTGTTCATTTTCGACGGAGGGATCGGACTTTTCAAGCTCACCATGCTGCGTGTGTTCAAGTGGAACCCTTTGAAAAATGTACTCACTCCATTTCATGACCATATGCGGAAGAGGATGAATATTCCCATCAAGGCGATTCCCATTATCTTCGGAGTACTTCAGGTGATCTTCTGTCTCATCGGCGGGCTGATCGCGAAATGACCTGAGATTTAACCATATT
>Ga0265298_10009779_pt1 | contig 11395 bp, 12 predicted proteins | sample AusTroGonzalo_MG_3_FD_193486 | JGI IMG/M metagenome (GOLD analysis project Ga0265298, IMG submission 193486) | Bovine rumen microbial communities from tropical cattle in Woodstock, Queensland, Australia - Gonzalo_01 | ecosystem: Host-associated > Mammals > Digestive system > Stomach > Rumen ...
CTATACTAAAATATGCTATGTATTCGGGGCGTGGCTCAGCTTGGTAGAGCGCTTCCTTGGGGTGGAAGAGGTCGCTAGTTCAAATCTAGTCGCTCCGACCAATTAAAAAAAGACGGGAATCCGCACAGTGAGCGGGTTCCCGATTTTTTATGTTATCATTAAATGATAAACAGTTTTTGCGATTACACTTAAAAGATTTATTTCGTACCAAGTTTTGTACCTTTTTTATTCGGAATCAGGCACAGTTACTAGTTTTTTACCGTTCAAAACCGACTCAGCTTTATCATATCCTTCTTTGGTAATTGCCGTATAAATATTCAGCGTTGTAGATGATTTGGAATGTCCCATCTGTCTGGATACAGTCTTTACATCAACACCTTTAATAAGCAGATATGTGGTGTAAAAATACTTCAATCCATGCGGTGTGACATGTTCAAAACCATGTCTTCTCATATAAAAAAGACCGAGGCGACTAACCTCGGTCACTATTTTGATAGTTATTTAAGGAATGGGATTTGGCTTGACAGGGCAGCTGGTAGTCATGTGCATTGCAATGTAAAAGGGGGAGTCTTGACCATATCGCAATTCAGAGTGCTCATAATCTCTAAAACTTCCATTAAGCTTTGCGTTTTGGTTACGCGTATCGTCTACCAGTACCTGATGAGTGACACTGTCAAAAACGCGCCATCTGCCAATCCCTGCGGAGAATGCGCCTTTACTCATGCCACCCATGCTTAACAGGTGGACGCCGTTATTTATACCGGAGAGATTTTTGGGGCGGGCATTTTGATCCAGGGTTACGCATTTGATTACACACGCAAAACTATAATGCCATCCAGAACCATTAGCTCCACCAACCATATAACATCCATGCCCATCACCGTCTCCATAGTGGGAGTGATAATAATACACATCATACAGATTGTTCGATTCCACATTGGCAGTGTATCTTTTCATTCGTGTTTCCCATTCTAATAGAGAACTGAAATTTGGAGGCGCAATGAAACGCCCTAAATATGTCCATTCACCATCAGAGGCACCTATGACCATTGGCATGGGAACAAGGCCTTTGATTTTTGGGAGTGGCGTAGTGTTTTTAGCAGCAATTTCTTGCTTTGGCTTGACTTCTTTTGTGAACTCCTTGTTGTTTTTCAGCGAATCCTTTATCTTCAGCATCGTCTTTGCTTCGATGCTTTTTTTATCAAATTCTGATGCGATTTGCAGTTTTATGGGGTAGTCATAGGAATCTATAACATTCTCATTTGAGTCTTTAGTAGAAATGGATCGCAGCGTCGAAGTGGATTTTGTGGCATTAAATCCCACTTTTTCTGAATGGTAGTGCTTGTTTCCTCTCTGTTTGCAGTTCTCTGAATTACAGATACCACTATAGAAATAATCATAGATAATGGTTTCAAACTGACCGGGACCCGTAACTGAAACAGACTCGGAATCATAGAACCGTACGAAACGATCTGATTTGAACCATTCTACGATTTTCCAGCGGTTCCTGTCCAACTTGCAGTCTTTCAAAACATCATCAATACTTTCGGCAAAAGCAGAAGAACAGACGGTCAGCAAAAGCAAGACCAGCAGCATGAGTTTTTTCATATTGGGCCTCCATGTGTATAGAACTTATTTGTTGCTGATATAGTAATTATAGCATGATTTCAGAGATGAGGGATAGCACATATTTATTCATGTCATTTTTACATTGGTTATGTAAACTACATATGAATAAGAACGACAAATATTGATTTCAACTATTGCGACCCCCAAAGAGGCCGTGATAAAATAAAGAATATAGGAAAGATTTGAATGCAGAAAAGGGAAGAAAGAGTTTGGATATGAGCAATACAACATGAAGAAACACTACAATATCCACGGCGGTTGACAGTAGCTACGACGTTTGCTGGACAGACAGCCGTACCCATGAGTGCTTTGCTAAGTGCGCCGTAGACGGCAAGTTATATGCTTTTTTAGGGGGGGGTTAGATTTATGGGTAAACATCTCAACTCAGAATATCTAACAAAAGAACAGTTTAAGAAGTCGATTCGGCGCAAGGCCGCCGGTGAGCGGAGGAAGCGTGTCATGCGCGCCCCGCTGCTGCTCCCTCTCCTGGCCTGCCTTGTTTTAACGCCCGCAACGGCGGGAGCCGAGGGGAATATTGGCAATAGAGCGACAGAGGATTGTGATTTTGAATGGTGGGGTGTATCACGTACGGACCTCAATCCGGACGGAATGTATGCCTATTATGTTCAAAATGTAGACGGCATCATGGATGTGATGGGCTGGCATGATACGAATGATGGCCCCGCCAATTCCAACATGCTTACAATCGGGGGAAACGTCAACGTAATAAATGCTTATGGCGGCTATGCCAGCAACGGTTATACCAAAAATAATGTCGTCATAGTCAATAGCGGCACGATCAGCGGAAATGTTGTTGGCGGATATGCAGAGGCATCAAGATCGGCCTGCGATAATAAAGTTACCATCAATGGCGGAACTATAGCAACAGGAGATAAAGCAGTCATTGGCGGCATAGGAAAGGACGTTTCTGGAAACGAGGTCACCGTTAACGGCGGCACCGTCGGAGAAATATACGGGGGATGCTCTTCTGCCGATTCCGGTACTGTTACAGGAAACACTGTCACCATTAAGGGCGGCACCGTCGGGGACGTCTATGGCGGACAGAGTGCCACCGGTGCGGCATCGGGCAACGAGGTTACCATCGGCGGCACGGCAAAGGTTTCGGGCAAAATTTACGGCGGTTCCGGCGAGACCGATGCCAGCGGCAATACCGTCACCATCAGGGAGGACGCGGTGCTTGACAGAAGCACGTGCATTTACGGCGGCGCGGTGTATTATGATGATAATGTCAGTTCTGATAATGATCCGCATACTGCCAACAACAACACCGTCAATATTTTCAAAGCGATTACCGTTGCGCAAATTTCGGGCGGCGTTGGCAAGACGACCACGGGCAACACGCTGAACCTCGGCGCCGCAGGCGTTCGGGCAAACGAAACCGTCACGGGCTTCCAGACCATAGCGCTGACCGGGGACGTGGCATGGACTAAGGACGCCACGGTTCTCTCGGCGACTCAGTTCATGAACGCCTACGGCAGGAAATTCAGCGGCAAGATGGACATTTCCGGGGTAGCGTGGCTTTCCCCGGCTGCCGCCCCGGGCACGATGACGCTGCTGGCTTCGGAGACGGATCTTGATTTCGCCGGCCTGAAACTCGCATACGACGCCGCTACCCGGGCAAATCCGAAAATACTGGATGAGTCCAATGATACTGTTGAAATCTATTCGGGAGAAACAAAAGAATCGGCAAACGGCGTTACATTGGGCCATAACAGCACCCATACCGTTTCCATCAACCGCGACAAAACGGACACCTATAAGAACGTCACTTACACTGTGGCGTCCGGTGTTAACACAGTGTCCTTCGGCACAGTGGAATGGCAGAAGGGCGCCACGCTGCTTGACCGCAGCGATGCGGGCTATAACTATGCCGGAGTGACGGCTCTGGGCACGAATGATTTTGAAGTCAGTTACGCCAGCCCGGAAAACGTTGCCGCCGGTGACAGCATGACATTGCTGAAAGCCAACGCTACGCTGAAAGACATGGCGGAGCAGATGAAACAGACGGCATACAGTTACACGCCGGTTACCGGCGTGACGGTTGACGCCAATATTACCGGGAAACTGGCGGCCGGCGGCGGTGCCGTTACCTACACGGCGGCGGCCAACCGGGCCGGCCGGCTGACCTTCACCAATGTGGACTGGAAAGACAGCGGCGCGTTGCTGACTCGACCAAAGAACATCATTTTTGCGGGCGCGGACGTAGACACAACGAAGATTCATTTCCAAAACATAAACGAACTGGGCGCCAACAGGAAGATGACGCTGGTGTCCGATTTCGGCGACAGCGTGGGAACCATCACCGGTACAAAGTACACGGTGGGCGCCGGCCTGGAAGGTGAAGGCGCGGCGTCCTTGTCCGGCAGTGACCTGATTTTCACTGCGAAGACAGGCACCGGAGACTTGCAGGCACAGGAGCAGGCCCATAACGCGCTGATGGCGATGGAAGCGGATATAGCAGTACTGGCTGCAGGCAGCGAGCATGTGGTTCAGGCACTGGCGGGACTTGCGGACGATCAGAACGCAGGTCCGGACGGAACCGTTACCGCTGCGTCCGTGGGCGGCAGCAGGTCCAGATACGAGACCGGAAGCCATGTAGATTCCCATAACTGGAACGTGGCAGTTGCCGTCGGTTCCAAACGGGATTTAGAGAAGGGCTCGCTGGAGTGGGGCGTCTTCGGTGAATACGGCAAAGCCAGCTACACACTGCACGGCGATGCAGGCCGGGGCGACGGCGATTCCCACTATGCCGGCGGCGGCCTGATGGCGAAATGGACGAATAAGCATGATGTGTACACAGAGGCCAGCGTGCGCATGGGCCGGTTAAGCGACACCGCGAATAACCTGTTGCGGGATGCGGCGGGTAACGGCTACGGTTATGACGTGCATGCTAATTATTTCGGAGCCCATGTCGGCATTGGTAAGATCATTCACTACAAGGGCGGAAAGAGCCTCGACGTGTACGGGAAATATTTCTTTACCAAACGCGACGGGGTCGACTTTGCATCGGGAGGCAACAACTACAGCCTTGACAGCGTAGCGAGCAGTATTCTGCGGGCCGGCGCCCGTTACGGAACTACGGATAAGAAGTGGAACTGGTACGGCGGGTTAGCTTACGAGTACGAGTTTGACGGTAAATCCAAAGGTTTTGTGGACGGTGTAGCGATTCGATCAGCCAGCATCAAAGGCGGCAGCGTACGGGGAGAGATCGGCATGCGCATGAACGCCACGAAAGACAATCCGTGGCAGGCTGACATCAATATCTACGGTTACGGCGGCAGGCATCGCGGCTTTGGCGGCAGCGTGAACGTAGCGTATATGTTCTGATTAACGGAGCATCTCGAAAAATCATACTGCGTCAGTGCGCTTGACGCACTAGCATTCTATCTCAGGCAGGCACAGAGTAAAAGGAAGCCGACCAACTTGAGGAATGAGGAAATTAGAGAGGAAAATAAATTAAGACCGGTATTGAGAAAACATCGTTTTGGGAAGAAGGAACATTTATGAAAAAAACACTGAAAGGTTTGCGGAATCTGGGAAAACTGTTCACGGAACAGGGAATGGCGGGGTTAGATTTTGTCAGCATGAATATCGGGTATGACGGGAAGGCCTATTTCCTGTTTTCGTCCAAAATTCCTGAACGTATCAACGGGATGTTCGTAAACACCATTGCGAACTCGGAGTATACGGCGTTGGCCGTTACCCCGTCATGGGAAAACGGTACTGTGGAAAAAGTGGAGAAGCTCCATTTTGGAAGTCACGCGATGAACTTCCGTTTTCTCCGTCCTGTTCCCGACGGTTCTTTCCTTCTTTTGGGATCCAGGTGCATGTATTCGAAGAAAAACGGACCTGAAAAAAATGCCGTGTTTACTGACAGAGAAGGAAACGTTTTACGGGAGTTCACGTTTGGAGACGGTATCGCGGACTGTATTGTCAGAGCTGACGGGATTATTATAACAAGTTATTTTGATGAAGGTGTGATGGGTAACTACGGCTGGGATGACCCGATCGGAAGCTGCGGCCTTTGTGCATGGACAGCGGACGGTCGAAACATCTGGCGCTGTGACAGAGATATACTGGACTGTTATGCCATGAATATAGATTCAGAGGGAAACCTCTGGTACTATTACTACACGGATTTTCTGCTTGTCCGTACGGATTTCCGGAGCGAAGCAGAGTATAATCCGGCCGTGGAAGGAGCCAGTTGTTTTGCAGTGGCGGGAAATGGAAGATTCCTGATCATGGACGGCGGGTATGATGACGAGGATTCATTCTATGTGAGCAGAATCGACGGAGACCAGACAGAAGACAGGGAACCGCTGGAATTTGTCAGAGAGGACGCGTCACCTGTAACGGCAGCGCCCAGGGTATTCAGCGGTACGAAAGCGCTGGTTCTGACCGGGTACGGGGAGATTTCTTTTGCGGATTTTTCAGAGCTGAAATGATTCCGGCGGCAGATACGTCCATTTCTTTATACAAATTCCGGTTTTCTTACGTATTATAATTACTTTTAATCCTTGCAAACCCTGATGAATGCTGATATTATAATGATAGAACCCCGTGGTCATTCACTCTCACAAAAATTATAAACAAAGGAGCGCTCATTATGAACAAAAAAGAACTCGTAGCAGCCGTTGCCGCAAAAACCGAAATGACCCAGGCCAGCGTAGAAAAAGCCCTGAAAGCTATCGTCGAAGCGACGATTGCGGAAGTCGCCAAGAAAGGTAAAGTGCAGCTGATCGGCTTTGGTACCTTCGAAGCCCGTGCCCGTGCTGCCCGTACCGGCAAGAACCCGCAGACCGGCAAACCCATCAAGATTGCCGCCGCCACTGTTCCCGCTTTCAAAGCAGGCAAGTTCTTTAAAGAAGCTGTCAATGTAAAACCTAAAAAGAAAGCCGCTAAAAAAGCGAAAAAATAAGAGTATACAGAATGATTCAACAGTCGTGGAACTTCAATTTCCACGACTGTTTTGTTATAATATAAGTAATCATATAAAGAGATGAGGGTGAACAGCTTGGTACTTTTTATAAACGCTTGCGTGCGTAAAGAATCAAGAACAAAAAGGTTGGCGGATTGCTTTCTTTCAAAATTGAATCAACCGTATAAGGAAATATGCCTTCATAAAATAGATTTCCCGGTTTTTGATGAAGAATTTTTAAACCGGCGTGACCGCTTAATTATGGAAAAAGATTTCAGCAATCCCATGTTTGAACTGGCAAAGCAATTCGCTGAAGCAGACTCCATCGTGATAGCGGCTCCCTTTTGGGATTTTTCATTCCCTGCAGTAGTGAAACAGTTTTTTGAGCAGATCAACATCCTCGGAATCACGTTCCGTTACACGCCCGAAGGGGCAGTGGAAGGGCTGTGCAAGGCCAAAAGCCTCACATACATCACTACTGCCGGAGGAACTGTTATGCCGGAAGAATATGGCTTCGGATATGTAAAAGCGCTGGCACAGAATTTTTATGGCATCTCTGATGTCAGGCTGATCAAAGCGACGGGGCTTGACATTATAGGAGCAGACGCAGAAGCAATTATAAAAGCTGTTGAACGCACAATGAAATGAAACGTTTTACACTGAGCGGAAATGATTTAAAATTCATCGCTATCATTGCCATGACTATCGACCACCTGGGTTATTGTTATCGAGATAAAGGCTGGAAAAGTCATCAGCATGGAATTGAAAGATTCATTTGTTAATTATAATAATTATGCGAACGTTGGAAGTACTTGTAGAACTTGCTTTCAGGAATACCAGCAAATACAAAGATGAGTCAGGAGGTAATAACGATGCAGTATTTGGAAATGGTTTTGACAGAATATCCCCGGATAAATGAGCTGCAGAATGTGGAGCGCTGCGCCTTTGTGCAGGTAAGCGGAGCTGGCCGGGTTGTGCCCAGTACACATATGCATGCGGTGGCAGACTATTTATTGCGGAAAAGCTAAAGGACCAGTGGCGTTTGAGAGAGGAAACTGATGTAGCGGCTACGGCAGACGAACTGGAGATGCTGGTTTGCAATTCACCGTTCAGCAACGCAAGCTTTAACCTGTTGTTGACGAAGTCCGAGGCCCTGGCGTTGTTCGCGTTCATGGACCATTGTCGCTGCCAGTTCCTTGGCGAGTTGCTGGGCGCATCGCAGTTCAAAGCTATGGCAACACTGGAAGAAATTGCAGAAAAAGCTGCACGGCCACTGTCATGCAGTCTGTGCGAGCTTTTTGCCATGTATGGGTCGGTCGCAAACGCGAATGACGTGGCTGAAGGTCTGGCGGGGCTGGTGGAGAAGTCCCTCTGCAAACCGGAGAACGGGCAATATGCCTTGCGTAGTGATGTTGTTATGCTGGCACGAGGCCTGGTGGTGGCCAACAGTTCCGCGTTGATACAGTTGTGGGACGGCTCCGGCAACAGCGTACGGAACCTGACGAGATACGTTTTGCAGGGAGGCTTGCACGATATTATTATGACCACGCTGTACGGAGGCGATGCAGTCAGGGTGAACGCCTTGAGTTCGTATGATCTGCTGAGCGTATTCCGTGACGCCATGGCATGTCCGGAGCTGCCGGAGGCGAAAGCGGAAAAGAAAACCACCAGACCGGAATTTTGCAGAAACTGCGGTGCAAAGCTGAGCCCTGACATTAAATTCTGTTCAAACTGCGGAACGAAGGTATAAGATTTAAAATACTTGTCGGTGCTTATAAATCCTAGCGGAAGCTTTCAGGACAACCAACAGGTAAAATTGTAAAGGAATCTGGAGCGGCCAATGAGTGATAAAACAATTTTTCAGCGTTTGTATTGGACACTATTGTTGCTTTTGTTAGTTGCACTGCCGCTTACAGTTTGCGCGAAAGCGCAGGAAGAAAACCGGGCCGCATTTCCCGTGGTCCTTATGTATCACGATATAAAAACAGAACCGCTGAACACCTTCGATGTGACCAGGGATGATTTTTCAGCACAGCTGGACTGGCTCAGGGAAAAAGGATACAGGACGCTGTCCATGGAAGAATTTGTTTCCGGCATAAAGAACCACTCTTTTCCTGAAAAAAGCGTGCTGATTACATTCGATGACGGATACGAGGGAATCTGTCTTCATGCGGCGCCGGAACTCAGAAAACGGAATATGCACGCAACCTTCTTTATCATTACGGAAAGCATTGATAAAGCGCTGGAAGGGTATCCTTACGTTTCGATGAAGCAGCTGACGGAACTGGCGGCGGATCCTCTTTTTTCCATAGGCTCACATACTATGCGGCATCCGTTCCTGACCAGGATCAGTCCGCAGGAGCAGCTGGAAGAATTAACTTGTTCCAAAACAAAACTGGAAAATATTACAGGCAGGCCGGTTTTGGCTTTGGCATATCCCTACGGGGACTATGATGCGTCTGTCATTGCGGCGCTGAAAGAGAGCGGTTATCTGGCTGGCTTTGCCGTCAATGACCGCGGGAAGGCAAACGAACTGGCCCGTTACAGCATTCCCAGAATTTATATGGGAATGGAGCTTGGGAAAAATAACCAGAAACTGTTCAAAAAATATGTGAAGGCGTACAAGAAGATGCCGAAGGAAGCGTTTGCGGAGCGGTTTGCCGTGATACAGAAGAAGTAAGCAGCGAATTTATGGAATGGAGGCCATCATGTACATTGGAAGAATCTTAAAATTACTGGTATTGGCGGTATCTTTTTTTGCAGCCGGTTCCTTCTGTTTACCGGGCGTATCCTTAGCCGCGGATGTGTGGTGCTGTTCCCGTGACGGCCTCTCGTTTTATTTGGATTCGGAAAGCATAAACGCAGCGAACCTTCCCAGGGGAATGGACTACCGTGTATCGGTAAAGGCGGTTCTTGAAAGAGACGGATCATTGAAGAAAACAATCATTTACGGTTTCGAGTCGCAAAACGATATCCTTGTGGGCACGGTTTTTAATAAATCTGACGGAAGCTGGGACTTTTCGCCATCTGTAAGCGAAAGACCCGTATTAAAAGCTGTCTGGGAAACGATGAAGCCTTATATGAAACAAAAGCGTATCAACTACAGCGATTCCTGGAAGTGGGATTGATACTGTGAAATAAAATGAATTTCCACGGCTGTTTTGTAGCAGTGGTGCACTTGAATAAGAAGCTGCTGTTATTTTTAAATCATGAGGAGGTTAGAATATGAGATTCTTGAAAACAGTTATGACGGTTGTATGTTTGGGCCTTTTCCTGCCGGTGTTTTTTGGTATGGCAGAGGCCAAGGCTGACAAGGGTATGGTAAAAGACAAAACAGCGTATGTTACAAGGTGCAGTTACCTCAGTTCCGGAAACTCTACAGGCGGGCACGAACGTGTTGAGCTGATTCGCGTCAGTGACAAGGAAGCTGACTTCAAAAGCAGTATTAAAGACTGGCACAATTCCCCTGAAAAAATAGTTGAAAAGAAAGTATCCGCAGAAGTGTTGAAAGAGATGGAAGCGCTTGGCAGGGAATACAAAATCTTTAAATGGAAAATGTTCCGCAAAAACGAACTGTTTGCTCTGGACGCGGCCCGTACCAGTCTGTCCGTATCCTATAAAGACCCGACTAACGGGGCCGGATGGACACTTACCATGCGCTCCGATGATGAACTGAACAATATGCAAAGCGAGTATTACCGAAAATTGCTCGATTTGCTGTTACGGGCTGAAGAACGATGATTTTTCCTTAAAAAGCTTTTTGTATATAATAATCTATAAGAAGAATTGAAAGCACTAGCTAAGGCTGAAGATATCGGTTTCCGGATTCGTATGCGGACATCATGTTTGTGGTACCGTAGGCTGGGAAAATTTCAAGGGATGCCGACAGATGATATAATTTAAAACGTAATAGTAACCGATAAAACACCGGTCATAAAAAAAGACAAAAGCCGTTTTTTGTAGCATAAAGTTACAAAAGCGGCTTTTGTAGCTTTATCTGTAAGAGCTTTTCTGTTAAAATTAAAACGGCAATGTTCCTATTAAAGAACAGGAAACAGAAATCAAAGCGTTATCTGAAGGGAGGAATCATTTTGAAAATCAAAGCGGTAAAATTCAGGGAAAAAGGCTTTATGAAACAACCCTTTGCGTTAGGCGGGGAAGACGGGGTTGAAAAATTTGACCCCAACGTAAAATACCGGTCCTGCCTGCAGAACTATCTGATTGACACAGGCGATGAAGTCATTCTGGTTGATACCGGCGTACCGGCAGAGTTTCCGGACATGGTTGTGGATGAAACCACGCAGATTTTTGTTGGCTCCAAGATTACCGATTATATGACTGCGCTTAAAAACCTGGGCTATAAATCGGAACAGGTCACCAAGATCCTGGTGACGCACAAGCATGAAGACCATACCGGCGAGCTGCGCAGCTTCCCGAACGCTAAAATTTACATGTCCCCGGAAGAAGCGGACGCGCTGGGTCTGCAAGGTGAGAATATTGTGCGGGTGGCCTACAAGGATGGCCCGTACTACACCTTTGACGCTTCGGAAAAAATCGCCGAAGGAGTGTACCTGCTTCCCGCCAAAGGGCATACGACCGGCAACAGCATCATCGTGGCGGAATGCGACGGACTGTTCTACATGATGCACGGCGATGTGACCTATACGGACGAAGCGCTGTATGCGAATAAGCTTTCCGTCGTGTATGAAGACAAAGAAGCGGCGCGGGATACGCTGAACCGGGTACGGGCGTTTATCCGGAAGAACCCCACCGTGTACTGCTCCACCCACACCCAGTTGGGCTACGAGAACCTGGAAGCCAAACGGG
>Ga0265298_10009781_pt1 | contig 11394 bp, 5 predicted proteins | sample AusTroGonzalo_MG_3_FD_193486 | JGI IMG/M metagenome (GOLD analysis project Ga0265298, IMG submission 193486) | Bovine rumen microbial communities from tropical cattle in Woodstock, Queensland, Australia - Gonzalo_01 | ecosystem: Host-associated > Mammals > Digestive system > Stomach > Rumen ...
CCCTCGACGCTGGATTTGGTCCAGTCGCTGTTCGCCCAGCTGGAGTTCCAGGTACCGCCCGGATCGGTGCCGCCGCGCTTCACGTACGCCTCGCGCAGCAACGCCCACTGGTCGGACGTTATCCCGGATACTGGCTTCTTGTCGGAGCCCTTGGCGTCGCTCGGGAAGTCCGCCTGCGTCTTCGTGAATATGGCCAGGAGCGAACCCAATCTGTCGAGTTCGACGTTCCGATTCTTGATGCGAGTCGTGAGAGGCACAACCTCCCCCTCGACTGTCACAGCTCGCTTCTCGCTGATGGCAATCATGAGATCCTGGAAGTCCACCTGTTTGCCATCGACTTTGTAGTCGCTGAAGCTTACGCCCCAGTCCTGGCTCAACTTCACCGGAGTTTGTGGTTCTACAGTCGCCATGTCATCCTCCTTTAGACTTTACAACATTTCAACATTTCAACATTTCAACATTTCAACTTTTCAACCTTTCAACTTTTCAACCTTTCAACTTTCCCCTACCCTACGACCCTATGCTCCCGATCGTAGACGCGGAGGCGTTGAGCGCCTTCTTCACAAGTTTCGACGCCGTGGAGAAGGAGTTGTCGCGCTTGGAGACATACGAGTTCAGCGAGACCGTGTCCTGCTTGAGCTCGTTGTCCTCCCTGTCGATCGCATACTGCACCGCGTTCTGTGCGTTCATCACCTGTCGGCGCGTCATGTTGCAGATCGTGACTCCCGCAATATCCAGATCGACGTTAAGATTGATCGTGACGCCGTAGAGCGCCGCCGTATTGCGGGCCGTTCTGAGCTCCGGCATGTTATCCGTGGTGTCGCCGCTCTCCTGTTCCTTGGTCTTGAGCGTGGCGTAGGCCGTGTTCAGGATGGCCATCACACCGCCGAGGTCATCGATCTTGCGAATGCGCTGGCGGACGACTTCGGAGTATGCTCCAAGCGCTTTCTCAATCGAGACCGCCTCCTTGAACGAGGCGACCGAAAGCGCCGCGGCGTAGTCCTTGCCGGAAACGCCATCTACGGTGTAGGAGTACTGCTCCACGCCGTAAACGGCCGCGCCGGGTATGCGATTTGGTTCGATCAAGTCTGCCATAGTAGCCGTACCTCCGGTTACAGCTTCAAGTTTATAGCTCGTATTATAGCATACTCATCCCGCAAAAATCTACGCCAAAATGTCGGCGGCATCCCGAGGAATGCCGCCGGCATTTCATGCGCTACGCCTGGATCGCGTCTCGCATCGACTGCAGTTCCGCCTGGCGGACTGCGTTCATGAGCTGGACGACGTTGTTCACGAGCTCCTCGGCCTGGTTGAAGAGGTCCCTCGTCTGGTCGAGTTCCTCCTCGGACTTCTTCTGCAGCGCGCCCATCTTCGTGGCCTCGGCCTGAGACAGCTGCGACCAGTTCTGCACGAAGTTCTGCCCGAAGCTGCCGAGCGCCGCGATCAGGCCGTGCGCAGCCTGGGCGTAGGTAATCGTGTTGCTGGCCTTGATGTAGTCCACGCTGTTCGCACGCGTCTGCTGGGCGGAGAGGTAGTTGGCCCGCGCTGCCTCGACGTCGGCGAGATGGGCCTTCGAGTCGGTGAGGTCCGGCTGCATCAGCTTCACGTTCCCGTACGCGCGTGCGTAGGTGAGGGTGTTTTTCGCCTGCTCGAGCTTCGTTGCCGCGGCACTGATCTCGGCCTTCGTGCCGGTCTTGGTCGCCTCGTTGTAGTCCTTGAGCGCCGAGTCGTAGGAACCCTCGAACTTCTGCACCTCGAGCTTGATCTGGGCGCGGAGGTTGTCCTTCGCGACATTGAGGTCGGTCTGCAGCTTTCCTGTCGGCGCGATCTGCGACCTGAGGTCCGCAATCGCGCCGTCGAACGCCGTCTTGACGTCGGCCTGCAACTTGGAAAGCGGCACCCCTTCGGCGAGCTTGACATTGTTAAGCTCCGGATACTGCTTATGAAGCTCACTCATCCGATTGGTTGCTTCAAAGGATTCGACAGGGTTTTCGCTGGTCATCTGCTCGATGTAGAACGCCTTGTCCTCGGCGGACAGGCCCTCTATCTGGTCGAGCTTTGCGACCTCCGCCTTGTAGGCGTCGAGCTTCGCGACCGCAGTCTTGACATTCGCCAGTTCCGGGGCATCGAGCGGCGCCAAGGTTTCGCTCGTGACTTCGTTGATGTTGGCCTCGCTGCCGAGCGACTGCGCCATCCCATAGTCATTCACCTTGCTCGTGAACGCTTGCTTGGCCTCGGTGAACTTCGCCTGCGCCTCCTTGAACTCGGCGCTGTTGGCGAAGTTGTTCTCGACGCTTCCCTTGACGGTGCCGTGTCCGCCAATCGAGAGCTTTTCCCCGATATCGGCAGTGACCTTGTCGAGCTGCCTCGTGGCGTTGTCCTGGTTGTTGGCCGCCTTGACCATGTCGACGTTCTTGCTTGCGACGTCGAGTCCGGTCGACTGCTCCGTTCCGAGCTGCGTCTTGAAGGCCTTGCCCTGCTGGTAGAGCGCAATACCGGTGGCGACGCACTGGAGCCCGCAGCAGATGGCGCCTGCGATCATGCCGGTCACCGCCGCCTGGCGCTGCTGCGCGGCCTGGTCGAGGATGCTCTTCTGGATGGCCTGGTTCTCCGCGAGACGCATTTCGCGCGTGGCGTCGCGCTGCTTCTGCGCGACCTCGACAAGAAGCGCCATCATCTTGTAGAGGTCGAACATCGCGCGCCTCGCGGCGCTCTGCGTGCTGCTCTTCGGCATTGCGTCGAGCGTCTCGGCGAGCATCTCGGTGAGCGCGTCGTGGAACTGCTGGATTTCCGCCTCGGAGAGGTTGAGGCCGGTGTTGGCCGCGAGCTTCGCGCAGAGCGAGTCGATCGCCGCCTGATCCACCGTCTCGGGGATTTCGAGATCGTCAGGTATCCTGATCGTCATCGGCGTCTCCACGCCGTCCACGGTCGTGGTAATCGTGACGTTTGTCGTTCCGGCGACACCTTCGGCACCTTCGGTCTTGGTGACCTCGCCGAGCTTGCTGAGGAGCGCGTCCCAGTTGACCGCTCCCGCGTTTGCGTTTACTTGAATGCTCATGGGATGGTTCCTTTCTCGTTAATCGGTGAAAGTTGAAAGTTTGAAAGTTGAAAGTTCAAAGTTAATCGTCAAAGGTTCAAGGTTTACGGCTTTACGGTTAACAAATCCCTTATTTAACTTTCCAACTTTCAACATTTAACTTTCCAACTTTCCAACTTTCAACTTTCCAACTTAGTCTACGCCATCGCGCCCATGTTGTTCGCGATCGCAGTCTGCGTGTCGGTCGCGGACGAAAGCATCTCCGCCGTCTGCGAGATCGCCTGCTGGAGCTGCTGGAGGATCTGCTCGAGCTCCTCCTCGCACTCGTCGAGGCGCTGCTTGAGGGCGGTGATGTACTTCTCGGTCTCCGAGACGTCCGCCTGCGACAACCCGGCCTTGTAGGAATTGTACGCTCCGACGCCGCCCGTGACGGTTCCGGCAACGCCGACGACCATGGTGGTCACGGCGATCGCCGCACGAATCTTCTCCATCGCCTCGACGGTGACCTTGACTCCCTTCGCGGCGTCCGCGATGCCCTTGGCCGTGTTCGAGACAGCCGCTGCGCCGCCGCCTGCGAGACCAGAGCCAAGCGAGGCCGCCATGATCGCCACTGTGATGAGGACCTGGGCGAGGATCTGCGACGCCTGCTTGCTGAGCCCCAAGCTCTCGAGGCCCTTGGCGAGCTTTTCGACGATCTTGTCCATCACGCCAGTCTCGTTGAGCACCTGGCACCCGATCGCGATCGCCGCACCGATGACCGGACCGACTGCGAGGCCGCCCGTAGCAACGCACGCGACTACTGCCGCGACGACCGCGAGAGCCGTCATCAGCCAGCCGAAGATCTTGCTCGCCTTCCTGGACTCGGCCGCCTTGTCCATGTCCTTGAGGGACTTGTTGATCTTCTCGGTGCGGTTGTTGCGCTCCGCCTCGAGCGAGTCCTTCTGCATGTCAATGCGATCCTTGGCCATAGCCGTCTGACGCTCTTCGTTGTCCATCTGGAGGTACGAGAGCAGCTTCTCGAGGTTCTGCTCGAGTTGCTTGAGATCGGCGGGGTTGTCGAGCGACGGAACGCCGGTCGAGCCGGTCGGCTTGCCTGTTTCGGTGCCGTCCGCGCGCTGGTTCGCGTTGACGCTTACGTTGCGCCCGCCGAGGAGCGAGACGACCTCCTTGATGGTCTCGGTCGCCTTGTCGGAAAGCCCGAGGCCCTTCGCGAAATCAACCGTCTGGTCGATCGTATTCGGCACCTTGGGCGTCACGCCTGAAATTTCTCCTGCCATTGGTTTGTTCCTTTCTGTTGTGTGTTTGAAATTTGTTGCCTTGTTCGCCCTGTATACACTTAAGTCGGCAAAAGGTTACAAACTTTTTTTCAACAAAATTCAAACATCCTAATTTCAAACTTCGAATTCCTTCTCGCCGATTGCCTTGCGGAGCTCGGCGGCCTTCTCGCGGTACTCGCGTCCAAGGTCCGTATTCTTAGGGCAATACTCCTCGAGCGCCATGATCGCGCTTGCCGCTTTCTCCTTGTCGCCAAGCGCAATGTAGCACTCCGCCGCGTGGAGCTGCGGCTTCGGGTTCTCGAGATCGAGGAACGAGGAATATCCATACGAGGCGATGGCCTTCTCGTAGTCCTTCTGCGCCTGCTGCACCGCACCGAGTGCGAACCAGTACTTCGTGCTCAGGTGGTCGAAGAGGACGAGGAACTCGAAGAGTTTCTGCGCTTCCGCGAACTTGCCCGTCGTGTAATAGCCGAAGCCGAGAGAGTAGACCGCCTCGAGTTCGTCGTTCGTGATGCCGCGTACCTCTTTGAGCGTCGCACCGTTTGCGAAGGCCTTGGCGGCCTCGGCGATTTTCTCTTCTGTTACCTTGTCCATGTTATCTCCTTTTGTTTTTATTGGTTTTATAGTGATTCAATGTTTAAAAGTTGAAAAGTTCAAAAGTTTAAAAGTTCAAAAGTTCAAAAGTTCAACTTTCAACTTTCAACTTTCAACTTTTCAACTTTCAACTCCCTCTACACCGTCTCGATTCTGTTCTCCTCGATGGTGTCGGTTAGTTCGCGCTCGATTTTGTCGAGTGAATCGCGTATAGCGTTGAGGGGATTGTTCGCGGCGGCCTTCTCGGCCTCCTTCTTGGCCTCCGCCGGGCTCTCCGCCTCCTCAGGACCTGTCAGCGTCGCAAGCTCGCTCGCAATCGTCTTGAGCGAGTTCTCGCCGATTGAACTCACGATGGCGGATATCCTGCTTCTCACGGAGGAGATCTCGTTCTTCGTTGTGTCAATCTTGCCCTGGGTGTCGGCGATCGTCTGATTTTTCGCGTCAAGTTCCGCGCGCACGCGCTTCATCTCGTCAACGAGTTCGTTGTGCTCCTTGCCGTCCTCCACGGCCTGCTCGATCTGCTTCGTAAGCTGCTCGATCTTCGCCTGCAGGATGAGGGCATCCGCCTTGGCCTTTGAATTGTCGGCCTCATAGGTCTTGAGCGAATCGGTCAGCGCGTCAAGTTTCTCGGAGAGCGCAAGCCCCTCCTCGAGCGCGGTCTTCTGCGCATCGCTCAATGACTGTCCGATAGACGAGAGCGACGTCATCATCATCAGAAACCTCGTGCGTTCACTCTCGTTCTTGAGCTTCGCGACGAGCGCCTCGAGATCGGACATCGAGCCGTCCGTTACGGTTACTGACTTCCCGCCGAGCAGCGCAGCAAGGGCCTTCCCCTGTTCTGTGGGTGCGGCGAGATCCGGCACGGACATCTGAACAGAGCCCGCGAGTCTAGAAGTGTCAAGTTGTATGCTCATGATAGTTTTCCTTTCTGCCTTGTATACACGCCAGTTTCGAAAAGGTTACATCGTTTTGTGACATTATATCAAATTATTTTTATTTGTGGCGAAAAATCAAAAAAATCATCTATTTCTATCAAGGATCGGCCTCCACGCGGTAGAATTTCCGCGGCACATCCGCCGCGCGAGGAACAATTATCGTCGCGGTGCCGTCGCCGTTGTCCGTGGTGCCGACATCCGCCTGCGGCAGAAGTGCCGCGTCGTCACCTGGAAGCGGAAGTCCCTCGGCCGCCCTGACACGCAGGAGCTGCGCCGTTGCCGCCGTGAGCCATTCGACCGGCTCAACCGAGACGACGAGCGTCACGGTGTCTTCCGCCGCCGCGATCGATTCAATGCGCAGCGCAGTCGGCCCCAAAATGACCGCGGTCGTCGCGTCATCCGCGACTGTCGCCGTCCAGCGCACACCGTCAACGACAAACTCATATTGTCCGTCGGGAAGCCACAGGCGCAGATTGCCGCTCGCGTCGGTGAAGAGGTCGTTCGTGCCGTAGCCAAACGCCACATCGTCCTTGACAATGTCAAGCGACTCCACCTTCACGTTCGCGGTGTGGATCGCAAAGTCCACAGGATAGACGGCGAACTGTCCGTTCGTAGCCGCAGGGCTTACATGCGCAAGATCCGCAAACACCGCACCGCCGGCGATCGTGACGGACTCTGCGCGGAGATCGTCCCAGCCGGGGCCGATGCGGAGGACACCGCCGTCGCCGGACATGGCCGTGCCGCCGGTGATCGAAATGGCTCCGCAAGCCGCGTAAGAGCTGCTGCCGATCGACGACACGTCTGCATCGGCCCAGACCCTGACGATTCCGCCCGACATCGAAAACGTGTCATGCGACTGCACCTGTGAAAATCTGCCGCCGGCGCCGATGCCTGCGGCACGCCAGCCGCCAATCGCCGTGATGTCGCCGCCAACGACGATTACGGCATTGCTGGTTCCGGCGAAACCGCTGCCGATGCCTGCGGCACGCTCGCCGCCTGTCGCCGTGATGTGGCCGCCAGCAATGGTTACCGTACACCCGGATGTCCAATAGCCGCCGCCGATGCCAGCGCCATAGCTCCCGCCCTGCGCAGCAAGAGAACCCTCGCCATCGATCGTGAGGCTTGCACCGGCGGAGACCTGCACGCCCGCGGCGTCATCTCCGCCGAAGAAAGAATTGTCGCCAAAAAGAGTCAGCGTCACGGTTGCGCCGGATTGAACCAGGAACGGACTTTGATAGTTGACGGTTGACGCAAGCACGACATTGGAGACCGAAACCGTCGACGTCTCTTCGACGACCACGCGCACCAGGTTGGAGATGGACGGGCCGTCTGATTCCAGCCTGTAGTCGGGCAGTCCCGAAAGGGACAGAACGCCGTCGGCGGCGTAGAACCAGCCGTCGCGTCTGCGCTGGGCGATGTCTTCGCCGTTCACGCGGAAGCCGAGCGGAGGCAGGATTTTTGCGGCAACCGTGTCTCCGCCGTCGATAACTGCGATCCAGTCATCGCCTCCAGCGCTGAAATCGTAAACACCGGCGGGAAGCCACAGGTACACCCTGCCGGAGCCGTCGGACCTGATGTCCTTTGTTCCGTAGTCGTCGATGCCGGAAACCGTCACCGTGCCGTTCGTCACGCCGACATCAACCGTCACGCGATAGACGCGATCGACGCCGTTGGACGGCGCGGGGTCGATCTTGTTTCTCTCTGCGGCTATCGAGCCGCCGGTGATCATGACGGATTCGGCGGTGGCGAATTTGCGCCGTCCGGCGCCGATGTGCCACAATTGGTTCTCGGAGAACATGATCGTGCCGCCCGAGATCGATATGGCTCCGCAGGAGCCGCAGTCGCTGCAGCCGATCGACGCCGCGTTCACGAAGCGCGGCTCCGCGCCGACGTCCGCCTGCACCCGGACGATGCCGCCGGATATCGAAATCGTGTCGCCCGTCTGCGTGTATTCGTGCACCTGACCTCCGGAACCGATCCCCGGAGAGCTGGCTCCACCCTTCGCCGTTATATCCCCGCCGACGATGGAAACCGCATTGCCGGAAGATTCCCAACCGCCGCCGATACCTGCACCGCCTCCGGTCGCCACGACGAGTCCGCCCGATATCGTCGTCGAGACGCCGACGACGTCGCGCCGTCCGGAACCGATACCCGCGCCATACTGCCCGCCGGTCGCCGTCACCGTGCCGCCAGAAATCACCACCATGCCGCCTCGGCCGTCTAAGCCGCTACCTATGCCCGCACTGTATTGTCCGCCAGTCGCGGTCACATTTCCACCGACGATTCGAATCGTGCCGAAGGCGGTTCCTTCTCCGCCGCCGTGGTAGTCGCCCCACGGTCCGACGCTGCCGATACCGGCGCCATACTGCCCGCCGGTCGCCACAAGTGCGCCCTCGCCGCCGATGGTCAGGACGGCGTTTTCACGGACGGCTATGCCCGGCGCCCCGCCGGTTGCGGCACCGATGAAGACATTCGTGCCGAAGAGCGTCAGTGTCGCATCCGCCCCTGATTCGATGGCTAACGCGCTCTCGCGCCAGACGGTTGACGCGACGACGACGTTGGAAACCGAAACGGCCGTCGCCCCGCGCACGACGATGCGCACAAGATTTGAGTAGGAGGGATCGTCGGCTTCAAGCGCGTAGCTCACAAGGCCAGAGAGGGTCAGGACGCCATCGCTGTCGTAAAACCATCCGGTTCTCTTCCGTAGACCGATGTCTTCTCCGTTCACTCTGAGGCCGAGCGGGGGCAGTTCCCCGACAGCGACCGTATCGGCACCGGCGACAATGGCGGAGTAGTTTTCGCCGCCTGCAGAAAACGTGTATCTACCGTCTGGAAGCCACAGGTAGATATTGCCAGCGTCGTCGGACGAGATGTCCGTCACGCCATAGTCGCCAAGACCGGAAATCTCGATCCTTTTGTTCGCGGTGCCGACATAAACCGTCACGCGATAGACGCGGTCGACGCCGTTGAACGGCGCAGGGTCGATCCCGTTTCTCTCTGCGGCTATCGAGCCGCCGGTGATCATGACGGATTCAGGTCGGGATTGATAGCCGTTGCCGATGTGGCACAGTTGATTGCCGGGGGATAGAATCGTGCCGCCGGAAATCGAAACCTCCCCGCAGGAACCGAACTTGCTGCAACCAATCGCCGCCGCTTCCGAAGAGCCGGGATTCACCCGGACGATGCCTCCAGAAATCGAAATTGTGTCGCCAGTCGGCCAGAATTCGCGACTTATGTTGCCGGGGCCGATTGCTGGGGCCAACGACCCTCCCTGTGCCGTCACCTCTCCCCCCTTGATTGAAATCGAATTCCCCGTGCCATTCCAGCCGCCCCCGATGCCCGCGCCGTTTGCGCCACCGGTCGCAACCGTCGTACCGCCATCAATCTCCACCGTGCCGCCAAGGCCGCCACGGCCGCCCCCGATGCCAGCGCCGTTCTCGCCGCCATACGCAGTCACGATCCCGCCGGCAATCCGAACCGAACCAAAGGAAGCATCCCGGCCACCGCCGATGCCCGCCGCCATGCTGCCGCCAGTCGCCGTGAGTACGCCACCGCCGTCAATCGTCAGCGCCGCATTGGTCACGCATTCAAGCGCGGCGTGGCCGGCACCGCCAATCAATTCGCTGTCGCCCGTCAAGACAATGGATACGGAAACTCCGGATACGAGCGAAACGGCGGCAGCATCCGAGACGACAAGGACGAGATTGCTCATCACGAGGGTCATGTCAGTCTCTATCGAAACGCGAACGCGACCGGCGGTGTTTGTTCCGGAGAGGACAATGCTGTCTGAGGCAACCACAAGATTGGACGTTGAGAAGTCGTATTGCCATCCGTAATCGAGGCCTTCCGATACGTCGATGCCGTCGGCAAACACGCCTGTTGGCGTCAGATCGATCCGCATGGCAATGGCATCTCCACCTGCGACAATGACGGCGTAGTCAATGCCGTTCGCATTGAAAAGATAACGACCGTCGGCGATGTAGAAAAAGTAGTTTCCGTTTGCGTCGGCCTTGTCGGACAATGTCCGGCATTCCGCGTCAATCGTCAGCGCCACGACGGCGTCCGGATCCAGGCCCTGCACCTTGACTCGCCAGAGCGTGTTGGTTCCGGAGGGGTTGATGTCGTTCGGCGGCTCGGCACTTCCGGCATCGGCATCAAAAGACACGTCACCCTTGTCTGGATACGGCGTTTCGTAATAGCGCCCGTCGGCGACGATGACATGCGGGTGGTTCGTCGCGGCCAGCCAGATGCAGATGCAGCCGGTGGCGTCTGCGACGATTCCGTCGGTGGAGTAATCAGCCGGGAGGTCGTCGCAGGAGATCGAGACCTCGGCGCCGGGCGTCAAGCCGCAAATCGTCACGGAGTAGAGCGTCGTGCCGTTGCCATCGACCGGACGCGGCGAGACGCGGCCGTCCGCGCCGTGGACGCTGCCGCCGGTGATGACAAGCGCAGAGGAGCCGCTGCTGGTCGAAATCTGGTTTTGGCTTGATATCATATCCGATTCGGCTCCCTGGCCACCGATCGAAAGCACCGTTCCGTCCGTGATGGTTACGGCCCCATCCGGGAGCTTCTTGTCGCCCGAGCCGCTGCCGACATAGCCCGAACCGATGCCTGCAGCCTGGCTGCCGCCCAGCGCAGTCACGATGCCGCCGGAGATGGAGATGTTGTCCGCAGCGAGTGTGCACATCGAGCCGCCGCCGATACCGGCCGCCTTCTCGCCGCCCTGCGCGACAACAACACCGGATTCAATGGCGATCTTCCCCGGTTTGGCAAAGCCGCTTCCTCGCGAGCCGATGCCGGCGGCCTTGTCACCGCCCTGCACGGCGAGGGTTCCCGGGTTCGCAGGGTCCGCGGAAGATGATATCGTCAGCGTGAAGTTCGAGACGACTTCAATGCCGGCGGCATACTGCCCGGTCGTGACGATCCGGTTCGTCAGGCCGGGCTCGAGCGAGAACGCGCAGTTGTTCGAGACAACCACCGCCGAGGCGTATTTCTCGGCCTTCGCCCGGAGGTCGAGTCCCTGGAGCGTGATGTGCGAGGCGCCGCCCCGCTTCACGAACAGGCGGTGTGCGCCGTTGGTGGAGATGCCCTCAATGATCGCGTCGCCCGTGAGCGTGACGAGGCATGTGTCCTTCGTGTAGGTCCAGCCGGTTCCGGAAGCATCGGCGCGGTCCGTGACGAACTGCCCGTTGACGACGAGATAGTCGGTCTGCACAACGGTGCCGTCCGCCTCGATCCGGAAGACGAAGTAGTGGACGGAGCCGTCCTCCATCGTGATGGTCGCGACGAACACGGACGGGGCCGTCGAAGGCAGCCAGAGACACAAGATGCCGTTCTCGTCGGTGTAAAGGTCCTTCGCGCCGTATTCGGTAAAAGATCGCGTGTGCTTGTCACTGATGTAGCCCTGGAACCACATGTCGACCTCGGCGACCTTGCCCGTCGCGATGCCGATGTCGAAGTTGACGGGAAACACGGAGAGGCCGAGCTTGTTGATCGTGGTGATGTCGACCTTGCCCTTGTCGGCATAGACAGCGCCGCCAGAGATGATGAA
>Ga0265298_10009782_pt1 | contig 11392 bp, 12 predicted proteins | sample AusTroGonzalo_MG_3_FD_193486 | JGI IMG/M metagenome (GOLD analysis project Ga0265298, IMG submission 193486) | Bovine rumen microbial communities from tropical cattle in Woodstock, Queensland, Australia - Gonzalo_01 | ecosystem: Host-associated > Mammals > Digestive system > Stomach > Rumen ...
TTCAGAAGAGAAATATATTCCTGAAGCGCATTACTCTGATATTTTAAAATCTTCTGTAGAAAAAATATCTGATGATAAGTTGAAAGAAGATATTTCTCAAATTTTTAATATTAAATCCGTTGAAGGCTAATGAAAAAACATATATTAATTATTACAAGTTCCCTTGATCAAACTGCTGATGCTATTATGCAGAAATATAATAGCATGGTTGATTTTTTTCGATTTGATGTAGATAAACTATCAGATTATAAAATTTCTGTTGGAGACCATAACACTTGGGAAATAACTAATAATAAATTAGAAACAAAAATAACCAATAACAGTATCACTGCAATTTATTATAGAAAACCACAATTTCCAGATTTATCAGAATATGAGCCAATTTATCATGAAATGATCCAACGGGATATGCTTTCACTTATTAATGGTATTGCTGATTCTTTTGATGGGAAAGTGTTGTCAAGACCATATCTTTTAAGAAGAGCTGAAAACAAGGTATATCAGTTAATATATGCATTAAAAAACAATTGGAAAATTCCTCGCTCGTTTATAGGAAATAATTCAGAAAAGCAAAAAGGGTTTTATGAAAAAAAAGGAATAATTAAGCCCCTTACTACTGGAATTATTCGATGGGTTAATGGTTGTGAAATATATCATACTAGTTGTTTTTTCAAAACTGATGAAGATATTTCTTTGACACCAATTTATTTACAAGATTACATTCCAAAAAAATTCGAGGTTCGAATTACAGTTATTAATAAAAAATTTTATACTATAAGAATAGATACAAGAGACAAACTTGATTGGCGAAAAGACTATGAAAATCATAATTATTCAATTATTCAATGCCCTAAGGAAATACAAAAAAAATGTTTGATGATGTTAAAACATTATAATTTAACTTTTGGTGTTTTTGATTATATAGTAACACCACAGAATGATTGGATTTTTTTAGAATTAAATCCTAATGGGCAATGGTTTTGGCTAGAAAGCGAATTAAAGCTAGATATATCAAATAAAATTATTAATTATTTAATAGGGGATAAAATAAAAGTGAAAGATTTCTTTAAGGAAACATTCTCAATGCTTAAGGAATCCTTATTATTCATTTGTAATTATTTTTTCTTGTTATGGGCACATTCTCCGATTTTAACACTTACAAGTGATTCTTGTTTTACAAATCTGCATTTCCCAGGAGAAAATAATAATAAAAGGCTTAGTCTTCTAACCTTATATCTAGGGGAATATGTTTTTCATTTTATAACATTTAATTTTGATAATAAAGAGTTTAGAATAATGAAAAAATTAGTTTTATCAAAATTATCTATTTTTACGCTGAATGATAAAGATTTTGAAATAGAAAAGAGAATTTTTAAAAAGCATATAAATAATTTGGAAAAAGAAGATTTGGATATTGAACAAAAAGCACTTGAAAGATACATAGAAATCGATAATTCAAGAATTGAAATAAGCAATAATAAATTAAATTTATATTCTGCAATTGTACTTGCAGTCGTTTCTGTTATAAACTTTAAATATTATAATAGAGTTAATTCATTTTTTGCTGAAATGACTTTGGGAAAATGGATAATCTTGCTAATAGGTTATTTTTTTATTAACATCTGCGCTATTATTATCCAAAATATAAAAGTTCATTCTTTTAAGTTAAGTTCGTTCAATAGCTTGAAAAAAAGTAATAAAAAAGAAAAGTATTATTTAGAACAGCTTTATCATGATTATTGTTCTACAAGAAAAAGAGCAGGATTATATGTAAGTTATATCCGCAGGATATATGATTATGTTGAAATTATTATATTTTTAATATTTTTATTTGTTATACAACTCTGGATAGGAAGAAATTTATGAAAAAACATATTTTAAGTTTGTTTGCAGACAAAAAGAATAAAAGAATTAATTGTTGTGAAACAACAATGAGAACTTTTAGTATTGAGAACGACGATACAGATAATAGTTTTGTTAAAGATATATCTGTGGGCAAGGTTGTGATGATGCAAGAAAAAATAGAAAGCACTATTTTGACAGAAACCATCGAAACTTCAGATATGAATTTAGCAGAATCATTATGAACATGAACCAAAGACCTAGGAATAGACCGTTGGGCATTAAAGGAGAACGGTTAAATTGGTAGAAGAAAAATAACTTTTAGGAATTATTTAAAAATAAATTGTATATAAGGAGTATTAAATGCGCACTGATAAATTTAAATTGCTTAACAGAATCAAAGACTTATATGAAAATAAAAACATAAATATTATTAAATGGCTAAAACAAGAAAAAAACGAAAAAATTAATGATCTTTCTGATATATTAATAAGTTATGATTTTCAGGCTGGAACATATATTAATTACTATAAAGAAAACAAGCAGGCGAGGTTCAATAGCATAAGGCGATTGGCAAAAGTAATAGATGACATTAGTGTTGAATGTAGCAGCATACTTGATTGTGGCGTGGGAGAAGCTACCGATCTAGTTCCTTTGCTTGAATCTGTTAATCGTCATTTTGATGTTATCGGAGGATTTGATTTATCTTGGTCAAGAATAAAATATGCACAGAATTTTATCCAAAATGAATACAAGGGAAAAAGTGAAATATCTTTGTTTGTTGGAGACATGTTCAATATCCCTTGTCTAGATAATTCTTTTGATATTGTTTTTACCCGTCATGCTCTTGAGCCCAACAGGGGCAAAGAAAAGGAATTATTATCTGAATTATTCCGTGTAACGAATAAGTACTTAATTCTTATAGAACCAGCATATGAGCTAGCAAGTGATGAGGCAAGAAAGAGGATGGATGAGCATGGGTATATTCAAAATCTTTATTCCTCAGCAAAAGAACTTGGATTAAACGTTGTTTTATGGGATTTGTATGGGACAAGCGAGGTGGAATTAAATCCTAGCGGTCTTATGATCATAGAGAAAAATCCCAACAACAAGCCCGCCCTGGGCGGATGGCGTTGCCCAGTAACAGGAACAAAACTTTATAAGAAGGCGGACGCATATTATTCTTCTGAGAGTTTACTTGCTTATCCGGTTTTGGGAGATGTTCCGCTTTTAACAGAAGACAATGCAGTAGTAGCAACTAAATTTGATGTTTTTTATGATAACAAGAAGTGAAGTAAACTGAATCACTAAAAATCATATAACAATGTACACTTCGGATAAAGAAGCGATTATCCTAGAACACATCTACTTTAACGACTCATTTAAACAAAGAGAACTTGCAGATAAGGCTGGAATTTCCCTTGGCATGACCAATGCTATTCTTAAGCGGCTGATTGAGAAAGGTTGGCTTATGACCAAACGGCTTAATAGCCGTAACATAAGCTATGTTGTTTCCCCCGCTGGTATGGAAGAAATTTTCAAGAGAGGTTACCGATACTTCAAGCGGACCATTGATGATGTTCACCTGTATAAAGACGGAATAGAACAAGTTATATCTATGGCGGTAGGGGCTGGTTATAAAACTATCACTTTAGTCGGGGATAGTGATTTAGATTTCATAGTTGAATACATATGTGGGAAATATGATATTGAATTTAAGAAGTCAAAAAAAGTTATTAAAAACAACGAGAATGTTTTTATTCTTTATAGTGAACAATATGAAATAAACGACAAGATAGCCAATACTAATTGGCTTCGCACCATTATAATGAGGCAAAAATGATAAAATACATTTCAGAACTTTGGAAGCGAAGAGATCTCCTGTTGTATTTGGTGACATCAGGATTAAAGGCGGAGAATAGAAACACCTTCTTAGGTTATTTGTGGTGGTTGCTTGATCCGTTCCTTAACATAATGGTCTATTATTTCTTGGTTGTTGTAATTATGAAACGGGGCAGTCCGGATTATTCACAATTTTTGGTAATTGGAATGGTTGTCTTCCGATATTTCAGCACATCTATTAGCCTTTCTTCTGGAGCAATAGTGAACAATGCAGGAATAATTACCCAAGTTTATCTGCCTAAAGCAATTTTCTCATTTGGAACGGTGCTTTCACAGACAATTAACTTCCTGTTTGGTCTGATTGTTGTAGAAATTCTATTATTTTTCTTCCATGTATCACAGGGAATAGAACTGATATGCTTGCCTCTCATAATTGTTGTGCAGCTTCTATTTCAACTGGCTATTTCTCTTTTCTTGTCATATATTTGCGTGTTTATAAGGGATTTTAAGAATATAGTGGGACACATAATAATGATTTTGCACTTTGTTGCCCCAGTTATTTGGGAAGTCAATTTTTTGCCAAAGAAATATGCCTGGGTAATAAAGTTTGATCCTTTGGCATGGATACTGCAGGCGTATAGAGATGTCATGATGTATAAAACATTCCCTGACTTAAAGCTATTGATGTTGCTTATGGTTTTGTCTGTTGGATTTATACTAGGGATGTTTGTTTTCTATGAGAAAAACGAGCACAAAATAATCAAAGCACTATAAATGTTAGAAGAAAAAGAAATAATCATTGATTCACAGAATACTGGTCTCTTTTATTATAACGACAGGAAACGGGAAGATTTCCGTTCTTATATCTTGAATAAAATACGTCTGAAAGATCTGAAAAAAACAAAAAAATGGGTTCTTAACGATATCACATTCAATGGCTATTCAGGAGAGATTTTGGGTATTGTGGGTTCTAACGGAACAGGAAAAACCACATTATGCAGAATTTTGGGAGGGCTGCTTAAACCAGACAAAGGAACTTTGACCATAGATGGTTCTGTTTCTGCACTTCTCTCTTTGGGCGTTGGGTTTAATTCAGAACTAACAGGAAGAGAAAATATATATTTAAATGGAACAATGATGGGCCTTTCCCTTAAACAAATGAGGGAATATTATGATAATATTTATGAATTCTCCGAGCTCAAAGAATTTATAGATATACCCATAAAAAATTATTCCACTGGAATGAAAATCCGCCTTGGATTCAGTATTGCAGCTATGATTGCACCAGAAACATTGGTTCTGGATGAAACCTTAAGTACCGGAGATATGGCTTTCCGGGAGAAATCTGCCAAGAAACTTGAGGAATTAATTAAAAAAGCAAAGATGATTGTTGTGGTAACCCATGATATGAACTTTGTTAAAAACAGATGCACCAGGGCAATATGGATAGATAAGGGTTATGTAAAGAAGGATGGAGATCCCGCTGAAGTTGCAGATGCATATTTGAATTATGTACTTACTTCAAAGCCGGCTCCTAAAAAAGTTTTAGCAAATATCCAGACAGAGACTATTAATTATAAAAAAACAGAAGCTGATATAAAAAACAAATGCGTAATCAAAGCAGTACATGTTGGCATCAGCTTTAAGATGGGAAAACAATTGTTCTGGGCATTGAAGGATGTTTCTTTTTCTATAAACAAGGGAGAAATAGTAGGAATCATTGGGAGCAATGGGGCTGGCAAGACCACCTTGTGTCGGACCTTGGTCGGTATATATAAGCCTAATGAAGGATCTCTTTTGGTTAGCGGAAAAACATCATCTCTCCTAAGTCTTGGTTCTGGATTCAATCAGCAGCTATCTGCAGAAGATAATATTTTTCTGAATGGAATGATGATAGGTATTCCCAAGAAAAAGCTTAAAGAATTAAAAGACGATATTATCGATTTTGCAGAATTGAGAGATGATATTGATAAACCTATAAAAAGTTATTCAAGCGGAATGCGGTCAAAACTTGGATTCAGTGTTGCGGCCGCTGTTCAGCCAGAGCTTTTTATCATAGATGAGGCTTTAAGTGCTGGCGATGCTTCTTTCCAGAAAAAAGCAAGCGAGACAATCCAGGCCATGATAAAAAATGCAGAGGCCGTACTTGTTGTAACCCACAGCTTGGATTTTGTGGAGAAGGTTTGCACAAGGGCTCTTTGGTTTGACCATGGACGATTACTTTTTGATGGTAATCCAAAAGAAGCTGTAGAAAGGTATAAAAAGAAATAATTATGGGACTGAAACAAGTACGAAATAAGCATATGGGGTGATAATATGGCAAAATCTATATTGAATAATGTAAAAATACTTGGCCTAAAAACAGTTGTTCCCGAGCGATATATTGATATCGATGATGAAATAGAATTCTTTGATAATAACCCTAAAAAGTTATTAAGGGCAAAAAAAATGATTGGCTATGGTCGTAGATATCTTGCTGATGAATATACGACTGTTACCGATATGGCTGTAGACGCAGCAGAGAAGCTATTCTCTGAAATGCACTATGATAGAGATAAAATAGATTTATTAATTTTTGTCAATCAAAAACCAGACTATATGATGCCTGCAGATGCTTGTCTTGCTCACGGCCGTTTGAATCTTAAAAAAGATTGTGCAGCTATTGACATTATGCTGGGTTGTTCGGGCTATATTTATGCTTTGTGGACAGCAATGTCTTTAATGCAGACAGATACAATTAAGAGTTGTCTTTTACTAGCAGGTGATATTGCTTCATATAAAGTCCTTAAAGAAAATAGGAAGGCCGCTCAAATTTTTAGTGATGCAGCATCAGCAACAATACTTGAATATCAAAAGGCTGCTGAGGCGTCTTATTTTGTTCTAGGAACCGATGGAAAGGGTTGGGACAAAATTGTTAATCCCTTTGGAGGAATCAAGCTTCCACTTTCAGAGGTCGAACTTAATTCGGTGGTAATGGATAGCGCTCAAAACCCATGGAATTATAGACATGGAATAATGCAGGGGGAAGATGTTTTTAATTTTAGTACCGAAGTTGCTCCTCGAATTATGAATGAACTTTTAAATTATGCACAGATAAAAATTGAGGATGTTGATTATTTTGCAATTCACCAAGCAAACAAACAGATTGTTGATACAATCATAGAAAAGACAAGAATTCCATCTGACAAAGCATCTTCAGAAACTTTTTCTAAATATGCTAATAATTCTACGAATTCCGTAATAACAGTATTATGCGATCAATTATATGGAAAAGATGTTCAAAAGGTAGTCATTTGTGCTTTTGGAGTTGGGCTTTCTTGGGGATGTTGCCTTATTGATTTTAAAGATGTTTATAATGGTGGGATATCTACATTTTTTCAAAAGAATAAAATCTCAAGGGAAGAGCAAGTTAACTATTGGAATAATTTTTATAAAGGAGAAAAAAATGAATAAAAAAGATTTTTTAGTGGATTTAGAAGATATTCTTCAGAGAGAAGAACCTTGTAATGCATCAGATGTGCTGGATGATTATGAAGAATGGGATTCTCTTTCAAAGATGGCACTTATGGCATTTTTTGATAAGAGTTTTGGAATTAAATTAAGTTTAAAGGATTTTAAAGATCTCAAAACGGTTGAGGATATTATCAAACTCGCAGGAGAAAAGATTCAATAATGATTAGTTTTGACAAAAACCAGTTATTTATTGTAACGGGAGCAAGTTCTGGTTTAGGGGAAGCGACGGCAATTATGCTTAATTCTTTTGGGGCTACTGTTATTGCTATTGCAAGAAATGCTAATCGTTTACAAATCATGAAAAAAAAATGTAGATATCCAGATAATATGCATTTGGAAATAAAAGATCTCGCAGATGATATAAATGATTTACCGGCTTATATTAAAAAACTTAAAGAAAAGTATGGTAAATTTTCTGGGTTAGCATACTGTGCAGGAATTACAGATGTAACTCCTTTAAAAGGGTTACAGTTAGAAACAATTCAAAAAGTGTTAAACATTGATTATCTTGCACCAATTTTTTTAACAAAAGGGGTTTGTGATAAGCGAAATAACATTGGAAATAAAACATCCATTGTCGTTGTTTCTTCCCTTTCCGGCATTATTCCCTCTAAGGGGATGCTTTCATATTGCGGAGCGAAAGCAGCAATAATTAATTCTATGAAAGTTATTGCCAAGGAATACTCTGCCTTGGGAATTAGAATAAATACTGTTTCACCCTCAGATATAGCCACCCCCATGACACAGACAGGGGATGTTAAGTCTTTTGTTGAGAGTCGAATTATGAATTATCCGTTTGGAATTGGTGAACCAAATGATGTTGCAAATATGATAACTTTTCTTCTTTCTGATAAAGCAAAATTTATTTCTGGACAAAACTATGTAATTGATAGCGGGGGCGTTTTGTAAATGTCAACTTCTAAATTCAAGCATGTAAAAATAGCTGGCTTTTTAACAGTTGTTCCTGATAATCCTATAAGAATTGATGAAGAAATTAGATTTTATAATAATGATCCTAAAAAACTGGAACGAAACAAAAAAATTTTAGGGTTAGATACAAGATATGTTTTAAAAGAAGGAATTACATGTCTTGATTTGTGTGAAGTGGCGGCTAAGAAACTGATAAAAGACCTGGGAATAGATAAAGGCACAATAGATGGTGTCATAGTAACATCAAACTGTCATGAATATTGTTCTCCGGCCGATGCCTGTATCATCCATGGTAGACTTGATTTACATCCAGATTGTAATTGCTTTGACATATCTGGATTGTCATGTTCTTCTTATGTTTATTCTCTGATGACAGTTAGCTCCCTTATAGAATCTGGTGTTATAAAAAGATGTCTTCTCCTTACTGGAGATATGAACAGCATTCATTCAGATGTTAGAAATCGCAATTCTAATATGCTTTATAGTGATGCTGGTTCTGCGACAATTCTTGAATATTCTGAGAAAGAAGTATGTTCTTGGTATGATACTGGTACAGACGGGAAAGGATGGAATAAAATTATTACACCGGCTTCAGGTGCAAAATTTCCAGTAAGGAAAGATATTGTCGATGTTGAGGTTACGGACAAAGAAGGCAACGTATGGCATTTATGGGATGAAATTTTAAAGGGATTTGATATTTTCCAATTTACAATGAATGCTGCTCCGGCAAGTGTTAAAAAATTGCTTGAATATTCAGGAAAAACGGTTGATGATATAGATTTCTTCCCAATGCATCAGGCAAATGGACAGATTGTTAAAACCGTTGCAATGCATTCTGGGATTCCAAAAGGCAAGTATTCCAATGAAACATTTACAAAATATGCAAATTGTGGTGCTCCTTCTGTTTTATCAAATCTCTGTGATGTATTACAAGGAAAAACATTTAGAGAAGTGATGCTTATTTCTTTTGGTGTTGGCTTATCTTGGGGATGTTGTATAGTTAATATTGAAAATGCTTTCAATGGAGGTATCATTAAATATCGTTTGCCCGAGACAATTCCAACAAGAGTAGAACGAGCAGAAAGATGGATAGGTTACTTTAAGGGAGAGAACGATATATAATGGAATTCACGGGAAAGACAGTTCTAATAACAGGATCAAACAGAGGAATTGGAAAAACAGCAATAGAAGCATTTTTTAAACAAGGTGCAAATGTTATAGCATGTGCGAGAAAACAGAATGATGAATTTGAATGTTTTTTAAGTTCATTAAAATCACCAGAAAGCAATTGGATTAAATCGTTATATTTTGATCTTGTAAAAGAGGAAGAGATAAAAGACTCTTTTAAAGAGCTTATTAAAGAAAAAATAAAATTAGATATTGTTATTAATAATGCTGGCATTCCCCATACAGGAGTCCTAACAATGACTCCTATAACAAAGCTTAAAGAAGTGTTTGAAATAAATTTTTTTGCAGCCCTCCAAATAATGCAGTTGGCCGCAAAGATTATGATGAAACAAAGATTTGGCAATATTATTAATGTTGTTTCTGTTGGCGGTATTGAGACAAATCCTGGATATCTAGCTTATGGATCAAGCAAAGCGGCTTTGATATGGGCAACAAGATCGGTATCAAAAGAACTTGCCCCGTTTGGTATAAGAGTAAACGGAATAGCTCCAGGACTAACAAAGACATCAATGGGACATGAAAAAAGCGATGAAGAGTTGAAGCGGGTAATTGAACGTTCAAGTTTGAAAAGAATGGCAGATCCGGAAGAGATAGTTAATGGAATGCTTTTCTTGGCATCAGAAAAATCATCATTTATGACAGGAAGTATTTTGACTATAGATGGAGGACGCCTGTAATGGTAACTGTTGAAAAAATAAAAGAATTAACCGCGATGGCAAAGCGTATGCGACTTGTTGGCCTTGATATGGCGTTGAGTGCTGCAGGCGGTTCTCATTTAGGCGGAAGTTTTTCTTGCACAGAAATTCTTGCAACTCTTTATGGATATATTTTAAATGTGGATCCCAAAGATCCGTTTAATCCAAACAGAGATATTTTTATTCCTAGCAAAAACCACTGTGTTCTTGCCCATCTTCCTGCATTGGCAGAAAAAGGATTCTTTCCGAAGGAAGAATTAATGGAATTTCAGAAAGATGGTGGTCGGTTGACAGGTTATCCGAAGAATATCGAAATCGGGCTTGAGTATTCAGGTGGCAGCTTGGGGATGGCTATTTCGGTTGGTGTTGGTCTGGCTCTTGCTGCAAAAGAGGATCAAAGGTCTACTCAAGTTTATATATTAATGGGAGATGGGGAACTGAATGAGGGCTCTATTTGGGAAGCCTTTATGTCGGCATCTCAGTATAAATTAGATAATCTGACAGCAATAATTGACAGGAATCATCTTTCATATGATGGAAATACGGAAGATGTTATGGGAATAGAGAATTTAACAGAAAAAATGAAAGCATTTAATTGGCATACTGTAAATTGTAATGGTCATGACGTTGTAGATTTATTAAGAGCTTTTGAAAGCAAATCCCCAAATTTACCAAGAGTTATTATTGCTGATACCGTTAAAGGCAAAGGTGTTTCCTTTATGGAGAATAAAAGAGAATGGCATCATTCAAAGCTTACCCAGGAACAGTATAATATTGCAAGGTCAGAAATTGAAAAAGGGATAATTGTATGAAAAGTCCAATAACTTCAATTGATATAAGATCATGGTCGATGCTGGGCCAAAGGGGAACATTCTTTGGAATAGCAATGCCAGAAATAGCAGAAAGCAATAACAATATAAAATTGTTGACAGCCGATTTATCTCTTTTGTCAGGAATAACAAGATTCGAGGAACTGTATCCAGATAAGTTTTTGAATGTGGGTATTGCTGAGCAGAATATGATAGGAATAGCAGCTGGTCTTTCAATGGCAGGCAGATGTGTTTTCGCCACAACCTATTCTTCATATATTGTTGTCAGAAGCTTGGAGCATGTGCGACAGCATCTTGCTCATCTGCAATGCAATATTAAGGTTATTGGTACTTCTGCTGGGGTTGTTGCAGCAAAATCAGGTATTTCACATTGGGCAACAGAGGATTTGTCTTTTACCCGAGCATTACCTAATTTAACCGTTTTATCTCCTGCAGATGCGTTAGAAGCTTATAAATTTGCACATTGGTGTGCCTCAAATGACAAACCAGTTTATGTAAGAATAACAGGTGGAATGAATTGTCCTGTTGTTCATAAGAAAGATATTGATATTG
>Ga0265298_10009783_pt1 | contig 11392 bp, 6 predicted proteins | sample AusTroGonzalo_MG_3_FD_193486 | JGI IMG/M metagenome (GOLD analysis project Ga0265298, IMG submission 193486) | Bovine rumen microbial communities from tropical cattle in Woodstock, Queensland, Australia - Gonzalo_01 | ecosystem: Host-associated > Mammals > Digestive system > Stomach > Rumen ...
GTTGCAGCGACCTGACCTCCATTACCATCCCCAACTCCGTGACGAGCATCGCAGCCCTCGCTTTCTATAATTGCAGCGGCCTGACTTCCGTCATTATTGGAAACTCCGTGACGAGCATCGGAGAATTCGCTTTCTCTGATTGCGATGGTATGAAAGAGGTTCGTTCATATATCAAGGAGCCTTTTGCCATTAATATTGAAGTGTTTACTGATTACACTATTCCACTTTACGTGCCTGTCGGCACAAAGGAGAAGTACCAGGCTACTGAAGGCTGGAAGATGTTCACGAACATCATTGAAATGGAAGACTTGGAGCCGGTGGAAGGCGACCTCAACGGCGACGGTGTGGTGAACGTGGGCGACATCATGGTGGTAATCAACATCATGGCGGACGGTGACAATGACCTGAAGGGCGACCTCAACGGCGACGGCAAGGTGAACGTGGGCGACATCATGGCCATCATCAACATTATGGCAGGGAATTAAAGGGTGAAAGGGTGCCAGAACGCCGATGAACAGGGCGTTTGCACCCTTTTTCATGGGCGTCATGGGTGACAGAAGGGTGACAGCTGACGTGAAGACAGCGCTTTACGGCATTGAATTCTCTCGAGAATTCAATGCCGTAAGCATACGTTGGGATGCATAAGTGCCTCTCCGCCGTCAGATTCTCTCGAGAATTCACCCGCCAAGTGCGCTCCGGCCTTCCGCCGCATGGTTATGCCACCCGTCCCGTGCCTGCGGTTGAAAGAAATTGGAATGATGAGAATAATGAAAGACGCTGAAGGCGTCTCCTTTCAGTAGCCGGGGTGTGCGAAGCACCCCCGGAATGTTAACGTGTGGAAAGGTATCGACCCCAAAGGGGTCGCCCAACCCCGAATATGGCCTCTCACTGCCACAATGGGCGACCCCGTCGGGGTCGATACCATGCCGCCTCTTCCATCCGGGGGTGCTCGCTACGTTCGTACCCCCGGCTACTGACAGGAGACGCCTTCAGCGTCTTACCCCTGCACATCCTGTCACCCTTCTGTCACCCCTGACAGTCTCGAAAAAGGGTGCAATCGCCCTGTACATCGGTGTCTTGTCACCCTTGCACCCTTGAACAAGAAAAATCGCCTGTGCGGTTGAAAGAAATACCCATATTAGATTATTGAAAGAAATGAGAATAATGAGAATAATTTTGCCTGCGCACCTCTCGTGCAAGCCAATTATTCTCATTATTCAAATTTCTTTTAAGAAATAAGCCATTTCTTTCTTTTGCAAACGCTCCCTGATGCCGGCGAGACGCCCGCGCTCCAGACGGCCGTGCTCCCACAGCGCCATTCCTGTCACCCTTCTGTCACACCTGACGCCCTCAAAAAAGGGTGCAAACGCCCTGTACATCGGCGTTCTGTCACCCTTGCACCCTTAAACAAGTATAATTAGGATGATTTGTTTCATAAAAATCTATTGACTTATTTGGGGTAAATTATGCCGTTTATTGTTTTTATTTTGTATCTTTGTCGCCAGAATGAAGAAAATTGTTTGCCTGATGGTCATCATGGCCGTGGTTGGCTGCAGCCGTCAGCCCTCGCCGAAGCACTTTGTTGTCGACGTGCTGAACCGCATGACGCCAGTCAAGGATCAGGGCAGTAGCCAGACTTGCTGGATCTACGCCATGCTGGCAGCCATCGAGACCGAGCATATTATGCGCGGCGATTCGGTGAACCTGTCGGCGGCCTATTTGGAGAAGATGCTTGAGCATGAGCCCGCTGCTCCTGCCAATCGTCGCGGCATGGGAGCCACGGCGCTCTACCTCGCAGCCAAGTATGGTCTGGTGGCCTACGATGCCATGCGCACCACCGACGTGCCCATGCCCAAGCGCGTCTATATGCTCGGCGCCGAATACACGCGGAAGGAGTTTGCCCATTCCGTATCTGCGCCCGGCGAATACGTGGCGCTCACCAGCACCGGCGATGCGCCTTACGGGGAGCGCGTCTGTCTTGACCTGCCCGACAACTGGAATCGTGAGCATTTCCTCAATGTGCCCATCGACTCCCTTCTATCCATGACTGTGAGCGCCGTTCGCGCCGGCCGTGGTGTCTGCTGGGAGAGCAAGGCACATGCCATGAGCATTGTCGGCCTTGCTCACGATGAGCATGGCCGACAATACTTTGTGATGAAGAACTCGTGGGGGACGCGTCGCTCGTCCGACGGTCTTGACTATCTGTCGTTCAGTTATTTTCGCAAGCACACTGTAGCCGTGGAAATGCCTGCCGACGCCATTGGCGCTACAGCGGCAGGCGCCAGGTGACACCATCCTTGGTGTCTTTCACCTCGAAGCCGGCGGCAGCCAGCTCGTCGCGTATCTGGTCGCTTGTAGCCCAGTCCTTGGCATCCTTAGCTTTCTTGCGCAGCGCCAGCACCATGTCCACCACCTTGCCGAAGGCGGCCTCGCGCTCATTGCTCTTACCGGCGGCCTCTGCTTTCAGTCCGAGGATGTCTTCGGCAAAGAGATGCATCACCTCGCAGAGCTCCTTCATGCAGTCGGCGCAGATGGTGCCCTTGTGGTCGACCAGGCGGTTGACCACGGTGGCAGCCTCGAAGAGCAGGCTGATGACCTGTGGCGTGGCCAGGTCGTCGTTCATGGCGTCGTAGCAGCGCTGGCGCAGGGTGGTGACGATGCGCTCGGTTTCCGGGTCGCATTGCGGGGAGACCGTAATGCGTGAGAGGTCGTCGATGGCGTTGAACAGCTTCTCCAGTCCTTTCTCGGCGGCCTGCAGGGCGTCGTCGCTGAAGTCGACGGTGCCGCGATAGTGTGCCGAGAGGATGAAGAAGCGGATGGTCATGGGCGAGTAGGCCTTCGACAGCAGCTTGTGCTGCCCCGTGAAGAACTGCTCGAGGGTGATGAAGTTGCCGAGCGACTTGCCCATCTTCTGTCCGCCGATGGTAATCATGTTGTTGTGCATCCAGTACTTCACCATCTGCCTGCCTTGCGATGCCACAGCCTGCGCTATCTCGCACTCATGGTGGGGGAACACCAGGTCCATGCCGCCGCCGTGAATGTCGAACTGTTCGCCAAGGTATTTCCTTCCCATGGCCGTACACTCGCAGTGCCATCCCGGAAAACCGTCGCTCCAGGGGCTGGGCCAGCGCATGATGTGCTCAGGCTGCGCTTTCTTCCAGAGGGCGAAGTCGGCCTGGTTCTTCTTCTCTCCCACGCCGTCGAGTTCGCGGCTGGCATCCTTGATGTTCTCTAACGAGCGTCCGCTGAGAATGCCATACTGATACTTGCGGTTGTAGGCTTCGATGTCGAAGTAGATGCTACCGTTCGACTCGTAGGCGAAGCCGTTGTCCAGAATCTGCTGCACCAGCTGCTGCTGCTCAATGATATGTCCGGTGGCGTGCGGCTCTATGCTTGGGCGCAGCACGCCGAGGGCATCCATGGCCTCGTGGTAGCGGTTGGTGTAGTACTGCGCTATCTCCATGGGCTCCAACTGTTCCACGCGTGCCTTCTTGGCAATCTTGTCTTCGCCCTCGTCGGCGTCGTGCTCCAAGTGGCCCACGTCGGTGATGTTCCTCACGTACCTTACCTTATAGCCTAAGTGGCGCAGGTAGCGGAACAGCAGGTCGAAGGTGATGGCAGGGCGGGCGTGCCCTAAGTGTGGGTCGCCGTAGACGGTGGGTCCGCAGACGTACATGCCCACATGCGGGGCGTTGATTGGCTCAAAGCGCTCTTTCTGGCGCGTCAGTGTGTTGTAGATAACAAGTCTCGATTCCATATATCATTAATTATTCGTAGCCATGATGTTGATGATGGCCATGATGTCGCCTACGTTCACGGCGCCATCGTTGTTGACGTCGGCCAGCTTCTTGTCGATGTCTTGGCCCTGTCCCGCCATAACGTTTATCACCGCCATGATGTCGCCTACGTTCACGGCACCGTCACCGTTGACGTCGCCAATGATGATAGGCTCCGGTTCCGGCTCTGCCTCTACAAGGTAGATGCGTACGGTGGGCTTGTTGCCCTTGAAGGTGATGGTGAGCGCCTTGCCCGACACCTCTTCTTCCAGCGGGATGGTGATATCGGTGCGCGTGTCGGCCTCGGCGCTGATTACATAGTCTGTGGTGCCGTAGGTCTTGCCGTTCAGCTCAGCGATATAGATGTCGTTTCCCGTGTAGTTCGAGTAGCCGTAGATGCGCACGGCCTTGGCCTTGATGGTGGCCGGCACGTTGATGGTGTATTTCTGGTCGCTCAGCTTCAGCGTGCGGTCGCGGCCGGTGCCGCCTGAGATGCCGCCGGTGCCACTCATGGTGATGTCGTCGGCAAACAGGCGCACGCGCTTCTTCGTGTCGTAGCCCTTGAAGGTGAGTGCCGAAATCTCGTGTTCCCATGCTTTGCTGCGCTCAAAGACGATGGTTGGCTCTTCGGCTCCCATCAGCTCGCCGTCTTCCAAGCAGTGGGCGTTCCAGTCGCGCAGGTCTTTGTAGATACCGTTCACGTAGGCCTCCACGTAGGCATAGCCTTTGTATGTGCCCGACGTAACCACACCGGCGCCATCCGTCGGGTCGCTTTCGTCGGTACCCCACGTCGTCTCATAGACGTCGGGCACACCGTCGCCGTCAGTATCGGGTTTGGCGGGCGCCGTAGTGTTCAGTATGGGCCAGGCGCCGTTCTCCACGTCGCTCTCCTGCAGCTGACCGTTCCACACGTTGTCGGTCTGCGCGTCAATCTGTCCGTAGAGGGCGCTCTTGCTGCCCGACTTGTACTTGCCCCATCGCTCCAGCACCTGTGCGGCAATCATCTCGTCGACACAGTCGCGGCGGAACGATGCGCCGGCGTAGTCTATCACCATGTTGTAGGCCTGTTCGGCCGTGTGGGTGGTGATGCAGGCAAATTCGGCCGGTTCGCGCAGGTGGATGGTATCTTTGGTTACGCTGGTCCATGTGCCGTCCTGTCCTGAGGCGTCCACTTGGTTCTCTATGCCGATGGTCCAGTTGTCGGCGGTCACGTCGGCAAAGTCGGGGTTCACGTTGCCGTCGGCAAAGAAGTGTCCCCACTTGTGCAGGTCGTGGGCAAAGGCCGGGTAGGTTTTAATGTAGCTGTTGGTGCGGATGTTCGGTGCGCAGATGCGCTTGCGGATATTGGCAGCGCGCTGGTCGGTGCAGGGGCCGGGCTTGTAGTAGTTGTTCACGAAATTCACGTCGATGGCCTCGGCGCCGTAACAGCCGTTGCCGCCCCAGTTGTAGAACACGTTGTTGCGCAGGTCGCAGCGGTCGTTGGTGGTGGGGTCGGTGTCGCCGCCTAAACGGGGCACGCGGCTGGTACACTGCGCAATGAGGTTGTGGTGGAACGACACGTTCGTGCCGCCCCAGTTGCCGCCGTAGCCGTGGGCGCCCTTCGAGTGGCCGGCATCGTTGAGGGCCTGCTCCACCATACACCACTGGATGGTGAGGTTGGTGGCGGCCGAGATGCTGAGACACTCGTCGATGCTCCAGCTCACGGAGCAGTGGTCCATGATGACATTGTTGGCCTCATTGAAGCCAAAGCCGTCGCCCTCGTGATTGGCCACCTGACGGTTGCCTAACCGGAAGCGCATGTAGCGTATGATGGCGTTCTCGCACGAGATGGTCACCGGATAGTCGGCCAGACAGATGCCGTCGCCGGGAGCGGTTTGTCCGAGAATGGTGAGGTCGCCGCTGTCGAAGCAGAGCGGCGACGTGAGGTAGATGGTGCCGCTCACGGCGAACGTCACAATCTTCTTGCCGGGCTGCTTCACTGCCCAGCGAAGCGTGCCCTGCTTCAGGTCGTTCTCGGCGCAGTCGTTGAGCGACGTCACCACGTAGGTCTTGCCGCCGCGGCCGCCCGTGGCCCACTTGCCGTAGCCCTCGGCGCCAGGGAAGGCTGGCAGACGCCCGTCGGCATCGGCCGCCATGCTTACCACAGACTCAGCCATCAGCAAGGCCACGCCCATCGCCATTGTCTTGAATAAACTGTTCTTCTTCATTGTTGTTCCCCTGAAAAGGGTGAGTAGTAAAAGGTGAGTGGTGAAGGGAGAAATGTCTGCGGCAGTGTATTCTCCACTAACCACTCACCCTTCACCACTCACGATTAGTCACTTACTATTTTATTTTCCAGCCATGATGTTGATGACGGCCATGATGTCGCCCACGTTCACGGAGCCGTCGTTGTTGACGTCGGCCGCATTCTTATCGATGTTCTGGCCTTGTCCTGCCATAACGTTGATTACAGCCATGATGTCACCCACGTTGACCTTGCCATCGCCGTTCACGTCGCCCTTCTTTGCGGGAGCAGCGCCGCCGGCAGAGAGAATCACCTCAGCCACAAACAGGTACTCAGTAGAAACTGAAGATCCAGCTTCTATGAAAGCTTCAGCCACATAGTAACCTTCGCTCTCCACACCCTTGATGCGAACCTTTGCACCGGCAGGCAGTGCGGGCAGGCTGACAGATACGGGATACCACTCGTTGGTCTGGGCCTTGCCGTCCATGCTGAAGGTGGAAACCGTTGTCCAGCTCGTGTCGTCGGTAGCGTAGCTTACAGCGTAGGTCTTGTAGGGAACATTGTCGGAAGCCACGAAGAACTGCAGCGTGGTAGCGTTCTGAGCCTCGTTGAAGTTGATGAACAGATAGTCGGCCTTGCCGCCACCCTCGGTCGTGAACTCAGTGGTGGGCGTCTGAATGATGTAGCAGTTGCGGATATCGCCGGTCACCTTGTTGTTACGGGTCTGAATCACTTTCTTTGCACCGTCGTAGGCATCGGCAGCGGCAACGTCGGCACCCGTCTTGTAAGCGCCGTCCTCAGAGAAGTAGCGTGCATAGTCGAGCGTGAAGGCTTCGCTGCCATGGTTGGGCTTCACAGGAGGAGCCTTAACCACGTTGTTCGACGAGATGTCGTCGAGGTTCCACACGGCGATGAAGTCAATCTCCTCGCAGTTGGCGGTGATGTCGAGGTCGCTGTTGAGCGTCAGCTCGATGGTGGTGTCGGTCATGCCGTTGCTCCAGCCCTTGAAGGTGTTCAGCGAGCCGTTCAGGTTGACGGTCAGGGTCACCACGTCGCCGGCCACGTAAGCATCCTTCTGGGGCGTGACGGTGATGGTAGCCGTAGTAGAGCCGGCAACCTGGGCGTTCAGGTGCACAATCCTAATCACCTGACTGGTGTAGTTATTCTCGTCGCCCATGGGAGCACCGTTCTTACCGGCAGCGTGTACGGCGTGGTTGATGCTGATCTGGAACATATCGCTCTTGGCGTCGGTAAAGTCGCTCCAGGCAAAGCCCGCATCTTCCATGGTCATGAAGGTGAACTCAGACTCCTGGTTCTCGTCGTCGCCAATGGGAATCACGTCGCCGGCATCAATGGCGTCGGTCAGATTCTGGTATTTGTAGCCGTAGAGCATGTTGTTCTCCAACTGCACAAGGCCACCGTCGAGTTTGGTGAGCACCACGCCGTCGGCAATACGGGCATCCACCTCATCCTGAGTAAGTGAACGGCACAAATGCTCATTTCCATTCTTGTCTGTCCATGTCTCACCTTCAACTTCATGCACATCCTTGCTGTCATCCTGACGGCCGTTCATGTCGTCAATCCAGTTGGGCTGGAGAATGATGTTGTTCTTGATATGGAAAACCGACTCGGTGCTTACACCACCGGCATAGCCGAGCAGGGAAGCCTTGCTCCATGCGCAGATGGTGTTGTTCTCGAAGTAGACCTCCACGGCCTGACGGCCGGTGTTCTCGGTCATGGTGCCGAAGCTGACGAGACCGTTCAGGTAGGTCAGGTCGTAGAACGTGTTGTTCTTGAAGATCATCTTGTTCACGGGCTGAGCCATATAGATGGCAGGCATGGCATCGTACTGACGGAAACCATTGTGTACGGTGCAGTTCTCCATGCGGAACACCTTCATGGTTCCGGCTCCGGAGAAGTCCTCTCCGGCACCGTTCACCTCACCGCGGTAGATGGAGCGGCAGAGCTCGGTGAGTTCGCAGTTCACAAACTCCAGCGTGTCGATATAGTGCTTTTCGGCATCCTTGAAGTTAATCAGGTGCTTGGAGTTTCCCCATACGCCCTGCGACTGCATAACCTTAAGGTTTTCAAAGTGCAAGGAGAAACCGTCGGACTCGGAATTTCCGGCCGGCATCTGCATTTCCATGCGCAGGGTGGCGCGGTCGCCGGTCTCCTCGTTGTTCACACCCACGAAGTGGATGTTACGGAGCGTGCTTACCATCTGCTCGTCTTTTTTCAGGGTACTCACATTGATGTCGCCCTTGATGTAGACGTATGCAGCACTTCCGGCGGGAAGGGCGGCAATCTGAGAAAGTGCGTCCGTGAATTGCGTTTTGTTTTCCACGTCATACCTTGACTGCGCGTTCACTGCTCCGAAGAACATGACTGCGCATAACAGTGTGAAGATTTTTTTCATAATTGTTTTGATTTTTGTTATTAATTAGATAAATAATTAGTTATTTGGTGCAAAGTTACACATTATTTTTGGTTCCACGAAATTTTTCGGCTACAAATTCGCTGTTTTCGTGTTTTTCACCCCCTTTTTGACCATTTTCTCCACCTCATCGATGGCTGTGAAGACGGAAACAGCCATAATCACAATGCCGACGGTGGTTGTTGAAACGTAACGATGGTCGTTAGGATTGTAACGACCATCGTAATACGTATAATGATACTGCTGATTTTCGGGGATTACTGTGCGTCTTTGAGATCCCACTTGATGAAGTATCCGTCGGACAGGATGCTGGAGCGCACCTTGGCCTGAGTGCTTGCGGGGTACTTGGGGGCGATGCGCTTGATGACGCTGTCGCAGGCAGCGCCGCGGTCGCCGCGTCCGCCGTTGCTCCAGCGGTCGGCCATCTTGCAGAGATAGCTGTATGCCTTGCCTTCGGCCAGGTATTCCTTCAGATACTCGTCGGCAATAGCCCAGTCGTACATCTCCTTGAGCTGCTGCTCGCTGAGTGAGGTCTCTTCGGGCAGTGGCAGCGCGTGAAGGGTGCCGCGCGCGGCGCCTGCTATGCCGCAGTTGCCCGAGCCGCGCGGGTTGGTGGTGGGTGTGCTCGACGATGGAGTGTCGCCGCCTAACCACGTAATGTACTTGGGGTACCACTCATCGTTGTCGGTGGGAAAGGCTTTGTCGGGGAATCGGGTGGTGAAACCGTCGTTGAGGATGGTTCTTGCCACGTCGAAGTGGCCCAGATGCGTCTCTGCCTCTGCCAGCAGGAAGTGGAAGTCGTGGCCGCGGAAGGTGGGGATGGTGGGTTCGATCTTAAAGAGGTTGGAGCCGTCGCCGATATATCCCCATGTGCCGTACTGGTAGCCGCTGGTGGCCGCCTGCACATTCGTATGGTAGCGCTTGTAGAAGTACTTGGAGACGCAGTCCTGTCCGCCGAGCGTGTTCATGACCACCTTCTGGTCCATCGATCGGATGTCGTAGTCGTCGTACAGCTGCTTGCCGTACTCCGAAGGGCGGAGGTAGAAGGCGTCGGCCGAGGGGTATTCGGGGCAGAGATACTGTACGATGCGGTTGCGCTGATGCTGCTCGTAGTTGTAGATGATGCCGCTGATGGCCTGTGTCTTCAGGCCAATGCCCTCAGTGGGGAAGAGGTCCATGTAGGGCATCCACTGCTGACGTATACCTGCGGAGAGGTCGACGGTGAGCTGGAAGACATTGGGCAGATAGTACCTGTAGTCGTCGATGTTACGGCCATTGGTGCCCTGGAGGTTGAATCCCGGCAGGGGGAAGTTGGGGTAGTTGGTCTCCTCGCCGCCGAAGGGGAAGGTGTGGATGGCGTAGAGATAGTCGAGAATGGTGTTGCGGATTTCTGTCCAGTAGGGTCGGGCTGCCTCTTCGGTGAGGTAGTTGCAGAGCCACGACATAAACTCCACCTTCATGATCATTGCGGGAGGCGTGAGGTATTGCCAGGCGATGTATGGGGAGAGCTCCTTGTTCTCGGGGTCGAGCCATTCCCACCAGTACATGTCTACGTCGGGAGCGATGTGCATGCCGTCGACGTCGATGCCGTTGGTAAGCAGGGTAATGGCTTTCTCGGCCAGCTGCTTCATGTCGCAACGGGTGAAGACGCTGGCGTCGCTGAGAGCCTTTTTCTCGGTGAGCGGATCGTCGAACCAGTAGGCCACGCCGTAGATGCGTCCGAGCATGAGGTAAGCCCATGCCTTGATGCGCAGGGTGCAGCTGAGCATGGGAATGAAGTGGCTTTCGGCCTCTTCGCTGATGGCTCCCTTATGGCTCTTGTGGTATTCGCCCATCTTGGCGATGTAGTCGTTGCAGGCAATGATGATGGCATAGTAGCAGGTGGGGTCTGCGTACTCGTTGCCGTCGGTCGACTCGTAGTTGTAGATGCGTTTCAGGTCGTCGGGCGCATTCTCGGTGGTCTCGAGAATGTTGGCGCGGGTGTCGGTGAGCCAGATGGCGTGGTCGCCGGCTTCCTGCACGCGGTTCATGATGCCGAGCATGCCCTTGTAGATTTCATCTTCCTTGTCGATATAGTCCTCCTCGTTGATGATGTTGTTCGGGTTGGTATCGAAGTAGTCGGAACAGGACGAGAAAATGATAATATTAAGAAGTGTGATGACTAATATACTGTATCGTTTCATAGCTGTAGCTTTTATGATTCTTAAATTAATATTCATTTCTCATTAGAAGTTCAGGTTGAAGCCGGCCTTGATGGTGATGGGCAGCGCAACCTTGGCATAGTCGAAGCCGCGGAGCGCCTCGTCGTAGGAGTAGGCGAACTCCGGGTCGCTGCCCAAGTACTTCGTGACGGAGAAGAGGTTTTCTGCAGCCACGAACACATTGCCTGAGCGCACAAAGTTGAAGAGCTTGTTGAAGGTGTATGCCAGCTTCAGCGAGCGCAGCTTGATGTAGTCGCCCTTCTCTATCCAGCGGTCGGAGAAGATGTTGTTGCCGATGGCGTCGGCGTAGTTGGCGCGGGGCATGTCGGTCTGCTGGCCATCCACCTGCCAGCGGTCGAGCACGGCGGTGGACTGGTTGTAGAACGTAGACATCGACTCGTTTTGGCGGCGTGTGGCGTTGTATAGCTTGGCGCCGAGGGTATAGCCGAAGTTGGCGTCGAGTGTCACTTGTTTGTAGCGGAGCATGAGGTTGATGCCTCCGAACATGGTGGGCAGTGAGCTGCCCAAGGCCACCTTGTCGTCGTCGTTAATGACGCCGTCGTGGTTCTGGTCGATGAAGCGTACGTCGCCGGCCTGGTAGTGTATGCCACTGCTGTTGACCAGATTGGCCGCCGCAGCCTCGTCGGCTGAGCTGTAGACGCCGTTGGTCTGGTAGCCATAGAACTGATAGGGCTTTTCGTCGACGGCCATGATCATCTGTGCGTCATCGTTGTTATAGCCCGTGTACTTAATGATG
>Ga0265298_10009784_pt1 | contig 11391 bp, 8 predicted proteins | sample AusTroGonzalo_MG_3_FD_193486 | JGI IMG/M metagenome (GOLD analysis project Ga0265298, IMG submission 193486) | Bovine rumen microbial communities from tropical cattle in Woodstock, Queensland, Australia - Gonzalo_01 | ecosystem: Host-associated > Mammals > Digestive system > Stomach > Rumen ...
TTTAAGAAAGTGTAAAATATAGTCACTTTTGAAAAGCAATCGGCCCCTCACGTGTGTGAGAGGCCGAAATCCGTGGAGCATAGGAGAATCGAACTCCTGACCTTTTGAATGCCATTCAAACGCTCTACCAACTGAGCTAATACCCCATCGGGACTGCAAAAGTAGGTATAATAGATTAAATAAGCAAATGTTTGCAAAAAAATTCGCCGATTAGCCGCGTTCCATTTCGCGCCGGATATCCTTTTCCTTGATGGTCTGGCGCTTGTCGTACTCCTTTTTGCCCCTTGCAAGGGCGATATGGAGTTTGGCGTAGCCGTTATCGGCGATGTAGGCCCGCACGGCCACGATCGTCAGTCCTTTGAGTTTCACCGCCTGTGCGAGATGCCGCAGTTCCCGCTTCGTCAGCAGCAGTTTGCGGTCGCGTGCCGGTTCGTGCTGCCCCCAGGAACCCCAGAAATAGGTGGCGATGTTCATCCCCTTGACATAGAGTTCCCCGTTCACGAAATAGCAGAACGCATCCGTGAGCGAGGCCTTCCCCGCCCGCAGGGACTTGATCTCCGTACCGACCAGCACGATTCCGGCATCGTACTGCTCGAGAAACTCGTAATCGTACGACGCCCGCCGGTTGCTGATCTGTACTTTACTCTTCGATCGGGGCATAACGGCGGCAAAGATACGGATTTTTTCGTACTTTTGCGGAAATGAGCAAGCCACAGCCCGCAGCACTTCCCCAGCCGGAAAAGATAGATCCGGCCGCTCTCGCCCGAAATTTCGAGCGCGGGGAGACGGACCTTATCGTGGTCCTCGGTCCCACGGCATCGGGCAAGACGCGCTATGCGGTGAGGCTCGCCCACGAATTGGGGCTTCCGGCCGAAATCCTTTCCGCGGACAGCCGCCAGGTCTATCGCGGCATGGACATCGGCACCGGCAAAGACCTCTGCGAATACGGCGATATCCCCTTCCACCTGATCGATATCTGCGATGCGGGCGAACAGTACAACCTCTACCGCTACAAGCAGGATTTCAAGGCAGCCTATGCGGCGATCCGTTCCCGCGGCGCCGTCCCCATTCTTTGCGGCGGCACGGGGCTCTATATCCACGCCGTCACCTCCGGCTACGATTTCACCGAAGGGAAACCGCTCAGCGCACCCGCCCCAGCGGAACGCATCTTCGAGGAAGGAATGCCGTGCAAGCCCTATTTCATCGGGACGCTCGTCTCAAGGGAAGTGCGCAACGAGCGCATCGACCGCCGCCTGGACGAAAGGTTGCAGGAAGGGATGGTCGATGAAGTGCGCGCGCTGCTGGAACGCGGCGTTCCCGCCGAGACGCTCCTTTCCTACGGCCTGGAATACAAGTTCGTCACCCTCTATCTGCAAGGGGAACTCGACGATAAGGAAATGCGGCAGCTGCTCGCCACCGCAATCCATCAGTTCGCCAAACGCCAGATGACCTGGTTCCGCGGGATGGAACGCTCAGGCGTTCCCATCCACTGGACGCTCGTCTGAGCCGTTCCTATTTTACCTTGAAATCGAAGCGGATATCCGCAGGGATCTTCTCCAGGCCGAGTTTGAGGATGTTGTCATCCAGTTCGGCAGGACGCTGGGAGTACTCTTTTTCAAACGCCTCGGCAAACGCGCGGTCGCCGGTCGCCTGGGTCTTGAGCACCGTGGCGGTAAGGGAAGAAAGCGCCGATTCCATCACGGCCAGATCCAGGGAATACTGCCCGGAAGCCTTGCGCACAAAGGCACCGGCTTCGCGCAGGTAATTGTAAATCATGATATTCGCACGACCGAGCACAGAGCCTTCACCAAAGCGTTCGGAGCGGATCACGGAGGCAAAGAAGGTCACCAGGGCATCCTCCTTGGTGAAGATCTGGTGAATGTCGTAGTGGTTCTGCAACTTACAGACAAGCAGGGTACCGGCGGCATTGGCCTTGACCTCCTCGAAAGCAAGCGCGGCGCTGCCCAGGGCCTCCTCGACGCTGCCCTTCCCGTTCACGGTCTCCTTCACGCCCAGGCCGTGGGCCACCTCACGGAAGACGATGTTCCAGAGGAACGCTTCCGCGGAAAGGTGCTCGGATTCCTTCGCCTCCAGCAGCAGTTCGCCGGAAGGCTTGACGATGGCACTGTACTTGGCCCGGATAATGTTCTCCAGAAGGATGGTACGGGTTCCGCGATCCCGCTGCACATCGGAATCGAAGGGCAGGTTCAGCGCAATGACCTTGACGCCGGCGTTAGCCTTGCCCGCATAGTAGAGCGCGTCGCAGGAAAAGATATTGGAACCGGCGCCGGGCTGGAAAGTCTTGTACGCGGCCTCGCCGGGCAGATCCTGCTGGAACTCGGCGATGCGCGAGACATACTGCATCAACTCCCTTGTCCTGGCCTCGTTTTTCAGCAGCACGAAGGCCTCATAGGAGCGCTTGATGCCCAGCAACTGGTCGTCCGCCGCCTCGTTCGGGCCGATGACCAGGTCCATCTTGCTGTCATCCATATCCAGCCAGGCCAGGGCGCTCTCATAATAGCGGTCGGTCTTGAGCGCTTCCGCCCTGCTGAGCAGATAGTTCTTGACGCTCGGCTTGATGGTGATGTCGGCCGCCGCGATAAGATAATTGGCAATCTTGTCGATATGGGTCTTGTAGGCATCGTGATACCAGACCGTCTCCAGGGAACCGTCCGCGGCGCGGCGGACCAGGGTATACGGGCTGTTCTTGTCCGGATTGTCCCAGGCATCGAACTCCACGAGCGACATATCGGCAGGATAGAAAGCAGCTCCAGGAAGACGGTCCCCATAGCCTTCGACGAAGGACTTGCCGGTCGTACGGTCCCAGGGGCCGTAATTGATCTCGGCAAAGGTCTTCTGGGCGGGATCGGCAATTCCCTCAAGCAGGGCGTTCTTGTCGCCGAAATATTGCTCCCAGTAGATGGCATCCACCTCGTCGGCCGCGAAGCGGTAGAGATTCAGCACCTCCTTGCCGTTGGCGGTAATTCCGCTGAGGTCCGGAGCCTCAATGGTCACGACGGCATAATCCGCGACCTTCCTGTTGAAAGGAGACTTGGGAGTTACATTGCAGGCACAGGCTGCAAGGAGCAGGATTGCCAGCGCAAATACATTCTTCTTCATATCAGTTAAAGCATTATCATTATCATTACCTGGGCAGCCACCACCCGCAGGAACATGGTCAAGGGATAAACGGTGGCATAATTGACCGCGATGCGGCCGTTCCCGAACAATTGCTCGGAAAAGGACAGGAGGGCAGGATCCGTCGTCCCGCCGGAGAGCAGTCCGCAAATCTTGAAAAAGTCGAATTTAAGGCCTCGCGGGCGATAATGGCGATGACCACCATCGGGATGAGGGTAATCAGCGCACCGTACAGCACCCACATATAACCGCCGCCGACGAGACTGGCGACAAAGGTTTTGCCGGCACCCAGGCCGACGGCCGCCATAAACAGCGAAATCCCGATTTCGCGCACCATCAGGTTCGCACTGAGCGCGGTGTAGGTCGTAATCCGAAGTTTCGGGCCGAAGTGCCCGAGCAGGATGGCGACGATGAGCGGACCGCCCGCCAGGCCCAGTTTGAGAGGCTGCGGCATCGACGGGAAACGGATGGGGATCATCCCCACGGCCACGCCGAGCGCAATCCCGAAAAAGATGGGAATCAGGTTGGGCTTGTGCAGGGATTCCGGCTCGTTCCCGACCAGGGCGGCGAGGCGGGCCAGCCCTTCTTCGGAGCCGACCGCCTGCAGGCTGTCGCCTACTTGCAGGATCAGGTCTGGAGCCGCCTGCAGGTCGATACCCGCACGCATGATGCGCGTCACCGTCACACCGTACTTGCGGCGGATGTCCAACTTGCGGAGACTCTTGCCGGTAATGGAGGATTTGGTGATGGACAGGCGTCCGGAAACCAGTTTCGCGCCTGGCTGCTGCCATTCGTTCATATCCACCGGGCATTCCTCCCCGAAGATGATGCTCGCCTTGTCCTTATGCTGGATATCCGTAACGATGAGCAGTTTATCCCCTTCCTTGAGCGGCAGGTCCAGATCCGGGAAGAATACCTTCCCGTCCCGCATCATACGGGTGATGACCAGATGGTCGGAATTCTCCTCACCGACGATATCGTGCACGGTCTTCCCGAACAGGGCCGGATTTTCTACCTTGCAGGCCAGCCGGAAAGCGGCTGTTTCCTCACTTTCATTCCTGGAGGCCTTTTCCTGTTCCTTCTCCAGGTCGATGCGGAAAATGGCTTTGAAAAGCAGCAAGACGGCAATCGCACCGAGCACGCCCAGCGGATAGGCCACTGCATAGGCGGAAGCGATGCCCGTCGCGGCCACGGCCGCTTCCGGCGAAGCCGCCCCAGACGAAGAGAGCGTCTGCTGGGCCGCACCCAGTCCCGGAGTATTGGTCACCGCACCGGACATAATACCGGTCATAATGCCCAGGTTCTCACCGCTGACGAAATGGATGGCATAGGAGACCAGCACCGCAAGCAGGACGAGCCCTACGGCGAGCATATTCATCGGCAGTCCGTCCTTCCGGAAAGAATGGAAGAAGCCCGGACCCACCTGAAGGCCGATGGCGAACACGAAAAGGATCAGCCCGAAGTCCTTGATGAAGGAAAGCATAATGGGATGGATCCTGAGCCCGAAATGCCCCAGGATAATGCCTGCAAAAAGAATCCAGGTAGTCCCAAGGGAAATGCCCTTAAACTTGAATTTACCCAAGAAAAGCCCGGAGGCGACGACAAGGGCCAGCACGAAAATCGCCCCGGCGGTATCCCCCTGTGCAAACAATCCTAACATAGGCCGCAAAGATAATAAAAATCATCCGGACTCACTTGAATCCGGATGAAATTATTCTATCTGCCGTAAGTCTAATTGAGCGGGCCAGTCTCAGAAAGCGGGCCGGTCTCAGAAAGAGGGCCAGTCTCAGAAACAGGGCCTACCGCATCTTCCTTCAGCGGGCCAGTCTCGTCGGCGGGAACTTCTTCGGCCAGTTCGGTCTCGGTAAGAGGACCGGTCTCAGCCTGCTTGGAATTGTTGCACTGGCAACTCACAGCGGCGACCATCATGGCCACGACGGCTGCAGACATCAATACTTTCTTCATAAAATTAAGATTTAATGGCTGGATTTTCGTGGAGCATAGGGGGGTCGAACCCCTGACCTCTAGATTGCGAACCTAGCGCTCTACCAACTGAGCTAATACCCCAATGGGACTGCAAATATACAAAAATTCTTTATTATCTTTGAGCTATGCGAAAAATTCTGATGATTGTGGCCCTGCTCCTGTGCTTTGGGCAGGCCCAAAGTTTTGCCGGCATTCCCGCCGTAGGAGCCCAGGTGTTTATCGAACCCGGACAAAGCGACGAAGAAGTGGACGGCTGGTTCCGGACATTGCACGAAAACGGAATGACCGTCTGCCGTATCCGTCTTTTTGAAGAATACCTCCACAACGGGGGCCGCTGGGACTTTTCCTTATTTGACCGGGCGTTTTCCGCCGCCGAAAAGCACGGAGTCAAAATCTTTCTCACTCTGTTCCCGGCCGATCCGGACCGGTCCATCGGCGGCTTCAAATTCCCCTTCACCCAGACGCACAAGGCCGATATCGCCACTTACATCCGAAAGGTGGTCACCCATTACCGTTCCCACCCGGCCCTCCTAGGCTGGGTCCTGCTGAACGAACCGGGCACGGAAGGAGTCATCCCTGACACGCCTTATACGCAAGCGCGCTTCAAGGCATGGAAAGCCGGACAGCCGGCATGGAAAGGCAGCGGGTATGAGCGATTGATGGATTTTGAGCGCGAAGCCTTCCTGGTCGATTACACTTCCGAATTCCTGGGCTGGATCGCCGCGGAAATCCGCCGCTATGACCCCGGACACGAACTGCACGTGAACAACCATCAGATTTTCGACAACATCGCCGAATACGACTTTCCTGCCTGGCGGAGCTTCCTGACCTCACTGGGGGCATCGGCGCATCCCAGCTGGCATTTCGGCTACTTCGGCAGGGAGCGCTATGCCGTGGCGATGGCCGCCAACTGCAACATCGTCCGCTCCGGCGCAGGGCCGTTGCCTTTCTGGATTACCGAACTGCAGGGCGGGAACAATACCTACTCCGCACGCAACCCCTTCTGCCCTACCGCCGATGAAATCAGCCAATGGATGTGGATCGGCATCAGTTCCGGCATTGACGGGCTGCTTTTCTGGTCCCTGAACCCGCGCGCCGTGGGCGGGGAAGCCGGCGAATGGGGGCTCGTCAACTTCCAGAACGGTCCCTCGGACCGCCTGGATGCCGCCCACGCAGTGATCGAGGCGATGCACGACAACGCGTCCTTCTTCTCCCGCCTGCAGCCGGAGGATTCCGGCATCACCCTGCTCTACCTGCGCGAATCCCTCTGGGCGGAAGGGAAAGTGCAGCTGGGCGATCTGAACGACCCGCGCTATGAGGGCAGACACAAGGGCGGCGTCATCAAATCCACGCTGGGCATCTACGAAATGCTGCTCGAAAATGGAATCGATGCAAACATCTCCGAATTCGGTGAATATGACTGGAAGCAGGACGATTATAAAGGAAAGACCCTCGTGCTCGCGGGGCAGGTCTGCCTACCTTCCCGCAGTTGGGAAGCGCTCCGCAACTTCGTCCGGAAAGGCGGAAAACTCATTGTGGAAGGCCTGACCGGCTATTACGACGAGGATATGCGCTGCCGCTTCCAGACCGGATTCCCCCTGGAAGACGTTTTCGGAGGCTCTTTGAAGGAAAGCAAATGCAATCCGGGAGATTTCACCTTGACCCTGGAGGACAGGACGCTGCCCGTCCACCTCTGGAAGAGTTTCATCCATCCCGGAGACGGCGAGGCGCTTGCCTGCGAAGCAGAGGGCATCACGGCGCTCCGGAACAGTTTCGGGCAGGGGGAGGTTTTCTGGCTCCCCTCCTGCGTCAGCCTGGGAGCACGCCGGGCGGCCGATTATTCGGCCCTTGCAGCCACGCTGCTCCCGGAACTGGCCACGCTGCCGGAAATCCGTTTTTCCGAAGCCTGCCCCGGGGTGATGGCCCTGCGCTTCCGTGCCGACGGGAAGGCGGCTGCGCTGCTCATCAATAAATCGGGCGACGCGAAAACCCTCCGCTTTACCCGGGAACCGGCTACGCTGGTCCATGCCACGAAAAAAGCAGAGCTGAAGGCCGGAAGCCTCCAACTCAGTCCTGAAGAATGCGCTATCGTTTGCTGGTAACTACCAGCTGATGACATTCTTTTTCTCCGCCACCAGATGCCCTTTCCAACTGTTCAACGGGGCACCGGCGGGGATTTCCACCACCAGCACGGCGGCGTCGGCGGGAATCTCTATGGAAACGATTTCCGAGACATTCTGCGCCAGGTAATCCCGTCCTACCGCATCGAAAAGATCAACCTTTCCCGAAGGGTAGTAAGACACTTTCTTGGCTTCTTCGTAGGGATTGTACAGCAGATGCACGGGATAGGGCTTGGGCGCATAGAAATCCGTCGCATTGCAGTCCAGGGACAGGATGCCCTCGACATCGGTGGTGGCGACGATGGCGCCGAAAATACCGACCGGAGAAGTACTGTACAGGCTGAACATGGTCTCCGGAGGATTGGCCGAAGTCCAGGAAGGGCCGTCGCCCTCTGCAATGGGAACCCCGGACTTCTGGGCGTAACGGTCCCGCTTGCGAAGCCCCTCATAACCGATGATATTGTTCGTCAGCTCCTTCATCTCCGGGAGATACTGATGCTCGTCGGCGATTTCCCGGGGGAAGAAAAGGCGGCTGGCATTGGCATTGTTCAGCATCCATTTGCCCATGGCCCTGGCAAACTGGGGCGCATATTTCACCATAGGCACGAGTGGCCAGGCCATCTCGTAGGAGTTCATTTGGAAGCCGTAACCGCCCCCGTCCGTGATGCTGCCCTGCAGGCCTGAAACATCGTACGGACCCCAGGTTCCGATAATCACACCCCAACCGGCACGACCGGTGGAATGGTTGCCGTCAAAGGTCCAGCGGATAATCTTGCCGACGTCGTAAGTCGTCCCCTGCGTCGCATTGAAGTAGGCGGCGGTATAAGCAGCGAAAGGCAACAGAATCTCATAAAAGCGGCTTTCGCTTTGGTTGTTGATGACCGAAGTAGCGTGCATCGCACGCTCCAGATAGCGCTCGTCACCAAACTTATGATATGCCTGCAGAAGCACATAGGCGTGTCCGGCAGCGGCATCCTGCTGGCGCGGGATATTGCTGACCGTACCCTTGTCCGTCGCATAATTGTACCAGGAATACGCATAATCGTCCCCGAGCGTCTCATCGGCCTCGGCAAACTGGTCCGCGATACTGCGCTGGATTTCATCCGCCCCTTCCACACCCGGGAAGAGATCGCAGACGCCATAATACAGCAGATTCGGCAGCACATTGTACCACCAGTCCTTGCCGAACCCGGAAGTTCCGTTGAGCATAATGCCCCAGAGGTTCTTGATTCCGCAATAATTCTGGAGCATCTTGGGGTAGTTATAGCCGTCCTGCGCCGTCTTGTCAATGCCTACCAGGCCTGCACCCATCACCGCCGCCATCGTATTGATGGCTTCGTGGGAACCGCCGCTCCCCTGCCGGGCATCATTCACGGTCGTCTTGAGCCCGAAGGTCACCTGGTCCACGTTACGGCGCGTTTCGTCCAGCCAGATCAGCGGACGGACTTCGTCCCGGGCGTTCCAGTCAAACACATAGGCATCGTAATCCAGTGCCTTCTGCTTCCAGTCCAGCATTTTGTAGGGCTGCGGCATATTGCGCATACTTTCCACACGCGGGATGGATTCCTGGATAACGGGAATGCCGAGGATGGCCGGCCCGAGTTCCCCACCGGGATCCGGTTGCGGGGCTTCGCGCTGGCAGCAGGCGCAGCACAGGGCGGCGGAGACAAACAATACGGTCAATGCGGGTTTCATTTGCAACTCCTTTTATGGTGTTTTGGAAGCCGGCGGCAGGGTCAGCCGCCGCCGGCCTAAAGAAAGGGCAATTACTTCTGATCGTTGAAGAGTTTGGACACCTGGCCGCCGTCGAGGGCGATGGTGTAGAACTGCAGATCATCGAGTTTGCCTACATAGTAGCTGTCAGAGCCTTCTTCCTGCAGACCGATGAAGAGGATGCTTCCTTCAGGAGCGGGAGCAAAGGTCTGGTTGGGGATGAACCTGTCGTCATTCTCGTGATTCCAGAGCATGGTCAGTTCACCGTCCAGATAGTAAGCCATCGCACCGTTGGTGAGGTCGATGGTAGCCACGACGTGATGCCACTCATTCTCAGGGATCTCGGTGTTGCCGTCATGATCGATCCACTTGTCGGACGGCATCTGGTGCACGGTCAGGAAAGCCTTGTTCGTGCTCTGGGTCTGGAATTTCCAGGTATCCCACTTGTTCCAGGAGAGGATGTAGTTGTTCTCGTTGATGGGGGTGTTGACCCAGCAGGAGATGGAGAAGGTAGGGCTTTCCAGCACGCTGGCGATAGGGCTGGCAATCTCCAGGTGACCGCCCTGGCCGAACTGCAGGCCCTTGGTGCCGGCCTTGTGTCCGTTCACGAAGGTAGGAACACCGTCATTGCCGGCCACGAAATCGACTTTCCAGTTGTACTTGCCGCTGGTGGTGATGCTGGCGGTACCGTTCACGACATCCTCGAAGTTGAGGGCCCAGGCCAGTGCATCGGCAGGGATAGCGCCGTACTCGGACTCTTCGAAGACCTGCTTTGCCGCTTTGAGCTGGGCAACCAGGTTGTTGGCTGCGGCCTGGGTCTTCACCTCAGGAATGGCCGACTTGACGGTCGCTATGACATTCTTGAAGTTGTCGATGGCGGCCTGGGGGAAAGTGGCGGTGGTAGCACCGGCCACCAGGTTCTCGCACTGGGCCACGAGAGCGTTCAGTTCGGTCAGGTCAACCTGCTCACCCGGCTTGTCTTGCTTGTTGCAAGCAGCGATGGCGATGGCGCCAACCGCGAAGAAAATAGCAAAAAACTTTTTCATAATGTTTTGTTTTAAAAAAGGTTGATAATAGTTGTTATATATGGTTTAGTTTTTCAGTGCGGCGTTCGCATCCGTTTCCGCCTGCGGAATCGGGAAATAATAGCGGTCCGAAGGCCAGGCGGCAGGGCCGAGTGCGGTGATGGCGTAGGCACGGCCATAGCGCATCACATCGAAGAAGCGGTGGAATTCGAAGCCCAGTTCGCGACGGCGCTCCAGCCGGATGGCATCGCGCATTTCGCTCTGGCTCGAGGCCTTGGTGCAATCGAGTCCTGCACGTTCGCGAACCTGGTCCAGTGCAGCCGCGGCAGCGGTCAGATTTTCGGGAGACGCTTCATTGAGGGCTTCGGCTTCCAGCAGCAGGACTTCCGCATAGCGGATCCGGTGCTGGGGAATGGTGGACTGGCTCTTGGCCATGTCCTCCACCGCATCCTCGTCATATTTCTTGACGAGATAGCCGGTCGCATTGCCCCAGGAGGCATCGAAGGTGGTACCGTTGAACCAGGGTTTGCCGGCCCGGCCGATGGAAGCGTCCAGACGCAGGTCATCCTCTCCCCCGACCGTCTTCTCGCTGAAGCAGTCCACATAGCTCTGCGTCGGCGCGTTGAAGTGATAACCGCCCTCGATGAAGGGGGCGAACCACACGTTCAGCAGGTTGCCCTGGGAGGCAATCTTATTGGTCGCATAGCGGATGGCGAAGATGGATTCCACGCTGTTCTCGCCGCCGGATTTGAAGAGGTCGGCATAACGGGGTTCCAGCGCATAGCCGGCATTCAGGTTCTTGAAACCCTCGATGGCAAAGACGGCCTCGTCCCACTTCCGCTGGAAGATCTTGCTCTTGGCAAGCAGGGCATAGGCGGCGGCTCGGTTCACGTGACCGTCTTTCAGGTCATTCAGACCCTCCACCGCTTCAACGAGATCCCTGTCAATCTGGGCATAGACATCTGCGATGGGGCTCAACCCCACGTGGATGTTGGCCGAGGTATTCTGGGGCTTGGTTTTCAAGGGCAGCTGTCCGAAAATATTCACCAGGTTGAAGTAGGAATATGCCCGGAAGAATTTGGCTTCTCCCAGCAGGCGGGCCTTCAGGACCTCGTCCATATTCATCGGTTCGATGTTGGCAATGGCGTTGTTGGCCCTGGCGATGGTCTCGTAGGAATCCTGCCAGAAAGTGCCGAGCGAGCCGTTGTCCGCGCTTGCGTTCAGGCCGTCGATCTCGTTGATCTGGGGCTGGTCGCCGTCGTCTCCGCCCTTGACGGAATCATCGGAAGCGACATCGCCGAAAATCCAGAGCGTATTGCCGTAAAGAGAGTTGTAAATGGCATTGACGGCCATTTCCGCCTTGCTTGCGGAAGTATAGTAGTTTTCGGAAGAATACCCGCCTTTGAGGT
>Ga0265298_10009786_pt1 | contig 11389 bp, 11 predicted proteins | sample AusTroGonzalo_MG_3_FD_193486 | JGI IMG/M metagenome (GOLD analysis project Ga0265298, IMG submission 193486) | Bovine rumen microbial communities from tropical cattle in Woodstock, Queensland, Australia - Gonzalo_01 | ecosystem: Host-associated > Mammals > Digestive system > Stomach > Rumen ...
AGATACAAAATCAAATCGTCGGAAACAAAAATCCAATGTATTTAACTAATTTTCAACAAGTCAAAGAACTTTTTTTATTCAATTAGTGGACACTAATGATCTTTTTCAACAAATCAGAGGAGCTCGCGAGAGTTCCCCTGATTTTTTTTCTACTTATGCGCTCTAACTAATTCGATGGCTTCTTTGCCGCTCAAATGCTCTATCTCCATGCAAAGAACAGCCACACGCGTGTGAGGAATGCCGCCGGGCATGGCGACCGACTTGTCTATCTCGTGCTGCAAGACAATCTCGGCGTCTCCTTCCAAAGCGAGTGCAAAGGTACTGCTTTTTTTTGAGATATGCAAATAAAATGCGATTTTATTGCTGAAACCAGTTATTGGAGATGATTTTGTCCGACAAGCGGTAGGCGTCCTCTTCCGAGATCGGACGATGAGTCCGGGCGTCAGGGTCGTAGAGGTTGACACCGAAGCCCTTCCACTCATATTGCTCACATCCGATGACAGACAGAATGGTGGGGTAAATATCCATCTGGTAACAAGGTTCCGTTACGTGGAGGGGTTCTTTCGCGTGCGGGGAGTAAATGATGAGCGGGATATACAGATCGGAGGCGGTAATGGGCAGATCATGGACTTGTGCGTACTCGAGGAAGTGCTGTCGCTCCGATTCATGGAAAATGGCATGATCACCGGTAATGACGACGGTGGTATTCTCCAGACGTCCGTGCGCTTCGAGCGAGTCCAGTAACAAACCGATACAGGAATCGGCAAAATGCACGCAAGTAAGGTAGCGCCGCATTTCGTCGGGTGTATCCGGTGTGATCGCCGGCACATGGCCTCTGATCCGGGTAAAAGGCGAGTGGCTGGAGATGGTCATGGCGAGAGCACAGCTCAACGAATCGGATGCCAGCATCCACCGGACAGTCTGGTCGCATACTTCCCGGTCGCTCCACAGTTCCACCGCCACACTCTGAGCGGACAAGAGTTTCTGGTAGCCGTAAGCCGGCATGGTCTGGCTGATGTTCCACGTACCGTTGGAGGGGTTGATGGCAGCACTACGGGGATAGAGATGGGCTATGTTCGGATAGACATTGGAGGCGTACAGGATACACGCCACGCCTGTATGGAGCGGCAGAACGCCTGTGTTGGTGATCAGATGACCGTCACCGCTCACGCCATGCCCTACCTGGGATTTGATCTTATCCGCATAGAGGGTATGGGGGCCAGAGGCGAGCCGGTTCATGTTGGGCGTTATGCCAGGATAATAGAGGGGCCATGTCTCCAGACTTTCGACGAGGATGATCAGCAGATTGCTATTGGGTTGCAAGAGTGCCGACGAGTCGGGTTGCATGAAGGCGGATAGCCACTCTTTCTCCTGATCGGAGAAGGTATTGATCGTTCGTTCCCGGTATCGTTGCAGTTTGTGCTCATAGATAAAATGCAGGGGGAAATAGCCGATGAGCGAATGGTCGCGTATCAGGCTGTACTGCGCTTCCCAATCGAACATCATCCGGTGCTCGCTGACATAGAAAGGCATTACTTTTTCGACGGTCAAGGGGCCGTAGTTGTGGCCTTTGCGGCGATTTTGCTCATTGATCAAGGCATTGTCCACCATCACGAGGGCCGTACCGATGAGCAAGGAGAGGGCGAAAGGCGTCCAGCGACGCTTCATCTTACGCGGCATGAACCATAACGCGACCGCATACAGCAAGGTGGGAAGGAGGAAAAGGAAGGTGCGACCGTCAATGTAATTGGTGATCGAGCTGGTGTAGCCTTTTATATTTCCTGCGAAACTGAGCATGGAGACGCTGACGAACAAGTCGTTGGCCCGGAAATAGACCCAGTTGGAGACACCCCATATATCCACGAGGATCAGCACGATGAGCGTCCACCAGGGTCTTTTGCTGACATAGACAAAGGAGGCGATGCAGACCGCCACGCAGAGTTTGGCTATATGGCATTGCCAGGCGCCCCAGGGCATGGAATTATCCAGTACGTAGGCGTGGAAAAGGACATTCTTCACCCACAAGGCGAGCAAAAAGAGCAAAAAGAGAATATGCTGCTTATTCTTTTCAGAAAAAAGACTGTTCATGCTTACAAATTCATTTTGGAGTACAAAATTACAAAAAAAATCCCACATATGCAAGTTTGTGTGGGATTTTTTGGATTAGAAAGGATGATTTTTTATTCAATCATCTTAATCAGTTTAGCGGGATTGCCGCCGACGATGGCATTGGCAGGGACATCTTTGGTGACAACAGCCGCAGCTGCCACGACCGCATTCTCGCCAACCGTCACACCGGGCAGGATAGTGGCTCCGGCTCCAATCCAGGCATTGCGGCATATACGAACCGGCTTGCAGAGCAAGATCTGGCGGTCGTGGAGGTCGTGGTTGTTGCTGATAAGCTGCACATTTGCGGCAATCATCGCGCCGTCCTCAATGGTGATTCCGCCGCGCGACATCATCAGACAGTCCGGCATAATCATGACGTTTTTGCCGATGTGTACCATGTCAAAGCACACACCTTTCAAGGGCGGTTGCACAATGGCTCCTTCGCCGAGGTTTTCGCCAAAGAGCGCCTTTGTCGCCGCAATGTTCTCGGGCGTGAAAGGAATCGTTTGATTGAAGGCAAAGAGCTTGCGTCCCTGCTCAATGTACACAGCCCGTGCTTCGGGTGTAGTCACACGCGGGTCAACACGAAAAGCTTCCATCATTTATCTGTTTTTAAGGATATTAACACACTCCTGCGGGTCATCTGTTTCGTTGAGGCTCTTGTCCATAGGGCATTGGCCTGAGCGGTCACGGTTGAGGATCATCTCCACCTCATCGTTGGCAAAGACCTGAATGCCGGCTTTCTCCAGCATTTCGCGAGCCGGCGTGGAGATGGTGTTAGTATATGCTTGTTTGACACCACCGACCACCATGAGCGCCGCTGCCGCCTTGCCGATTGTCTTATCTGCTACTACGGCTCCTTGCAAGCGTTGTGGCTCGTTCTCCACCAGAGAGAGGAGGTCTTGCACGCCGTGCTGATGATATTCGGTCGTCAAGCCGGCATTGCGGACGATAAGACTGATTTGTTGGTCATTAAGTTTGGCAAGCATGTCTTCGCCGTCAATAGAGACGAGTTGGTAATCACGCGAACCCAGACCGATCTTGGCAGCCTGCTCAAGGATATGAATACCGTGGCGCGAGTTGATGCGCTCGATGAGTGCCGCCGCATCGTCGCCCTCTTTAGAGGGGTAATGGAAAACGAGATCCACACAGGCTTGGTCCAACGCAACGGGATCAAGCGACGCCAGAATACCGATGTCGTTCATTTCGGGAGCGGCGGGATGGCTGTCGCAGTCGCAGTCCACAGAGAGGTTATTGACCACATTGATGTAGATGATCCTTTCGCCGTGACCGAAATAGTTATGCACCGCTTGCGCAGCCGCAGCCATGGACTCCAGGAATCCGTCCTGGTTGTCGATATGGTTCCACACCTCGTTTACATCCTCCGTCACGCCGGCTGAGTGGATATATGCCTTGCCTGCCGCCGAAGCCACACCGATAGACTGATTCTTGAGAACGCCGCCAAAACCACCCATCGCGTGGCCTTTGAAATGGGCGAGGTTGATCATGAAATCATAGTTAGCGAGGTGTGTGCCGACGAGGTCGTAATGAATCCATGTGCTGTCCTGCACAGGGATGCGCATACTGCCTTCTTCGTCCATGATATCCACCGGCGCGATGTCCAGGAAACCATGGTCTTTGATGGTCTGCCAATGCGCCTCAAAAGTGTTGCGCTTGCCGGGATAAGCGGTGTTACACTCCACGATAGTACCGTTGACCTGACTGACCAGCTGACTAATCAGTTCGGGCTTGAGGTAGTTATGTCCGCCGGCTTCACCGGTAGAGATCTTAACCGCCACACGACCCTCAGCAGGTCTGCCGAGTGCTTCGTAGATACGAACCAAAGCGGCAGGCGAAATCTCCTGCGTCATATACACTACCGGCTTGTCATTACCGGCTGTTTGCGGTTCTGCGGTGGGCTTGTTTGCGCAACCGACCAAAGTGATGAGACTCATCACACAAAGAATTACTTGTTTCATAAGTTGTTTGTTTTATGATTGTTAAAAAGCAAATTGCAGGCCAGCCATGACGGTGGTACGAGGCATGGGGAAGCCGGCATTGATTTCGTATTCAGTTCCGAGGATATTATCGGCGGTGAGGGTTAGCCATAGTTCGCGCCAGAGGCGTCCTGCGGCGTGAGCTGACCAAAGGCAGAAGTTCTGTTGCCTGCCTTGGTCTCCGGCGGCGGGCAGTTGCGTATAGAGGCCGTGGATGTATTGGATGTTTGTGCCGATACGGAAACGGTCGTGGTGGTACGCAAGGGAGATATTCAGTTTGTGCTCCGGGGCGGCAAGAACGGGGTTCGCCATATAGAGATAACTGTAGTTAGCGCCGAGGATGAGTCCCTGCCAAACGCGGGCAGAGAACTCAACTTCCGCTCCGGCGTTCTTCAGTTCACCGGTGTTCACGTTACGCGGCCGTCCGTCAATGGGACGCGTCTCAATCATGTTCTTGGCGTGCAAGTAGAAGATGTTCGCGCCGAGGCGTATTCTGCCGTTGAGGAGGTATTGTTTGTAGGACAGTTCGTAGTTCCATAGGCTGACAGCTTGCAGGCTGTCGTTTGCCGGCGCGTACATATATAGTTCGCGTATAGTGGGGTTGCGGAAACCGCGAGAGACGACCGCTTTGAGTTGTGCGTCGTGCGGCAGGAGGAAAGAGAGACCTGCCTGCGGCGCATAGTAAAAACCCGCTACGGAATGCCACCCTAACCGCACGCCGGCATCCAGCGAGAACCAACTGACCACTTCTTGCCGGAAGTCCACGTAACCTGCCAACTCATATCGGGTCTTACGGATGATATCTTTGGTACTTGGTACTTCGTCACTTAGTCCCTTGTTCCACACATGTCCGCCGAAATGCTGGTAGTCAAATCCAAACATAGTGTGGTTGCGGCGGAAGAGACGGACGGTCTGATACGCACTCACGCCGAGCATGAGATCCGTGTGGTTGTACTCCGTCTTCGGCAGCGGTTCACCCGCCTTATGACCATCGTTGATACGGTGTCTGCCGCCGGAATAATACGCGCGTACAGCTCCTTCCGTGCGGTCGTAGCGGTTCTCCGCCGAGAGCGTCACAATGCCGCGCAAGATATGCTGGTGGCTGTCAAAGATAGGATCACTCACCGTGCCGGGGTTAGCCGTATTGAAATAAGCGATATTGCCCGTAGCATTCAACGCCCAATGAGAGTTGATGTCATAACCGAGCCGCGCAAATCCGCTGTATTGGTCAAAAGCCATGTTCTCCCGATGTCCGCTGGTACGAACATAGTTAAAGCCCACCGCCTCGGTCCATTGACCACGGCGCAGTTGGTGCGTAATGCCGGCATCGACCGAACCGAATGAACCGCCTTGCGCATGAAAGCGCGTGAGGATAGTGTCGCTTTTGGGCTGCCGTGTGACGATATTAATCACGCCGCCTAAGGCATTGGAGCCGTAGTAGAGCGATGCCGGACCGCGAATGACTTCCACTCTCTCCGCCATCGAGGTCTGGTAGTTGTCGGCTATCGGATGGCCGTACAGACCTGCGTATTGCGGCAGACCGTCAATGAGGACCAACACATCCGTATTCGGCTGGCCGCCTATACCGCGCACTTTGATACCACCGGAACCGCCGGTGCTCACACCATAACCCAAGACACCACGCTGCGTGACAAACAAACCCGGCACTTGTTCGGTCAGAGTCGGCAGGATATTCGGCTGCTGTTTCTCCGTCAAAACCTCTTCGGAGACTACGTTCACGGTCACAGGCAACAGACGCGGATCGGTTGTCGTCCGTGTGCCGGTAGCTACGACTTCTTGCAAGTCCACCGTGCGCAAGGTATCGGTTGTCTCGGCTGCACGAAGAGGCAGGAGAATCAAAGCAAAGAGTGCTATGCAGAGGATGCGGGTTTTCATTTAATTTTTTTCGAGTGCAAAATTACAAAAAAAAATCCCACATGCGCAAGTTTTTGTGGGATTTTTTTGTTTATCGGATGATTTTTGTTACTCAATCATCTTAATCAGCTTGGCAGGAACACCGCCGACGATGGCATTGGCAGGGACATCTTTGGTGACTACTGCTCCGGCGGCAACGATGGCGTTTTCGCCGATGGTGACACCTTGCAGGATAGTTACGTTTGCACCGAGCCACACGCGTTTGCCAATGTGTATTGGTTTGGCTGTCATGCCTGCCCGTTGCGCAGGGTCAGGGATGTGATTGAGCGTACAAAGCGTGGCGTTATGACCGATGAGGGCATCGTCGTCGATAAAGATACCGCCTTGGTCTTGGAACTTACAGCCCATGTTGATGAACACCCGTTCGCCGACATGCGTATTCTTGCCGCAGTCGGTATAGAACGGCGGGAACATACCGAATGACTCCGGCACGTCGATCGCCCATAACTCGCTCAACAGCCGTCGCAGTTCCTCGGGCGTGTGGTACGAGCCGTTGATTTCGGCGGTAATACGCAGGGCTTCCTGCGAGAATTTATGGAACTCCATGTGCAAGTCCGAGCCACCCACTATAGGCTCTCCTGTCGCCATCCGTTCACGAAACCTGTCTATTGTCATACTTATACTATTGTCCATCTTTATTTTTTTATCTTTTTTATGAATTAGTTTCAAACATCTTTCTATGGTTGCTATAATTCCATTTCCATTCCTGTTTTCTGTGGTCGCATTCCCATGCTTTGATAAAATTGCGTGGCAGCATCGTTGCCTGCCCAGACGTTAAGCGTAACAGCCTGACAGCCTATCGACTTTGCATAGTCGCGCACAAACTCAAACAAAGCGCTGCCAATATGCCTGCCGCGCGCCGCTTCGTCCACGCACAGGTCGTCAATATACAAACTCTTGCGGTCTTGCAGCAATCTGTCGTCTTTCACTTCAGTTACTTGGCAGAACGCATAGCCAAGCAACTTTCCGTCATCATAGACAAAGATCGGCTTCGATACATCCCCGAGCAGCGTTTTCAGCTCCTGCTCGCTGTACTTGGTGGTGTCGGGTTTGAAGAGTTCCGGTCGCAAATGATGATGCACCATATTCACCTGATGCAGCAAGTCAATAAGACACGGGATGTCTGACGCAGATGCCTGCCTAATAGTATTTTTGCTATTCATACAATCTGTTGTTTCACATTAGTCAAAATCCATTTCCATTTCTGTCTTTTTGGGCGCGCAGACCATACTGCCAGACAGCCATATCGCTGAACTGCTTGCATGTTTATTCCAAGATATTTGTCACTTAATCAATTTCTTCAGTTCTTTTTCCGAGGCATCGGGCAGGATGGCTTGCAAGTGCGCGAGAATGCGTTGGTATGACTCCTGCGGAGAACGGAGAACGGTATGCGCCTCGTCTGAATAAGGCAGGCATGCCTCACGACCAAGCAGGTTTTCCGGCGTGTTCAGCAACTGCCATCCGAAACCATATTCCTTACCGTGTTTGTCACGCGGATAGACAAAATCTTCCGTCACTATATAACAGCCCATTTGCAACTTGTTGACATACGCATCAAAACGACTGCGCATCTTCGCTCCCGTCATGCCGCAAGCGGCACGCAGTTCCCTTGCAATAGCACTACCCTGCTCTCGCAAAGCCGTCAGAACAGTTTCTTCCACCGAACCTATCTCAGGTTGCGGATAAATAGAGCGGCGGTAGTTATAGAAATCCGGCCACCACGTGCGGCTGATAAAACCTGCTTTGCCATTGAAGAACTTGCCATAGACACATCCGCCATCGGCAATAACGGGTCCTTTCCACATCCACAGAGGCCATTCCCACGAACCATCTTCGAACTGCACATAGTGGTAGTCAGGCGCCATCATTTCCTCTGCGCAATAACCGGCAATGCCGCTATCCAAAAGCGGCAGGAAGCCGAGTTGCTGTACCCGCTCAATCAACTGCGGACACGAGGAAATCTCGTATTCTTCGCTCAAGCCGTTCTCGCGTTGGTGGAGCGATAATAGATAATCCCGTACGCTATTCATCCTAAACTATCATTTATCCATTAATTCCCAAAACCTTCATTGCGTCAGCTAAAATCTTGTCGTGGTCGAAGGCTAATGGCGGCAACTCATTCAGCGGCCACCATTTCGCAGCATCGGCATCGTCTGCGGCAGTGGCTTCCGGCATGGTTGTTACAGCAGCGTAAGCAGCAGTGATGACGCGTCCGCGCGGGTCTCGCTCCACGTCGGAATAGATACCCACCAACTGCATGCCTGTCAGCACGATGCCTGTCTCTTCCTCCAGTTCGCGCTCTGCGCAACGAGCCACTGTCTCATCCATTTCAAGAAAACCTCCGGGGAATGCCCAACAGCCTTTATACGGCTCATTGCCGCGCTGAATGAGCAGCACGAATGTCTGCCCGTCGTGTTCGGCAAAGAGCACGGCATCTGCTGTCACTGATGCCCGTGGATAGCGGTATGCGAACAAACCGTCCGATGTTTTTGTATAGTCTATCATAGTTCTTTATTATAGTCTTTGACTTCCTTTATCAAGCGTAGTAATTCAGCAGGCACGCGTTGATTTACTTCGGTAATGATATGCTCGGGAATATACTTGTAGTATGCCTCTGCAACACCACCGGTAATGCAACACAGCGTGTCGCTGTCCCCGCCCAGCGAAACACCCAAACGAATAGCCGATTCGAAATCCGTACTTTCAAAGAAGGCAATCAGAGCTTCCGGCACTGTTCCTTGACAAGTCTCATTGAACGAGTATGACGGCCGTATCTCATCACATGAGCGGGTCAAGTCATAACCAAAAGTATTCACAATATACGAGCGAATAGCCTCTTTGGTTTCGCCTTGACGCGCCATGAAGATAGCAGCAGCAGTGGCTTGCGCGCCCTTGATGCCTTCAGGATGATTGTGCGTCACCTCTGCACTACGTTTGGCTAAGTCCAGAGCCTCGTCGATGGTTTTTGCCACCCATCCGCAAGCACTGCAACGCATAGCCGAACCATTACCAAACGATTTATACGGACGGCGTTCACCCGTGTATGGCGGCAGCGTTTCAGGATTAAAGAGCCATTTGCGGAACGAGCCTCCATATCCTCCCATCGGGCAAGGATAATTTTTTGCCCACGCCACCAATTTTTCAGTCAGTGCCGCGTCTGAACGATTGGTATGCAGCAGCCAGTCGGCTACAGCAAATGACATCACCGAATCGTCGGTGTAATTGCTTTGACGAACAAACAATGGGAAGTCAGTTGTTTTAATGTTGTCGAACTCATAAACAGAGCCGACCATATCACCTATAATTGCTCCTAACATAAATATTTAATTATTAACAACATCAAACAATGCAGTGACTGCTTTTTGGGATTCCATACGAGCTTTTAGTGATGCCAAGGCGCGGCGGTGAAGGTTGTATAAATTAGGAAGGGACACTTCCAGTTCTTCCGCCATCAGCTGCGGAGAACAGTGTTCACGATAGAGTCCTATTAATAACCTGCGATACCGCTCGTTAGGCAGACTTTCCAGAGCCTCGGCAACGGCGCGTTGATTTTCGGACGAGTGCCCAAAGAACAGGCTGTCTTCTTCGGAGAACTTATCCATTTTTTCAGGCTCCATATTGATTGCGTGCTTGTCACGCCATGGGTCAAAATGTGTTGATGTATTCATGTTCAGTTGTTTTTTGCGTTAAATGATTAGTTTTTTATATACCCCTCCATATATAAGGCAAAAAAGTGCCAAAATCTATCACCTAAAAAGCAACTTTTTTTCATTTTTTTTGCAATGGCCAATAAACGTGGTTCCTTTTCCGAGGCATCTGGCAGGATGGCTTGCAGGTGCGAGAGGATGCGTTGGTTTCTTTGTGATGTTTGCAGTATTCGTCGGGCTATGTATTCTTTACAGTCCTTTCACAAAACCGATCCACTGACGACGGAAGAGGCGGGACTGCTGTTGCCATTTAGATTGAGACATAGAGCCTATCATCGGAGCAGCCTGCCATCGTTGCCATGAACCGAAAAGCCATGCCAATTCCAGGCAATGGCACGCACCGAAAGGACTACCCGCAGGCTGTATATCTAAGCATTGAACAGATGTTTCAACGCCATGTTGCTGCAAGCAGCGTGCATAACGCATAGCAGGCCGGGCAAACACTTTGGCCGTTGCAATACGTGTTGCGAGCCTGTCAAGTATATTTCCAAAGCGGGTCTCATGATGCAATGCCATAGCTACAAAAGGCGAGGCGTCTTCGAGCTGATACGTAATCCACACACGCCGTAGCGCAGGATTAGGAGGCAGCTCGAAAAAGCGCGGATTGAGCGGGCTGAACGGCATCATAGAGCGCGAGTGCGCCATGTATTGGCGTTGTGCTGCAAGTATATCTTCGGTAGTGGCAGCGATAAAGGGTTTGCCTAAAAGCGCGGAGAAGCCGTGAAAGATACGCATTGCCTCACTGCTACCGGTCTGCATTGCCAAAGGTGCACTCTGAATGACAACTTGTGCGAAGAGGGGTTCGTCTGTATGAGCAATTACAGTCGCGACCGAATGTCCGCCTGCAGACTGTCCGGCGATAGTGACGCGCGTGGGGTCGCCGCCAAAAGCAGCTATGTGCCGTTGCACCCAGCGGAGAGCAGTTATCTGGTCTTTCAATCCGAGATTGACCATGCCTCCGGCTTCGTCATGCAGATAGCCGAAAGCCCCCAAGCGATAAGAAACAGCCACAACAACGATGTGTCCTTCTTCGGCAAGCGCAGCTGCATCATAAGTTGTCTCTTCCGCGCTTCCGGCCACATACGCGCCGCCATGGAACCAGACAGCCACAGGCAAGTGTTCGCCCTCCAGAGCCGGCGTATAGACCGTGAGGAAATGGCAATCTTCGCTCTGCAGCAGCGGAGCGGCCGCACCCATGACAAAATCCAAGCGGAACTTATTCTGGGGACAGGCACACGGTGCGCCTTGAGGAGAAGGCTTATAGTCCGCCAACTGCGGTTCCTGACCGCGTGCAGCGGATGCATAACGGATATGCCGGTATGTTTTCATTCGTCCTTTGTTATAAATAAATGCAGTCCAATTATTGATTGTAAATCTTTTTCCACGTTTCAGATACTACATTCTTGAACGGTTCTTTTTCACAGCGAGGAATAAAATTGCCTGCATTCTGACTATAGTGCTTGAAATTGCCACATAGCGAACAGAATTTCATATAGTGTTTAGACAACAACTCATTCGTCAATTCATTTAGTGATTTTGCTCCAACATTCGCATGGATAATTCTATCTATACTACCACATATCGCACATGCATAATATCCGTGAGAATTAAGACCTATTCCACAAAAAGCAGTTACCCAAC
>Ga0265298_10009787_pt1 | contig 11389 bp, 8 predicted proteins | sample AusTroGonzalo_MG_3_FD_193486 | JGI IMG/M metagenome (GOLD analysis project Ga0265298, IMG submission 193486) | Bovine rumen microbial communities from tropical cattle in Woodstock, Queensland, Australia - Gonzalo_01 | ecosystem: Host-associated > Mammals > Digestive system > Stomach > Rumen ...
TCACGCTCCAGTTGCCTTCGTCATCGGTAGAAAAGTTGACGGGTTCATAGAGGCTGATGCAATTGTTCTCGGACTTGAAATTGGCCGGAAGAACGATGGTAGAGTTGGCGGCGAGGGCGGTGTTGCGGGCAACGATCAGTTTGAATTCTTTGGTTTTGCTGTTTACGCATTGAGCGGCTTCGTTGCTAATTTCAACTTTAGCCTTGTCGTCAGTGTACGATTCCAAACGGAGCGTGTTTGTTGCTTCGTAGTAAGCGCCACCAGGGAATTCGCAATCGGGAGTCGGTTCGGCTGCCCAAGCGATGGATGAAAATGCTGCAAAGGAAACGACTGCAGCAGTCGTCTTAAATAGAATCTTCGTCTTCATGATTAACCCTATGTTAATTTGCTAAAAGCGAGGCGAAATTGAGAAAAATATTTGGGCTTTGGCAACAAAAATTTACTTTGTATTAAAAAAGTAATGAGCGCGTATTTAAATAAAAACAAAGCCCTGGTTCTTGACGAACCAGGGCTTTAGAGCCACCCAGCAGATTTGAACTGCCGACCTGCTGATTACGAATCAGCTGCTCTACCAGCTGAGCTAGAGTGGCATAGTAGGCGCAAAGTTAGCAAAAGGGGGTTGTTTTGTCAAGGTGTGCTGACAAGACAAGTTTTTTTTTCTATGATTGGAACACAAAAATTTAAACATGGACCAAAAAAATGGCTAACGAATCGAATACCAACAATTCTGAAATTAAGGAATTTTTTGTCACTCACGGCTCTAAGGTTGTAGCTGCTCTCGTAGTGGTTATGGTCATTGTGGTGGGCGTGGTGCAGTTCCGTGATTATCGTAAGGCTGCCGCCGCTGAACAGGCTGAACTCCTGGGACCGGGCATGACTTACCTCTATGCCGATCAGAAGGACTCTGCCTTTGTGGAATTCGAATCCAAGATCAATTCTGGAAAGCTCGACGGTGTTGCTCTGGCTAAGGCTGCTCTCTATGCCGGCAACATCAAGTACCAGGCAGGCGACTTTGATGCCGCTGCAGTGTTCTTCCAGAAGAGTCTCGACAACGCCGGTTCTGTGGCTCTGGTCCGTTCGGCTGCCATGCACGGTCTTGCCTCTGTGAAGATTGAAAAGGCTGATTATTCTGCCGCTGCCGGTCTCCTCGAAAAGTACATCACTGAATTTGCCAAGCGTACGGGCGACAAGGAAGACCGTTACCAGAAGGACGAACCGGTGGACGAGGTCCCGATGGTGGCTGACGCCATGTGGAAGCTCACGCTCGTTTACGAACAGCTCGGTGCTGCCGACAAGGCCAAGAAGACTGCTGAACGCATTCTCGAAGTCTACGGCGACAACCAGGCTTACGCTGACAAGGCCAAGAAGTTCTTGAACATCTAATTGAATGCCATTTTCCACGCGGCGATATACAGCCCGTAGAAAAAGAGCAATCCAATTCCGTCTGCGCTCGAAAGGGGAGTTCCCCAGCGCAGGCTTTTTTTATTGGGGATGAATCCGCAGAACAGTCCTGCGATAAAGCCGTAGGCGTGTCCCAAGATGTCGGCATTTTCGCCGAGTCCGAGGAATACTGCGAGGGATGCCGCACCGCAGAGCGGCGCGAATCTGCGGAGTAGACCGTGGGTTTCCTTAGGCATGAGCCTGAACTCGATTACCGAGAGGCAGCCGATAGCGGCGAATACGAAGGTGGAAAAACCGAGTGAACGGAAGTTCGTCTGCACCGTCAAGGAAACGCAGAGGTTCGCGATTGCAGACGCAATCGCGATGAACGGCGCCAGCCTGAGTAGGGGAATGCGGAAGGTAATCATGTTCATCACGATATACCCACACAAGAGGTTCGAGGCAAAATGCCGTACATCGCCATGCAAGGTTTGCGCCGTGAAGCTTCGGAACCATTCGCCTTTAAGGACTTTGCTGGCGTCAGAAATTCCACGGGTGTAAAAATTTACTTTGTCTGTAAAGTCGATGAGGGTGACGATGGAGGGCGCGAGTAAAATCCATAGGGGTTGCAAGCTAAAGCTCAAAGGCAGGGGCGGGTTTTCTTCCTTGGGCGGATTCTCCTTGCGATAAAGCGCCAGTTGCAATCGTGCGCGGTCTTCGTGTTCGGGCAAAATGAAAATTTGGAAGGGGCCTTCTTCTGAACGGATCAGGCGATGTGAAATCCCTTGAGATAGCAGTACCAAGCTGTCGTCGCGGATTTGGCGAAAAGTTCCTTCAGAAGCGCATACGGTTTCTGGATACTGCGGTTCTTCAGATTCTTCGTTACCGTTTACTTCGCTGGATGGCGTAGTGGGCTGTGGCGTTGGCGTGATTTGCAGTCCTTCTTTTGGAATGTCCGAAGGCGAGCGCATGTAACGGGGGCGCAAGGGCGACATGAATCGTGACATGGGACCTCCTTAAAGGACTGCGGCAGACGTCATGGCAAATTTACCAGTGGCGGTTTCGCATTCGGCTCGTAGGTATGCGAAGTCATCCGTATTCACAGTGATGTCTGTTTTAGAAGGCGGCAGGACCAGACTTTCCATGCAGACGCTTTCTTGGGCGGCGAGCTTCCCGCTGTTGCTGCGGCGTCGGCCGTAAATGCGAATGTAGCGGAAGGCTCCACCGAAGTCTTGGGTGTTGCGTGCGTGGAAGGTGATTTTCTTGTCACCACGTTCCCACCAGAGTGCCGGTCCATCGGTAATGTAGCAGTTATCGCCTGCGAATGCCTCGTTTAAGGATTCTTGCGAGAACGGTCTCTCGTCCAATTTCACAACCGTTCGAACATTTCCGAAGACGTGTTCTCGGGAATGTTTGAGCGATACTAGCGGAGTGCTGACGGCTGTGGTGTCGTTTAAATCGCCGTGGGCGTCGTTACCGCCAATGGGGAGCAGGTAATTGCCCTTGCCCAGCTCTTCGATCCACCATTGGCGTCCTAGCTTAAAACCTTCATCGCGAATCCCGTTCCAGAATTGGATTCCGCGAATTTTGTGGGTTGCATCCAGGTTTAAGTCTTTGTGACTCCAATAGCCGCGACGGAAAATGAACTTCTCGAGGTATCCCATGGGTTGCATCGGGTGGGCCGCAAAGCAATGTGTCTCGGTCATTTCCAGCAGTTTTGGAATTTTAAAAGTCGGTTTGTTGTCGAGCCAGTTGCGTCCGCAGTCACCGAGACCGGGCAAGTATCCACTGGGCCCGAGGACGGTCATGTGGACATTTTCACCCTTGGAATTGCCTGCAGAGACTTCTTCGCCAGCAATCATCAAGGGCATGTCGGCTGCTTTGTTCAATTCGCGAATTTCTTCCCGGAGTGAATCAAAGCGGGTGAGGGGCGTGTCCGCTTCCTTGGTGTAGTCTTCGGTGGTGTAGGCAAAGTCGTAGGCATGGTCTGTACAGCAGACAAAATCAAGCCCAACCGCTTGGGCCGCTTGTTGTAGAACTTCGGGCGTGGCGCCGTGTTCTACGTGGTCTGCCGAGTAGTGGGTGTGGCAATGCATTTCGCCGGCCACAAATCCGGAAGCCTTCGGCGGTTCTTCGGCAAGAACCTGGATCTTGAGCGGAACGGGTTTAAGACTCGGATAATTCCAGCGGCTAAAGATTTTTTCTTTGCCTTGGATTTTTCCGTTGCAATCCATTCGCCTTGCAAAAATTTTGCACTTGATTTCGTAGCGTCCGGCCGGGAGTGGGCCTAGAGGTATCGGGAAAAAGCAGAATTGCCCTATTGCACGGAGCTGAAGGTCTAGAGATCTTTCCGGGATGTTTTTTGTTTCTGCATCCGTCCCAAGGATCCTGATATCCATTTTTTCAATCAGGGTCGGAAAACGATGGGCGTCGCGGACTACGATCCAGAGCTGAGGCTTGGTGTCAGGGACAAATTGGAAGGGCGCGTCCACTATGATTTCAGGCCAGGATCTGAATAGTAGCGACCATGGAAGCTTAAACTTGAAATGCGTCTCGGCGTAATGTAGCTTCTCGCCTGGAATAATGCTCATTATTCCTCCGTGACGTTTTCTTTAACGTTTTGCTCGCTTGAATCAGTTAAAGTGTTTTCGGTGTCGGGCTTCGCTTGTTCCGGACTAACTTCTGGAGCTTTGTCGTTGACTTCAGCGTCGTCATCATCGGCGTCGTCATCGTCTTTTTCTTCGACGGGCTCGGGTTCGTTCCAGAGCCCAAAGCCAATGCGCACTTGCATTGTGAGTCCACCAATGTTCCACTTGGCCTTTTTATCGGGACCGTCGGGGACGATTTTAGAGAATTTCTTCTCGGATTCAACCTTGATGCTGCTGAAACCGATATCGCCGTAAATGTTGAAGCTTTTCCAGTTGGCGATCAAGTAGCCGACGCTTACTCCAAAACCAGCTCCCTGCAGTGGCGTTTTGGCGTCCAGCTTGCCCCAGGTGGTGTAAATCTCTGTGCCGGGCAAAACCCAGTACCAGCGCACGGCTATGCTAAAGAGGCTTTCTCCCGAAAGCGTCATGAGGTTTTTCGGAATGCCCAGTCGGTATTCCAGAAAAAAGGGAGCCCCTTGAATTGTGTAGCTGTAATTGTGGGTGCGGTTCTTGCGGTCGGTAAGCACCACCGATTCGTTGTCGTAGATAAAACTGACGCCGGCGCTGATGAAGTTATCCTGAAAGATTTGGTATTGCAATCCGGCCGTAATAGGGAAACAGAAATTCACTTTTTGGAAATCCTGCTTTGCGACACTCAGGGATTCGCTTTCGGTCAGGGCGTCTTCCCTAAAGCTGTAGTACAACGTGTCTATGGCGTCCTGGAAATATTCGCGTTCAGGAAAGTCCAAAAAAGAGACTGCAGGCTGCAAAAAGATGGAAAGTCTAGAACGGTCGCGGGTCGAAGTTTCTTCGGCGGCCATGGCAGATGCGGCAAGGATTGCCACTAGAGCTATTTCCAATAAGCGCTTCATACCGAACTAGTTCTGCATTTCGCGGTCTTCTTTAAAGAAGCGCTTCTTCTGGGAATCCTTTTTCATGCGTTTGGCAAATGCAATCTCGGCCTTGTCGATTTTCTTTTCGGTCTTTGCAATCTGTTTCTGGATTTTCTTGTCGTCGGGCGAGGCTTCGTTGCGGGCGATGTTCAGGTAGAGCTTGGCTGTTTCGAACTGGTCCAGTTCGTTGTAGGCCTGGGCAATCATGAACAAGGCTTCGGTGCGGCGCTTGCTGTTGGGGTATGTTTCCAGGAATTCCTTGAAGTAAATCACGGCGGCCTGGTACTTGTCCATGCGCAGGTAAAGTCTTGCGGTCTGGAATTCCTTTTCGGCCATGCGTTCTACCAGCAGGTTATAGTAGTAGTTCACGGAATCGCGAAGCGGGGATTCGGGGTAGTTGGACAGGTAACGTTCAAAGTCCTTCATGGCAACGGTGGTGTTCGCTTCGTCGCGGCTCACGCGGAATTCCATGTTGAAGGAAGAAACGGCCTTGCGGAATTCGGCGGTTTCAATAAAGGGCGAACCGGGGAAGTTCAAGATGAAGCTGCCGTATTCGCCACGGGCTTCGATCCAGTCTTCCATGTTGAAGTAGCTTTCGGCCATCAAGAATTGAGCCTGTTCCATGTAGCCGGTACCTGCGCAAGTGGAAAGAATTTCTTCCAACCTGTCGGTGGCGCGTCCATATTTTTCTTTCTTGAAAAGTTCCTCTGCACCTTCATAGCGGATACGGCACCATTCGGTGTGTTTCATCTTTGATTTCCCACTAGAAGAACAACCTACTAAAAATGCAGTTTCGGCTAAAATACAAAGGAATAAGGGAATCTTTTTGAACAGGTTCATTTTTTTTCTTTGGTTAATTCTAATTTTACTCCCGTAAAGTAGAAAATTTTGTAAGTTCAGAAAAATGATTTTAGTCCGCTACGTGTTGAAAGAGCTCATCGGTCCCTTTTTGGCCGCTCTTTTTGGAATCACGTTCCTGTTCGTGGTGGATTTTCTTGTCAAAATCCTTGATAACGTGCTTTCGAAGGGACTCCCTGCCTCCACGGTCCTTGAAATCTTCGCGCTGAATCTGGCGTGGATGCTTTCCCTTTCTATTCCCATGGCGGTGCTGGTGGCGAGCCTGATGGCTTTCGGCAGACTTTCGGGGGACCAGGAAATTACAGCCTGCAAGGCGGCTGGCGTGTCGCCTCTTTCGCTCATGCGTCCGGTGCTCCTTGTGTCGATGCTGATTTCAGTGTTGATGGTGGTGTTTAATAACTGGGTGTTGCCTGAAGCGAACCATCGCTCCGTGGAACTCATGAATGCCGTGTCCCGCAAGAAACCTCACGTGTTTATCGATGCCGGCAGACTCATTACCCAGTTCCCTGATGTGCAACTCTGGGTAAACCGCATCGATCCTGTGACGGGAACTTTGTACGGAATCCAGATTTTTGAAATGGAAAAGAAAGGGGCGCCCCGTATTGTGTACGCCGATAGCGCGACCATGGAATACGAAGACAATGGTGCAACCCTTATGCTCCGTTTGCGCAGTGGCGAAACCCATATGACCGATGCGGATAACCCTGAAAACTACTTCCGCATCCGTTACTTCTCGCAGGACCTCGCCATGAAGAATGTGGACGATCGCTTGGAACGCCGCAGTCGCAGTTACCGTAGTGACCGTGAAATGCCTATCGAGATGATGACTGAAGTGGTGGAAGATGCCGAAAAACGTTACGGCGAATATCGCGAACAGGCTCTCGAAAAAAGGTTGAATACCTTGGTGGAATTGCAATCCCAGATAATGGGGGATTCCATTGTTCCGGAATCGGTGGAAAGTGGAGCGAAGGAAGATTCTGTCCAGCGCAGGCGGTCCTTGCAACGACTTCGCGTACAAGAAATTGCTGCACTCCGCACCACCGAAAGATTGTACGGGCGCATGGAGGCGGAACTGAAGCGCAAGGCGCAGTATACCGTTGAAATCCACAAGAAGTACAGTACGGGTTTTGCTTGTTTCATCTTTATTCTGATTGGCGCACCTCTCGGCATTATGGCCCGTAAGGGCGGTATCGGTACGGGTATTCTTTATAGCCTGGCTTTCTTTGTCATTTATTGGATTTGCTTGATTGGCGGCGAGAACATGGCGGACAGGCTCTTGATCGATCCGGTGCTTGCCATGTGGGCGTCCAACATTATCATTGGTACTTTCGGCGTTTTCATTACCATTGCCATGGTTCGTGACCGGTTCTCGGGCGATTCCAAGTTCTTTAGGGTGTTGCGTGCTATTGGCGGATTCTTCAAGAAGTTCTTTGGATTCTTTACCAGGAGGATTGGATGAAGTTCTCCCGGTACATGATGTGGAATTTTTTGAAGATGTTCCTGATTGTGCTGCTGGGCGCAATCCTCATGTTTGCGGTCATCGACTTCGTGGGTAACATCAAGACTTGGCTGGCTCGTGACACCAAGGATGCCGTTGATTACTACGTAAGTTACATCCCTTACATGCTTTACCTGATTTCTCCGGTGGCTCTGTTTATTGCGGTGCTAGCCTCCATCGGTAACATGACGCGCCATCTTGAAATGAGCGCCATGCAGAGTTCCGGACAGGCTCCTTTCAAGACCTTGATTCCGATTTTCTTGTTCGGTGTCCTGGTATCTATCGGCTCTTACGAAATGAGTGAACTTTGGCTTCCTGACGCTAACCACAAGCGTCTAGAAACCATGGAAACCAACGCCCAGAAAAAGAAGAATCCCCGCATCAAGGAAAAACGCGACTTTACCTTTATCGATAGCGAACGGGCCAGCTGGTTCTTTAGGCATTATTCAGGCAAGGGTCGCTTCGGTCGCGACGTGGTTTTGCTCCTTCGTGAAGACGGTCGACTGGTGGAACGCTACGATGCAAAAATAGCCCGCTGGATCGAAGATGCTCCTAAGGATTCCCTGGATTCCATTGCGAGACTGAGTAGCATTGACCCGCCGCCGGGTTGTTGGCAGTTTGAACGTGGCAATCGTCGTGAATTCCATAAAGACGGTACGGTCAACGTGTATCCCATTCATCGCGAAAAGTTGTGCGGCAAAGTGACGACTTATCCAGGCGACCTGATTAATGAACGTCAGACTGCCGATGAAATGGATTCCAAGATGGTCAAGGCAAGAATCAACGTGTTGCGTCGTTCGGGCGAAGACACGCGAGCCATGGAAACTGCTCTCCAGTTTAAGCGTTCCGCCCATTGGATGAATTTAATTGTACTACTCATCGGTGCAGCACTTTGCCACCGCTATAGCCGTTCTGGGGGCCTTTCCCAGAAGTTCGGGGTTGGCCTCTTAATTGTTTTTAGCTATTATATCCTTGAAAGAATTGGCTTAAAGATGGGAGAAAATGGTGCGCTTTCGCCTTTTTGGGCGGCATGGATCAGTCATTTTGTATATGGCGGCGTCTCGGTGGTAATGCTGTACCGTTCCTTCCGTTTATAACGGGATCGATATGTCTGTTGCAGAAATTTTATTCGTGGTCGCGGGGCTTTTGTTGGGCCTTGCATTCCAAGGGGGAATGTTCCTGTTCCTTATTCCCTTTGCCGTTGTCGCATTCGTGCTAGCCTGCATGAATCGTCCGCGCCTTGCCGGCCCGAATTCACAGCAGCCTGCTACCGCTCCGATTCCGACGATTTTCAAGAATCGCTCGACGACTACGGCTCCGGTTATCACTCCGACTTTGCAGAACGAATTTTCTAATGCGCCCAAGGGAATGGCGAATGAACCTGAAGCCGCTCTGAAGGTGAGCCAGGTTTGGGCCCGTGCCAACGCCGATATCAACCGCTCCATGACCGACATGTTGCTGGCGCTCAAGATTGTCGTTCCGCATGTGAATTCTGTCATCGTGTTTACGCAGATGGAAAACCAGAAGGAATGGGGCATCCGTAATTTCGCAAACGACAAAGAAATTTCTGTGAACCTCCGTACTCGCATAACCGAAACATCGGGCCTTTTGGGCCAACTGTTCCGCAGCAATGTGAACCGTCTCTTGGAAGGTGATCTTCCGGGTGCGAAGAGCGTGATGTACTATATCGACAATCCGTCTATCAAGTCTGTGGTGGCCGTGCCGATGATTGACCATGCCTCTGGACTTCGCGTGGGCGCCCTGGTGATGGATTCTGTGTACCCGAATGCCTTTAACGACATGACGGCCAATGCCCTCAAGTTTATTTCAAGTGCCATTTCGATGCTGGACTATAAGGGCTTCTACTCGGCTCAGAAGCACATTGCCCTGCAGCAGTATGGCGGACTTTACAGCTACTTGCGCAAGTTCTTCCAGACCATGACGGTGAAGGACATCTACAAGCAGATTATCAACTACGTGAAGGCCAACATGGCCTATGATCGTTTGACGATTCTTGCCTTGGATCAGGGCGACGACATGAATGGTCATGTGGTGTTCTGCGATGGCGTGGATTCCGAGCAGTTCGCTAACAAAACCTTTACGCTTTCGGACAAGGGCGTCTTTGTGCTGGCCCTCTTGCGCAACCGTCCTATGGAACGTTCTTTCTTGCCGGGCTTTAAGGACTACCTGCCTCGGTTGAACGATTCCGAACGCAAGAATTTGAATCTGCGCCAAATTTTGGTCATGCCTATTGCGGCGGAACATGATTCCGAAACGGCTGAAATTGCCATTTGCCTTGAAAGCAGCAGTTCCATGCCCTACAATGACCATGAAAAGGAATTGCTCAAGGCCTTTGCCGGTGTCGCTGGCTTTGCCTACAATCGTGCCCGCAAGTTTGAACAGGGCTGTGACCAGGCGATGCGTGACGGCCATACGGGTCTCATTAACAAGAAGACCATGTTCGAAAAGCTCCGTGCCGAAAAGGTTCGTGCTGACCGCAGCAAGTATAGCATCGGCCTATTGATGATGGATATCGACCACTTCAAGCATGTGAACGATACCTACGGACACCCCATTGGCGATGTGGTTATTAAGGGTATTGCCGATACCATTAGCAAGGAAATTCGCGGCGAAATCGACGTGGTGGCCCGCTTTGGTGGCGAAGAATTTGTGGTGGCCTTGATTGACACCAATGCCGAAGGCATGGTGGAAACTGCAGAACGAATCCGTAAGTCGGTGGAAAAGCTGGTGTTCGACGTACACCAGGCAGAACCTTTGCGCGTTACGGTGAGCGTTGGCGCCTTCCTCTTGACCCAGGGCTTTAATGGAGACCTGCAGAAGGCTATCAACAATGCCGACCAGGCGTTGTACCGTGCTAAAGAAGGCGGCCGCAACCAGGTTGTGCAGTTTGAAACCGTCGAAAAAGAACCGGCAGCGGTTTAACTAGACAAAAGAAATGAGCTATGTTCACAGTCGTCGATTGGATTGTCCTTGTTGCGTATCTGTTGCTCTCTGTGGCAATAGGTCTCTTTGTTTCTCGCGGAAATAAGAATCTTAAAGAATACATGTTGGGGGGTGGTTCTATCCCTTGGGTTGCCGTGGGCATTAGCCTTATTGCGACTTCTGTCAGTGCCACGACATTCCTTGGCGCTCCTGCCGATGTGTATGGCGACAACATGACTTTTCTCATGTTCCAGATAGGAGCCCTCATCAGTATTGTGGTGGTGGGCCTTGTGTTTATTCCCCGGTTCCGCACTTCGGGAATCAACAGTGCTTATGAACTTTTCGAAGTCCGTTTTTCCAAGCCCGTGCGTAGAATCGCGGCCATCTTTTATTGCTTGCATTTGTTGCTCCGTACAGGGATTCTCTTGTTTGCTCCGTCCCTGGTGCTTGCGCAGATTTTGCATATCGACTTGAAGCTTGCAATCGTTGTGTCTGCGGCAGTGGCCATATTCTATACCTGGTTCGGCGGCATCAAGGCGGTTATCTGGACCGACGTGATGCAGTTTGCCGTGTTCTTTGGCGGCGGCGTGCTGGTGCTTTTGATTATCGCTAATTCGGTGGGTGGCTTTGGTGAAATGGCTGCCCTTGCCAGCGAAGCAGGCAAGACCAAGTGGTGGGATGCCTCGATGGATATCTCTAATGCGCGTACGCTCGTTTCGGCAGGTTTTGCCTATGCAATTCTTGAAATTGCCATTCGCGGTTGCGACCAGCAGTTTGTTCAACGCTACTTGAGCTGTAAAGATGTAAAGGCGGCAAACCGTTCTAGCATTCTTTCCATGGTACTTGGCTGTGCGGTATCCATTCTCTTCTACTGGGTGGGGGCTGCTCTCTACGTTTATTACCAGAAGGCTCATGCGGCTCCTCTTCCCGAGGGCATAGGCCAGAATGATGTGTTCCCTTATTTTATTGTCAACGGTCTTCCGGTGGGTGTGACGGGCCTGATTGTGGCGGCCATTTGTGCGGCTGCCATGAGTAGTCTTTCTGGAGCCATTAATTCTTTGGGCAATACATCGGAACGTGATTTCTTGGGCTGGGATGAAAATTCTGGAATTGGTGGCCTCAAGCGTGCCAAGATTTGGACTGCTGTCTGGGGCGTTCTGGGAATCTTC
>Ga0265298_10009789_pt1 | contig 11387 bp, 7 predicted proteins | sample AusTroGonzalo_MG_3_FD_193486 | JGI IMG/M metagenome (GOLD analysis project Ga0265298, IMG submission 193486) | Bovine rumen microbial communities from tropical cattle in Woodstock, Queensland, Australia - Gonzalo_01 | ecosystem: Host-associated > Mammals > Digestive system > Stomach > Rumen ...
CGTAACCGCCCATCTAGGCGAGTCGTCGGCCGTCCACGGCGCGCACGGATTGACCATGAAGGCGGACGCCCCGTTCGCCGCGGCCGCCGAAGGCGAGTACGATGCGCTCGTGCTGCCGGGCGGACCCGGCACGGACGCGCTTAGGAAATGCGGGCCGCTCATCGAGCGCATCCGCCGCCAGAAGGCCGAAGGCAGGCTCATCTGCGCAATCTGCGCCGCTCCGCTCGTCCTTGTCGACGCGGAAATCCTCGAGCAAGGGCAACACGTCACGTGCTACCCGACGTGCGTCATGGACCTCGACCGTCCGTGCGCCGGTGTCCCCGTCGTGGCCGACGGTAACATCATTACCGGACAGGCCCCGGGCTCCGCGCTCCTGTTCTCGCTCGTCGTCCTCAAGACGCTCATGGGCGACTCTGTCGCCAACAAGGTGGCGCGTGCAATGGTCACGGACGTGCTGTGACTCTGAAGTCCGCAATTCTCGCCGCGGCAACGGCCGCGGCCTCGCTCGCCTCGGCTTCGACCGAGGTGAGTTTTCTTTTTTGCTACAATCCAGACAATCCCGAGGACCCGCCGACAAGGCGCATCCTGGACCTGGCCAGGGAGGAGCCGGACGTCGTCCCGGTCAAGTGGGGCGGACTCGTCCTTCCCGGCGCGGGCGGACGCTCCACCTTCATGCTCGCCCTTGCCGGCGGAACCGCCCCGGACATCTACAAGGCATGGTTCCACATCCTCCGGCACGACGTCTCCCAGGGCTTCGTGTATCCGCTGGACGAGTGGGTCCAGGGGGAAGGGGGAAGTGGGAAGAGTGCAGCGTGCGATTTGTGGGACAGGGTTCGATGCTTCAACGGACACGTCTGGGCCCTCCCCACGCCGGGGACCGCCTACTACGGGATAGTTTACCGCAAGGACCTCGTGTCCGAGGCTGGGCTGGACCCGGATTCGCCCCCGAAGACGTGGGGCGAGTTCCGTGACTGGTGCGTCGCGCTGACAGGCCCGGGCCGGCGCGCGTTTGCGATAGAGAACCGTCCGTGGGGCTTCCTTCCATGGGTGCAGTCCGCAGGCGGCGACGTGATCAGGGAGCTGGACGGCGGAGAAGGGCGCTACGAGGCGTGCTTCGATTCGCCGGCAGCGCTGAAGGCGGCGGACTTCCTGCAGTCGCTCGTGCGGCTCGGCGTGGTGCGCGGAATGCCAACGCTGACCGTCGCGGACGACATAGGACAGCTTTTCGTCGCGGGCGAGATAGTCGCGGTGTTCGGCGGAGAGGACCTTGTCTTGCGCCTGACGGAGACGCTTGCCATGCCTGCGGACACCATAGGGCTCATGCCGTTCCCCGCCGCCGACGAGGGCGGCGTCCGCGTACTCCAGGCGCACCGCCACTTCTACGCAATGAGCGAGTCCGTCGGACGCCGTCCGAAGGAGGAGCGCGACGTCGTCTGGAAATGCCTGTCCACGCTCGCCTCGCCGGAGCTTGCGGACGCCGAGATCAGGCGCAGCGTGGCGGAAGGGCGCGCGCGCTGGTGCCGTCCGGCGGACCTGGAGCGACTTGGATTCACGGAAGAGCTTGCCGCGGTGCCGCGCGCCGTGCGGGAGATGTACTCCGACCTTGACGCAGGGCGCATCAAGGCGGTGACGGAGCCGTGGGTCGGCTTTTGGCAGGGCGCAAGCGACATTGTACAGCGGAGATTCCTTGGCCTGCTTCTTTCGGACGCCGGCGCGGCAATGGACTGCGCGGAGGCGCTGAGGTCCATAACGGCGGACGCAAACCGCGGGCTCATGTTCGACTCCGACAAGTCTAGCGTGGAGAGGGCTCGTCCCTGGGCGCGCGGGATCCTTGGCGCGCTCCTATGCTGCGCGCTCGTGGCGGGGTGGCTCGTTTGGCGCGCAAGGCGCGTGGCGCAAGATGGCGCAATGCGCGAGAAGCGGGACGGGCAGACGGGTCGCGCGTCGCTGGCCTCACGCCTCACGCCGGCCGTCTTCCTCGCGCCCGCCATCCTGTCCATCCTCGTCTGGAGCTACTATCCGCTTGTGCGCGGCGCGGTGATGGCGTTCCAGGACTACCGCATCGTTGGCGGGGCGACTTTTGCCGGACTCGACAACTTCATCCGAGTCGCGACGGATCCCGGCTTCTGGGCGGCGTGGGGGCGCACGCTCGAGTACGTCGCAATCACTCTTGTCCTCGGATTCGTAACGCCGATCGTCCTTGCGGTGATGCTCTGCGAGATTCCGCGCGGAAAGGTCTTCTTCAGGTTCCTGTACTTCCTGCCGCACCTTACGAGCGCCCTGGTGGTGACGCTTCTCTGGAAGCTCATGTTCGACCCGACCGAGAACGGGATACTGAACCAGATGCTGGCGTCCGTCGGCATCGCGCGGCACTCGTGGCTGCAGGATCCGTCGTGGGCGATGGTCTGCTGCATACTTCCGGGCGTGTGGGCCGGCGCGGGCATGAGCTCGCTCATCTACATTGCGGCGCTCGGGTCGCTTCCGCAGGACTACTACGAGGCGGCGGCGCTGGACGGAGCCGGGATATTGGCGCGCTTCCGCCACGTGACGCTTCCGCAGCTTGCGCCGCTCATGGTCATAAACTTCGTCGGCGCGTTCATAGCGGCGTTCCAGGGAATGGGGTCCATCTTCCTGCTGACGTTCGGCGGGCCCGGCGACGCCACGCAGGTGCTGTCCCTCCAGATATGGAAGGAGGCGTACAACAACCTGCGCTTCTCCACGGCGACGACGATGGCGTGGTTCCTCGGCGTCGCGCTGATAGGCTTCACGTACCTACAGGTGCGCTTCCTCCGCCGCGTCGAGTTCCGGCAGGCTTCCGCCAACTGACGGGCGCGCGGCTGTCGAAGCGCCCACCCTATTGACTTTGGGTGCGTTTTTTAGGATAATAGAGTTAACGAAGCAAACCTAACCAAGCAACCAAGGAAGGAAGTTTGTCATGAAGATTCTGGTCACCGGCGGCGCCGGATTCATTGGAAGCCACACGGTAGTCGAACTGCTCAACGCGGGGCACGAGGTCGTCGTCGTCGACAACCTCTGCAACAGCTCGAAGAAGTCGCTCGCCCGCGTCAAGAAGATCACCGGCAAGGATGTCGCGTTCTACAAGGTCGACATCCGCGACGCCAAGCGCCTCAACGCCGTCCTCGACAAGGAAGGCCCGTTCAACGCCACGATCCACTTTGCCGCGCTGAAGGCCGTCGGCGAGTCCACTAAGATTCCCCTCAAGTACTACAACAACAACCTCGGCGGAACGTTCACGCTCCTACAGTGCCTGGCGGAGCACGGCTGCAAGAACATCGTGTTCTCCAGCTCCGCGACGGTCTACGGCGATCCCAAGTCGGTGCCGATCCGCGAGGATTTCCCGACGCCCGGCTGCACGAACGCCTACGGCTGGACGAAGCTCATGATGGAGCAGGTGTTCAAGGACGTCCAGAAGGCAGACCCCGAGTGGAACGTCATCCTCCTTCGCTACTTCAACCCGATCGGCGCCCACAAGTCCGGCCTCATCGGCGAGGATCCCGCCGGCATTCCGAACAACCTCCTGCCGTATGTCGCGCAGGTCGCCATCGGACGCCGTCCCGAGCTCAGCGTCTTCGGCAACGACTATCCCACGCCTGACGGAACCGGCGTCCGCGACTACATCCACGTCGTCGATCTCGCGCTCGGACACCTCAAGGCGATCGAGAAGCTCGAGAGGGAGCCCAGGCTCGGACTCAAGATATACAACCTCGGAACCGGCAACGGCTACTCGGTCCTGCAGATCGTCAAGGCTTTCGAGAAGGCGTCCAAGCGTCCCGTCCCGTACAAGATCTGCCCCCGTCGTCCCGGCGACATCGCGGAATGCTGGGCGGATCCCGCCCTCGCCGCGAAGGAGCTCGGCTGGAAGGCGGAGCGCGGCATCGACGAGATGTGCGAGGACGCCTGGCGCTGGCAGAAGAAGAATCCCTACGGATTCAACAAGCCGCCGAAACAGTGATTAGGTGACCGTCATCGAATACATACTTGACGGCTTGGAGGCCGAGCTTGCGCTAGAACGCGAACTCGGCCTCCGAATCGTTGAGTGCGACAGGTCGCTGCTGGCATTGGACGCTGCGCCGCGTCCAGCTCCGCCGCCGCCGTCGTCGGCGCCGACGCCCCGGCTCACGGGCTCGGAAGCGCTTCGCGCGCCAGCGCCAGCCCCGGCGCCAACGCCCATGCGCACCCAAGGTCCGGCGCATCCCTTCGTCTTCGTCCACCACGCGCCGCTGTCCGGCGCCGGTTCGGAGATGATTGCAAAGATAACCACGGCGCTTGGCGCGACTGCGGAGTCCGCGCCCGTCGTGACGGCTCCGCCGCTCCCGGCCGCCGGGGTGTACGTCGTCCTTGGCGCTCTTGCGCTTAAACGCTGGTTCCCGGGGCGCAACGCCGGACCGGGCCAGTGGTTGCAGGGGGATGGCGGCGAGACGATCCTGGTCACATATTCGCCGGAGTTTTTCCTCCGGTACAAGGTCGTCACGCCAGCCGTGGACAAGCTGAAGCATGAAATGTGGAACAGTCTCAAGGAAATGAAGAGGAGGCTCCAGAAATGACAAACGAGAAATGCAAGGTCCTGGAACATGTGGATATCGGGGCGGGCTACCGCCGCATCGTGTTTGACGCACCTGAAATAGCGTCCGCCGCGGAACCCGGACAGTTCGTCCATGTGCGCGTGCCGGCGCTGGAGGAGAGCGCGCTAAGGCGCCCGTTCTCCATATTCAACGCCGAGGACGGCAAGCTGGAGCTTCTGTACAAGACGGTTGGGCGCGGCACCGCGGCGCTCGCCGCAGCCAAGCCGGGCGACGAGGTGAGCGTGCTGGGTCCGCTCGGACACGGCTTCCCCGTCACCTGCGCCGGCGAGCCGCTTCTCGTTGGCGGAGGATTCGGCGTCGCGCCGCTCTACTTCCTCGCGCGCGTCATGAAGTCGAATGGCCTGTCCCCAAGGCTTTTCGTCGGCGGACGCACCAAGGCCGACCTTCTGGCGCTTGACCGTTTCGAGGCGCTGGGCGTGCCCGTGTTCCCGGCGACGAACGACGGCTCGGCCGGAACGCAGGGACTCGTCACGGATCCGCTGGACGACGAGCTGATCCGCCTGCGCGGAATCGGACGTCCGTTCGAGCTCTTCGCGTGCGGACCCGATCCGATGCTCAAGGCGGTGGCCTGGCGCGCGACCGGATCGAAGTCCAAGGGCTGGATATCCATGGACCGCCACATGGTCTGCGGCGTCGGCGCTTGCTACGCCTGCATCCAGAAGACCGTCCGCGGCAATTCGCGCTGCTGCATAGAAGGTCCGATATTCGCCGCGGAAGACCTGGTCTGGGACTGATCAGCGCTTTCCGCCGCTCTTTCCGTGGACGTATTTCGGCGTCGCCTTGATCTTGGTGACGCCGCCTGTCTTCGTCTGCTGCGGCTTCTTGTAGATCGGCGTCGTCCTCTTCGGCTCGGCCGGCTTGCGGTCCGACGGATTCCGCACATGCACCTTCGTCGTTTTCGGCTCCGCCTTCGCCGCGGGCTTGGCGGCCGGCTTGGGAGCGGACTTCGCGACGGCAGGCTTTGGCTCATGCTGCTTTTTTGCGGAGCCGTGGCGGCTGGACGGCGGACGGTGGCTCAGGTGCGTCGCGTGCGGACGCGGAGGCGGGGGGACGACCGGGTCCAGGACCGTAGTCTGGACATACGCAGGGGAATAGTGGACGTATTGCGTCGTCGTGGCATAGCCGTTCGGATAGTAGTAGGCTTCGTCGTATCCGTCCGTGACGCAGCCTGCGCCGAGGATTCCCGCGGCGACTGTCATTGCAAAAAGCATTGCGTTGTTCCTGTTCATTGTTCTGGTCCTTTCTTCGTCTGTTGTGTTAGGGATGCAAAACCGCAGTATCTGACAAAAAATCTGCTTTCATGAGAATCCTGCGCCTGCATCGGATGACCTTTTTGCGATGTTAAATTTTTTTCAAAATACCCCCTTGCGCAGTCGGGGCTAAAAATGATATACTATTGTCACTTTTCGGAACACGGGGTTGTGGCGCAATTGGTTAGCGCACTGGACTGTCGATCCGGGGGTTGCGGGTTCGAGCCCCGTCGACCCCGCCAGTACGGAAAGTAGAGGCTCAACCGCCTCGCGAGTTTGCCTCGTGGTGTAATGGTAGCACCGCAGATTCTGATTCTGCTTGTTGGGGTTCGAGTCCCTGCGAGGCAACCATTAAAAATCTCCCCCTAAAAAGCAATAAACAAGCTCAGACTGTCTGTTTATGCAGTCGTGACTATGCGATCGAGCCTGACGTCGTGCGGCTCGTGAGGCAGGTCGTCCGCAATCTGGAATTCATGTGCTACGCCAATCTTGAGCGAATTTCCGGAGGACAAGGCAAGAAGACGGTCGTACCATCCTCCGCCGTAGCCTAGTCGCCTGCCGTCCTTGGTGAAGGCGAGCCCCGGGACGATCCAGGTCGAGACTTTCGACGGATGCACGATTTCCGCCTCGGCTGGCTCTGGTATTTTCATCGGACCTGTCCTGAGGTCGCTTTCGGCAAGCCCCCTTAGCCTTGCGAGCTCGTAGGTTTCGCCGTTCCATCGCGGGGCGACAACCTGTACGCCGCGCTTGAGCGCTTCGCGAATGAAGTCGGATATGTCTATCTCGTCCGCCGAGGCAAGATAGACGGCGATTGGACCAGATGCGCCGGATGAATCGGCTGCGATGCCGAGCCTGGCGCATATGGCCGCGTTCGCGCGCTCGCGCTCCTCTTTCGTAAGCGCCTTCCTGCGTGCGCGCATCAGCCGCCGCATGGCGGCTTTCGTCTCTGCCGTGTTTTCCACGGCGACTATTTTACCATTTCGCCTGCTGTTGCGCAAAAGCGGCGGAGGTCGTGTCTCGCCTAGTTAAATATGCACACGCGGTAGAGCCGTGCGTTCGGCGCCGCTGGCGAAGGAATCGGCATGCGGATCGTCACGGTCTTGCTCTCAGCGTCGCATGAGACATACTCGGCCGCCGATTCGGAACACGCCGCAGTGCCGACATATGCGAGTCTTGCACCGCCGGACGAACCGCCGTCGGCGAGGGTCGCAAGATCGGCGTTGTCGATTGCAGCCATGCCGTCCGCAATGACCACGCCCAATTTGCCGTTCGCAAGCGAGAGGTCCACCCAGGATTGGAAGTCAAAGCCGTTCTTCAGCTGCACCTTGAAGGATACCAGCATGTTCGCGTCGCTTTCGCTGTCCTGCCCGCTTGCGGTTATCCACAGCGGCGAACTGCCGTCCAGCCACGTGTCGCCGCCCAACGCGGCCCTGACGGCGTTGGTGTCGGCGCCGTCAACCGTTGCAACATACCATACATCGTTCACCTGGAATGGATAGCCGCCGTCGGGAAGGTACACGCGCACGATGTCGTGTCCGTTTTGCTCCGCTACGACAATGTCGTTGGTTCCGTAGGCGCTTGGGAGGCCTGTAATGTCAATGGACTGCCCTGTGGACCAGTCGTCGTCCTGGATTGTCACGGCATGGACAACGTCGGCCAGGCCGCTCGGCTGCGGAGAAACCATTCCGTGGTCGGCCACGAGCGAACCGCCCGTCACCACTATGCCTGCGCACTCGCCGCCGACGCCGTTGCCGACATCCTGCCCCGTCGAGCCGCTGTGGTGCCCGGTATGCTCGGCCTCGACCGTGCCGCCTGCCACTGTGATGGTTCCGCAGTCCGCGCCGGGATTCGCGCCTGCGCCAATGCCTGCGGCGTCCGTGCCTCCGTAAGCTATAATGTGTCCGCCCTCTATTGTCACGTTGCCGCACGCTTCCGACGCGCCCGCGCCGATGGCGGCGGCGTCTGATCCGCCGTCTGCCGTGAGGGTTCCGATTCCGTCTTCGGCTCCGTCGCAAATCGTGATCGTAGATGTGGCGGCCGGTTGGACGGCGGCCGATCCGGTTCCGCCCTCCAGGACGTTGTCGCCGTCGAGGCGAAGCGTCACGTTCGCGCCTGCGGTCGTTGCCACGGCGGGAGCGCCGTTTGTGCTGACAATCCTGACGTCGTCGAGCGTAATGTCCGCGCCGTCGTCCAGGAGGATCTTCACTGGCAGGCGCGATTCCCCGGACACCGTCTCCGTCGCATTGGTCTCGACCGAGAGCGTCTTGCCGTCGTAGAACCAGTCAGGCCCGCTGCCGTATGCGATGTCCACGCCGCCGATCGTCATTCCTGTAGGCTCCGCATATCGAGCAGTCGCCGGACCGCCGCTCACAGTGCCCTCGAAGAGGCGTCCGTTGGCGTTGAAGACGTAGTAGCCGTCGGGGACGATCACGTGTACCTCGCCGTTTTCGTCCGCAAAGATGTCGTTCGTGCCGTAGCCATCGGGAAGTCCGACGATCTCCACCTTTTCGCCCGGCGTCCAGCTGCCCGGCACCGTAAGGGCGTGGAGGTTGCTCTTGACGCCGTTCGTGGGGTTGGTCAGCGTCGTGCCCGCTGCAAAGCTTCCGCCCGTGACGGTGACAGAGTCCATCGTCGTCGTGCCAGTGCTGTTGCCCTTGTTCGAGGTCGCGTTGCCTATGTCGCTGCCGTGCGCGTTTGCGCCCTTGGTCGCCGTCACCGTGCCGCCGCTGATCGCAATCGACGACACCTCGGACTGCATATTGTTGCCGTGGGCGACGCCGGTGCCGATGCCGGCAGCCTCGGAGCCGCCGGTCGCCGTCACCTGTCCTCCGGAAATCTCGATGGAGCCGACCGTCGCCTTCGCGGAAGCGGTGGTAAATCCCTGGTGGAGTCCGCCTGTTCCGATGCCCGCGCCGCGGCATGCGCCGGTTGCATCCACCGTGCCGCCCGTTATGGCGATCCTCGAAATCGTTGCATGTCCGCCAACTTCGGTCATGCCTGTGCCGATGCCCGCCCCGGCCGCCTCCTGGGGCACGAGGCCGGACTCCTCGTCGTTGCACACGGAAGCCGTCACGACACCGCCAGATATGACGATTTCGTTGATCGTCGCAGAACCTTCTGCCACCTCGCCCGTGCCGATGCCCGCGCCGCGTCCGTCGTTCGTGTCGGAAGCGTTCACTACGCCGCCGTTGATGTAGATGCCCTCGGCCGTCAAGTTCGCCGAACTTGTAAACTGCACGACGCCGGTGCCTATTCCGGCGCCGCGGTCCCGGCCGTTGGCCGTCACGATGCCGCCGTTGATGGTGATGGTGCCGATTGTGTAGTTGCCGGCGGAATGGATGTTGCCTCCGCCGATCGCCGCAGCCTCGTCTCCGCCTGTTGCCGTGACCGTGCCGCCGTTGATCACGATGTTGCCGCAGCTCGAATTCGGGTTCCCGCCGATGGCTGCGCCGTCGTCGCCGCCGTTTACCGTAAGGCAGCATTCGGCATCCGTCTCCCCTTCGACCTTGTCGATGATGACCGTGCCGCCGGACTGCACATTGATGCCCGCATGGTTGCCAGCCCCGTGAAGAGTGGCTCCGCCTGCGCCGACAAGCAAGGTAAGCTCCGCGCCGCTCCTTACCACAATGGGGGACGACGAATTAGGCGAAGCCGAATATCCGTCCAGCGTGAGCGTGCATGATTGATCGACAATCACGCTGAAGTCCGTAGTGCTGCCGCTCAGCTTGTATGGTCCGGGTCCGTGCAGTGTCAGGGTGTTTGTTCCAACTCCGAGTCCGGCGTGGTGGTATTCCCAGCCGGCCGCAGATTCCGTATGGCTCGATGCCGTGAACGTATACGAGGTTTCAGCGCCATTGATGTAGTACGTCAAGGTTGCCGCTTCAGTCGTCAAGGTCGCCAAGCCCAGGGTCGCAAACGCCATCGCAATTTTCTTCAGTCTCTTCAGCATCGTTTTGTACAGTGTTTTGTGTCAGTTCCTGTTTTCCATGTAAAAGTGCAAAATCGTCAGTTTTCACTTCCAGTCCTCATTTCCGTAAAACCATCATGTACTGTCAGTCCTAGCTGCCAGTTCTCAGTTTATACAACGATTGCACAAAACAGTATATCAAATTTGCAGTGGCGTGAAGAGGGTGTTTCCGAGAAGTTTTTTAGCAAAAACCGCAAAATAATATCGTTTATCTTTTGCGCATGCGGGGAGGCCCCCTGCCATCCGGGGGAGAGGCCATGTTCAAGGCCATGCGGCTAGGAATGCCCGTGAAATATTTTGCCTGAAGCTATTGCGGAGCAAATGGGCGTTGTGCTATAATTTATATCGACTAACTTATGCTTCGCCAAGGGCGGGGCGGCACGGCCTTGGAATCGTGAGTGAATCTCTAGAGGCCGGTGCAAGCAACGGCAAAGGCAGGGAGTGGCATAGTGGAGGTAAACATGTCGGTCAGGAAAATCGGCGGAATCGCCGCGGCGGTTGCCGCGATGGCATGCGTTGCGCTTGCGGAAGACTCTTCCGAGACGAATGCGACGTCCGTCGCCGATCTCGGCACGGTGACGGTCGAGGGGGCCGCGCTGTCCAAGTACAGGCCGGAGACGGTGAATGGCGGAACCTTCACGGACGTCCCGCCCGAGCAGCTTCCGCTGGTCGTGGACACGCTGACCTCGGACTTCATAAACGAGCACAATCCGACCGACCTCCATGACCTCCTGCGCTTTGTCCCCGGAATAGAGACAGGCGGCAAGTCGCTCCTAGTCCGCCAGCCCGGCACCTTCTCCATCCGGGGCATGGGCGGCGCCGAGCCGATGTTCGACGGCATAATGCCGGTCGGGCGCGGCCCCGGACTGTTCATGGACACCTTCCTCATGGACCGAATAGAGATCGTGAAGGGACCCATCGCCTCGCTTGGCGGCGGCGCGGGCGCTGTCCAGAACGCCAACGGCGGCGGAGGCTCCGTGAACATGTACCTCAAGAGCGCGCATCTCGACAGGGACGAGGTGAGCCTGCAGGAAAACACGTCCATCGGACGCCGCACGCAGCGCCACAGGGGAATGGCGGACGTCAACGAGACGTTTGCGGACGGAAAGGGCGCGTATCGCGTCGTCGGCACCGCGGACTACTTCGAGCCGACGTACATCAACGAGGGCTCGCAGAAGGGGGCTCGCCCGCGCGAGTCTTTCGCGCTCGCGCCGAGCTTCGTCCTCGCGCCGTCCGAGGACGTCAAGCTCGGCATGAAGACGCTTTTCCAGTACACCGACCAGCCTAGCTACATCGGCGTCCCTGTCTGGCATGGCAGGCCCGGCAACAACTATTCCTGGTACGAGTCGTCCTGCCGTCGCGGCGACCGCTCGACGTACAAGGGCTTCATGCTCAACCCGTGGCTCGACTGGCAGGTCAGCGAGGCGTGGCTCCTGAAGTTCGGCGCGTCGATGATGGTCTCGTCCTGGGACCAGACGACGCGCGAGCCGTACAACGCAACCGGCGCGGAGCTCCTGCAGTACTACCGCACCGGCGAGTTCTACTCCGGACAGAAGTACATGACGT
>Ga0265298_10009790_pt1 | contig 11387 bp, 4 predicted proteins | sample AusTroGonzalo_MG_3_FD_193486 | JGI IMG/M metagenome (GOLD analysis project Ga0265298, IMG submission 193486) | Bovine rumen microbial communities from tropical cattle in Woodstock, Queensland, Australia - Gonzalo_01 | ecosystem: Host-associated > Mammals > Digestive system > Stomach > Rumen ...
GAGTGGTGATGGTAGCGTTTTATCCCTTTACACAGATGGAACCTCAGTTACATCAACAACTCGTTCTATTGCATTAGAAGACATCATTCAATATGCCGTTGGACGTCTTGATGTACAAGTGCAATGTGCAGATGATGTTTTATTAGACCAGAAGGGTAATCAAATAACCGTGCCAACTGGAGGCTTCCCTGTGTCTGCAGTTCTTATTGGAGGACAAAAGGCCGTGAATTTCCTGTTTACAGATCCTACCGGAAAAGAATACACAATCTATGATAAAGTGTCAGGAGTAAATGCCAAGAATGGCTCTTTTGATGGTACAAATTACACATTGGCCTTAGAAACGGCTGCAGAGACTGATGTCAATATTGCTGTTGAGTTGACAAATAATACAGGAGCAGACTTTTATGGACAGAATGGCCAAATTATTCCTGCGGGAAGTAAGTTCTATTTAACGACTACTCTTACTGCAAATAGTGCTACAGAGACTGAAAAACGAATATTCAAGCAAGATTTCTATACAAAGGCAAATCTTACAATTAAGAAGGGAGAAATGTCAGGAGATATAAACCCATCTGGCCTTGGTGCTGCTACCAATAACATTCCTGATCTACGTACCCCACAGTTAGAGTTAGGTTTGGCTGTTGATTTGCATTGGCAGGAAGGTCATACCTTTAATATTGTATTCTAAGGGAGAGTCATTACCGACTGCGAAATGTATAGACAAAAGAAGGCGCACGATAAAGACGTTATTATCAACGTCCACTTCAAGTATACCGTTAAAGCGGTATGTCGTGGCGTCTTCATGTCTATGCTTTTGTTAGCGTTGTCAGGTTGTTCCATGATTGACGAGGACCTGAGCGACTGCGGCCAGGAGACGAAGATGGACTATGAGCTGGAGTTGGTGACGAACATCACGACTGAGGTGGAGACCCAGTTGAACACACAGACGGATGTTTCGCTTGCCTCCTCGCTGAAAGACTATCTCAAGGATATCTTCTCCGACTATGCCCATGATGTCAATCTCTTCTTCTATGGTATCGACGGCGACTCGACCTTGCAGCATCACGACAGTCATATCATGAACGGTTCGGAGAGCAGCTACACCCTGTACATCCCCCGCCAAAAGTACATGCATATCGCCGTGGCTAATGTGGAAGGCGACCCCGTAGTGCATTTGGAAGGTACAGAGAGTTGTCACACCGCCGTATTGCGCCAGGCCGAGGGCGACACCATCGACTCGCACAACACGGGTATTTTCACGGCCCGTCAGCTGATGCAGATGTTTGAAGGCATTGACCAGACATTTAATGTCAAGCTGTACATGTGTAACTGTTCTGCGATGCTCGTCGTTGATCCCAATGGCCACGATATCAGTGGAATGAATGTCTTCACCACAGGCTTCGCGACAGCGTTCTTTATTGCAGACAGCATCTATGAGTTCAAGATACCCTCCCCATTGATACGCACCAAGCGTTTAGAGCCCGACGAGAATGGCCACGTGGGTTTTGTATCCGTGAACTTCCCCTCGCGAGAGCCGTCGACCCCGCAAACGGCTAAGGCGAGTCAAACGCGCACCGTGATTGAGACAACAGAACCGTTCATTGCACAGCCCGGCGACGAGGTGCTATGGGAATTCCAAATATTCCTGCCTCAGCCTGATGGTACCATCACAAAGGCTATCCTTGGTATCCGTGAACCTTTGCGGGCTGGACAGCTGAAGATTGTCAGGGTAAGGATTGGCGATGATGGCATCCCCAGACCCGAATCCCAAGAGGTAGGCGTAAGCGTGACTCTCGACTGGAAGCCCGGCTCTACTTATCACCCCAATCTCTGAGAGAGTGATATAATTAAAGACAGATAGTGAATTGAGATATTGGGAACGATATAACAGGTTGTATTGGTTGTCCGTGTTATTATTAACATGGGCAGGTTGCAGCGATTCTGGCGTTGACAACACGACCGATGCGTATCTGGCCAACAGGGTCAGTCTGGCCATTAATATATCTACCAATAGGAATGTCACCCGAATGTCTGAGACGGTCACTCATCAGACAGGCCAATCATATCGTGGTATTCAGGGGCTTAAACTGTTTCCCTTCAATATTGAAAGTACGATAGGTGAAAATAAGTTGCCATTACAGGGTATGGAGTATGAGATGGAACAGAACGAGGATGTCAGGACTAATTATTTCGATAACCATTCTGTCAAGATTCCTGACGGAACAGCATCCTTCCTTTGCTATGCTCAAGCTGTGCCAGCGACTACGACTGGCTCTGTGACCGACAATAGTGACTTCGTGAATGGCTCTATCACTGCAACAGGTTTAGATGTCGGAATACCCAACACCTCGAGTATCTCATTTGCCCCAAAGGTAATCAACAGCAATGATGTTGGCGACAATGCATCAAAGATTGCGACCTATCTGACAGCAATAGCCAATGCCATACCCGACGAGGAACATGATTTCTTTCTGAAATTCATCAATAGGGGACATCCGGTGGCCAGTTCCAGCAGGAATGCGGAGAAATTGGCTGCATGGGCAGTGTCAGAGGGTGGCGTTAGTCTGGCTGGTATTTCCAAAACATACGATGACAGCTATCCTTCCAATATTAATCTTCCAGATGGAGCAGCCGTGGTGAAGTGGAACACCGCAACGGGTGAATTTGAGCCCCAACCCGTAACCACCACCGAAGCCAATGTCAACCGCTTGGACCGTTTCATCTATCCTGCGGAGTTATGGTATTATGCCAACAGCCGCATCAAGACTTCCTTCGTGAGTCAGGCTGACAATTATGGTCAGTCGTGGGATGCAGTCTTGGCAGGTTACGAGAATGACAACGGCGTGATGGAATTCTCTGTTCATTCGGTGGCGGTCAAGGATCCGCTGTCCTATGCTGTAGGATGCCTGCAAGTGGGACTGGTAGTGAACAACACGCTAACGGATGCTAATGAGGAACAACCGACTACCATCACGCTTTCTTCTACAGTAGGCGAGACAGAAGGCACTTTCCCTTTGAGAGCTGTCTTTGTCGGCGGTCAGCATGCACAGGCATTCAATTTCACGCCTAAAAACGATAATACAGAGTATATCATATATGATAAGGAAATAACGGGCATCACAATGGGCGATGCCAAGACTCCGACGCCATCAAAACACACCAATACTTTGGTGTTCCAGACGCAGGATGGTATGAGCGTACGCTTCGCCTTAGAGTTTGAGAACAACACCAACGAAAACTTCTGGGGCGTTAATGGTATCGTTTTTGCTGGCACGAAATTCTACTTGGTGGGCAACATCAAAGTGCCGACGGGCCAGGCTGAAGACTATAAGAAGCGTGCTTTTACAAAAGCTTACACCACTCAAGGTACCGTTACCATCAGCAGTCTGAAGCAGGCCTACACCTACCTGCCCGACCTCATGGATCCGCGTTTGGAGATTGGCATTGAACTGGTTCCCTCATGGATACAGTCCACCACCACGAATGTTCCATTATAATAATAAATAAGGTATAATTAAGAATTGAAAATTGAGAAATAAGATCATAGACAGATGGATGCTCCTGCTGCTGACCATGCTTCTGATAGCTTGCAGCGGTGATGAGATAGTAAGTCCTGACGAGGACTGCTACCTCGACATCTATGTCTATGCCCCCGACCGTCCTATTGTAACGCGTGCTGACGTTGGCGATATTGCTCAAAGGACTACGGCCGAAAGTGAAGTAAAAACGCTCCAAATTTGGGTATTCAAGCATTCCGACGGCACCAAGGTGGGTTATTTCGGAGCGGGATCAGGTGATGCCAATGATGTTCCCGATCCTACTTTTCTTAACGAGACAGGGCAGCAGGTTTACAGAATGAAGGTTGATAAAACCTTTGCCGACGCTCCTGAGGCTGTGGATGTCTATGTCGTGGCTAATGCGGCTAGCTACATTTCAACACCAATAACATTAAATGGGAATACATCGCGAGCACAATTGGATCAAGCCATGATTAGTGAAACCAATTTTGGCACGACAAATCTAGTCAGCTCTGTTCCTGATGAAGGCCTTCCCATGTCGGCCGTGGCGAAACAGCAGCCTATCTACGGTTCTTTCCCCGCCCTACGCATCGGCTCAGAAACAGAGATGACCAAGTTGCAGCTCACACGTGCCGTGTCCAAGCTCCGTTTTGTACTTTGCAGGATTGATGATACTAATTCCAATAAGAAGCTTGTATCCATCGATGGTATTCAACTGACTGACGGTGCAACTACCCCGAGCACACTCATACCAGAAAAAACTTATCTGATGCCAGGAACATACAGCTATACGAATTATGTTTCTGGTAGTATTGACTATGTTGAAAATAACCATCCTCTTACTGCTGATAATACTGTTGCCGAATATTATATTCCCTTTGTGAAAGATCCTTTGGCTTATACTTACGAGACGCAGGGCGCACAGGAATATGAGGATTTGATTGACAAAGCTATTTCTGGCAACTATAAAGCCCACGTTGGGGATGAAAATCTGAAGGAGCTTGGCCTGACCTACCTCCGGGAGAGCGACAAGCGACTGACGGGTACCATCACATATACCTATAATGAAAACAATTCTCTAACAGATACACAGGCAACAGCCACCTTCTCGATGGCTAACCCTGGCGACTTTCTGCGCAATCACTCGTGGATTGTCTACGTCTATTATATGGACTCGAAGATATATACCCTCACCGTGACGCACATCGGTATGAGAGGGTGGAATCCGGACCCGATGGAGGAATCCCCAACCGTTTATAATTGGTAAGGAAGAAAAGAAATGAAACAGAGACACGGCTATATCATCACGATGCTTTGCGCGGGCTTACTGCTCACGCTGTGCGGCTGTAGCGACGATTCGTCCGACAGCATGCAGCTGCGTACGCAGGAGTTACGGTTGTCGTTAGGCTATCCGGCGTTCCGTAACATCGATGGTATCACGCGTGCCTTGCCTGATAGCTTTGAGCTTTATAATTACGCTTCGTCTCTACAGCCTATCTCAGAGATACAATGTTATCTCACTTATGAGCAGGAGGTCGAAAACCAAAAGCACCAGAAATTTATATCCTGCCAGTTTGACCATGACACCACAAAGACAGCAACACCGGCTCATATCTGGACATCGAAGGTGCCCCTCTATACACTCAATGGCAACAGCTATTACCTCTATGGCTTTATGCCGAAAGGTAGCGTATTCGCGTCGAAGGAGAAGGAGAACGCGAATAGTGGTGCTGCCATTGAGCCTTATGGAGAACCAGCAAGTTACGCTAAGGGTGCCAAGATGACGTTCACAGGTCTGAATACCGTGATAGCTGCAGACCTTTGTGTCATTGTAGGGGTACAGGGATATGACGGCACGACGGCAAATATTCCTGATATGTCATCGCGTCTGGGTAAGTTCAACTACTATCCTGATACCGATGGCAACTATCTTTTCCTGCTTGCTGACCATCTCTATGCGGGCCTGAAGTTCAATATGAAGCTCGATAATGACTATGCTGCGCTGAGAGGTATTACGGTGAAAACCATCAAACTGATACCTGAGGATGGTGGAAATGATGTGGTAGAAACCGTCGATGCTGTGGTGACGATTGCGGCTAATAATGCCAACCAGAACCCAGTGTCGGTTGTCTTCCAAAATCCCATCAGTGGCAAATCGCCCCAACCGGCTGTCCTCTATGAGGGAGAAGGCAAGCCCTTGTCAACTACCGCAGAAGAGTTCATGGCCTGCGTCTGTCCTGCCAACAATACCAATACCAAGTTTACGCTGGAGACCACTTACGATGTTTACGACCACAAGGGCAACAAGATACGTGAAAACCAAAAAGCCAAGAATGCCATTTCATTGCAATATAGCCTTGAGGCCGGCAAACGGCATATTGTGACTATTACGGTGAAGCCCACCTACTTATACGTGCTTTCCGATCCCGACTTGGATAGTCCGACATTTGTTACTAATTAATTGACATTGCCACATGAGATATAGAACGACCATCATAGGATTGCTGCTACTCCTGATCACTACGACTGTTCAGGGGCAGATAACTATTGGCGGCAATGTCTATGGCGGAGGAAACCAGGGTAATGTCAACGGCAGCACAAAGGTGATTGTTCGTCAGGGCGATCTGAATAAAGTCTTCGGAGGAGCCCGTATGGCCAATGTGGGCGGTAATGCTTATGTGAACATCGACGGCACCCATGCTTCCGGCTATACGGTTATCAACTATGTCTATGGCGGTAATGACATTGCCGGCACCATCGGCACGGCTGCAGCCGTGGGCGAGTCTCTACCTACGGAACTGGTGGGTAATCCAGACGGTGTCAACAACACATGGAACACCTACGTTCACCTGAGCACAAATACCGCAGATGAAGAGAAAACCTTCATTGGCCAGCTCTTTGCCGGCGGCAACGGAGATTATGCATACGGATCTGAGAATCAAGGCGATAGCATCATCCATAATATCTATCTAAAAGAAGGCGACGCCACACCAATTGCTTCCATCAAGAAGCATAAAGATGAAGACGGCTTCAAACTTCCCGTATTGTCCAAGACCTATTTAGATATTCAGGGAGGCACGATTTTCTTTGCTCATGGCGGTGGCAATAACGCCACAGTGACAGATACGGCCGTTATCCACGTTGACAATCCCAGCACGGTGGTTACCCAGATTTATATTGGTGATGACAGTCTGGAAGTGGCGAAAGCCGATGCGAAAGATAGTCTGCTTACCGACGATCGCATCAAGGAAGACATGGGTATCCGAATGGCCCAGGAGCACGTCGAGAGTGACGAGTTCCAGATAGGTCGTCTTTTTGGTGGTAACAACAAGACTGCGATGGCCATCCGTCCGACATGGAACCTGCAAAGCGGTAAGATACGTAACCTATATAGTGGCGGTAACCGAGGTGCCATGACCAGTCCCGAAGGACTGCTTTTGGAAATTAATCCGCTGTCAACAAATACCAATCCCTTGGTTATCGACAACGTCTATGGCGGTTGCCGTATGGCCGATGTCATACCGACAGTGGATGGTGTTTACAAGCCATGCCCGAACCTTCAAGACAAAGACGCACAAGGCAATCTCATCTATAAATTCCCCAACGAGTTGTCTGCCCGTGTGCTGATACGTGGTGGTGATATTAATAATGTATATGGCGGTAACGATGTGACGGGCAGGGTATATGGCGGTAATGCCATCGGTATCTACACCAGTATCCGTGGCGATGTGTATGGTGGCGGTAACGGCGCCTATGCTTATACAGACATTCCGACGTATGAAAACGATGAGACCTATGGCGATTTTTACTATACTCAGGAAGGTTACAGTACCTCTGTGGACGCCCTCAACGCCTTCCGACCGAATGCAGAACAGGTATCAATCCGTCTAAAAGGCACAGACGCTACTCATCCCACCATCATCAAGGGCTCCGTCTTCTGCGGTGGTAACTGTGCGTCGCTGGCCACGACGAAGAAGAACCCCATGGTGGAACTGAAAATCGGTTCCCATGTGATTGCCGACAAGGTATTCCTTGGTAATAACGGCGAGAAGATGATTGACGAAGACATCCTCAAACTTTATGCTGGTGTATATCCTGGAGCAGATGGTTTCAGTCAATTAAATAGCATGAAAAATGACTCCTCACTCTTTGCCAGTTATATGGAAGGAGTGGTCATGGACCTGCAACCCACTATTGTATTCGACAACACGACGAATGGCGACCCAGACAACTACATAGACTACACGAGTAAGATTGGTTCCTTCTATTGTGGAGGTAATGTGGGTAGCATGGCCATTGCAGGCAAAAACACCTACCGTGTCGATCGCGGTCTGGTCATCTTCGACAAGTTCGTGGCAGGCTGTAACAATGCCGATGTGGAGGCTGGCGATTATAATCCCACATACAAAGGTGGTATCTTAGGCGCAAAAGATGAACGTGGGGACAACCCAGGCGAATATTATACCGACAATGGAACAGCCACAGGCAAGATTAAGGATCGTATTGAGGTGAACCTCGACAATTTGGTAATCGAGCCCAGACGTTGGAACGACACATTTGCTGAAATTACCGCTGGTGACCTTACCGAAAGTAAGCTGAAAGCAGGTCAGGAGTATTATACCACCAACCTGCGTTCGAGCAGATTCATTGCAGACGGCACAGAGCCCGCTTCCACTACTGCCACTGACAAGTATTATAAGCTGACCAACAAAGGTGACCAGCTGGAGTGGAACACAGCCTTGTGGAGTACGAATGAGAACGATTTCATGAAGACGGGAACAGAAACTGTTGCCGATGATAAAGACCGCCGTCTGTTGGGGGGTAACGTCTATGGCGGCTGCTATAATAGCGGTCACGTAAACGGTAATGTGGTTATCAATATCAACCAAGACCTGATTAAGCGTGATGTGGTCTTTGCCCAAACAGATGGCGAAGACGAATATACCATCAGTGGTGCCCGTCGCTCCGGCGTGCTCCGCGAGGCCCAGGGTGATGACACGCAGTCCGTTGCTATGTCAGTGTTTGGTGCAGGTTATGGTGAAGAAACTGAGATATGGGGCAGCACTACCGTCAACCTGAACAACGGCTATGCCTTCCAAATCTTCGGCGGTGGTGAGGAAGGTGTCGTGGGCAAGAAGAACACTGCGGGTGAGTATGTCTATAATGCCGCCTACAGCAGCACCGTCAATCTGAAAGGTGCCAATGCCGGCTACTCAGAGGACGAAAGCGGCTTACCACTGGCTGAGACCGAATATATCTATGGTGGCGGTAGCGAGGGTGATGTCATCGGCGACACTTATGTCTATTTAGGCAACGGTCGCGTCTACGACGCCTTCGGTGGTGCCAGCAATGCCGACGTCTATGGTGGTACAGAGGTACATATAGGCTATAACGGCGGTTTCCCTTGGATTAAGGATAACGTCTATGGCGGTAACGATTTCGGCGGTACCATCAAGGGTATGAGAGATCATACCACTGCCACCTCACGAACAGCTTTCGATGCTGAAATGCTGCAGTCTTCAACTTACGTGAAATATATTCAGGGACGCGTGGATACCCTCTTTGGTGGCAATTATGGTTATTACGACTATGCAAACCGCATATTCAAAGACTATACCAATGCCGATGGTTCTCCCAAGGACGGTTTCTCCTTCCCCAACCAGATCGAGAACTCTTTCGTTCATTTCATACCTGTTGATAATGTTAATAATAAGGTAGGCTACATCTTCGGTGGTAGTGAGGGCTACCCTGGTCATCATAGGTTGAACAACTCCATGCAGAGAGAGGCATACGTACTGATCGACGATACCAAGACCAAGGATGCCAACCGATTTGCCAACGTAGACATATACGGTGGTGGTGCCTTCGCTGGTGTTGGTAGTACAGAAACAGCCTTGGGTGCCGGTCGTACGGCTGTCGACCTGTTTGCAGGCAGTTTCCATAACGTCTATGGCGGCTGTAACAAGGAAGGTTTGGTTGGCTATACACGTATCAACGTACTCGCCGGCTCCACCATTAAGGTGAACGCCCTCTTTGGCGGCGGCAAGGGTTATGCCCCCACCCTGTTCGACACGAACCCAGCTCTTGCAGCCCGCTACTGCGACAACTACGTTACCTGTGTGGACTATCAGAGTGAGGATGCTATTGTGAATGATGCCATCTACGGCGGCAACGAAAACAGCCGTATCTCGTGCGATACCTATATTAATATAGAGGCACCGGTGATGCAGAGTAGTGGTTATCAGGCCACCATCTATGGAGCCGGCTATGGTAAGAAGACCGTCTGTGGCCGTACGAACGTCTTTATGAACTACGGCTCGAATGCCTATAAGGTATTTGGTGGCGGACGCGATGGTAATGCCTTTAACTTCGCTTCAATGCGACAGTGGCTGAAGAATCAGTTTGAAGCAACAGGGTCATCATCGGACGTTGCTGAAACACAAGTGTTGGCATACGGTGGTATCCTGGGGGATTTCGGTGCCTATCTTGCAGCCAATCCCATCAGTCTGCCCCTAACAATAGGAACTTATGTTGATAAGGAGGGTGATTACAAAGATACTTACCATGGTACCTATACCAATGATATCTTGACGAACCCCGACTACCACCAAACCAATGTGCATATCATGGAGGGCGGTAATGTAAGCGGTTACGCATACGGTGGCGGCTTGGGTACCGATGCTGTGGTAGCGGGTTCTACCTATCTCGAGTTGAAGGGTGGTAATGTGGATAGGGATATCTATGGCGGCGGCCAAGGAGGACCGGTGTTCGACGAGTTCGGCCTAGGGACAAGCGTATTCACGGCCACCACCAACGTCTATATTGAAGGAGGTATGGCCCGTAACGTCTATGGCGGTGGTTATTTGGGTCATGTGGGTAAGCACTGCAAGACCGTTGGCGGAAAAATCGTGGAAGCAGCCATCCACGAGCCGAATAACAATGATATCCCTGCCGTGGTTAATGTGACCATCGGTAAGGTGGACGGCACCAGCTTCACTGACGGTATTCCTGCCATCTTGCGTAATGTATATGGTGGTGGTGAGGGCGGTTCGGTTTATGGCTCTGCCAACCTGACCATCAACAATGGTTACATTGGTTATCGCTACAAGAATACCGCTACTTTGGATGATCCCGACTACAAATATATCGAGGAGTTGGACGACCAGAAGCCCAATGCCATTGAGTTGGCTGGCAACGTCTTCGGTGGCGGTTATGTGGTGAACAGCTATGTGGACAGCACCAATGTCACAATGTATGGCGGTACCCTTCGTGGCAGCCTTTACGGCGGTGGCGAGGTCGGTCCTATCGGTCGAGGTACTATCAGGTACAAAGGCACCTACAGCACAGGATTAGTCAATGGCGATGCCCGTATCTTCAAGGCCGGCAAGACCAGCGTGAAGATGTACGACGGCCATGTGCTGCGCAACGTCTTCGGTGGTGGTCGCGGTAAGGACAGCTGGGGCGGCGACGGTACGATGTATATGGATGAGGACCTGAAACCTACGTTGGATCTTCAGTGTAAGGGTTATGTCTTCGGACAGACGGAAGTCGACATCTATGGCGGTGAGATTGGTACCGACGAGGGTGTTGCCCAAGGCTTTGGCAACGTCTTTGGCGGTGGCGATATCGGTTGCGTCTATAGTGCATACGAACTGGCAGACGGTACGCTATGCATGGGTAAGAAGAACGGTACACGTTACGATGGGCAGGACAATAAGGAGGGCTATTACTATAAATACGAGAATGGCGAATTTAAGACCTCTGGCAGTGAGTATATCCTTACCGAAGACTGTAAGGTGCTGGTTGAACCTTGGTGTAAAGCGACATCTGATGTTGAAATCAATAGCGTAAACTATGATGCTGGCAAAT
>Ga0265298_10009792_pt1 | contig 11386 bp, 10 predicted proteins | sample AusTroGonzalo_MG_3_FD_193486 | JGI IMG/M metagenome (GOLD analysis project Ga0265298, IMG submission 193486) | Bovine rumen microbial communities from tropical cattle in Woodstock, Queensland, Australia - Gonzalo_01 | ecosystem: Host-associated > Mammals > Digestive system > Stomach > Rumen ...
CAAGGGGGCGGGATTCCAGATGACGATCGCCCAGTACTACACGCCCAATGGAAACGCGGTTCACGAAAAGGGAATCACCCCGGATATTGAGGTGCCGCTGGAGGAGAACGACAACGGCATGTATGATTTCGCGGACGCGACCAACGACCCGCAGCTGAAAAAGGCGGTTGAAATCATGAAGGAGAAAACCGCCCAGTAACCCCGGCGGGATTTTCCGGGAAAAGCAGAAGGAGATTACCAGGCGGTAATCTCCTTTTCAATGATGTCCGCGGCGTTTTTCGTCCCGTTTTCAGAGGCGAGAAGGCGGGCGACCCGGGTGGCGTTTTCCTGGTATTTTCGCTGGTTCACCAGATTCAGAATCGACTTTGTCAGTTTGGCGACTGAAAGATCGGACAGCGGAATAGGCTTGGGCCCGCATCCGGCATGGTAAACATGATACCCCCAGAAGGGCTGATCTCCGGCGAAAGGAATGATCAGCGTCGGCCTGCCGAAGCGCAGGCCCGCCGCCGTTGTTCCGCAGCCTCCGTGGTGAATGACCGCCCGGACCCGGGGGAAGAGCCAGTCATGCGGGATATAGCCGGTAAAAAACACCTGGCGGGTGGAAGAGAAGCTGTTGTTCTGCCATCCGGTGGAAATGACGGCCCGGATTCCCGTAGCATGAAGCGCGCGAAGGATGACGGCGAAAAGGCGGTTCATTTTTCGGCCGCTCATGGAGCCGAAACCGATATACAGCGGCGGGTCCCCTTCGGACAAAAACGCTTCCAGGTCCGCCGGAGGTACCCAGCCGGCGGGAAGCGCCTCCTCAAACCAGAAACCGCTCATATGGATATAATCCGGCCATTCAGGCGGGCGGTGAATCAGGTGGGAACTCAGAGCATAAATCACCGGGACAGTATGGTTTCCGATCCGGTAATCAGGATAGGTCCTGGGCTTGCGGACCGTGAGATTGTTTTCTGAACGCCAGAGGCTGAGATACCGTTTTTCAACCGTTCCGATGAGCAGATAACCCACCCGGTAGGTCGCTTTATTGATCCAGCGGCCCATGTTCTGGTGGCGGAAGGAGGAAATCGGCATATCCGGCGTGGGGTCCATCGGGAAATAATAGGTCTGGATACAGGGAATGCCGTACTTTTCCGCAATGGAATAAAAGACGGTGCCGAAAAAATTGCAGACCAGCGCCTCCGCCTCCCGGCAGCTTTCCTCAAAATCACGAATCAGGGAGGGGACCGTTTGCCGGATTCCTTTTTCAAACCGGGGGATATAGCTGATTCCGTTTGTATCAGGCTGCATGATGGATTCCATAAACGCTTCCGCATCCCCGTTGACCGGAAAGAAGGACAGGTTGTTTTCCTTCACGGAGGCAGCAAAACGCGAAAAAGCGGCAATCGTGACCTGGTGGCCGCGCCGGGTCAGTTCCTTACCCAGAATAATAAACGGGCGGACATCCCCTGTTGAACCGATCGCGATCATCGTGATTCTCATGCTCTTACCTCGCTTATTCAGGATATTCCATTATACCATATAATGAACGCGACAGGAAGAAGCAACGGAATCGGCCGGCCAAACCGGCCGTCGGACCCATCAGGCAATGCATGAAAAGAACCGGAAATGGTTTGCATAAACAGGGAAATTAAGCTATAATACTGTACGGTTCACTTGGATTCCTGCTAAATGGAGGCCTGCGGATGTATAAACTCTTGCTTGTTTCAGACCAGGAAGAAGTTCTGAACGCCTTTGACCAGATCCAGAACTGGGAGCTTTCAGGGTTTAAGCCGCCCCATATTCGCCATGATTATGATGGCATGCTGGACAGCCTGAGCAAGCATCACGCGGACGGGATTTCCATTGCGGTGACCAGCCCGGAGGAAGAGGAAAAAATGCTCATGTACCTCCAGGAGTACTATCCGAAGGTGTCCATTTTTGAAGCCGGAAGGACGCCGGATGAAGTCCTGCGGTACCTGAATGAGCTGAAGATCCTGCTGAACCGGATTCACGCAGACTTCTCCAATGAGCGGACGTACGAAAACGCTGACATGCTGCAGGTCTGCCGGCATGAGTTTTTCCGGAAGCTGATTAACGGAAAGATCGAAAAACCGGAAGATGTTTACCGCAATATGCGCCTGCTCCGCAGCAGGATGGATGCGGACAGGCCATCCATGCTGATTGAGCTCTCCCTTCCGCAGATCAGTGACGACCAGCTGGAAGGCAGATGGCATTACGGCGAAGAACGCCTGGAGCTGGCCCTGAGAAATTCTTTCGGCGGGGACTACAACGGAATGCATATTCTGCCGACGATTCATCCGGACGGGCGGATTCTGGTGCTCTGCTGCCCGCTGCACGGGGTTGAACAGCCCTACAGCAATATCGATGAAATGACCGCCACCATGACTGCGTATATCGCGAAATGCATTCAGCATATGAAAGAGTACCAGGGCCTGGAGCTTCACATTGCCGATATCAGGATCCTGCCGGCGCTGACTGTGCTCTGCAAAGAACAGTAATTATTTTTTCATAATATAAGGAGGGGTTTCACAATGGGTATTCTGAATATGATCAAGGGCCAGCTGATCGATGTCATCGAATGGACCGACAATACCGGCACAACCATGGTCCATAAGTATGATATGAACGGCAAGGAAATCATGATGGGCGCGCAGCTGACGGTTCGCGAAAGCCAGGTTGCCATCTTTGTCAACGAAGGCCAGCTGGCCGATGTTTTTGAGCCCGGCCGGTATGAGCTGTCCACCAGCAACATGCCGATCATGACGGCCCTGAAGAGCTGGAAGTACGGCTTCAACAGTCCTTTCAAATCCGATGTGTACTTCGTCAACACCAAGCAGTTCCTGGATATGAAGTGGGGAACCAGCAATCCTGTTATGATGCGGGACGCCGAATTCGGCATGATCCGGCTCCGGGCCTTCGGCATCTACAGCTTTAAAGTACTGGATCCCACGGTTTTCCTGAAGGAAGTATTCGGAACCGCGGCCCTGTTCACCGTGGACGGCGTGGAAGGCCAGATTAAGCGGACCCTGGTCAGCGGGCTGAGCGACGCCATTGCCGAAAGCAAGATTCCCGCCCTGGATCTGGCGGCCAACTACGACGAGATTGCCAATTATGCCCTTCAGTCCATCAATCCGAAGCTGGCAGCTTTGGGGCTGACGCTCTGCAGCTTCGTGATTGAAAACATCTCCCTGCCTGAAGAAGTGGAGAAGAGCATGGACAAGCGGACGTCCATGGGCGTGCTTGGCAATCTGGACCAGTATGCCAAGTATCAGGCGGCTGAAGCCATGCGTGAAGCGGCGAACAATAACGGAAACGGCGGCATGGCAGGCATGGGTGTCGGTATGGGCGCCGGCGCTGCCATGGGCCAGATGTTTGCACAGAGCATGGGAAATGCCGCACAGCCTGCACAGGCGCCTGTTGCACCCGCGGCCGGTGCTGTCTGCACAGCCTGCGGCGCGGCCATCCCCGCCGGAGTGAAATTCTGTCCGGAATGCGGTGCCAAACAGAATGCCGGCGCGTTCTGCACGGCCTGCGGCAAGGAAATCCCCGCGGGAACCAAATTCTGCCCGGAATGCGGTGCAAAACAATAACCCAAAACCGTTTGGCACACAGAAAAAACTGCCGCTCTCTTTTCAGGGAGCGGCCATTTCTTTGCGAGCGGAGTTCGGATTATCCGGAAAGGAGTTCGAACGGGCTACACTTCAGAATACAAATAACTATAGTCCTTTGCGAAATTGTGCGCATAGGAATCAGGATACACAAAAAGCATCAGATGCCTGCATTCGTTAAAGGCGTCGGGGGCAATATCCACCAGGGAAGAGGGCATCTGGAGAGAGAGCAGATTCTCGCAATTATCAAAGGCTTCCGATTCAATGACTTCCAGCCCTTCGCGAAGCGTGACATGATTCAGGTTCTGGCATCTGGAGAAGGCCCGGGACGGAATAGTTTTCAGGCCTGCGCCGATCGAAACAGAATCAAGCATTTCACAGGAGCCAAAAGCATGCTGGCCAAGCGTTTCCAGGCTGCCGGGAAGATCGACCGATTCTAGCGACCTGCAGCCCTCAAACGCAGATTCACCGATTTCCAGCAGACCATCCGGCAAATTGATTTCGGCCAGAGCAGAGCAGCCGCTGAAACAGCAGGGGGCAATAATTTTCAGCCCTTCCGGAAGCCGGACCGAAGACATGGAATGGCAGGCGTAAAACAGACTGTATTCCAGAACGGAAAGCCCTTTCGGAAGACGGATGGATTCCAGGGAAGAACAGCTATGGAAGGCGCTGGAGGCAATCCGGGTAATGGAGTCCGGCAGGTCAATGGATTTCAGCGAACGGCAGCTGTAAAACGCTTTCTGCTCGATGGTGCGGACTGAATCCGGAAGGATAATCCGTTCCACAGTATTCCGTCCGGCGAAGGATTCCTCCCCGATGACCCGGATGCCATCCGGAACCGTATATTCCCGAATCCCGCTGTTAAAAGGGAAGAAAACGAGCGTTGATTCGGATTTGTTCATCAGAGCCCCGTCGATGACGGAAAAAACAGCATGGTTCGGAGAAACGACAAATTCGGAGAGAGAAATGCATCCCGAGAAAACATTGCTTCCGAGACTCGACAGCTGGTCGGGAATCGATATGGAACGAAGCTTTTCGCAGGCGGAAAACGCACAGTCCCCGATGGATGTCAGCGCTTTGGGCAGGAGGACGGACTCCAGGTTCCGGCATTCTGAAAATGCTTCCGGCCCGATGGATTTCACCGAATCGGGAATATCCACGCTGGTCAGGGAAGTGCAGGACTGAAATGCCGAATAGTTGATCTTGCGGACCCCCTGGGGCAGGGAAATCTCCGACAGGGAGGAACAACCGATAAATGCCCATTCCCCGATGGTTTTCACTGACGGAGGAATGGTGATATGAACCAACGATTCGCACCAGGAAAAGGCAGCTTCACCGATCGTAACAACCGTATCGGGAATGATCACTGTCTGGATAAATGACTGCCAGGAAAAAGCATTGTCTCCGATCACGGTGACCGGATGGCCGTTATAAGCGGAAGGAATGGACAGCTGCCTGTCGTTTCCCTCATATCCGTCCAGCTGCGCGTTTCCATCCCGCCTGATACTGAAAATATACTCGGACATGGCAGATTCCCTTTCAAACAAGAAAAAATATCAGCAAGAAATCCCATCAGCTCAGCATGGCAGCCCCAATGATTCCCGCTTTAGCCCCAAGAACCGCCAGCTTGATTTCCGGCAGAAGCTGATCCCTGAACAAAACGTATTTCGGGAATTCTTCTGTGACAGCATCAAGAAGGAAAGCACCGGCTTTACTGACGCCGCCGCCGAGAACAATGATTTCAGGATCCAGGAAGTTCGCCACATTCGCAATGGCCTGGCCGAGATACGAGATCCAGCGCTGATAAAGAGCGGTCGCCAGGGGATCTGCCTCCCGGGCAAGGTCGATCACGGTTCTGGCAGAAATTCTGTTCGGATCGCCTCCGACTTCCTTCAGAATACGGCAGTCCGGCTGATCCACAACCGCTTCCCGGGCCATCCGGATCAGCGCAGTGGCGGAACAATAGCGTTCCAGGCAGCCGTGGTTGCCGCAGGTGCAGGGGACGCCGTCCAGGTCCATGATGGTATGGCCAAGTTCCCCGCCGATCCCATGGAAACCGGACCAGATTTTGCCGTCAATGACAATACCGCTTCCGATTCCCGTTCCGATGGTAATAAACACACTGGAGGAAGAACCCGCACTGACGCCGGCAACGCTTTCCGCCAGCGCGGCGACGTTCGCATCGTTTTCGATCAATACGGTTTTCGGGAAATTCTTTTCCCATTCCGTCCGGAAAGGAACATGAGACCATCCCATATTGGTACATTTGATGACTTCGCCCGTTTCCCGCGACGCGATGCCCGGAATGCCGACGCCAACCAATTCCACGTCATCTTCCGTCATGCCTGCGGACTTCAGCACGGAACGGACGCTGTCCGTCATTCTGACAATCTGGTCCGAAAAAGGAATATCCGTCAACGTGACAATCGATTCCTCCGCAAGAATTTTTCCATCACTGCTGACAACGCCTGTCTGGATGCCTGTGCCTCCAACATCAATACCGATCCTGACCATGATGCTTTCCTCCTGTTCACCTAATTATTCTTCAATGCTTTCCATGATTCCTGCGCTGAGTTCCCGGGCGGCATTATGACCCATTCGCTTCAGGCTGAGATTCCTGGCGGCCACTTCCACAATAATCGCCAGATTCCGGCCGGGCTTGACGGGCATCACCAGATAGGGAACCTGAACCCCCATCAGTTCGATCGTATGGTCCTCAAAGCCGATCCGGTCATAGAATTTCTGATTATTCCATGTTTCCAGTTCGATAATCAGGTCAATCGTCTTGCTCAGGCTGACAGATCCAACGCCATACAGGGCTTTGACATCAATAATCCCGATTCCACGGATTTCCATATAATGACGCACTTTTTCGGGGCAGGTTCCGATCAGGCGGTCATCGGCGATCCGGCAGATATCCACGATATCATCGGCGACCAGCTGGTGGCCACGCTTGACCAGCTCCAGGGCTGCTTCACTTTTGCCGACGCCGCTTTTGCCGCTCAGCAGCACCCCGACGCCGTAAACATCCAGCAGAACCCCGTGGCGGGTCATATGGGGCGCCAGGCAGCGGTTGAGATAATTGATCGCCGCGGAACAAAACTTTGTGGTCACCAGGGACGTACGGAACAAATGGACCTGGTGTTTTTCCGCAATTTCAAGCAGCTCCTTCGGAGGAACCTGGCCCCGGCAGACGATCACGCAGGGAAAACGGTAGGCGTAATACTGTTCCAGCGTGTTACGGCGCACCTCTGGAGACAGCTGCTCCAGATACGCCATCTCGACTTTGCCGATAACCTGGGGCCGTTCAAAAGCAAAATACTCGTAAAACCCGCAAAACTGCATGCCGGGCCGGTTCAGGTCCGGCGTACGGATGTCCCAGCTGTCCCGCGGGGAATCCACCAGGCATTCCAGATGCAGCGCTTCCTGAAAATCCTTCGCTGAGATCAAGGGCTCATCTCCTGAAGAAAATGTCTTTGCAGATATTCGGCGACGCCGTCTTCCTGGTTGGAAAGGCAGACATCATCACAGATGGAATACAGTTCGGGCCTGGCATTGCGGACACAGACGGACAAGCCGCACAATTCCAGCATGCTCCGGTCGTTCAGGCTGTCTCCGAAAGCAGCGGTTTCGGCAGGGGAGATGCCCAGCAGGCTGAGCACCCTGGACAGCGCAAGCCCTTTCGTGGCATCGGGAGGGTTAAACTCGAGATAAACAGGTTTTGAACTCGTTGCGGAGGCAAGCCCGCTGAAGCGGCGGCAGGCATCCTTCAGCATCAGGTCAATTCGCTGCGGCTCATCCATCATCAGGATCTTGGTGACCGGCTGCCGGATAAAGGAAAGCAGGTCGCCCACACATTCCCCTTCCAGCATGGCCGAAGCCGCATAAGCGTCCGCATAATGCCCTTTGCGGTTATAGAAAAACCTGGTTTCATCATACGTCTGCATATAGCAGCCATACTCATTGCCGAAGCGGACAATCTGATGGGCGGTTTCCACGGGGAAAACGGTACGGAACAGGTTCCGGTCATCGGCGGTCCGCCAGATCTCGGCCCCGTTCCCCGAAATATAATACTCCGAGCAACCGATCTGGTCCACAAAGGGATGCATGCTCATCTGGGCCCGCCCGCTGGCGGGAATGACGGCAACACCCCGGCGGTGAAGTTCGCGAAGAACGTTCAGGGTAAACGCTGAAATGGTCCTGTCATCCCGGAGCAGGGTATCATCAAGGTCAAAAACGACTGCTTTGAGCAAAAATCCATTCTTCATCAGTTTTTCAGGCCGTCCACAGCAGCTTTCTGGGCCGGGATGCAGGAAACAAACCGCTTCATATACGCATCAAACCCGGCTTCATCCGTGGGATCCGGAACGATCGTGCTCTGCGCCATGCCGCTGAACACCTGGTTGTCCAGATAATCCTCCAGCGTCTGGTTTTCCTTCCGGAAAATCCGGTAACCGGCCAGAACGGCAATTCCCCAGGCGCCGCCCTCTCCCGCGGTTTCCATGACGGTCACCGGGGCATGGATGGCTGCCGCAAGATAGCTCTGGGCCACCCCGGGCGTTTTGAACAGGCCGCCATGGCCGTAAACCTGGTCAATGGCCACATGCTCCGCATTCATGATTTCCATGCCGTATTTCAGGGTCTCCATGCTGGCATAAATCTGGGCGCGCATGAAATTGGCGATGTTCATTGTTGCATCGGGGCGGCGGACCAGCATGGGGCGCCCTTCTTCCAGCCCGGTGACGGGCTCGCCCGCGAAATAGTTAAAGCTGACAATGCCGCCGCAATCCTTATCGCCCTCCAGAGATATCTGGAACAGTTTTTTGAAAACCTCCCCGGAGGAGAAACTGCAGCCCATGACTTCGCCGAATTCCCGGAAAAGGGAAACCCACGCGTTAATATCGCTGGAACAGCTGTTGCAGTGGACCATGCCGACCTGCTTACCGGTGGGCGTGGTGACTATATCGATCTCCGGATAATACTTGCTGAGGGGCTTTTCCAGCACGATCATGCTGAAAATGGACGTTCCGGCGCTGACGTTCCCCGTCCTGGCACGGACGCTGTTGGTTGCAACCATTCCGGTGCCGGCATCGCCTTCCGGAGGGCAGACAGGGCAGCCGGCTTTCAGGTCCCCGGCCGGGTCAAGCAGCAGCGCGCCTTCCGGCGTCAGATTCCCGGCATCCTGGCCGGCACACAGCACACGGGGGAGGATTTCCTTCAGCTTCCAGGGATAGTTTTTCTCCGCCACCAGCTTGTCAAAGGCTGCGACCATGGAAGCGTTATAATCCAGAGTGTCACTGTCGATGGGCATCATGCCGCTAGCATCGCCGATACCGAGGACCTTTTCCCCGGTCAGGAGGAAATGAATCCAGCCGGCCAGGGTGGTCAGGAAACGGATGTCCGAAACGTGGCTTTCCCCGTTCAGAATGGCCTGGTACAAATGGCTCAGGCTCCAGCGCTGCGGCATATTGAACTTGAACAGCTTCGTGAGCTTTTGCGCCGCTTCGCCGGTGATCGTATTCCGCCAGGTACGGAAAGGAACCAGCAGCCGCATGTTTTCATCAAAAGGGAGATATCCGTGCATCATGGCGCTGATCCCGACCGCGCCGAATCCGGTCAGCTTCAGGCCGTATTTCTTTTCCACATTCTTTTTCAGGTCCGCATAACTGCTTTGCAGCCCCTTCATGATGGCGTCCTGGCTGTAGGTCCAGATGCCGCCGATCAGGTCATTTTCCCATTCGTGGCTGCCGGAAGCGAGCACATTGTTATTTTCGTCGATCAGAACGCTCTTGATTCTCGTGGATCCGAATTCAATTCCGAGAATGGCTTTTCCGCTTTTGATCGTTTCAACCTGCATATTGTCGTCCTCCCCGTGAATAATATCGATTTTTCCCTATATAGTATGGTATCACAAAGGGAACAGCCCTGTAAACCATCATCCAATGTTTTTTTAATCGAATTCTAATCGAATCTTCCTCCAGTTTTCAGGCAACGCGGGAAAGAACATGATACAATTACCCCGCAATCAGGAAAGGAACGGAGGTACGAACCAATGTACACCATCGAAGACATTGAGATGATCCGGCAAAAGAGCGGCATCTCCTACCAGGAAGCAGTATCCCTGCTGGATTACCATAACGGGGATGTGGCCCGGGCCCTGGTGGACCTGGAAAAACACGGGAAGCTGAAAAACGACACTGAAAACCAGACTAAAAGAAATGAGGCGGGAAACATGAGTGAAAAAGTATTCGGAAAAGAAACAGCGCACAAGGGCAACGCGATGAACTGGCTGCAGAAAATGTATCTGTTTCGGCTCCATGTGAACAAGGGGTCCTCCTCCGTGATTAACCTGTCGGTGCTGTTCTGCCTGGCCTGCCTGATCTTTGCACCGCATCTGACCATCCTGGCCGCCCTGCTTTCCCTGGTGCTCGGATACCAGTTCTCCATCTCCAAAGAGGATACGGAATTCGCATCCGACAACCTGGAAAAGATGGTCCGGAACGCGGCCCAGAATGCGAAGGCTTCCGTTGAAAACGTCGTCAGGAATTTCAACGCGGGGAACAATGCAGCGAATAAGGCATCCGCCCAGAAAGAAACTGTTCGGACAGAAACTGCCCAGGCAGCCCCTGTTCAGAAAGAAGCTGCCCCGGAAAAAGCGAATGCCGCCGGTACACAGCCTGCTGCCGATCCGAACAGCGAAGTCGTGAAAGAACTGGAAACCCAGATGGATTCCTTCTTTGAGCACAACCCCGCCGCGACCACCTATCGCAGCGCTTACAGCGCTTCGGCGGCCCAGGTTCCCACCCTGCAGATTCCCGTCCAGGTGGAGAGCAGCGAGGGAAAAATGACGATTGAAGAGGAACAGGACGGATACCATTCCGCAACGATCGAATAAAACACGAACGGGACGGAACCGGCTGAACGGGGGAAAACCTGGGATTTCCCCCGTTTCTGTGCTATACTTGGGTCAGGCAAGAACGTAAGGAGGAGAAAACTGTGCCCCATATTCTCATCATTGAAGATGAAAAGAAAATCGCCCGGTTCCTGGAGCTGGAGCTGAAGCACGAGGGCTATACGGTCAGCGTGGCGAACGACGGAAGAACTGGGCTAGATACCGCTCTGAACGAGAATCCGGATCTGCTGATCCTGGACCTGATGCTGCCGGAACTCAGCGGCATCGAGGTATGCCGGCGGCTCCGCCATACCAGCGACCTGCCGATCATTATGCTGACCGCCAAGGACGATGTGTCCGACAAAGTGATGGGGCTGGACATGGGAGCGGACGACTACATGACCAAGCCGTTTGCCATTGAGGAGCTGCTGGCCCGAATCCGCGTGGCGCTGAAAAAGCACAGGGCGGGCGAGGCGAAGGAACAAGCTCCGGCGAACAGGAATATTCAGGAAGGCCCGATCATCCTGAATCCGGACTCATGGCAGGTGACGGTATGCGGCCAGCCGGTGACGCTGACGCGGAAGGAGTTCGAAACGCTGCGCTACCTGATGGAGCACAGGAACAAAGCCATTTCCAGGGACCAGCTGATGAACGAAGTATGGGGATACGATTATGTCGGCGACTCCAATATTGTGGACGTGTATATCCGGTATCTGCGCCATAAGATTGACGACGCATTTCACCTGAAATCCATTCATACCATTCGCTCTGTGGGGTATTTATTCAATGTCGAAGAAGAACCGTAAAGAAAAACAAGCGGTCCAGAAGGAAAAGGCGGCCCGGAATCAGGCAGAGGAAAAGACTGCTCAGAAACCAGCGGAGG
>Ga0265298_10009793_pt1 | contig 11386 bp, 9 predicted proteins | sample AusTroGonzalo_MG_3_FD_193486 | JGI IMG/M metagenome (GOLD analysis project Ga0265298, IMG submission 193486) | Bovine rumen microbial communities from tropical cattle in Woodstock, Queensland, Australia - Gonzalo_01 | ecosystem: Host-associated > Mammals > Digestive system > Stomach > Rumen ...
GTGTGATCAGAGAGAAGACCACAAGTACGAGATATTGTCGTGTCCTTCTGCTGCGGAGCTTGCTCCTGTATTCCTTTTCTGCAGTACTCTTCGACTGTCTGTTCCTCATCTTCCGTACCCTCTTCCGGTGTTCTCCTATAAGGAAGTGTAACATAATTGCAATACTTTTCCAGCACTTGGATAAGTGATAGAATCCTGTTGATGTCATACACCTACCCGCCTGAAGAATACGCAGCACGACTCAAGGAATATACTGATCTTGAGAAGATGTCGTTTTCTCCTGACGACAGCAGGCAGTACATCATCGGAAAGCTGGAGGAACGTTCTTCCAGAAAGCGCGTGATAGCCGGAATATCCAACAGGATCATCCGTGAGTACATAGACAGATTCGAGAAGGATCCCGACACCATGACGGCCGAGGATGCCGCCCTTCTGAATGCGTTCCATTCCAGTCTGACCGGGATATCGGATCATCCCATCTCCTACCGGATATCAAGGATCCTGAGCTCCTACTACCACAGGACCGGAGACCTGAACAACTACGCCCTGTTCCTGAGCCAGAGCGGCTTCCATCTGTCGAACCTTGTGAACAACCATTCGTCATCCGGCAAGGATTCCCCGTTCTTCGTGGAGTGGAAATCCCTGATGGACCACATCGGAGACCTGGACGGGAACGCACGCTTTGCAGCCATCAGGCTTGTGCTCCAGATGACGCAACTGGGGCCGGACACCTTTGCAAAAGGTTTTCCCTACTCCCGCTATCAGACCATCTGCGATGTCCTTGAGAATCATCTGAAGCATTCGGATGCCGGATACAGGGACCAGATCATGTTCATCACCTACACCAACATGCTGGACACGATCCGGGAGTACTATGTATACGAAAGGGACCACGGAGTCGAAGCTGACATGGTGCCCCTTCGCCCCATGATGGTAACGATGGTCGGATATCTGCAGAAATATCTGAAAAAGAACATAACATTCGATCGTGAGGCCATCATCGGTCGGTACAATCTGCTGACCGCACGTTTCATCCTCAAGGAGATCGACCTTGATCAGCTGCTGGACGGCTTTGCGGACATCCAGAAGGAGGCCGAGACCAGCAGGGATCTCGTGGTACAGCTTTCGGCCGTTGCGACAATGAACCGTTTCTATCTGATCTTCCTCCACAAGTTCTCTTCAAAGCCCAAGGAGGAGATCATGAAACTGGCCAGGGAGCGCGTACGTGAGACGGTGCCCAGGATAATAGCCCTGAGCGAGACCATCAACAATCCCGTCTGCAACAGCTACATCTCCATGTTCCTCAATGCCGCGTCCATGTCCGGAGACTTCGAATCATTCAAGAAGCTGATCCTGGACATCACGGTCAGTGCCGACAAGGCACTCTACATCCACACGCTGATGGTGCGCGAGATGAGCCGCGCCATCTTCGACTACATGATCGGACGCACTCCGGGATTCTTCGACGGAGTGGCTGGTTTCGACAGCACCTACATCAGCACCCACAGGGACGAGATGCGCGCGCTTCTGGATGACTGCTGCATGTTCCATGACGCAGGCAAATTCTTCGTGATAGACATCGTGGAAAACTCCATGAGGCGGCTGACGGCCGAAGAGTTCGACCTGGTGAAGAAGCATCCGTACAACTTCAACGCCATCTACAACAACAGTGAAGAGAATGACCAGAAGGTCATCTGCATCCGCGACATCGCCATGACTCACCATCTGTGGCACGACGGCAAGCACGGCTACCCCGCCGTAAAGCACACGAACAACCGCCCGTTTGCGGACATAATCTCCATAGCAGATTCGATCGATGCTGCCACGGACTTCCTTGGAAGGCCCTACAACAGCGGGAAGAACATAGACCAGCTGACATCCGAGTTCCAGGCCGGAGCGGGTACCCACTACGCCGCAGAAGTCGTGGCGGCGCTGTCTGCACCGCAGGTGCGCGACCGCCTGCAGTACCTGATCACGGAGGGCCGCAGGGAAATCTACTATCAGATATATGCTTTCAACGAGTTGCGTGAAAAAGTGTGATAACATAGGCAAAGAGGCAAGACAATGAGCGGTTTCTGCGAAAAGAAATTCAGATCCATGCTTATATCCGGAACATTCACGAAGGCAGTCATGTATCTCATGCTGCTCAGCGACAGCATCATAGCCGGATACTTCATCGGTGAAGCAGGCGTTGCCGGAATCAACGCCATAACCCCCGTCACGGCAATAGTCACCTTCTTCGGAGACCTCGTATCCACCGGAGTGGGAATAGTATTCACGCGCGAAATCGGAGCCATGAGAAAGAAGCGGGCTGACGAGATCTACGGCCAGGGCCTGATAGTCAGCATAGGACTGGGACTGATTTCAGCTCTTCTGATCCTTGTATTGCGCAATGCCTATTTCAACCTGAGCGGCATCACCGGAGAAATCCTTGAAAAGGCACTTCAGTACTACAGCCTTGTGCCGATCAATGCATTCCTGACGATCGTCATCTTCTACCTGGAGCAGATGGTCTACAGTGACGGCGACGAGCTGTGCAACAACATCTGCTACGGCTTCCAGATAGGCGGGAACATCATCTGTTCGATAATCCTGACAAGATTCCTGGGAATGAAGGGCATCATACTGGGCTCCGTCATAGGCAACAGCCTGGGCATCATCACCTGCCTCTGGCACTATTTCCGCAAGGAAAACACCCTTCACTTCGTGTGGCACCTCTCCTTCAGGGATTTCCTTCTGACATCGCGCTACAGCATAGTGGACTCCTCCGTGTACATCTGCTGGGGCCTCATGGACTATGTCATGATCGGCTTCGTCTCCAGCCGTTTCGGCCAGAGCGGACAGATAACGCTTGCCGTTGTGGTAAGCCTGATTGAGTTCGGAGTGGTGATGGACGGTGTGGGAATGGCCATGCAGCCGTTGATCGGCACCTACTACGGAGAGAAAAACCACAGACTGATCAGACGTGTGATGAAATCCGGAATCCTGGCTGCGATAATCGAAGGCCTGGTTGCCACTGCGCTCATCTGGATATTCGCAAGACAGTTCTGCGCCCTGTTCGGCATAACGGGAGGACAGGCCCTGGCACCGTCGGTTACGGCTCTCAGGATAGTTTCCCTCGGGTTCGTGTTCTGCAGCCTTGTCTCGCTTACGACTTCGTACTACATGCTGATGGACCGCATAGGCATGGCTACATGCATCGCATGTTTCCAGAACGGCCTTCTGTACATCCTGCTCCCGATACTCGGGGCTACCCTCTTCGGCTTCAACGGAATGTGGGCCGGATTCGTCGCGGCTCCCATGCTTGCACTGTCTGCGGCCATGCTCTTTGTCCGTCTGAAGTTCGGAAAGGACAACTTCCCGTTCCTGCTCAAGGACATGGAAACGGAAATCGAAGTCATGGACGACATCCTGACACCTCAGAACGCCGCAGCCTTGTCCGAGCGTGTCGGAAACATCCTGAAGCATCATGAATATCCGGATGTCACCGCAACCCGGGCATCGCTTTTCGTTGAAGAGATAGGCCTGACCATCCTGGAGATGAACAGGAAGTCCAAGAAGCCTGTCCTTATGGAACTTTCACTGTTCTTCAAGCCCGATTCGGTTCTTCTGATACTGCGTGATTCCGGACTTCTCTTCGACATCACCGACCCCGATCTCAAGATAAAGGGTCTGAGCGGATTCGTTCTCAACGGGCTCATGAAGGCCCATGAGGAAGAGAAGGCATACCTGGTGACCACCGGCTACAACCGGAACATGATCCGCTTTTCCAGAGGAGAATCAAGATGAACGTATATGACTTTGACGGCACCATCTTTCCCGGCGACTGCACCATAGGCTTCTGCTTCTGGTGCATGAGGCGCAGGCCCAAGATGTGGTTCACCTTCTTCCCCAAGGCCATCAGGAGCTTCATCCTGTGCGAGAAGGGAAAGATCACGAATTCACAGATGCAGCGCAAGCTCTTCAGCTTCCTGACGCAGATCGATGACTTCGACGTCCAGATCGAGCGCTACTGGGACAAGAACCAGAAGAAGATCTCCGCATGGTACCTGGCACAGAAGCGGCCTGATGACCTGATCCTCAGCGCATCGCCCGACTGCATCATAGGACCAATAGCAAGGCGCCTTGGCGTGAACTTCATGGCCTCGGAATTCGACCGCGAATTCGGTGTGTTCACGAACAACCTGATGTATGCCAAGGAAAAGGCAAAGTACATCATCGACCACGGTTTCCCGATGATAGACAACTTCTACTCCGATTCACTTGCAGACACTCCCCTTGCCCTGTGTGCAGAAAAGGCCCATCTGGTGACCAACAAGGCCAGCACCGTCACAGACTGGCCGGACATGGACAAGGAGACCATGGCAAAGGTAAAGAAGAAGATCGACACAGGATGGAACATCCACCTGAAAGAAGACTAGAAAAACATCAGGGAATTGAACAGCTGAGAAGGAAAGTATGGAAAACAACGTTAAGATAAAAGGTAAGGAAAAATTCTTCTATGGCATAGGAGATCTGTCAGCCAATATCCTGCTCGCCGCGGCATCTTTCTATCTGTTGTTCTTCATGGTCAGCGTCGGCGGACTCAAACCGGCTCTTGCATCGCTCGTCTTTCTGGTCTCGAAGTTCTGGGACGCGATAACGGACGTGTGGATGGGACGGATAAGCGACAATACCAAATCCAGATTCGGGAAAAGACGTGTCTACATGATATTCGGAGCCGTTCCGTTCGGAATGATGTTCATCCTATTGTGGCTCTGCCCCTTCTCCGTGGAAACGTCCCAGTTCTTCAAAGTCATTTATTATCTGATGGCATATTGCCTTTACAACACTACATTTACGATAGTGTACGTTCCGTACAACTCCCTGACGGCAAATATCACGGACAACTATGACCAGAGAAGCAGCCTGACTACCGTAAGGATAATTCTTGCCAACGTGGGTCTGATCCTGGGCGCCGCTTTGTTCGGCCTGTTTGCCGGAGAAAACACCATATTCTCGGAAATGTTCATCGAAGCCGGGTACGGCCGTTTTGAAGCGGTCAAGAACTCGTACCTGATATCAAGCGCGATATTCGGTCTTATCGCCGCCGTGACCATGCTGATTTCGGGACTTACGGTCAAGGAAAGATATACGGGTAGCGAAGAGAAAAACCCGTACGGGCTGTTCAGGACGCTGTCACAGTTCATCAAAATGAAGGAGTTCAGATACACGACGGCGTATTACCTGACCAGCATGCTGGGTTTCGATGTTCTTCTGACCTTGTTCATGTTCTACATCCAGGACAGTCTGGGATATGCTCCAGACGGCATTCTTGCAATGATCTTCGTGGCAATTCCCCTGATTGTGGCAATGGTTTCATCGGTTGTGTGGGACAAGTTGTCGGCGAGAAAAGAAAAACACAGAGTGTACATGCTTTCGGTGATTCTCACTTCCGTCGGACTTGTAATCGCCCTGATGGTCCCTTCGTTCAAAGGTGAAATGTATCAGTCCGCCACCGCTTCGATGGGAGAGCTGTTTTCTTCAGGAACTTCAATAGTCCTGCTGATTGCCGTATTCGTAGTCGGATGCGGAATGAGCGGAATCCAGATCCTTCCGTACGCTTCCATTCCGGATATTGTCGAGCTTGACGAATATACATACGGAGTGCGCAGGGAAGGAGCGTATTTCGGCGTACAGAGCTTCGTCTACAAGCTTTCGAACGGCGTCGCGCTGGCGCTCGTATCCCTTCTCCTGCAGGTGTTCGGGTACAAGGAGACTCCTTTCCTCAACGAAACTACGGGCGAAGTCGTTTACTCATACGTTCAGTCTCAGCTGGCGCAGGACGCTGTCAGGATCATCTTCTGTACTCTTCCGATAGCGATTTTCGTGATCTCGATAATCTGCGCCTACAAAGCCAACATGGGAAGGGACAGATTCAACGCCATAAAGGAAGAACTGGCCAAAAGAAAACAATAATCAGGCGGAAGCCGGCATCAGCCGTTCAGGTCCCTGAAGTTGCGGGCATTGCTCTTATACAGGCGTTTGAACACCCTGTAATTACGGTCATATATTTCCCTGTTTTCAGGATTGGGTCTATAGGAGTGATTGGCTTTGACAAGCTGACGTGCGAACTCCAGCACATCAACCCCCTTGATGCCCGCCGCAACGGCAAGCGCCGTTCCGACTGCCCCGGACTCCTGTGAATTATCCACGGTTTCTATCGTCCGGCCGGTGATATCCGCAAGCATCTGACATGTAACGGGCGACAACGCTCCGCCGCCGATGAATCTGATCGGATCAGAGGTCTTCGCCTTTTTCTCCATGCATTCCAGAATCCAACGGAGATTATAGCAGATGCCTTCAAGCACTGCACGGATCATGTCCCTCTTGCCGTTGTCGATCCTGATGTTGAAGAACATCCCTCCCGCATTGGAATCTTCAAACGGACTGCGGTTGCCATGCAGCCAAGGGGTGAAGATCACGCCGTTTGCTCCGGGCGGAACCTTGCTGACCTCCTCTGACAGATAATCATAAAGACTCAGGAATCTGCTCTCGACATCCGTAATCTCGGTCTTTTCCAGATAAACGCCTATCTCATCCAGTGCCAGATGGTTCATGACCCATTCAAAGCACTTCCCGGCCGTTCTCAGTTCAGCAGAATAATTGTAGTACCCGTGTTTTGCCGATATGACTCCGGCAATCATGGCACTGACGTCAACTGTCTGATAGTCCATGAAGGTCGACACCCATCCCGATGTTCCCACATACATATGTGTATCACCAGGTCTTGTACAGCCGGCGCCGATATTCACGAACGTGATGTCTCCGCCACCTCCGAATACCGGGGTGCCTTTCACCAGGCCGAGATCATCTGCCGCCTTCTCTGTCAATCCGCCGACCAGATCCGTACAGTCTATGATATCCGGCATATGCTTGGGATTCACCTTGTACATCTTGAGGAGACCCTTGTTCCATCCTTCCTTTCCCTTTCGGGTATCATAGAGGAAGGTGCCGAATGCTGTATCAACTGTTCTTATGATCCTGCCCGTGCAACGCGCCAGAAGATAATCACCGACATCCAGCCATTTGTATGTTTTCCTGAATACTTCAGGTTCATTGTTTTCCACCCATTTGTATTTCCATAGCGCATCTTCAGCACTGGTCGGAGCGGCATGATTGACAATAAGGTTCCTTGCAAGTTTATACAGGCTGCAACCGGAAACCTTGATTGTTCCGCTGCCCATGTATTTCCTGTACTCCTTGATGCCCTTCTGGTCCAGATAGTTCATGGGCCGCCTGAGGGCATTGCCGTGTTCATCTACAAGAACAGTCGCCGCCATCTGTGAGCAGAAGGCCATTCCTTCGATTTCATCAGGTCTGACCCCTGAATCACCAAACAAGGCTCTTGTAGTCGAGCAGATGGCCGCCCACCATTCTTCCGTATCCTGTTCGGCGCCACCGTCTTCGGAAATATAAGTGCCGTAAGCTGCCGTGGAATTTGCAACCATGCGGATTTCCTTATCAATATCAAAGAGACAGGTCTTTACGCTGCTGGTTCCGAAGTCATAGCTGATGATGTACATTTATCGGCCCTCCTTGCCGAGCAGTACGCAAGTCTCGACGTGGCTTGTCTGCGGGAACATGTCCACGGGCTGGGCGCCGATCATGCGGTACGGACCCATCCTGGTCAGATAACGCAGGTCGCGTGCAAGGGTCTCCGGGTTGCAGGAAATGTAGATTACTGTTTCAGGTGCCAGCCTGATGAGAGATGCCAGGAAGCGCTCATCGCTTCCGCTTCTGGGCGGGTCCAGGAACACGACATCCGCATGGGCGCCCTCCTTTGCCATCTTCTTGAGCTCCGCACTGGCATCGGCGCAGATGAACGTTGCGTTCTCTATGCCGTTGATGCGGGCATTCTCCACTGCATCATCAACCGCCGACGGGTTGAGTTCTATGCCGGTCACGTGCCCTGCTCCCCATGAAGCGGCAACAAGTCCGATGGTCCCGGTGCCGCAGTATGCATCGATTACTGACTCATTACCCTTGAACCGGGCCATCCTCATGGCTATTGTGTACAGTCTTGCCGCCTGGGAGGCGTTGACCTGATAGAAGCTCTTGGCCGATATCCTGAAGTTCAGGTTGCACAGCACATCCTCTATCCACCCTTCTCCGTACAGCACCGTACAAGGCCCGTCGGAGAGAACCATGGATGTCTTCTGATCATTTATGTTCAGCAGCACGGTCTTCACGGACGGATGCTTTTTCACAAGCTCCCTGATGAACGCTTCCTTGGGCCTGAACGTGTGGCTGCCTGACACAAGCACCACAAGAGTCTGGTCCGTGGCCACTGCCCGTCTGATGAGCACATGGCGGATCACCCCGGTTCCCATGTCCTCGTCATAGGCAGGAACCCTGAAGCTCTTGAGGAGATCGATGACCGTGGCAAGCACGGCATCTGCCTCAACGTCCTCCAGCATGCAGCCGCGTACGGGAATCAGCTTGTGCGTACCCTCGCGGTAGATTCCGCTGACAAGATTGTCCCTTGCGTCTGTGCCGAACACGGACTGGACCTTGTTGCGGTAGCAGAATGGGTTTTCCATGCCTATGATCGGAGCTACAGGACCGAACGGACGAAGCAGGCCCTCCACCAGGTCCTGCTTCCTCTCAAGCTGTTTCGAGTATCTTACTCCGTTGTAGGCACACCCTCCGCAGGCACCTGCCTTGGGGCACATCTTGGCCATTGCTGTCTTACTTTATGTCGGCCGCAATCTTTGCTGCCAGAGCGGCATTGTTGAGAACCAGTCTGATGTTTGACTCAAGACTGTCGCCGCCTGTAAGCTTCTGGACCTTGTCCAGCAGGTACGGGGTTGTTTCCTTGCCGCGGATGCCCAGCTTGTTCATCTCTGCAATTGCCTGGTCGATTGCTGCATTGATGCGCTGGGGATCCATGCTGTACTGCTCCGGAATCGGATTGGCCACGATGAAGCCGCCCTTGATTCCGAGCTCGTTCTTGGTATTCCAGATCTTTGCCAGCTCCTCGGGACTGTCGGCCCTGAACGGTGCCTTGATTCCGCTCTTGCGTGTGTAGAAGGCGGGAAGCTCGTCGGTCTGATAGCAGTAGACGGGCACGCCCTTGGTCTCAAGGTACTCCATGGTCAGGTTCAGGTCCAGAATGGCCTTTGCGCCTGCGCAGATGACCATGACCGGAGTCTTGACGAACTCATCAAGGTCCGCAGAGATGTCCATTGTCGTCTCCGCTCCGCGGTGCACTCCCCCGATTCCGCCCGTGGCGAACACCTGGATGCCTGCCATTGCGGCAATCATCATTGTGGCGGCAACGGTTGTTGCTCCGTCCTCACCCCTGGCCACGATCATGGGGATGTCCCTGCGGCTGACCTTGGCTATGGCTGTGCCCTTCTTTCCGAAGTACTCCAGCTGCTCCGGCGTGAGACCGACCTTGAGACGGCCGTTGATGATGGCGATTGTCGCCGGTACGGCTCCGTTCTCGCGGATCACGTTCTCCACCGCCACTGCGGTCTGGACGTTCTTGGGGTAAGGCATTCCATGGCTGATGATGGTGCTCTCAAGTGCGACAACCGGTTTCCCGGCTTCCAGTGCTTTCTTTACTTCATCCGTAAGATCAAGATATCTGTTCATAGCGTTCCTCTGCTTTTTTCCTTACATTCTCGAAACTCAGTGCCGGGCTCACGGCCTCCATGCTCTCCGAGTTTATACCCGATGCCGCCTGTCCGAAGAACAGTGCATCATCTATTGGAAGGCCTTCCGACAGCGCCCTGAGGAATCCTGAAAGCAGCACGTCTCCGCATCCGTTGGTGGACACCACGTTCAGGCCTTCCATTACCGGAGCATCCACTCCGCGCGTGCCGGTTCCGGAGAGCTCATAACAGAAAGCCCCCTTTCTTCCGAGAGATATTATCGCCCTTCTCAGGCCTTTTGCAACCAGGGCCTCCATGACTGTCTGGATCCCCTCTTCATCCGGTTCAAGACCTTCCACTTCGGCAACTGCGCAGGCCTCGAGGAAGTTGGCCTTGAGCAGATAGAGGTGCTCAAGGGCCTCCGCAAGCTTGGGTGCCTTGAGTCCGGACACGCAGTCGGCCACAAGCTTTACGTCAAGTGCTGACAGAGCCCTGATGGTCTCAACAGGGATATTTGCATCAAAAACAACGTAATCTGCAGCTTCCAGGTCATCCTTGAACTGCATGACAAGCTCCGGGCTGAGCTTCTCGTTTATCTTCATGTCGTTGATGGCACAGACAAAGCTGCCGTCTCCGTCCAGGATGCAGCAGTAGACACCTGTCCTGTCGTCCGGGCCGTTGAACGGCTTGCATGCAAGACGGATTCCTTTCTTTGCCATTCCGTCGGAAATCATGCGGCCGTATTCGTCATCCGCCAGGGCAGTGAGCATGGAAACATCGAATCCCAGAGCCTTGAGGGCAAAGGCTATGTTTCTCCCCACTCCTCCGGATGCCTTCTCCACTGTCCCTATGTTCGAGTCGGCAGCCACAAGCGGCGCAGCGGATCTGGCTATTATGTCGACGTTGGACGCACCGACTACCCATACCTTCATCACGTTCTCCTGTGCCATCAGATTGCCTCAAGCGCTATTTCCATCATGCGGGTGAAGGACTGTTCCCTTTCCTTTGCCGAGACGGCCTTGTCTTCGAATATCATGTCGCTGACGGTGAGCACGCTCAGTGCCTGTACCTTGTGGCGTGCGGCAACCGTGAACAGCTCGGCGCTCTCCATCTCGACGCATGGTACGTCGTAACTGAAGAGAAGTTTCTCCTTCTCCTGCGAGAAATCCTCGTAGAAGAGCTGACCGGAATAGGTGGTGGCCACCCTGGCAGGGTATTTCAGCCTCTCCGCAGCATCCACGGCATCACGCAGCAGGTAGAAGTCCGCAACCGGCGGATAACACACTCCCTTGATTCCGAAACGGATCTGGTTCATTCCCATATCGGCCGCCGCGGCCTTCACTATCACCACATCACCCAGGCCGAGATCCGGATCCACAGATCCGCATGTGCCGGTCCTGATCAGGCGTTTTGCCCCGTAGAAACGTATCAGTTCGTTGATGTATATGCTGATGGACGGGCCGCCCATTCCGGTACCCTGTACGCTGACTTCCTTGCCCTTGTATGTTCCGGAGAAACCGAACATATTGCGCACGGTGCTGTAGCACCTGACGTCCTCAAGATAAGTTTCGGCGATGAACTTGGCCCTGAGAGGATCTCCGGGCAGAATTACTCTTTCCGCAATCTCTCCGGGTTTTGCTCCGATATGAATACTCATGTCATTCTCCTGTAGTCTCTATATGATACCGCCCCTCAGCCCCGTTGTCCATGCGGATAAACACAAGTTGCATCAGTGGGGCCAAACGTAT
>Ga0265298_10009794_pt1 | contig 11386 bp, 11 predicted proteins | sample AusTroGonzalo_MG_3_FD_193486 | JGI IMG/M metagenome (GOLD analysis project Ga0265298, IMG submission 193486) | Bovine rumen microbial communities from tropical cattle in Woodstock, Queensland, Australia - Gonzalo_01 | ecosystem: Host-associated > Mammals > Digestive system > Stomach > Rumen ...
GCAGGGATGGGAAATTCCTGAGGAGGATCGCGACTACTATCTGGAGCGTCGTTATCCTGCCTTCGGTAACCTCGTTCCTCGTGATGTGGCCTCTCGTGCCGCTAAGGAGCGTTGCGACAAGGGCTTCGGTGTGAACAATACGGGTCTGGCTGTGTTCCTCGACTTCTCGGAGTCTATCAACCGTCTGGGTCTTGATGTTATCATGCAGCGTTATGGCAACCTCTTCGAGATGTACGAGGAGATTACTGACGTATTCCCTGGCGATGTAGCTAATGAGATCAACGGCGTGAAGTACTACAAGCCGATGATGATCTATCCTGCTATCCACTACACGATGGGTGGTATCTGGGTGGACTACGAGCTACAGACCTCTATTCCTGGTTTGTTCGCTATCGGTGAGTGTAACTTCTCTGACCACGGTGCTAACCGTCTGGGTGCTTCTGCTCTGATGCAGGGTCTGGCCGATGGTTATTTCGTGCTGCCTTACACCATCCAGAACTATCTGGCTGACCAGGCTGTATGGCCAAAGGTTTCTACCGATCTGCCTGAGTTCGCTGAGGCTGAGAAGGCCGTCGATGCTGAGCAGGATCGTCTGCTGAACATTAAGGGTAAGCGTTCTGTCGATTCTATCCACAAGGAGCTTGGCCACATTATGTGGGAGTATGTGGGTATGGGTCGTACTGCTGAGGGCCTGAAGACAGGTCTGAAGAAGATGCACGAGCTGGAGAAGGAGTTCGACACGAACCTCTTCGTTCCTGGCACGAAGGAAGGCCTGAACATCGAGCTTGATAAGGCTATTCACCTGCGTGACTTCTTCACCATGGGTCAGCTCGTCGCTTTTGACGCCCTCTCTCGTAACGAGTCCTGTGGTGGTCACTTCCGCGAGGAGTACCAGACTGAGGAAGGCGAGGCCAAGCGCGACGACGAGAACTACTTCTATGTTGGCTGCTGGGAGTACAAAGGCAAGGGCAACGAGCCTGAACTCATCAAGGAACCGCTGGAGTACGAGGCTATTAAGGTACAGACACGTAACTATAAGAACTAAGTAAGGATTTAAGATTATGGCAAAAAGTATAAGCTTTACAATAAAGTTCTGGCGCCAGAATGGCCCCAAGGACCAGGGACATTTCGACACCCACGAGATGCACGACATTCCCGACGACACCTCGTTCCTCGAGATGCTTGACATCCTGAACGAGGAACTCATTAACGAAGGCAAGGAACCCTTCGTGTTCGACCACGACTGCCGCGAGGGTATCTGCGGTATGTGCTCACTCTACATCAACGGTACGCCTCACGGACTGACCGAGCGCGGTGCTACCACCTGTCAGTTGTATATGCGTCGCTTCAACGACGGCGACGTCATCACCGTCGAGCCTTGGCGCTCAGCAGCCTTCCCCGTGATTAAGGACTGTATGGTAGACCGCGGTGCCTTCGATAAGATTATCCAGGCTGGTGGCTACACTACGATCCGCACAGGTCAGGCTCAAGATGCCAATGCAATCCTGATTCCTAAGGAGGATGCCGACGAGGCTATGGACTGCGCATCTTGCATCGGCTGTGGCGCTTGCGTCGCTGCTTGTAAGAACGGTTCAGCTATGCTGTTCGTCAGCTCGAAGGTTTCTCAGCTCGCCCTGCTTCCTCAGGGTCGCGTAGAGGCTGCCCGTCGTGCAAAGGCAATGGTAATGGCTATGGAAGAGGCAGGTTTTGGTAACTGCACCAATACCCGTGCTTGTGAGGCTGTGTGTCCGAAGAATGAGACCATCGCCAACATCGCCCGCCTGAACCGCGAGTTCATCAAGGCCAAGCTGGCTGATTAAGGCCTACACCTTATTCTATAATAAGAGCGCCGCAGATTTTCCTGTGGCGCTCTTTATTAAAATCACATGTACCTTTCAAAAACCTTTTTGATAAGCTTAGGACTGTGAGCCCCCATTTTTACCAGCCAAAGTCCGAAGCGACTAAAGAAGATTCGAGCCAAATAGGTTTCTTTAGCTTTCTTTTTAAATATGGCTTTGTTCGTTTCCTTGAAGCTTTTTCCTGTGACGATAGCTTGAAAGGCATTCCGTGCGGTTGCTATTGCATAATACAATCCTTCAAACGATATCTTGTTTGCAAAACCTCCTGCATCGCCAATCAGTATGATATTATCATGATTCGATACGACGGTTTCGATAGGGATAAATGCACCATGCGCCTTGGTCTCTTCGATACCTTTTTGATGCAGCAAGGGCTTAAAATTCTGAATCTGAAACTTATTTCCTCCTGCTCCGACCACATCTCTGCCAACACTTGGGAATGAGAAATAATAGCCTTGATGATAGTCCTTGGAAAATTCAAAAATAAATTCGTTTTTTCCCTGCTCCGTATATTGTTCCATCCAAAGGGTATTCCCGTCATATTTACCAAGCAGCGCTTTCCTCACTTTGCTGTAGGCCCCATCAGCACCAATAAGATAATCACACGTTATTTCCTCGCCAGATTTCAGTTTCACAAGAATGGTACCATTGTCTTGTTGCATGAAAGCACCAAAAGAGTCATGGATGAATTCACCACCCATACCGAGATATTGCTTGAGCAGCTGGTAGTCAAAGTCTTTTCTTCGAACCATTCTCAGCTCTTTTGCGATATCCGTCTCGCAAATGACTTTCCCATCCATCATAAATTTGGCATGATTAACAGCCTGATACTCATATCTCACTTCTGGCATGAGTTCTTCTAACAGGGTGTATGCCTTTGGGGTCAGCCCTCCTCCGCAAAGCTTCTCTCTTGGGAAATGGGCAAAATCCACGATGATACTGTCTATCTTCGTCTTTTTGAGCAAATAACCACACACAGATCCAGCTGGTCCTGCCCCTATGATTACAACACGCGTTTTTCTCATCCGGCTCAGTCGTACTATTGTTTACTTATTTGATAGTTTCTGGCTGCAAAGGTAGTGTTTTTTTCTTAGATAGAAGATAAATGAGACAATAATGTGTATCTTTTCTTCATCTCGACGCAGTCGCAGGACAAAGTGTGTTGCACGTACATTATTCTATTATAAGAGCGCCGCAGAATCTCTCTGCGGCACTCTTATAGTAATTACGCTAAATCCTTATCCTTAATCAGTTGCTGATTTTCTATACCGACTTCATAAGATTCCACAGAACCTTTCATGTTAAACGTTAGTACGGTCTTGTCTGTTGTCACATCCAATGTGCACGGCGCACCTTCAATGAGTGGAATACAACTGTTACTGCCGACAGGGAAACCGCAGCAGACGGGAATGTCAAGTTCATGGAGATGTGCAATGAGCATTTGCTCAACACTGCCGTATTGAAGGTCATATCTGATGGAGTTGAATGTGCCGAAGATGATACCTTTCACTCTCTCGAAATCCAATTGCAGTGTGAGCATATAGAACAGTCGGTCAATCCCGTGTAATGACTCCTCTACTTCTTCGATAAACAGGATGATGTCCTGTTTGGGAGGAAGATGGAATTTCGTTCCTGCTATGGCAGAATAACTGGAGAGATTTCCTCCGACAAGAAGACCTTCTGCATGACCGACTCGGTTATAGGGGTTGCCAGGAATCTTGTATTGCGGTATGGTGCCGAAAAGGATGTTACGTGTTAGGGAGGTTGCCGGTTCCTGACTGCTGGCTATCTGGAAGGCCATAGGACCATGAATACACATCACGCCTGCCCCAGCCACTGCGTAAAGCAACATGGTGATATCCCCATGGCCTATCAGCCACTTAGGGTGTTGCCGGAAGTATTCCTGTGGGATACGGTTCAGCAGATGATTGGATCCATAGCCGCCTCGTGAACAGACAACAGCTTTGATGGTGTCGTCCTCGAGTGCCCATATCAGATCGGCAGCACGTTCGTCAGCGGTTCCCGCATAGGCATTGACATTAAGGCTGTTGGTGTGTGGTCCGATCACAGGCTGAAGTCCCCAGCTTTTCATGATTTCTGCTGCTTGCTGAAGGGCCTCCTGTGGCACCCAATAGGCAGGAGACACTAGAGCAATCTTGTCCCCCTCATTTAAATATAGTGGCTGAACAATCTTTTTACCTTGATACATATATACTTTATTATCTATGTTTTGCTGTGTTGGTAATGTCCTTACCGTCGGGTAGCGAAGAAAGGTGGTATGTCGCGGTGGATGGTCAGAATCCAACCGTTGTCACCGTCAGGGTGGTAATCCACGTGGTCGGTATGGTCGCCCATGACCCAGACAATCCGCTCGTTGATGGGACGACCGCTGTGACGGAGCGTCAATGTCATACCCTTTACCGAGGCTGTTGCAGAGAATTGGTAGGGTCTGTCTTTCAACTCACTCATGGTAATCTCTGCCAGTTGCTCTATAATGCGCAACGGCTCGCGATCGGGTTGTTCGGCGATGACACGGTTTACGAACGACCTCAGATCCTCATTTTCCTCGGGTTGATACGTCTTTTCTTCCTTCATAGTGACTGCAAAGGTAGCCATTTTTTTGCTTTTCAACAACTGACAGGGGGCTTCCGCCTGAATTATTGTCAGATTTGCAATGGTTTTTGTAAATTTAGAGAGTTGATTGTAAATTCTGAAAGTCCGATACTAGGAATATTTCGCAAAATATGCGTAACTTTGCACCCATGTACGGACCACAGAGTATTAATGACTACCTCTTTCTTCTGCTATATGGTGGAGTTGCTGTGTTGGCGTTGGCGGCAGGTTTCTATCTGTGGCTGAGGCGCAGTAATGCCATAGCTCCAACTGTCACTCCACCTACGGCATTACGTTGGTGGACAGCAGCTTTCTTCATGATGGCAGCACTAAGTCATGTGTGGTGGTTTGTGCTTGGTATCTATTGGTTGACAGACGACCTGTTAGTACGTAACATCACGGCTATTACGCTCGACCATATAACGCTTGTACCACTTGTTATGGCCATGTTGCTTCGTATGCTGCAGGACCGCCAGCGCAGAGTCTGGCCTTGGGTCTTGACACAATTGCCCATCATCGTGGCCGCTACCGTTGGAATTGTCAGACACAGCGAATTCTATGGTTTGGAAGTGACGACATACTGGCAGTTGGCTGTCATGACAGTCTTTGTCGTATATTATATATATTCGCTGGTAAAGTATGGCCGTTGGCTGCATGAGAATTATGCTAATCTGGAGCACAAGGAAGTGTGGCAGAGCCTGCTCTTCGTGGTTGCTCTTTTTGCCATTTATGAGGCTTATTTCACGAACCCAGGAGAAATGTTCGAGGAGTATATGGCACAGGTGAATACCATTATTATTATTGCCTTCTTGCTTTGGCGTGTGGAAACATTGCAATCGCTTGACCCCATTACGCTTGACTCCTTCACTGAGGAGGACGAAATAGAAGCTCCCAAGGGCATTAACATCGGTGTTCTTCTTGAACAACATTGTGTGGCCAAGCAACTATACTTACAACATGATCTCACCCTACAGCAACTTGCCACAGCAGTCGGCACCAACCGCACCTATCTCAGTGGTTACTTTGCCCAGCAAGGCATTACCTACAATACCTATATCAACCGCCTGCGTATCGAACACTTCATCCGATGTTATCGTGAGAATCTTGCTTCTTCACGGTCTGTTACGGCTATACAACTTGCCCAGCAGAGCGGCTTCTATAGTTATAGCACCTTCAGTGTTGCCTTTAAGAAATTTACTGGTGATACTGTCACCGCATGGATGAAGGCTCTTTCAGACGAAGCGTAATTCGCTGATTATTAAACGCTGGCATGATTCTTTTGATGTAGTTTGTCGATGATGACGGCGAGGGCGCCGTCGCCAGTGACGTTGCAGGCAGTGCCGAAAGAATCCATCGCGATATAAAGAGCGACGATGAGTGCTTGAGCATCAGGGCTGAAGCCAAGTACGCCGGCCAATGGACCCAGTGCGGCCATCGCCGCTCCACCAGGCACACCTGGCGCTGCTACCATGCAGATGCCTAAAAGCAGAATGAAATGAAGGAAAAGTGGCAAGTCGTGAGGCAGTCCGCTGATAAGGCAGACGGTAAGTGCGCAACAAGTAATTTTCATCATAGAGCCTGATATGTGGATCGTGGCGCAAAGTGGTACGCAGAAACTTGCGATTTCATCGCTGACACCGTTCTTTTTTGTCTGTCGCAGTGTCACAGGAATAGTGGCGGCACTCGACGAGGTGCCTAATGCTGTGATATAGGCAGGCAGCATGTTCACAAGCAGTCGCAAAGGGTTCTTCCGAGCCAGTCCGCCAGCAATCAGGAACTCATACAATAGAATAATGATATGCAGCAGGAAGATGATACAGATAATTTTTGCAAACACCAGTATAATGTGATATGCTTCGCCTGTAAAGGTCATGCCGAGGAAGATGCCGAAGATATAGAGCGGCAAGATCGGGATGATGACCACTTGAATGGTCTTCTCGATGATGATACGGAATTCCGAGAAGCCTTTTTTCAGCGTTGGTGAGTCAGTATAAGCAATGCCAATACCTATCACGAAGGAGGCCACCAGTGCAGCCATCACGTCGAGTATAGCAGGTATCTGTAGTTGGAAGTAGGGTTGCAATGCCTCTGCCTTCTCCACCGCCATCGAGACTTCACTATCTATCAGCATCGGAAAGAGCATGGTACCTGTAGCAAAAGCCAAAAGACCTGCTATGATGGTGTCGGCGTATGCCAATCCCACCGTCAGTAACAACAGACGGCCTGCCGAACGTCCGATGTCGGCGATAGCTGGCACAACCAGTCCGACGATGATAAGCGGGATGAGAAAGCCTAGGAACTGGCTGAACAAATCGTTGAACGTCACAAACACGCGCACCCACGCTTCCGGCAGTACGTTCCCGATTAATACTCCCATTACGATGCCTATGATGATGCGAGGCAATAATCCTTTTTTCTTCATATTGATTTGCGATAGCCCATGCCGGTGACGTGACAGATGAGGCGGCCCTCCTGGTTGGTGACGCGTACTTCGACGGAGGGGATTTTGTGGTGGTCGCAAACACTGATGGCTTCTGCTCGTAGCAAATCACCCTCTTTGGCACTTGAGACAAACATAATACTGTTGCTGATGCCGACAGTAAGTAGTCCGTGGGCGTTCATCAGAGCGGCGATGGCTAAGTCGGCTAACGTAAACAAGGCACCTCCCTGACAGACGTCTGCGCCATTCAGATGGGCAGTCGTTACCACCATCTCTGTCACAGCATGCTCTGTATCCACTTCAGTAATCTTGCAACCCGCATTGGCTGCAAAGCGATCCGTACGATTCAGTAATTCTTGTATATTCATTGTTTTGATGATAAAGTTCCTATAATTGGTATGAGCACGGTTGTAATGCTCTGCGCAGGCATGTTCAGAATGAGAGTAGTACCATTGAGCGCAACACTGTCGATGGCATCGGAAAGATTCTCTTCTGCTGAAGTACGATAGGCATGGATGCTGCTGCGGACAAGCGTGTTCGGCAATTGCGACAGGTCTATCATGTGTGTCTTGGCTGCGATATCTTCATTGAGGGTAACAATTACCAACGTGTCTCGATTAGCGCTGATAGCAGCAAGCGACTGTTCGCATTCAGAAGTGATGATATCATAACCTTGTTTGATGAAACGCGAGCACTGTTGTCGAACGTAATAATTCTTTACTTTAGCATACATCTGGCCTGCAAAGTTACCTCGGATGAGACACCATTGGTCATTATTCTCCTCCATATACTGCCAGTCTATCCATGCTTCAGGCTGAATAAACCGCATATCGTCAAAGAGCCGCTGCGCCAGTTTCAGGTTGCCGGCGATACCTTTACCACCAGCACCTGTTTCACTCATCCATAAGTATTTGCCTGTCTTTCGAGCCAATTCTCCATAGCGCATCTTTTCTTCTTTGCTGCCACCGTAGGTATGGGTGTTCCATTGTCCTATGTATTTGTCGACTCCTGCAGACACGTAGCGGTTCAAACCTTCTATGGCTTGTCCGACGCTGGTTTCGTCGGCTGCAGAAATGAGTGTACGGAGGCCTGACTCACGAAGGATAGGTTCGAGCACTTTCATAAATTTGATTTGCGACTCGTAGTCGAAATGGCAACCTTCTTGGGAACCATTGGCACGCCAGTAGTTGGTTGCTGACTCATTGAAAGGTGCAAGTGTTTTAAACTCAATGCCATAGACATCTTTGTAGTGCTTGCATACATCGACGAGATAATGGGCAAATGCTTCATAATACTCAGGTCGCAAGTTATCTTTGTCACCATCAGTATTGCCGCTGACACAGCCACTATAAGTCATATAATAAGGACAGGAGTTGCTGAAAGCCTCAAACACGGCATTAGGCCGCTTCTCCTTGATCTTGAGCATGATCTTGCGTTGGGCAGCATCACGCTCCCAGTGGTAAGTATCGTCGAATGAATCTTTGAATCCCTCCATCTCAGCACGCAGACCCTTTCCTTTCCCCATGTGGTGAGGCGTGCAATGGCGGTTCTGCGGATCGTCTCCACCTCCAATGTTATAGCGGAAAAGGTTGTAATTGAGGCCCTCCGGACTGACGAGCCATGTGACAATCTCGTCGATTTTCTCGTCCGACCACTTGCCACACTGGCCAGCCCACCAGCATAATGACACTCCCCAGCCCTCGAAATGCTGGCGCATCAATTGAGGGTTGACCTTATAGCGAAGGGTGTCATTCTCCCTGTTGGTCTGTCCCCATGCCATAGTGTTCATTATACAGCAGATAACTGCAAGTATTATGCTTCGTTTCATATTGGTTTAGCTTTGTGGGCACAAAGGTACAACATAAGCGTGAATCTTACAAATAATTCAAGTGTTTTTTCTATAGAGATGGTGCGTTGTTTTGATTTTTATTTGTACCTTTGCGCCCACAAACTAAACATATGATGGCATATATTGGCGAACTGATATCGATAGGTGTGGCATTCTCGTGGACGGCGACAGCGCTGCTGAGCGAGTTTGGTAGTAAGCGATTAGGCAACCTCACGCTGAACGTTTTGAGGATGGCGCTGGCGTTAGTGTTCTCGTTGGTGCTTTTTGGTGTAGTAACGGGAAACCCTTTGCCTGTTGGCGTATCTGGAGAGGCTTGCGGCTGGATGCTGTTGTCAGGACTTGTGGGCTACGTGATAGGCGATTTCTGTTTGTTTCAGTGTTATATTATTATAGGTTCGCGCTATGGTCAGCTTTTCATGACGCTGGCTCCGCTGTCAGCGGCGCTGATGGCATGGGTGACTTTAGGGCAGCAGATGAAAGCCATGAGTATTGTGGCGATGCTGGTGACGCTCTTTGGTATTGGCATCTCCGTGCTTGGGCGAGGCGAGCATCATAAAGTGTCGTTGAAATTACCGCTGAATGGTGTCTTGTATGCCATTGGTGCAGCCGTCTGTCAGGGAGTGGGTTTAGTGTTGAGCAAGATAGGCATGGACCATTATGATATGGCGACCTTAGCAGACGTGGGTGTGCCAGAATGGCTGGTGCCTTTCAGCGCCAACTTCTACCGTTGCGTGGCTGGTATGATCGGCTTTTCCATATTATTATATTTTCGCGATGAAATGGGCCATTTGCGCGAGGCAATGCACGATAAAAAGGGACTTTCTGTTGCTATGGCAACCACCATTTTCGGTCCCTTCGTGGGGGTCGGCTTCTCGCTGATGGCTGTACAATACACAGCAACAGGCATCGCTTCTACGCTAATGGCGATGACACCTATTATTATTCTCCTTCCGTCTTACTGGCTCTTCCATGAGAAAATCACGTGGAAGGCGGTTGTTGGTGCATTCATCTCTGTAATTGGCGTCAGTCTGTTCTTCCTTGAGTAACCCAACTTAAATTTTTTTGATGCAAAGGTCGTGTTTTTATCCAAAATTTCGTATCTTTGCAGCAATTATTTAACAAACGACTATGAATATTGGAGACAAGGCGCCCGAGATTCTGGGCAAGGACGAGCAAGGACGGGATATCCGTCTGAGTAATTACAAAGGTCGCAAATTGGTACTGTATTTTTATCCAAAGGATAATACCAGCGGATGTACGGCTGAGGCTTGTAGCCTGAGAGACCATTATGGCGAACTCCAAGGAGCAGGTTATGAAGTGGTAGGTGTGAGTAAGGATTCTGCAGCTTCGCATGTAAAATTCAAAGAGAAGCACGAACTGCCCTTTCCGCTGATTGCTGACGTTGATAAGACGCTGATGGAGGCCATGGGTGCCTGGGGTGAGAAAGTGATGTATGGCAAGAAGACCATGGGCACCATCCGTACTACTTTTGTTATTAATGAGGAAGGCATTATCGAACAGATTTTTGCTGGTAAGCAAGTGAAGACCAAAGAACACGCAGAACAAATCCTGAACAAATGACACCAAAAGAATTACGAAACGAACGTTTGGCGGAGCGGATGATCAAGAATCTGAAGCGTCGTAACATGGAAGCCTTCTATTGCCCGACGGCAGAAGAAGCGGTGAAAAAAGTATCGGAACTGATTGCTGACGGTAGCAGTGTGACGTGGGGTGGTTCGATGACCATCCGTGATATGGGTATTCCACAGGCTTTAAAAGACAGAGGAACACTCGAGGTTCTCGATCGTGATGTGGTGACAGATCGCGAGGAAGTCGTGAAAATCTATGAGCGCGCGTTTACGGCCGATGTCTATCTGTCGAGTGCCAACGCCATCAGCGAAGATGGTGTCATCGTGAATATCGACGGTAACGGCAATCGTGTGGCTGCCATTACTTGGGGACCAAAGAAGGTGATATTTGTCATTGGTTTGAACAAGGTGGCCCAAACCGTTGAGGCAGCGTTAGCTCGTGCCCGTTCGACAGCTTCACCAATCAATGCTGCCCGTTTCGACATCAAGACGCCTTGTCAGACAGATGGTGTCTGTCATAATTGCAACTCGCCTGAAAGCATCTGTAATTATGTTCACTTCCTACGCAACTCACCACACAGCAAGCATACAGTGATACTCGTGGGTGAGACCTATGGATATTAAGGAATGAATGAGCTGATTACCTCTATTAACGACGCAGTTTGGGGCTATGTGATGATCTTTGCCCTTATAGGTTGTGGACTATGGTTTACATGGCGCACACGTTTTGTACAGTTCCGAATGGTGGGCAGGATGATACGCCTGCTGACGGATTCTGCTGTGTCTACAATAGAAGAACAAGTCAAGGAGAAGGGTGTGGCAGTCAAGCGGAAGCACATATCTTCTTTTCAGGCCTTTGCCGTCAGTGTGGCTACGCGAGTGGGTACAGGCAACTTGGCTGGTGTGGCCTCTGCAATTGCCATCGGCGGTCCTGGTGCTGTGTTCTGGATGTGGGTCATTGCCCTTATCGGCTCGGCTACCGCTTTCGTAGAGTCGACTTTGGCACAGCTCTTCAAGCGGAAAGATAAGGATTCCT
>Ga0265298_10009797_pt1 | contig 11385 bp, 1 predicted proteins | sample AusTroGonzalo_MG_3_FD_193486 | JGI IMG/M metagenome (GOLD analysis project Ga0265298, IMG submission 193486) | Bovine rumen microbial communities from tropical cattle in Woodstock, Queensland, Australia - Gonzalo_01 | ecosystem: Host-associated > Mammals > Digestive system > Stomach > Rumen ...
TTTCCTTCCTTGGTGTTGCTTATGAGTGCAAGTGCTCCCGAGGGGGCCGTATTCACGGTCGCGTTCGGAATCTTTGCTGCAACAACCAGGTCGCGTTCGTTAAGCGAGATGACGGAATCACTTGTGAGCGTATCGCCTTCGTATACGAACCTGATGGAGTTAAAGGACTGGTTTTCTGCGGCGATGTATTCGTTCGAAAGCGTAATCTGGAACGCGTCAGGAATGTCGTCGCAGTCCCTGTCAACCATGAGCGCGTTGTCGATAATCGGCCAGGGCGGCAAATCTTCGATGATGAGCGTGGCGATCGCGGGGATATAGTTGACTTTCGAGGTGTTGTTTCCGAGAGCCTTGAGAACAGTTGTTGTCGCCTTGTCCGAGCTCACGTAGAATGTCGCTTCACCCTTGATGATGTCGATTCTTTCGGTCGGGATGGTCGATGTCGCCGAGGTGTAGAACTTGGCAAGTCCCGATTCCGACGAGAGCAGTACGGTAAGCGGGTCGGTCTTGAGTAGCTCGAAGTTGCTGTCCAAGAGTTGCAGGTGGACTTCGATCATCTTGCCGGTGTAGCCGCGTACCGTATCTGTCGTGAATTGCAACAGACGGATTTCGGGCGGGACAGTGATGGTGTCAACTTCCACATTGCTGCGGACTACGGTGCAGGCGCAGTCGTACTTGTTTGTGGAACTTAGGTTGGCTGCATGGTTGTGCCAGCTTACCCATTCCATGTAGTTGTTGCCATAAGAAAGCATTGTATCCATGGCGAATATAAGGGAATCCTTGCGGGTGTCGGGCATGTACATGGTGATGCCGAAATACGAGTTGCCGTTCATCTCGAGGTCGTCGAGCATACCGGTCGGGGAAACCTTGCTTTCGCCAATATAGGTTGCCTTGTATTCTTCTTGTTCTACCGAGTAGTATGGAGTTTTGAACGGCTTTTCAAACGAAAGCGAAACGGTTCGGTTGAGCTGCGGGCCCGTTTCGGGCGTATAGTCAGGACCGTAACCGTAGATGTGCTTGTTGTGGTAGTAGACGGATATATAGGGGTCACGTGTAAAGGCTATGACTTTAGTTCCTTCGGAATTGTATTCGAGGAAGGTGGTCTCGGATCCCTTGAAGAACGGAGCTTGCGTCAAGTCGATGCCTTTAAAATACTCGGGATCAGTTTCTGCGGTGTGGGGCCGGAGAGACCAGGAATTTTCGATATCCTTGAAGGTGACTGTTTTGACAGAGGGGTTGTAGTCGTGGAATGCAATTTGAATTATCAACTGTCCGGAGACTTCCAAAACGCCCTTTACGTTAATGGGCAGATAGTATCCGCCGAGACCGTCGGGTTGTGAACTGCCAAACGTTATGTTGATGGGTTTGCCCATTTGTCCGTCGCCGCCGAAGTTCTGGTGGCAGTTCCCAAGTGCGGAAAGATTTGGGTCGCTTAGATACAGGCGTACTTCGAAGTCTTCAAAGGGAACGGTGTCATTGTTAGAAATGGACATGATAAATGCGTGACAGTCTTGCCATGCGCTGCAGCTTGCTTCGGAACCGTAAGAACTCGGCTTCAGGTATATGTCGAGATCGGCGTAGGTGGCATAAGATTCCGTAGTAAAGGAGTATTCCTCGGATTGTGCAGCACCAGAAGATACGGTGAAGTAGTAGGTGGTTCCTGCCTTGAGGTCGGTCAGTATGGCTTCGTGGAAGAGAACTGCGCCGCCTTCTGCCGTCTTTGTGTCAGAATAGTTTCCGCTTGATGTTCCGTAGTTCACGGCACCGTTCATGCGGTCGCTAGACCACCAGTAGATTTTTGCGCTTTTGTGGTCTACTTGGCAAATCGTTACGCCGCTGATGGTCGTGTTGGAGGGCGTCATGGTGAACTGGTACCACTGTCCGTGGTTGTTGTCGGTCGTGATGTTCCTCTTGGTGTCCATGCCCTCGAGGAAGAAGTAGTAGGTCTTGTTTGGTGTAAGTCCTGTAAGTGTGACTGCACCGCCCTTCGATGCTGTCGTCTGCTGCACGGACTTTGTCGCGGTCTCGTCGGGAGATTCTGCATAGAATACGGTCACAAGGGCGACTTCGTTGGCGTCCCAGCTCACGATGGCTTCGGTATCTGAAATTGGAATCCCGGCGATATTGCTGAATAGCGGGCCTTCCGCATCAACGGGGAGTGTTTCTGCAAGGCTTTGCGCAGGGAACAGGAATTGTGCCGTAAAGTCGATGCAGGTCTCAGTTGAAGTGTATTTGCTCCAGTCTTCAATCAATGTCTTTGTCGGCTCGCGGGCGCCCATTAGGGCTCCTATGGGACACTTGTATTCGTAAGGCATCGCTCCCGCATTGTAGCCATCCGGGTTTGCAGCACGGTTGTGAGGATGTTGTGGGTTCTTGTCGCCACTACCCATTAGGAACGAAATGTCCCAGGGGTTTGCGCCCAGAATGAAGTACATATTGTCGAGAGCCACTTTCAAGTAGCGCTCGTCACCAGTCAGTTCATACATCAAGAATATGGATACTGCGGTGCCTAGGTTGTAGCGCATCACGCCCCAGTCGAAGGATGTCCATACAAGGTTATAGGGGGTGATTACATGTAGCTTTGTGGATCCTTCGTGCGGGTCGCCTTGGGAGGCGGGGTTTTCCAAGACCAGGGAGTCGCCGTCGTTTGTACTGTTGTCGATAACCTTCCTGAAGGTCGCCATCGTACGCATGGAAAGAGTGTCTCGTTCCAGTTCACTTAACCCGAATGACTTTGCCGTGTTAAGGTCGTTCAAAATCATCTTCTGGAAGGCGAAGAGAACGAACGAATGGATGTTCTGGTAGTCTGCCGCCCAACCGCCGGGAGTGAAACCGCTTGGATTGCCAAGGAAACCTGCCTTGAAATAGTCCAAGTTCCATTGATAGTTGGCAGAATTGTCAAAGATGTCTTCGTTCTTGTAAAGGTCGTATTGGAAGACTGTATCCTTGGTCGCATACCAAAGGGCGAGAGCAGCTGCCGCTCCATCATCGTAAAGCGGGCCTCCTCCAGTATAGAATTGGCCATAGGCTCCACCACCAGTTTTGCGGCTTTCTGCAAAGGCGGGCTTCATAACATTGTGGTAAATGTCTTTTGCCGCGTTAAGTAGAGAATCTGCATATAGAGGGTCGTATACTTGGTATGCCACGGCAACATTGGCCATTGCCGCAGCAAAGATTCCTGCAGTATTTGCACCGATGCCTTTTGTTACAGGACGGTCTGGGCCACCCTTTTCTGGAAGTTGCGCGTCTTGCCTTTCTGGAAGGTCCCAATAAGCATGGTCGGGGTCACCCACACCCACAGAATGGTACATGTCGTGCTGGGCAATGAGGCCGTCTGCTTTTGATGCGTTGTATAGTTTCAGTAAGTAATCGGTACCGACTTTCGCTTCATAGAGTATATCCGGAATGCCGTCGGTAAAGACTGTGTCTGCGTAGGAGTTGCCATACCTATCCTCGGCCTTGTCTTGATATGTAAGATAGACCATTGAAAGGACGTAGGCCGCATATCCAAGAGTCTCAGAAACTTTGAAATGGTCTCCGCAGTCGTGCCATCCGCCGGTCAGGTCGTGCCCGACTTGGGAACCGTCCTTCAAATGGCAGGCTCCATGAAAGTGGGATTTTGTGTTGCCACAACGTTGAATACCGAAGAAGTTTAGCGACTTTTCGAGAATGCTGTTGAATATTGATGGGTGAACGAAGAATGTTGCCGAGGTGTCGTTCCCGACAACGATGTAATATTCTCCCATTGTGTTGAGGTTGGTAAAATCTGCTCGGTATAAGTTTTCCGTTGCGGTGCTTATGGAATCCATCGACCCGAACTCATAGACACTTTCTAAGGAATTGAAGGCTCCGTTAATCCAGATATTCGGCTTTACGACATTCTGTTTGATGAGCGTGAGATTGCCGCCGCCAGATACTTCTTTTCCGGTATTCGCGTCGATAATCTTGAATGTCATTGCCGATGGATCGGCGACATAGGCATACTTGTAATCTTGTGGCCTAAAACCGGACTGGTTCACGCGAATCGGGCGGCGGTTGTAGACGTTCAGCGAGTCGAGGTATCGACGTTCGTGGACCTTGTCGGTGCGGTCGATTACCGGTAGTTGCGCCATCGACTGGACGGCGAATAGCTCGCCCAGAACGAACGCGGCCAACAGGATCTTTTTCAAGTACGCTATTTTCATGTATTTCCCCAAATACTCGTTTTATTTGCGCTTGGCTCTCTTGAAACCGAAGGTTTTCGTCGTGTTGTCCGTGGTCTTGATGACATCTCCCTTCTTGTAAGAGTTGCCTTCTTCCTGTACCGCCGACGTGTCGTCCGCGACATAGGTGGCCTTGGAAACAAAGTCGAACTTCGCGATGTATGCGCCGGTTCCGAGCTTGCGCCCAGTCTTTGTGGTGGGCGAACCATCGGGAGCGAGCCATTCCATATTGATGCGCAGCACGCCGTCTTCCGCAATCATGTCGTAGCCGATGTCCTTCAACTTCAGTCGTACATCCTTGTCGGCAATGAACTGTCCGAGGTTGTCATAGACATCCATCGAGAACATGATATCGAAATCGAAGAGCGGCTTGCCAAATTCATCGGTCTGCTGGGCCGAGGGCATGGTGATTTCCACAATGAACTGCGGGCCAGCGTGCTTGTAGATGTTCGTATCGAGTACGACGCCCGTTGTGGCAAGTTCGCCGTCCTTGAAGCTCATGAGAGTCTCGGTGCCGTCGTTCTTGATGATTGTCGCACGGAAGATTTCACCGGCGGCGACAGGCATGCCTGCATACGGCACGTCGGCGGTGGGCTTGGTCACGTTGTGCGCGAGTGTCACGTTGAACTTCGTCTTTTCTGCGGTAGCGCCGCCGACAATCACCCAGGGGTTCTGTTCCTTGGGATAGTTGCCTGCCTTGTCCTTGTAGCGGGAAAGTGCCGCCAGCGGGACAAGCCTGATGTAGTCGCCCGTACGTACGGCGCCTTCGGATTCTTCGGTGTAGCTGAAGAACTCGATCACTTCGTTCCTTGTAGACAAGGACTTGGGCTTCAGGTAATCACCTTCCTGCGAACCGCGCTTGCGTTCGATGTATTCGAGCGTGGCGTTGTCAATCGTCTGGAGCGGTTCAGACATCGTGACTTCGAGGAATTCGAATGCGTTCGCCGAGGACTTGGTCGCCTTGATGATAATGGGCGGACACTTGTCGACGACAAAGTAGTACTTGTCGAAGAAGCCGCCTGCGGGGCCGAGTCTCGGGGTCACGTGTCCGTAGCCGTCGTACGAACCGCTGGTCGAACCGTACGGGAAGCCGTTCGTGGTCGTGAGCGGGATAGTGATAATGGAAATCGTATCCTGCACGAGGACGGAGTCGTCGGTAATCGTCCCGGTAAGCGAATCCAGCAACTGGTTGTGCTGCCAGTGCTCGCCGAATTCCATGGTGTGGTTCCATTCCGACGGGAGGAAGCTCTTGGTGACGTTCTTCAGGCCCCATTCCACGACAAAGCTGTCGAGCATGTCTTGCGGGCGGAGCTTCTTTTCGAACTTCAGGTAGATTTCGTCTGCATATCCGTCGCCTTCGTTGTCACGAATTTCGGCAAGCGTGATGGGTACGGGCTTCGGGGTTTCTGCAATCTTCACGCCCAATGCGCAGGGCGATGCCGGGTCGAGAGCGTTCAGCGCCTCGTCCGTGATGTTGAAACCGCTCTTGATGTTTGCGGTTGCGCCCACGGGGATGTATGCCCCGTTGTCGTTTCCGGTCACAACAAAGAGCCAGCTCTTGCCGCCGTTGTTCGTGGTGGCCTTACCCGATACAGAGATGTGGTCTCCGGTGACTCCTTCGATGGAGAGCGGCCATGCTCCCAGGGACGAAAGCATTACGGGCTCGGTAAAGGCAATCATCAGAGTGTCTTCGGTAGAGCGCGGTTCCGGGTTCTCGAGGATGGTCACGCTCAGGAGCTGCGGTGCGATGCCGTCGGTAATCTTCACGTTCTCGCGGGAAATCTGTCCCTTCATCACGAGGAAGATTGCGGCGTTGCCGCTAGGAGCTGCCGTTTCGGGAACGTTCACTCCGGTAAGCGGTACGGTGATTTCGCTCAGGCCCAGTATGGGTTGTGGCACCGCAAGCGTTACGGAGTCGCTCATGCCGTCGAGGAACACGCGGATGCTATCCAGCGCGTAGTTCTCGTCGAAGGCGTTCGAGAAGCTTATGGTCAGCTGGTCGGCTACGTTGTCGCAGTCTGTATCCTGCGCGAGCACTTGTTTCGGCGCCGGGTAAGTGGATTCCGCGTAGAACGACTGCTTCGACAGGTCTTCTTCGTCCTCGGGGTCGATGTAGATTACCTGGATGGTATCGCCCGCGAAGAACGAGATCTGGCTGCCGGTGCGCTTGTCCTTGGCGACTTCGACCGCGGCAACGGTGATGTTACTCTGGAACATGCCGGGGTTGTCGGCCACGGGGGCCATGGTGACCTTGAGCGTGTCGCCCTTCTTGTTGTTCACCACGAGCACTTCGATCGGCTGGTTGTAGTTGGCCTTGTCCTTGTCGGTCAGGAATATGTTGAAGCGCGTGTTCGCGGGGTCGGCCGGGCTTGCAACCGGGTTGCCCGCTTCGTCCTTGATGGTGAGGGCCGATGCGGTAGCGTCGCCCTTGGTGAACTGCACAAAGTACGAACGGTTCACGAAGGCGCACCCGCCGTTTTCGGTACAGGCTTCGCATTCGGGGTTGGGGCCGGCAAATATCGTGACGTCGACCTTGTTGCTGCCGATGCCCATCTTTACAGGGATGTTCAAATCCCAGAGGTCGGTGGCAAGGTTGTAGTGGGCGACGATAGTCCCGTTGTGCAACAGGTACTGCTCGTTGTCGAGTTCCATGCGTTCCAGCGCGAGCTGCGTTCCGTTGGCCCAGACCTTCGTGATGTATCCGCCTTCGGTAATATGCGCATGTCCGGTCACGAACACGGTGCTGCTCGACTGGTCGATTTCTACATAGCTGCCGTTAGACACGTTGAACGGGGCGTCGAACGTAACTTCGATCTGGTAGTTCGCACGCTTGGTTTCCATTTCGCTCTTGGAGGGGCTGTAACCCCAGACGAACTCGTCCTTGCGGTAAACGGCAACGTAGGGGTTCACCGGAGCCACGTCGAAGTCGAGGTCGCCGTCGTCCTTGCTTATGCAGGGCATGCCCGGGTAGTCGGCGTAGTCGCCGTTCGCCTTGCTGTGCGGCATCCAGCTCCAGTCGCCCGGGTTTTCCGTGAGCGTGGGGCCCACCTTTTCCAGGTTGTCAACCCAGTACCAGGTGCCGTTGTCGTTGCAGTAGAGTTTCTTGTTCTGCGGCTTTACGTCGAGCGGGTCATCCTGGCCGGGGGCGCGGATGCGGGCCACGAACAGCACGTCTACGCGGAAGCGGCTCGAGCTCTTGATGACGGTGGGGCCGAGCGGGATGGGGAAGTACCACTGCCAGGTACCGGAGGCCGCATCGTAGGTATCTTCGATCTTCACGGGGCGCACATGGCGGAACCCTTCGTTGAGAACGCTCAAGGTTGTCGCATCGCAGGCCTTGTTGAAGCCCGCTTCGTCATAAGCCTGGCAGATGTCGGTACGGATGGCGACGTCGTCGTACAGGTCGTCGTCACCGCGCATGAACATACGCACGGTAAGGCTGTCGAAGGAACGCGACTCGTTGTTGAAGATGTTCATGTTGATCGCCGGCTTCTCTGCCCAGGAGTACTGGTAGGTGTACACGCTGAAGTCATATTGCGTTACCGGCGTGGTGAACTTGAGCATCGCTCCCGTTTCGTCGTTCACGTTCGTGTATTGTCCGTTGCTTTCGACGGCGTAGTAGTATGTCGTCTTTTCCTTGAGTCCACCGATTTTCACGTAGTGGAACTTGGTCGGGATTCCCGAAACGTCGGCATTGCCGGCACCCGTGTTGTGGGCGTATTCGTTCAGGTTCGTGTGCGGGATGGTATCCCAGTACAGCTTGGACTCGTATTCGCCGTTCGGGGTGTACCACATGATCTCGGCACTGTCGGCACTCACGTTACACACGGTCACGTTCGTAATCTCGGCGCTTTCGACCGTATTGAGCGTGGTAAAGCTGAAGGGTGTCTGCGTGCTGTCGACCATGAACTTCATGGTGAAGTTTTCCGGCTTGTAGACGTTGAAGCCCGTCGCAAAGAAGTAGTACGTGGTGCCCGGTTGCAGGTTGCGCAAGACAATCTGGTGCTGCACTCCGGCGGTCGAATCGTCGGGGTTGGCAATCTGGGTCATTTGGTTGGGCTGGTCGCCCGTGCCGTAGGTCAGGTTCGCCGTGCCGCGGATGTCGAGCTTCACCATCACGATGGCGGAGTCCATGCTCACGTGGCGGATTTCCACCTGTATGCCGGGGGCGCGGGTGCGGTCGGTTTTCTGGGAGGCGAGCATACCAGAGCTCACGAGGGTCGCCGCGGCGTCGATACAGGTTTCAGAAAGGTGGTATTCTTCCCAGCTGCGCGTACCCGGATCCCATTCGTTGGTTGCTCCGGGGACAAGTCCGCCGAAGAGTGCGCCTACAGGCGGGTTGTACTTGTAGCTTGCGCCCGGCATGTTCTTGCCTTCGGGGTTGGCTGCGCGGTGGTGCGGGTGTGCGTCGTTCTTGTCGCCGATACCCAAGATGAAGGATACATCCCAGGGGTTCACGCCCAGCATGTAGTTCAGCTGGTTGATGGCGAGCTGGTGCATTTCGTCGGCCTTCCAGTCGGGAGTGCCCATGATGGGGAGGGCGAGGCCCTTCGCCTCGATGTCTGCCGCTACGTCGGCGTAGGCGAGAACTTCAAAGATATTGCCTGCCTGGTAACGGTTGTAAATCCAGGTTCCGTCCGTCATCATGCTGTACCAGATGGGGTCGAACTGCAAGGCGCCTCTCAGCTTCCAAGCCGGTCCCTGGTTGTTGGGGATGCCCGGCAACGCAATGGAGCCGGATCCGTTTCCAGACATGTCTTCGAGGTTCAGGATCATGCTCGTAATACAGTCTTCCACGGCATTCAGCCATTCGGATTCGCTAAGGCCGTATTCGTTTAGCGCCTTCTCCTTGTCGGCAAGAATCAGTTTGTAAAGGGCGTATGTCGCATAGGCGTAGGAGTTAGCCCAGCTGGTGTTCTTCACGTTCTTGAGGAAGCCCTTGTCGTTCGTGACGAACCAGCCGCCCTCAAAGGCACCGGCACCATCCATGTATTCCTGGCCTGCCACCAAGTTGCGGGTACGGATCATGTCGTCGGCGTATTCCTTTTTACCCGTAGCATATAGCAGTGCTACAGATGCAAGGGCCATCTCGTCGTAGAATTCGTTGTTGCCGTTATAGGCTGCCGTTGACCAGCCTGCAGCCTTGGTATTGTACTTGAATGCCTTGCCGCCGTCATAAGTGCTTTTGCCCTGAGCCAGAGCCTTGGCGAAGTCGTACATCTTTTCGGCAACCATCAAGCAGCTGTCAGCGAACGGCTTGTCGTACTGGGCGTAGTCCTTGCTCAATATGGCAAGGCCCGCTGCGGTAGCACCGCCGATGTTCGAACCGATTTCGCCCAGTCGGACGGTTCTGCTCCTCGGACCACCGCGGTCGTTTGCCGCGGTGGAATTGTCGACGGGCATATTGTCGCTGTTTTCGGGACGGCCCCACCAGTTGTGGTCGCTGCCGAAGTTGCCCACGGAAAGGGCCATTTCGTCGATGACGCCGTTGGCGCGCTTATAGGCACGCAACACAAAGTCAGCACCGTGCTTTGCTTCGCGCAACATGTCGGGGATGCCGTCGGTATTGACGGTTTCTCCCTGGTTGTAGGCGTAATAGTCGTCGTCCGCATCGGGGTTCGTGGCCGCCATTACTGCAGCAACCATGAATGCGTACATCTGCGTCTGGGATTCCTTCAGGTGGTCGCCACAGTCGTAATAGCCGCCTTCCAGAGTGCCGGCGAGCGATGCGTCATAGCTTCTTTCGGCGCCGTCACTCGTTGTCGAGATAGGGCCTGCACCGTCCTTGGTGTGGCTTGCCGGGTGGAACCAGGATTCGCCGTACCCGCTACGGTTGATGCCGTAGAACTTGAGGGCTGCAGAACGCACCATGGAGTAGACTTTTTCACTGATGATGAATGTGCTGGAAATGTCGTTGCCGACCTTGATGCGCAGGCGCGTATTGGTGGGGAGGCTCAAACTGGCGAGGTGGCCTACCTGAATGGTGCCGGATTGTCCGTTAATCTTCACGGAGTAGCGGTCTTTATTGTTGGTCGCGGCGTTCGTGCCTGCATTGATAATCCAAGAAGAAGAGACGCTTTGGCCGGAGGGGGTCAGGGTTCCCTTTGCTGCGGGAGAGAGCGAGTTGCCGTCTGCGTCTACGACTTCGAAAGTCGTGGCGGAGCCAACATAGTAGAACTGCTTTTCGGGGTCGTCCGTCAGGTATCCCGCCTGGTTCACGCGGATAGGAGACATGCGGTAGTTGAGGGCGTCCAGATAGGCCTGGTTCAGCGTATCGGGTATAAGCTCGTTCGGGGCATATGCTGCAGGGGTGCGGTTCTTCGGAATGGGGTTCCTCGGAATCGGGTCCGGTACAAAGTGGTCAAAAACTGTGCTATCCCAAGTGAGCGGCCAGACCGGACGAATCAGGTCGTACGGTGTGGGCTGTTCTTGGCCTGCCGCCATAATGCCGACAGTTGCGAGCAGTACAGTTAACCAAAGCTTTTTTGCAGGCATGTCGCCTCCTTTTACATAAACCTAAAAAACAGGACCCCATCATAGAGTCCTCGTCAATACCACAAAATCCCAATCATAAAATAGATTTATTATGTCAAAACGTTGATGCCGAAATGTTGAAAAAACAAAAAAATACGCATTTTGGGGCGGTATGCGCAAACGCCCTCGTAAATATCACGTTTTTTTGCAAAAAACAGGGGTCGGAAATTTTACATACAAAGTTTCTTGTAAACCAAATTTTACAGAAACGTCTGGGGTACAAAAAAACCGACCTTTCGGCCGGTCTTTAAGACTTGGTAGCCTATGGCGCTTATCAGTCCCCGGTGAAGATGATCACGAGAACAGAAGCGACGAACAGGGCAGAAACCACGAGGAATTCCCACGGATTTTCCATGATAGTGGTCTTGGCAGAGCCCATGGAAGCGGTTTCCATCTTCTGCTGTTCTTCGGCCTTGGCCTTGGCTTCTTCTTCAGCAGCCTTCTTTTCGGCTTCGGCAGCGGCGAGAGCAGCGGTATCGACCGGAGCTTCTTCCGTCTTGGCTTCGAGAACTTCAGTTTCAGCAGGCTTGGTCGTGTCGGCGGCGGCAGCTTCAGCGGCCGGAGCGGCTTCGGCAGCCGGTGCGGCAGAGTCAGCAGGAGCAGCAGCGGCTTCAGCGGCCGGGGCGGCTTCAGCAGCGGGGGGCGACCACCG